>Ga0302320_10029095_pt1 | contig 10582 bp, 7 predicted proteins | sample Bog_T0_3_FD_202130 | JGI IMG/M metagenome (GOLD analysis project Ga0302320, IMG submission 202130) | Peat permafrost microbial communities from Stordalen Mire near Abisko, Sweden - Bog_T0_3 | ecosystem: Environmental > Terrestrial > Soil > Wetlands > Peat | place: Sweden: Abisko, Stordalen Mire... | reverse complement strand
CAGGTGGACTCCCTGATCGATCAATTCTCCGCCGCCGGAGAGCCTCGGGTCGGCCCGCCATTCCCGGTCATAGCCGAGGCGTCCGCCGTGCCCGTAGCGGCCGCGCAGGAACATGAGGGGCCCGACGGCGCCGGCGTCGACCAGCTCGCGGGCCTTGCGCAGGGCGGGGTGGCAGCGGTGATTGTAGCTCAACCGGACGCGGGCGCCGGTCGCTTCTGCCGCCTGCTGGACCTCCCGGAGTTCGCCCGCCCGGAGGGCGCCGGGCTTTTCCACCAGGACGTGGCGGCCGGCCCGGACCGCGGCGAGGGCGATTGGCGCCAGCTCCGCGTTGGGGGTCGAGACGATGACGGCGCCGACTTGGGGGTCGGCCAGAATGGTCGGGAGGTCGGCCACGGCGCAGCCGGGCGCCAGAGCCGCGACCAAGGCGGCCCGGGCGGGATCCGGATCGCAGGCGTAGCGGAGCGCCGCCCCGGGCATCCGGGCCAGCGCGGCCGCGCGTTTTTCGCCGATGCGGCCGCAACCGACTTGGGCAAATTGGAATTGCGGTGGGGCGCCGGGGGTCATTCGGATAGGAGCGATGCTCCAACGCTCTCTTCCCGACCGCCAGACGCAAGTCAGGTTTTTGCGCTTCTTCCTGGTCGGCGGCTGCGGCTTTCTGGTGCAGCTGGGCAGCCTGGCGGTCTTGAAAGAGTGCCTGCCGGCCCGGCTGGCCTTTTCCCTCGCCTATATCCTGTCGGTCGCGACCCACTACTTGCTCAACCGATTCTGGGCCCTCCCCAGCCGGCGGAGCGATCCGGGCCGGCAGTTCCTCGAATACGTCGGCACGATCGGCCTGAGCTACTTGATCAGCTTCGGCTGCTTCAACCTCTTCTACGGCTGGTGCCATTTGAGCGTGATGTGGGCGACGGTCTGGTCCGTGCCGCCCTCCACGCTGGCCGTCTTTTTCCTTTTGAATTACCGCGTGTTCAAGTCCGCTTAGGCGGGCCATCGACCCGCCGCAGAGTGTAGGCGTCGCTCCCGACCAGGTCGTCCTTTTGCTCGGCCAGGTTTTCCCAGGCGTCCCAGGGCGCGCTGAGGAGCCGGCCGGAAATCCCGTCGCTGGCGGGCGAAAGCAACCACTCGACCAGGGCGATGGCGCGGGCGGGAGTGGCGCTGCCTTGCGCCTTTTGCCGGAGGGCGGCTTCGTACTCGGCCGGGCCGGCCACCGCGGCCCCGAGGCGCAGCACTTCCTCGGTCATGCGCGTCGTGACCGCCCCTGGCGCCACCGCGTTGATGTCGAGCTCAGATCCTTCCTCTGCTGCGATCGTTTCCACCAGCCGCACGATCGCGGTCTTGGCCGCGCCGTAGGCGGAGAAATTCGGCCGCGGCTTGGTCGAGCCGCCGCCGGAAAAGCAAATGAACTTGGGCCGGCGGCCCTGGCGGAGGCGGGACGCGAAGGCGCGCAGGGGGAAATAGGTCCCCTCGAGATTGGCGCGGACGGTGGCGCTCCAGCGCAGCGGGTCGGCGGCCAGGGCCGGACCGATCTCGCCCTGCCAGCCGGCGCAGCAGACCAGACCCTCGATCACCGGCCAGGCGGCGCCGATTTCGGCCGCGGCGGCCTCAACCTCCGGCCAGCGGCCCACGTCGCAGCGGCTGGCCCGGAAATTCCCCGCGTGGGCTGCGACCCAATCGTCCTGGGCGGAACGGGCCAGCCCCCAGACCTGGTGGCCGCCCGCCAGAAAATGGGCGGCCAAAGCCCGGCCGATGCCCGAGCTGGATCCGGTGATGACCAGGTGCACAGGTCTAGTCCAAGGGGATTTCCTTCCGCTGGTAAAGCACCATGCGGCGGCCAAAGAGGGGAAAGCGGTCCACGAGGCGGAGGTGCGCGTCGCACCAGGCGCGGGAGCGGGGGTAAAGGGCGCGCATCTCGACGTCGAACGGCCACCCACCCGGCGGACCGTCTTCGGTCAGCAGGAAAAAATCGCTCTGCCGCACCCGCTCGAGCAACAGGTCCTCCGGCTCGGCCACAATGCCGGTCGGCAGGGTCATGACGAAGGGCACCATGACGCGGTGGTGCTCGTAGCAGAGGAGACGCATGGCCTGGGCGTCGATCGAATCGGTGATGTAGTCGACGCCGACCCGCGGCTCTTTCAGCCCGGCCTGGCGGCTGCGGCGAAAAATGGTCTCGGCCAATTCCGCGACCTTGCGGGCATCGACCACGAACCCCGGGGCATAGGCCGGCGCGTATTGCCGAGCGACAAAAAAGCCCGCGCAAGCCAGGACGACGGCGCCGGCGCTCAGACCTCGCCAAACGACGGCGCTCGCCGCCGCCAGGACGATCCAAAGCGATAGAACCAGAGCCAATATTCCCGGCGCCGAAATCCCGATCACGATATCGGATTTGAGCTTGTGCTGGACGAGAATTAGGGCCGGCACCACGGCGAAGAGGAGGCCGATCCCCGCCAGCTGGCGCGCAGCCCGCGGGCTTGCGGCGCCCGGCGCGACGGCTGCCGGATTCCGCCGGCGCCACCCGAGGGCGCCGCCGCCGAAGGCCAGGGTACCCCCGAGAACGATCCAACCCAAGGTCGGCCCGAGATGGTCCCGGCCCACGCCGCGGACGAGCCAGACCGCGGACACCCAGAAGTCCATGTGGGGATCGCGGACCGCCGCTTCCGGGCCGGTCGAGTGCCCGATGCCATAGTAGCTCCAGATATAGGGATGATCGAGCCAGAGGAAGGGGACAGCGATCGCGGCGGCAAGGGCGACGGCCCCGAGGGCGCAACGCCACCGCCGGGCCCGGTCCGGTCCCCCGAGAAGGCCGAGCAGCAGGACGGCAAATATTGGCGTGAGGTAAACGGCGGTGATGAAACGGGTCAGAACCGTGAAGCCGGTGGCGAGGCCAAAGGCCGCGCTGCCGGAGCGCGAGCGAAAGCCGTCGCTCCAGAAGCAGGCGGCGAGGGTCGTGCCCATCCCGCAGAGCGCCAGATGGTCGAGGCGGAAGTCGATGGCCGAGCCGGCGAAATTATTCCAGGGCCAGGCCAGGGCGAGCGGCAGGGCAGCCGCGGCCCCGGCCAAGGAGCGGGAGCCGGTCCGCCGCCAGGTGGCGAAGGCCGAGACCGCCTGCCACAGGATCATGGCCAGCATATTGAGAGCGAGGGCGGCGCTGCGCGACGGGCCGCCCGCGACGGTGAAAGCGAGGATCGCGAGGACGGGGTGGAGGGTGCCCTGGGCGCAGGGCCGGATTACGGCCTGCCCGAGGCCGGCGAAAAAGCCATGCAGGCGGACCAATTCCCAGCCGGAATACGCTTCGGTCAGATATTGGACCTGGTCGTTCCACCGCGCATAGATCCACGTGTGGCGGTGGGCGCCGACCTGGTCGAAGAGCCAGAACTCCCCGGCGAACATCAGGCCCAGCGGCAGGCCGAGGCTGAGCAGGAGCTTTTTCACCGCGCCCGGCCCATGGGCATCGCCCGCATCTGGGTCTTGGCGTCGGCCAGGCGGCCGAGCAGGTCCCAGGGGAGGCAGGCCTCGAGCGGATGGGTCCGCTTGATTCGCAGATTTTTGAGGATGCGGCTGTGCATCAGGTCAGTCCAACCGGGAAGCCGGCCGGGGACGAAAGGCTCGAAGCCGGTTTGCCGCAGCGCTTCGGCCAGCGCCCGCGCGGTGAAAAAGCTCACGTGAATTTCCGGCCGGACATAGGACCAGGCGGCGAAGTCGCGGGGGGCGATGTCGGCATTCTGGGTCAGGGCGATCAGGAGGCCGCCGGGCTGGAGCAGCCGGCGCAGCCGGCGGAGGAATCCCATCGGGTCGACCACATGCTCGATCACGTCGATGGCGGTGACGACGTCGAAAGTGCCGTCGCGGCCGGCGAGTTCGGCCTCGCTCAGGACCGGCACGCCGCTCGCCCGGGCTTTCTCCGCCCAGGCCCCGGTGTCGAAGCCGACGACCTCATCGCCGGTGCGGGCCTGAAGGTAGCGCACCAGGGAGCCGCAGCCGCAGCCGAAATCCAGCCAGGCGATCGGTCCAGGCTCCGGCCGGAGCCGGCGCACCATCCGATCCCATCCCCGCCATTCATAACGACGGACGGACTGGTCCGGATGCTCGAACTCGAAAGCGTAGTCGACCAAAGGGTCGGCGCCCCGGCCAGCATAGTAGTCGGCGTCGTAGATCGCGGCGTAGTCGGTCAGCGGCGAATCGACAAAACCGAAGCCGCACTGCGGGCAGCGGCTGAGCGTAAATTCCTGCCCGGCCCGGTCCCCCCGCTTGCGGCCGGCAGGCAGAACCGGCGTCCGGCAGATGGGGCATGGTCGGGCGGCCATGGCACCGCCTCAGGGGCCCGTGCGGGCCGCAAAGACCCAGGGATTGGCCTCCAGCCAGCGGAGGGTTTTCTCGATGCCCTGCGCGATCGTGAGCTGGGGCCGCCAGCCGGTGGCCTGGATCTTGGCCGTATCGAGAAAGATGAAGGGGTTGTCGCCGATCCAACCCCGGTCGCCGCCGGTGTAGCTCAATTTGGGCTGGAGGCCGAGGGCCTGGCAGATCGTCCGGACGCTGTCGTTGACCTGGACATAATCGGCCGTGCCCAGATTGTAGATCTGGGTATGATGGCGGGCCGGGCCCGCCGTGCCCTGGCGGATCACGGTCAGAATGGCTTCGAGGCAGTCCTGGATGTAAAGGTAGCTTTTGCGCTGCGAACCGTCGCCCAGGATCTTCAGCCGGTCGGGGTGCTCGCGCAATTGGCGATAGAAGTCGAAGACGTGCCCGTGAGTGTAACGCTCGCCCAAGATGGAAACGAAGCGGAAGATGTAGCATTCGAAGCCGAAGCTTTCGCCAAAGGCCGAAATCAGTCCCTCGCCGGCGACTTTGGAGGCGCCATAGAGAGAGGTCTGGATGGGAAAGGGCGCCGTTTCCGGGGTGGGAATTGTCGTCGCTTCGCCGTAGACCGAGCCGGTGGAGGAGAAGGCCAGCCGGCGAATGCCATTGGCCCGCATGGCCTCGAGAACGTGGAAGGTCGCCAGGGTGTTCTGCTCGATGTCGCGGCCGGGATTGTTCGGCCCGAAGCGCACGTCGGCGTTGGCCGCGAGGTGGAAGACAAAATCGCAGCCTCCCATCGCCCGGGCCAGGGCCGGGCGGTCTAGGTTGTCGCCCCGGATCAGGGTAAAACCAGGGTGGCGCGCGGCCCCTTCCAGAAACCGCTCCTGGCCGGAGGAAAAATTGTCCCAGCCCACGACCGCGACGCCGTCCGCCAGCAGGCGGTCAACCAGGTTCGAACCAATGAAGCCGGCGGCGCCGGTCACGAAGGCTTTATGCATGGACCCCATGAGAAGAAGCGGGGCCCGCCCCGAAAGGGAAGAGGAAATTACAGCCCGATCGCCGCAAAAAATTCCTGGCACGCCTGTTCCGCCGCCGCGGCGCGGTCCTGGAGGCGGGCGGCCGCGGGCCGGGGCGCCGCGATCAGAAGCTCGGCCAATCCGGCGGGATCGCCCTCGAGCGGAAAGAGGGGATAGCCGCATTCGGCCGCGACGCCCGCCAGCTTGTCGTTGGTGGCGAGAACGACGGCCCGGCTGCCCGCCCAGGCGGCGGCGAGGGTGGCGTGGAAACGGGCAGCGAGAAGCCATTCGCCGCTGGGCCAGCCGGCCAGGACCGCGGTCAGGGCGGCGCCGGGCGAGTCGGCCGCCTGCAGGCGCCAGCGCGCCCGCTCTGCGCCGGCTAGTCCCTGATAGAGCACCATCTCGCCGCCGGGCAGGGGGCGGGATTCCTGCGCGAGCCAGACCCGCTCCCGGGCCGGCAGGCGCGCCAGCGCGGCCAGGCCGCCGCCCAGCCCGGGCCAGCCTCCAAAGTCGAAATTGAGAACTGCGGTCAGCCGGCCGGGTGCCGCCGGCGGCGGCGAATGGGCGGCGAAGAAAATATGCGCGAGATCGGCCGCCGCCCGTACCCGGCCGGCGGGCAGGAAAGCAGCCAAGGCGCCTGCGGACCGTTCATCGCGCGTCCAGATGCCTTCGGCCTGTTCGGCCGCCCGGCGCAGCGCTGGCTGGGCGTAGGCCGCCGGATCCTGGCCGCCCACCCCGAGAAAAAACATCGGCCGGCGGTGGGCCGCGCACCGTTCGCTCTCGCCCGCCAGGTGGTCGGCGAACCACGGGGACACCGCCGACTGCCAGGGCGCCCCGCCGAGGCCGAGCCAAACATCACAGGCCGCGATGCAGGCCTCCCGGAGATCCGGAAGGTAGGCGAGCCAGCGCACTTGGGGAAAGCGCTGTCGCAGCGGCTCAAGCGGGTGGGGGACACAGCAAGTCAGCTCCACCGCTCGCCCGGCCGCCGGGAGGGCCGCCAGGAATCCCCCGAGCATGAAATCATCGCCCAGATTCCCGGCGCCGAAGAAATGGTGCCCGAGGTGAATTTTCAATAGGCGAACGTCACCTTGACGTGACCGCGGCAGTGATTCGGCTGGGGGTTGGGCTCCGTTTCCAGGATCTGCCAGCCAAAATCAAACGACGCGGTGAAATTCGTCGCGAGATTCGCCCGGAGGCCGACGCCGGCACTCGCCAAGGGGGGCAGATTGACGGCCCCCAAGGTATCGTGCTTATCATAGACTCGGGCGTAATCGAAAAATACCAGCGGCCGGAAAAGGAGCGGGGTGGACTTCTTGCCCAGGAAACCCAGGTGCTGAGCAAAGGACGGCCCCTGCAACTCCTCGCTCAGGACCACACCTTGGTCGCCGGTGTAGAGGAGTTCATTATAGCCCCGGACGGTCGCTTGCCCGCCGATCGTCAACTCTTCGCTGCCCGGGAGATCCGCGCTGGAGACTTGTCCGATCGCCTTGGTGAACGCTTGGAAACCGTACGGCAGGTCGAAGCGGCGCTGGAGCACCAAGGTCCCATAGGCGTACCGGGCCGGCCAGCCGGGCGTGTCATTGTGGGCGGTCAGGTAGGCGGCGTCGGTATTGCGCGCATCCACGCCCCCTGGGCTAAGATTGACCGTGCCCGCGATCACCCAGACGCCGTGGCGGTCCGGTCGGACCCCGCTTAAGCTTTCGGACATCTGGCAGACGTCGATGGCCGAGGTGAGCACTTGCTGGCCGCTATAGAGCAGATCGTTGTTGATGCGCTTGAAATCGAGGCCGGTGGAGGACTCGAATTTCCAGGCCCCCAGGACGAAGGGCGCGATGTAATGCACGTCGGCGATGGCATTCTTTCCGACCTCGTTAAATACCTGGTAGAAGGTTGGCTGGACCAACGCATAGGCGCCATCGAAGACTAGGAAGTGGTGCCAGGGCAGCGGAATTCGGTAATCGAAATTCCCCGCGCGATAGAGATTGGGCGTGTCGGTCGTGGTGTACTGCAGAGAAAGCTGCTGGTCGCGGCCCCAGAGATTGCCGAATTGGACCCCGGCTGAGTATTGATTGTTGCCGATGAGGTCATTGCCGGAGTCCGCGTAGCTCAACGTGACCCGGACCGGGAAATGCTCCTGCACCGCCACGTCGAGATCGGCGATGCCCGGTTCCTTGTTGATGGTATTGACCAGGACCTCGACGTGGCGAAAAGGGTTGGTGTTGGCCCAGTTCACCGCCGACTCCAGCACCGAGAGGCGGACTTCGTCCCCCGGCTTGACCCCCAGTTTGGCCTCGAGGAGCTTGTCGCTGAACCAGCGGTTGCCCTTGAATTTCAGTTCGCTGTAATGGCCGATCACGACCGCCATGCGGAACTGCCCCTGGGAGATGTCCTGGTTCGGAATCAGCACGTTGACGACCAGCCGGTCATGCTGCTTCACATAGGCCGCGACATCCTTGGCCAGCTGGTTGACCGACTGGGTCGTGATGGCACTGCCGTAATAATGGCCCAGATAGGAAGCGAACTCCTTGGTCTCCAGAATCGGTACGCCCTTGACCACGACGGGCCCGGCATCGCTGGTGGGCTTCAATTCCGCCAACTCTTTGAGCGTATTGGCAAAGACCAACTGCCTATAATGGTAGACGGTGGAAGCCGCGCTGGGCGCTGGTGTCGTCCCGCCGGCCCGCGCCGGTCCGAGACCGCCGAGCACAGTCACTAGAGCGAGAAGGGCGCCGCCGCCGAAGAGGCGACGGGTGTGTACAGATTTGAGCATGAGGCTAATAGCGGCTGGAATGCGACCGAACCCTTGTCAACTTGTTCGTGATATTCATGATATTTCACTCGACACTCTAATAGCCGGCTATAATTTAGGCTCTAACGTAGAACTTATGCGGGTGGGTTATCCACCACTTTAGCCGCTTCCCCCTGCCACTTCGGATTAGGTAAGCTGCTCTGGCAGCCTTCTATCCGCTGCTGGCGGCCAGCGATCCATTTTATATCTTTTTGTAAAAAAGCCTTGCTAATCACCCCTCCGGCACTCTTTCTGCACTCCGAAAACGGCATAATTCTCTCTCAACATACGATTCACATGACGACAATGAAGATCAACTCGATCACCAACCTACCGTGGAAGAAAGTGATTTTCTCCGCGTTGATGGCAGGCTCGCTGGCGGTGCTCCCGGCCCTGCGCGCCAGTCTCCCCACCACCGCGTCCTCCAATTTGACCACCGTCTACGCCAGTGGCGGCGCTGTGTCGACCACCCAGGCAACGGGCGGAGCCAACACGACCCTGACGGTCACCTCTACGGCCCCGATCACAGTCCTCAACTGGGGCAACTTCTGGGACGGCACGGCCGCAGGCGGCACGGCTGCCACGACCGACTTCATCGTCTTCACTCTCCCGGGCGCGACCTCCTCCATCCTGAACGAGATCGCGGGAACGGGCACGACTAACCCCACGACCCTCGGCAACCTCTCCAGCAATGGTAAGGTTTTCCTCCTTAACCCGAACGGGTTCCTCGCTACCGGTACGGGCACGATCAATACGGCCGGCTTCTACCTCAGCACGCTGCAGGAGAACGTCTCCTACTTCGAACAGAACGGCACCCTCCAGGTTTTCAGCAGCACGCCCCCGGTGGGCGCGACTACGGGTACGATCAACGTTAGCCAAACCATCTCGACCGTCGGCGGCAGCGGCGATGTCCGCCTGGCCGGCAACGGTGTGATCGTCAACGGCACCATCAACGGCAATGCCTACATCGTCGATGTCGGCGGGGCTACTCCCGGCAACGTCCAAATCGCCGGCAGCATCGCCTCCACGACGATCGGCGGCGTGACGGTGGGCGGCAACCTGACTGTCTCCGGCACGAACGCCAATGTCCTTCTGTCCCAAGGTGGCGTCCTCACAGTCGGAGCCAACCTGTCGGTTAGCACGGGCGGCGGCGCGAACGGCAACGTAAATCTCGGCGCCACGAACGCCACCACGGTTACAGGCACCTCCACGATCAATACGGTCGGCGCCACCAATGGCAGCGTGACCGACACCGATGGGATCAACGCCCTGGGCGGCTTGGCCGTCACCACCGGCAGCGGTTCTGGCACACTCAATGGCTCGGCCTCGCTGGGTAGCGTCACGGTCGGCTCGAACCCGGTCAGCGTGACCGGCGGCAGCACCACGATCAGCGACACCGGCTCGGACACCGTCTTGACGCTCGGCACTTCGACAATCGCGGGCACGCTGAGCATCAACACCGGCGGCACCACCAATATCGTCACCCAGAATTTCGGCTCAACTTCCGCTACCCCGGCGACGGTCACGATGACCTCGACCTCGAGCAACGGCATCAGCCTGACTGCGGGCGGGAAGATTAACTTCAATGGCACTGGCAACGAAAACTTCACCGGTCTGAACGCCACGGGGAGCAGCTCCATCACAACCACGGGCAACATTTCCCTGGCCGCCAACGTTAGCATCGCGACCCTCAGCCTCGCGACCACTGCCGGCACGATTTCCCAGCCCACCAACCTCGATATTAACGCCGCGACCCTGACGGTCAACGCGCCGACCATAACCCTCGCAAGCACCGCAGGCAATGCGATCACGAATGCCATCTTGATCGGTGGCGCTACGGGTGGGGTAACCCTCATCGACGGCAGCAATCTTACCATTGCCAACAAGACAGCCACGACCGGTAATACGACAATCACCGACACCGGTGGCAACGTCGCCCTTGGCGCGGCCAACTCGGACGTCGTAAGCTTCGGTGGCAACCTGACGGTCAGCATGACCAATGCGGGCGCCAACTTCTCTACCCTCGCCGGCAACGTCTCGGTCACGGGCAACACCTCGATCAGCAGCACGAGCGGCACCGGCACGATCCAACTGGGCAATGGCGCCGCCACCCCGGTCCAATCCTATACCTTCACCGGACCGATCAGCATCACCAGCCCCGGGGCCGGCAACGTCAGCATCTTCGGCACGAGCGGTGTGGTCCTGGGTGCGATCAGCACGACCAACGGAAATCTCGAAGTCGACACCACGATGGCCGGCACGGGCAACGCGGGCATCAGCAATCCCACGGGCCTGATCAATCTCGGCTCGGGCACGCTGCTCCTGGGTTCGGGCTCCTCGACCGCGCCGAGCAACATCCAAATCGGTGGCGCGACCAATGCGGCCACGATTGGGGGCACGATCTCGGTCGGCGACGCTGGCGGCGGCGCCACCACCCTGACCGCGAACAACGTGAGCATCACCAACACGGTGAGCACCACTTTGGTCT
>Ga0302320_10029092_pt1 | contig 10582 bp, 7 predicted proteins | sample Bog_T0_3_FD_202130 | JGI IMG/M metagenome (GOLD analysis project Ga0302320, IMG submission 202130) | Peat permafrost microbial communities from Stordalen Mire near Abisko, Sweden - Bog_T0_3 | ecosystem: Environmental > Terrestrial > Soil > Wetlands > Peat | place: Sweden: Abisko, Stordalen Mire... | reverse complement strand
GGTAGCCCTGCGGCGTGTAGGAGCGCCACATCAGGCCCTGCAGGATGCCCGACACCCACATCGAGGTGATGTAGAGCACGATGCCGAGCGTCGAGATCCAGAAGTGCCAGTTGACCAGGCGCAGCGAGTACAGGTCGCGCTTGTTCCACAGCCACGGAACCATGCAGTAGAGCGCGCCGAACGAGACGTAGGCGACCCAGCCGAGCGCGCCGGAGTGGACGTGGCCGACCGTCCAGTCGGTGTAGTGCGACAGCGAGTTGACCGTCTTGATCGACATGACCGGACCTTCGAAGGTCGACATGCCGTAGAAGGCGACCGAGACGACCAGCATGCGCAGCACCGGATCGGTGCGCAGCTTGTCCCACGCGCCCGACAGCGTCAGCAGGCCGTTGATCATGCCGCCCCACGAGGGCATCCACAGCATGATCGAGAAGGTCATGCCGAGCGTCTGCGCCCAGTCCGGCAGCGCCGTATAGTGCAGATGGTGCGGCCCGGCCCAGATATAGAGGAAGATCAGCGCCCAGAAGTGGATGATCGACAGCCGGTAGGAATAGATCGGCCGCTCGGCCCGCTTCGGCACGAAATAGTACATGATGCCGAGGAAGCCGGCGGTGAGGAAGAAGCCGACCGCGTTATGGCCGTACCACCACTGGAACATCGCATCCTGAACGCCGCCCCACAGGATGACCGACTTCGACGAGAACGGCGAGATCGGGATCGCCGCATTGTTGCCGAGGTGCAGCATCGCGATCGTCAGGATGAACGCGAGGTAGAACCAGTTGGCGACATAGATGTGCGGCTCCTTGCGGCGCCACAACGTGCCGAGGAAGACCAGCAGATAGGTGACCCAGACGATGGTCAGCCACAGGTCGACATACCATTCCGGCTCGGCGTATTCCTTGCCGTCGGTGATTCCGAGCAGGTAGCCGGTCCCGGCGAGCACGATGAACATGTTGTAGCCGAGCGCGACGAACCACGGCGCGAGGTCGCCGGCGAGGCGAGCGCGGCTGGTGCGCTGCACGACATAGAACGAAGTGGCGAGCAGCACGTTGCCGCCGAAGGCGAAGATCACCGCCGAGGTGTGCAGCGGCCGCAAGCGGCCGAAGTTGAACCAGGGCGCGATGTTCAGCCACGGATAGGCGAGCTCGAAGGCGATGTAGATGCCCACCGCCATGCCCGCCACGCCCCAGAACAGCGCCGCCAGGGTGCAGAATTTGACTGGGCCGAAATTGTAGTTGGGCTTGCCGTCGATCTCGAGCGGCGTCTCCGCCGGCCGCGCCGAATAGCGCTGGAAGATCGCGAAGACGCCCGCCGCGGCCGCGACGACGCCGAGCGCCATATGGAACGCGTAAGCCGGTTCGATGGTCTTGGCGGCGGCATAAAGGCAAGCCAGGGCCAGGACAGCCAACACGGCCGTCAGCCCGACTTCGCCGCCGCGCATCGACTTTCTCGTCGTGACCGCCTGCATGTGAAACCCCCCGCACCTTTTGGCGAATCCTCGCCCGACTCTGGGCAAAGGCCTTTTGCCCGTCTTGATTCAGGTCAAGCTCGCGGCTGGAGTCCTGCGCCGCCGCTGATAATCCGCTTTAACTTCGGGGCGCGGATGCGTCTACCCCGACACCCGACGTACGAGCGTTGCGGCAGGCGTCGCCCCCTCTCGCGCACATATGCAGAATCGCAGGGAAATCCGTCCTCGACGGCGATGCGGCCGTGCACATGCAAGGTCGCGCCTGTGACGGTGTGTCGCAGGGTGAAATGGCCGCGACGCCTTTTGATCGGCGGATTTGCGCGCTTCGGCCTGCGACGAATTGACGGCTTGACCCATGTCAACGGTCGTCGGCGGCGCGCGCCTAACCTGTCGCGCAGCGAGTGAGAAGAGCGCGCGGTCTTCGTCGTCGCGCGCGGCGCGGGGATCCCCAAGGAGCAGCCTGGCCATGGCGGCCATGGAAACGACGATTGCCAAGGACTGTGCGATTCTCGGCTACCGCGACATTCTGGTGTCGCAGGACGAGAGCGACGCGTCCGTGCACGCGCTGGTCTACGCCGACATGCTGTGCTCGGCGTTCGGCGGCCATCTGACCGGCTTGATGTTCGGCCTGGTGCCGTTCTACCCGATGTCGGCGGCGAACGCCCGCGTGCCGGAAGCCTGGATTCACGCCCAACGCCAGGCCAGCGAAGAAGCCGAGCAATCGGAGCGGCGGATCAACGCGATCTACGGCAAGCTGGCGTCGCGCAACGAATTGAGGCGCGTCGACGCCTTCGAACAGGAGGCCGGGCAGATTTGCGCCCGCCACGCGCGCTGCGCCGACCTGACCGTGCTCGGCTGGTCGCGCGACGGCGGCACCGACCTCGAGCGCGCCGTGTTCGTCAGTTGTCTGTTCGAGTCCGGCCGGCCGTTGCTGGTGGTGCCCGCCGCCTACGCGTTCCGCGGCCTGCCGCAACGCGCGCTCGTCGCCTGGGACGGCAGCCGCGAGTCGAGCCGGGCGCTGCACGAGGCGCTGCCGATCCTGCGCCAGACGCGGCTGACGCGCTTCGTCGCGGTCGATCCCGACGATTCGGCCGACAGCGGGTCGCTCGACCCGACCGCCGAGATCGCTCGCCACCTCAGCCGTCACGAGATCGCGGTCGAGACGCGCCGCGCCCATAGCCGCGGCCGCGACGTCGCCACTGCGCTGGCCGAGGAAGCCGACCACTTCGGCGCTTCCTTGCTGGTGCTAGGGGGCTACGGCCACATGCGCGCGACGGAATGGATCCTCGGCGACACGACCCGCGGCGCCCTGGCGCTCGCGCGCACGCCGATGCTGTTCGCCAATTGACGGCGAAACGACCGGGCGACGTTTGGGGGGCGACGCTACGAGGGCGACGCTTGGACCGCGCCCCTCAGCGTCAGGAGCGGCGCGTCAGCGGCGCGTCTTGAACGACGCGGGGCGCCGGCTGACCCCTGTTTGAGTTGGCGAAGGCGGACTGGCGAGCTGAGCTCGCCATAGCGTCCTTCGAGGCCCTCGCTTCGCGAGGGCGCCTCGGGACGAGGGCTAGGCGTCAAAAGTCGGCGGCGCGTGGCGCGCCGTCAGCAAACGGCGCGAACGGAGCGGATCGGCGCGTCCCTATCGGCCGACGCAAGCCGCTCCAGCAGGTCGGGCCTGAGGATATCGACCCGGCGGGTCGTCGGCAGGGCGACGAGGCCCTGCACCTTGAGATGGGTGAAGGTCCGGCTCACCGTCTCGATCGTCAGGCCGAGATAGTCGGCGATGTCCTGACGCTGCATGGCGAGTTCGACCGAGGCGGCGCGCCGGGCGCGCGCGCGGTCGCTCAGCATCCACAGGAACCAGGCGAGCCGCTCCTCCGCCGAACTGCGCCCGACCATGGTCATATGGTCGACGGCGCGGGCAAGCGCGCGGGTGATGTTGTCGAACACGGCGTTGTTGAACTGGGGGTCGCGGATCATCCGCGCGCGACAGACCTGGCGCGACAGCGCCGCAACCGTTCCGGCGTTGACCGCCTCGATCGTCAGGCCGTGGATGTCGTCCGGCTCGAGGCCGCACATGTCGCCAGGCATGTAGAAGGCGAAGATCTGCCGGCGGCCGTCGCGGGTGACTTTCACCGCGCGGAAGACGCCGCGCACGACGAGGAAGTAATTGTCGGTCGGATCGCCCTCGCCCACCACCTCCTGGCCGGGCGCGTAGCTGACGATCACCGCTTCGTTGTAAGGGAAAAACGAACTCGTCACATCGGCCAGGTTAAGCACTTCCCCTGCCTGGCGCAGGGCCTGAACTCTGGGACGGACCGCGACGTTCATCTTTGTTCTCCGCCTGTCTTGTTCTTGCGGCCAGACGTTTGACTGAAATCAACGCGCGGCGCCATTCTCCTGATGCCCTAGCGGCGACCTATGTCGTTCGGCATATTCCGGCCCAGGCCCTTGTCAATGCCGGGGCCGCCGCGCAGATATGGGTTTCCACGCGGAACGCCCGCGAGACGCCGCCGCCGATGAACAAGCCCCAGTTGCCCTTCCATTGCCTCGGCATGGAGCGCACGACGCGCTTCCTGTGCGACGCCCAGATGCTCAACCTGATGGCCGATGGCCTTCCGGGGATCGTTGCGTATTACGACGTCGATCTGGTTTGTCACTTCGTCAACGCCACCGTCGAGGCATGGACCGGCGCCTCGCCCTCCGCCTTCCTCAACCGTAAGCTGAGCGAGGCCGACAATGACTTCGCCGCCGCCGCCAAGCCGGGAATCGAGCGCGCGCTGGCCGGCGACCACGCCGAATTCGAGGCCAAGGTCGATTTCGCCGGCGGCATGGTCAACGTCGTGCGCGGCTTCGCCTACCCTGACCAGGACCAGAACGGCCGGGTGCTCGGCTGCTTCGTCCTGCTGCTCGACATCACCCGCGAGCGCGCATTCGAAGCGCAAATGCAGGCGGCGCGCGACGAGGCGATGGAGGCGATCCGCTCCAAGTCGCGCTTCCTTGCCGCGGCGAGCCACGACCTGCGCCAGCCGCTACACGCCATGACCCTGTTCGTCAGCGCCCTGTCGCGCCGGCTGAGCGGCGGCGAAACCGGCGAGTTGGTCGCCAATCTCGACAACTCGCTGCGCTCGCTCCGCGCGATGATCGACACCCTGCTCGACATTTCCAAACTCGACGCCGGCCTCGTCAAGCCGTCGCTCGCGCCGCTGGCGCTGAGCGACCTGTTCGCCGCGCTCGACCCGGGCTTCAGCGCGGTGGCGCGCGATCGCGGCCTCGCCTACCGCGTCGTTCCGACCGCCGCCATGGTGGTCGGCGACCGCACGCTGGTCGAGCTGGCGATGCGCAACCTGATCGCCAACGCCTTCAAGTTCACCCGCGGCGGCGGCGTGCTGGTCGGCTGCCGGCGCCGGCGCGGCCGGATCGGCGTCGCGGTCGCCGACACCGGCGTCGGCGTCGCCTCCGACCGGCAGGCGCGCGTGTTCGAGGAGTTCCACCGCGACAGGGCGACGCCCAACGGTCCCAACGAGGGCATCGGCCTTGGCCTGTCGATCGTCCAGCGCCTGGCGGCGCTGATGGGCGGCTCGGTCGAACTGCGGTCGCAGCCGGGCAAAGGCAGCGTCTTCACGCTATGGCTGCGCGAGGCGGCTCAAGCGCCGCGCCCGGTGCGGCGCGTCGATGCGCCCGAGGGCTCGCTGGCGGGTCGCCGCATCCTCATTCTCGACGACGACGCGCTGAGCGCGGCGGCGATGAGGCAGGAATTCGCCGACTACGGCGCGCTTGCCGCCGCCGCCGTCTCGATTCCCGCCGCGCGCGCCGCCATCGACGCCGCCAGGCCGGAAGCGCTGATCGTCGACTACGACCTCAACGATTCGGCGACCGGGCTGCAGTTCGTCGAGGCGCTGCGCGCGCGCGGCGTCGCGCCGCCGGTGGTGATGATCAGCGGCTCGACCGACCCCGCCGCGGTTGCGGCGCTGCGCGGCTCCGGGCTGCCATGGCTGACCAAGCCGGTCGATCCGCGCGCGCTGCGCTCGACCCTGATCGACGCGCTCGCGCGCTGACGCGCCCTCCCTCAAAAAGCGTCGGCGCGGCAAACTTTTGCTGCCGCACTTTCAAATTATTCAAATGAGCATCCAGTTTCAAATTATTCAAATGAATACGTTTTTTGTTGCCGGGCGCCGGCGCCGCTCATAGGCAAGGGGGCAGGACAGCGGGCCTTGACCCCGCCAGCCCGGAGACAACGATGACTTCTCGACGCGCTTTCGCGCCAGCGATTCTGCTTGCCGTTTTTCTTTCCCTCCCCGCGACATCCCAGGCTCAATCGAATCCGCCCTCGGCCTTTCCGCGTTCGGACGACGAGCGCGCGCTGAGCGAATTGCAATTGCTCGGCAAGCGACTTTTCGAAGACACCAATCTGTCCGAGCCGAAGGGCCAGGCCTGCTCGTCGTGCCACGACCCCAAGCGCGCGTTCCAGGGCAACAACGGTTCGCCGATCGCCGCGGTCGCGCTCGGCAGCCGCCCCGGGCAGTTCGGCAATCGCAAGACGCCGACGATCATGTACATGGCCTACAGTCCGGCGTTCGGCTTCGCCAAGGACGAGGACGAAGGCGAGAACAAGCTCGAGGCGCGGGGCGGCCAGTTCTGGGACGGCCGCGCCAGCGACCTCGTCGAGCAGCCGGCGGGACCGCTGATGAACCCGCTCGAGATGAACAATCCGTCCGCCGACGCGGTCGTCGAGAAGGTGAAGAACGCCGTCTACGCCCCGATGATGACTGCCGTTTACGGGCCGGATGTATTCGCCGATCCGAACGCCGCGTTTCAGCGGGTGTCGCAATCGCTGTTCGCCTACGAAGCGACCGAGCGCTTCGCGCCCTTCGCCTCCAAGTTCGACGACTATCTGCGCGGCAAGGCGAAACAGACGCCGATCGAAGCGCGCGGGCTGGCGCTGTTCGTCGATCCCAAGCGCGGCAATTGCCTGGCCTGCCACGCCGGCAAGACCGATTCGAAGGACCCGACCGACTGGCTGCTCACCGACTTCACCTATGACGCGCTCGGCGCGCCGCGCAACGCGGCGATCCCCGCCAACGCCGACCCGCTGACTTTCGATCTCGGCCTGTGCCAGCGGCCGGGGCTCGAAGCGATCCTGCCCAAGGAGGTTCCGCTCGCCTCGTTGTGCGGCGCCTTCAAGGTGCCGACGCTGCGCAACGTCGCAGTGCGGGGGCCCTACTTCCACAACGGCGCCATCGCCTCGCTGCGCGACTCGGTCGCCTTCTACGCCACCCGCGACACCGACCCGAAGCACTGGTACCCGGCGCTGAAGACCGGCGAAGCCGACAAATTCAACGACTTGCCGAGCGCCTATAAGGCGAACGTCAATGTCGAGGAGGTCCCCTATGACCGCAAGCCCGGCCAAAAGCCGCGGCTCGACGACCGCGACGTCGACGCGCTCGTCGCCTTCCTCAACACGTTGACGGACAAGGGGATGCATTGAGGGGCTGAGGTTGTCGGCGCTTAGCCGGCGCCGCCTTCTCCGCCGTGAGCGCCGCAAGGCGGTTGCGGGCGGAGAGGACCTCGCCATCGACCGGGTCGTGGCGCCGCGCCCCCTGAAGTCGCACCTCGCCCCATGAATAAGAGTTGGCCTCAAGCTGTTAGCTTGTGAGCGTGGCGAAGACGGATCTTCGCCGCAGCGCCCGGGACGCGCCGGGCGCCAACTCGATGGGGTGACTCGATGACCCGGCCGGCCAGGAGGCGTCGATGACCGCCCGACGCGCTTTCGGCGCGGCGGTCGTGTTCGCCGTTTTCTCATCTTTTCCCGCGACGTCCCAGCAACAGGCGCCCGCGCCGGCAGGGTTCCACCGCTCGGACTACGAGCGCGGGCTGAGCGATCTGGAGCTGCTCGGCAAGCGCATCTTCGAGGATAGAAATCTGTCCGAGCCGAAGGGCGTCGCCTGCGAATCTTGCCACCAACGCAAACGCGCCTACCAGGGCGACAATCGCTCGCCGATCCCTGGCGTTGCGGTCGGCAGCCGTCCCGGCCAGTTCGGCGCCCGCAAGCCGCCGACGCTCATGTACATGGCCTACAGCCCGGCTTTCAGCTTCTATGAAGTCGTCGACGGCGGCGTGGAGAAACTCGAGGCGCGCGGCGGTCTGTTCTGGGACGGCCGCGCCGCCGATCTCGCCGCGCAGCCGTCGGCCCCGCTGACGAGCCCGTTCGAGATGAACAATCCCTCCGCCGACGCGGTCGCCGAGAAGGTGAAGGCGGCGAGCTACGCGCCGATGATCACAGCGGTTTTCGGGCCAGAGGCGTTGACAGACCCGAAGACGGCGTTCCAGCGCGTCGCGCAGTCGCTGGCCGCCTACGAATCCTCTGGGCGCCTGGCGCCCTTCTCCTCCAGGTTCGATGATTATTTGCGCGGCGCGGAGCCGCTCACGCCGCTGGAGGCGCGCGGGCTGGCGCTGTTCGTCGACCCCAAGCGCGGCAATTGCCTCGCCTGTCACGGGGTCAAGCCAGACTCGAAGGACCCCGCCGACTGGCTGTTCACCGACTTCGGCTATGTCGCGCTGGGCGTCCCGCGCAACGCGGCGATCCCCGCCAACGCCGACCCGCAGACCTTCGATCTCGGCCTGTGCAAGCGGCCTGGGCTCGATGCGATCCTGCCCAGGGAGGTTCCGCTGGTCTCGCTGTGCGGCGCCTTCAAGGTCCCGACCCTGCGCAACGCCGCGGTGCGCGCGCCTTATTTCCACAACGGCGCGATCGCCACGCTGCGCGACGCGGTCGCCTTCCACGCCACCCGCGACACCGACCCGAAGCGCTGGTACCCGGCGCTGCAGAACGGCGAAGCCGACAGGTTCAACGACCTGCCGAGCCCCTACAAGGCCAACGTCATCGTCGTGGAAGCGCCGTTCGACCGCGAGGCCGGCGAGAAACCGCGGCTCGACGACGGCGACATCGACGCGCTCGTCGCCTTCCTGACCACTTTGACGGACAAGGGGATCTTCTGAGGGCTGGCGCGCCGGCTTCAGACCGTTCGGCGATTTGTTGGAATCGCCGAGCGGTCAAAAATTCCTGTTGTCGCGCGCTCTTGGCTAAAAACCGGCGTCCACTTTTTCGCCGCGCGCACTAGATGTCGAGCGCGCTCGCCTTCAGCACCGCCTCGGTGCGGTTGCGCACCTCGAGCACGCGGAAGATCGCGGCGAGATGGATCTTCACCGTGCCCTCGGAAATGTCGAGCGCGCGCGCGATCTCCTTGTTCGCCTGGCCTTTGCCGAGCAGGCGGAGCACGTCGTACTGGCGCGGCGTCAGCATCGCCATGACGCTGGGGTCGACGGTCGAGGACGGCTCCTCCATCTCGATCGGCTCGGTCAGCAGCAGCGTCGGGGCGTAGATGCCCCCGCCCAGCACCTGCTGGATCGCGGCGACCATCGCCTCCGGGTCGAGCGACTTCGGGATGTAGCCGATGGCGCCGGAGGCGAGCGCGTCGAGCACGTCCTGCCGCTGCTCCGAGCTGGACATGACGACGCAGCGCAATTGTGGATAGGCGTGGCGCAATTCGCGGATCGAGGCGGCGCCCCTCATGCCCGGCATCGCCAGATCGACCACCGCGAGGTCGACCTCGGAATTGGCCGCCAGCAGCGCCTTCAGTTCGGGCAGGCCGCCGGCTTCGCGGACCTCGGCCGGACCGCAGGCGTCGGTCAGCAACAGCCGCAAACCGGCGCGAAACAACGCATGGTCGTCGGCGATGACGAACTGTCGGGGCATGGCCTTTCCATGGCAATTCGCGATCCGCTTTGCAAGCGCGGTCAGGTCCGGAGGTCAGGCTCGGCGGCGCGCCACGGGACGACGAACGGTTCGCCGTCGCGTTCTCCGCGCACCGCCGTCACTCCATAGGCCTCGGCCAGCACGGCGTCGGTCAGCGCCGACGGCGGCCCGTCGGCGACGACCCGCCCCTCGGCGAGCACGATCAGGCGGTCGCAGAAGCGCGTCGCCAGGGTCAGGTCGTGCAGCACGGCGACCACGCCTGCCCCCTTGCGCGCCGCGGCGCGCAGCAGGGCCATGGCCCTGAGTTGGTGCAATGGATCCAGAGACGCGACCGGCTCGTCGGCGAGCAGCATGTCGGCTTCGACCGCCAGGGCGCGAGCGAGCAGCGCCCGCGCGCGCTCGCCGCCCGACAGCGTGCCGATCGGCCGGTCGCGCAGTTGCGCGACCTTGGCCGCCGCCAGCGCCGCTTCGACCGCGGCGCGGTCGGCGGCTGAAGGCGGCGAGAACGGCCGCCGGTGCGGCAGGCGGCCGAGCGCGACGACATGGTCGACCCGGAGCGGCCAATGCGAAAGGCCGCTCTGGGCGAGATAGGCGACCCGGCGCGCCAGCGTGGCCCGACCAAGCTCGCCCGCGCTGAGGCCGTCGTAGCGCGCTTCGCCGGCGTCCGGCCGCTGCAGGCCGGCCAGAACCCGCAGCAGCGTCGTCTTGCCCGCCCCGTTGGGGCCGATCAGGCCGACGAGTTCGCCTGAGACGAGGTCGCAGTCGAGTCCGGCGAGCGCTGCGCGCCCGCCGAAGCGGACGACGAGGCCGCGCGCTTCGATGCGCATCACGCCTCCCTCCGCATGCGGTCGATCAGGCGGTAGAGCAGCGGCGCGCCGATCAGCGCCGTCGCCACGCCGAGCTTCAGTTCGGGATGGACCGGGATCAGCCGCACGGCGACGTCGGCGACAAGCAGCACGATCGCGCCGCCGAAGCCGCTGACCAGCAGCAGCCGGCCGGGGCGATCGCCGACCCAAGGCCGCAGCAGGTGCGGCGCGACCAGGCCGACGAAGCCGATCGCGCCGGTGACCGCCACTGCCGCGCCGACCGCCAGCGCCGCGCCGGCGACGAGCTGGGCGCGCAGCCGGCCAAGATCGAAGCCGAGGCTCGCCGCCGTGTCCTCGCCGAGCGTCAGCGCGTCGAGCGCCGGCGCGCTCGTCAGCAGCAGCGCCCAGCCGACGACGGTCAGCGGCGCCGCCAGCCACAATTGCGGCAGGCTGCGGTCGGCGAGCGAGCCCATCAGCCAGAACATGATTTCGTAGGCGGCGTAGGGGTTGGGCGACAGGTTGAGCGCCAGCGCGGTCAGCGCGCCGGCGAAGCTG
>Ga0302320_10029087_pt1 | contig 10583 bp, 12 predicted proteins | sample Bog_T0_3_FD_202130 | JGI IMG/M metagenome (GOLD analysis project Ga0302320, IMG submission 202130) | Peat permafrost microbial communities from Stordalen Mire near Abisko, Sweden - Bog_T0_3 | ecosystem: Environmental > Terrestrial > Soil > Wetlands > Peat | place: Sweden: Abisko, Stordalen Mire... | reverse complement strand
CGGCGGCCGCCACGGCAGGGCGATCGGAAACAATCAACACGAGGTCGTCTTTGGCCACTTTCCTGATTCCGGCGTACGTGGCCGCGAATCGAAATCCCAACGGTATCGTCATCCCTGTACCTCAGCTCCTAGTAATTCATCTCCTAAAACTTCGTTGGCGGCGGGCGTGAATCCGTTGAGGAAGGCCGCCGCCGTCATTCGCTTCTTCCCTTCCACTTGGACCTCCGTCAATTCGAGAGATTCTGCGGCATCGCATCCAGCATAAAGTTTTTTATGGATCACGCGCAGCACGCCGGGGGAGAGCTTTGGTTCCCCCACGGCGGCTTTCCAGATTTGAAACTTGTGGCCGCGCAAAGTGGAGTAAGCTCCTGGCCATGGATCGAAACCGCGCATGCGATTCAGGATCTCGTGCGCGGGCCGGGTCCAATCAATGCGGCCGTCTTCCTTTTTGAGAATCGGCGCAAGCGTAGCCTCCGCGTCGTCCTGCGGTTTGGGTAAAAGCGTATCGAGTTCCGCCATGGTGCGAACCGCGAGATCCGCGCCCGCTTCCGCGAGCCGCCGACTGAGTTCGGGCGCGGTCTCCTGCTCGCCTATTTCGGTTTCCCATTTGAGGAGCATGTCGCCGGTATCGAGGCCTTCGTTGATGCGCATCGTCGTGACGCCCGTACGCGTTTCCCCGCGCGCAATGGCCCACTGAATGGGCGCGGCTCCGCGAAACTTCGGCAGCAGCGACGCGTGGACATTGATGATGCCCTTGGGCGGAATATCCAAAATCGATTTGGGAATGATCTGCCCGTACCCGACGACGACGATCGATGCCGGAGCCATCGCACGAATCTGTTCGACAACCTCGGGACGCTTGACGCGTTCCGGTTGGTGGACCAAGAGCCCCAAGCGCAGCGCCGCTTCTTTCACCGGAGGCATGGCGTCATGCTGGCCGCGTCCCTTGGGGCGATCGGGCTGCGTGAACACGGCGACGATTTCGTGGCCGCTCTCCTGGAGCCGCTCGAGAGTGGGAACGGCGAAGGCGGGCGTGCCCATAAAGATCAGCTTCATTGTCTTGTGCCCCGGATCTTGTGCCTTGGCCCGCGCCGTTATTCGTGAATCAATCCCATTCGCCGGCTTTTTGGAGCTTGCGAACCTTGCGCCGGATCAGATCGCGCTTTAGCGCGCTGACGTGGCTGATGTACAACTTCCCGTGGAGATGGTCGATTTCGTGCAAGAAGGCACGCGCGAGAAGATCCTCGCCGGTCATCTCAAAACTCGCGCCCTTCGTGTCCTGGGCTTTGATGGTCACCAAGCGGGGGCGCGTCACCTGCTCGCGAAACGTGGGCAAGCTGAGGCAGCCTTCTTCGCTTCTCTGCGAACCTTCAATCTTCACGACGACGGGATTGATGAGAACCAACTTCTGCGCGGGATCTTCGCCGCTGGTGACGTCGATCACCGCGAGGCGCTTGCTGATCCCAATCTGCGGCGCGGCCAAGCCCACGCCTTTCGCCGCGTACATGGATTCGAACATGTCCTCGATCAACTGGTTGAGCTCTTCGGAATCGAAGTTGGCGACGTCCGCGCCCTTCTGTTCGAGCACCGGTTGCCCGTATTTGACGATCGGATAAATCATCAGAACTCTCTCACCTGGGCCAGATACCCTTCGTAGTTGCGTTTTGTCTCGCGCATAGAATCGCCGCCGAATTTTTCAATCATGGCGCCCGCCAGCACCAGCGCGACCATCGCCTCGCCGATGACACCGGCGGCGGGAACCACGGCCACGTCGCTGCGTTCGTAAGCAGCCTGCACGCTTTCGCGCGTTTTCATATCGACGCTTTCAAGCGGACGCCGCAGCGTGGAGATCGGCTTCAGCATTCCGCGTACCAGAATATCCTGTCCGTTGGTGATGCCGCCTTCGAGTCCACCGGCGCGATTGGCCCCGCGCGTGAACGCGTGATGCTCGCGATCGTAATGGATGGTATCCTGCACTTTCGATCCGAAAGACGCCGCGCCTTCCGCCGCGAAGCCGACTTCCACGCCTTTGACAGCCTGCATGGAAACGATGGCCTGCGCGAGTTTTCCGTCGAGCCGCGTATCCCAGGCGATGTGCGATCCAAGCCCCGCAGGCACGCCGCGCGCGACCACTTCGAACACGCCGCCGACCGTATCGCCAGTCTTGTAAACCTGATCGACAACCGCCTTCATGCGCTGCTCGGCCTCGGAATCCACGCAACCAAGAAGAACTTCGTCGCGCTTGCTGAGTTCCACGAGTTCTTCCCACGACGCAGGGCGGTCGATCCGCGCTTCACCGACGGCGATGACGTGGCTCAAGACTTGAATTCCGAATTCCGCGAGATACGCCTTGGCGAGCGCGCCGAGCGCCACGCGAGCCGTGGTTTCCCGCGCGCTGGCGCGTTCCAGGATGTAGCGCGCGTCGTGAAAATCGTACTTGATGCAGCCCGCGAGATCGGCGTGACCGGGGCGGGGACGAGTGACGGGCTTTTTCTTGTCCTCGGCGCCGTCGATATCTTCCACCGGCAGAGCTTCGGTCCAATTCTTCCAGTCTTTGTTTTCGAGCAGGATCGCGATGGGCGAACCGATCGTCGCGGAATGGCGCACGCCGCTGACGATGTGCGCTTTGTCGGTTTCGATCTTCATGCGGCCGCCACGGCCAAAGCCTTGCTGGCGCCGCCACAATTCGCGGTCGATGGCCGCAATGGAAATGGGAACGCCGGCGGGCAAACCGGTCAACGTCGCGACGAGGCACTCCCCGTGCGATTCTCCCGCTGTTTCAAACCTGAGCATGAGAAATGGAAACTTCTATGGTACCAACAACCGCCGCCTCCCCATGCCGCTGGCAGCCAAGGACTGCGTTCGCGGGTGAAGGCGCGCCACCGGCCTAAACGGCGTTCCGCGCTAAACTGGGAGGCGCATGTCCAAACAATACAACGCTCCGCCCGCGATGGCGATTGACCCGAATAAGAAGTACACCGTGACGTTCACCACGTCACGCGGGGAAATCGTCTGCGAACTTTTCGCCAAGGAAGCTCCCAAGACCGTCAACAATTTTGTTTTTCTGGCGCGCGAGAAATTCTACGACGGCACCGTGTTTCACCGCGTCATCAACGATTTCATGGTCCAGGGCGGCGATCCCACGGGAACCGGCCGCGGCGGCCCCGGCTATCGTTTCGAAGACGAATTCAAAGGCAATCCGCATCGCCACCAGGTGGGATCGCTGTCGATGGCCAATGCCGGACCGCATACGAACGGCAGCCAGTTTTTCATCACGCACATCGCGACGGATTGGCTCGACGGCAAGCACACCGTATTCGGCAAGGTGCTGAAGGGCCAGGACGTGATCAATGCGACCAAGCAAGGCGACGAACTGAAGAGCGTGGTGATCAGCGAAGAATAACTAGCTCGTGCGGGATTCACGACCGAATCGCCGCGGGATTCACGACATTGATCGGTTCGCCGCGTTCGTACGCCAGAATCTGGTCGTAGATTTTCGTGAACATCCGTTCCAGATCTTCGCGCGCGACGTAGCCGAGATGCGGCGTGCAGACGACGTTGTCCATCTTTAAGAGAGGATGCTGCCCGTCGGTAATCGGCTCGTCTTCATAAACGTCGACCGCGGCCATGCCGGGACGTCCGGCGCGCAACGCCGATTCGAGAGCTCCGGGCTCGATTAATCCCGCGCGGCTGGTGTTGATCAAGAGCGCGTCCGGCTGCATCGAGGCGAGATCGGCGGCGGTCACCATGTTCCGCGTTTCGGGAACCAGGCGCACGTGCAGCGAGACGACGTCGCATTTGGAAAAAAGTTCCTGTTTGTTCGCGGCCGTTGCGTATCCATCGGCGCGAGCCTTCGCCAGCGTGGATTCGCGTCCCCACACCAGCACCTGCATTCCAAACGCGCGCGCGTAGTTCGCGACCATTTTCCCGATCCGCCCGTAGCCATAGATGCCGAGCGATTTTCCGTAGAGCACGAGGCCAACGCTGGAGGTTTGCCAACCGCCTTTTTTCAGCGACGCCACTTCCTGCGGAATTTTGCGAAACGCGGCGATCAGCAAACCCCACGTCAGTTCGGCTGTGGCGTAAGAGAGGTGCGACACCGTGTCCGAGCACACGATGATTCCGCGGCGCGTGCAGGCCTCGACGTCGATGTGCGGATAAACGCTGACCTGGCTGATGATGCGGAGCTTGTCGAGGCGGTCGATCAACTCCGCGCGAATGGGAGTGCGTTCGCGCAGAAGCGCCAGCGCCTCGGTGTCGCGCAGGCGCTCGGCGAGCTGATCGACGTCCTTGGTGTGATCGCGCCAGATGGTGACATTGTGATGCGCGATTTTTTGAAAGCACGGCAGCGTGCGGAGAGTGTCCTGGTAGTCGTCCAGTAGCGTGATGTTCATGGCGGCCTCTGTTCAGGAAAACACAGACAGGGGCGCACCACAAGTGAGGGACGGAGCTTTGGCCGGGACTAGGCGAGGTAGCTGAACAAGGTTTGCCGCGGCAATTGCGCTTCCGATTGCACGGCGGCCTGCTCTTGCGTCTGCAACTGCGTGAGTTGCAGAATGACCTGCGAAAGATCGGCATCCTGGATGCCTGCGACCTGCGACTGTTGCTGCGTTTGCACCGTGGTGGCGTAGGTGGTGGCGGAGGCAAGTTGATCCTGCACATTGCCGTAGAACGAAAGCTGCGTATTCAGGTATTGGCTCACCGCGGGCAATCCGTTGAGCGCGGTTTGAATGGCGGAGGTGTTATTGCTCGAGAGCGCGGTGCTCAGAGCTTCGAGGCTCGTAAAAACATTCGTCGTGGAGTCGGGCGAATCGAAAATCTGCTGCGCGGTCAGGGCTATGGGAAACTGCGTGCCGTTGACGTCCTGGGTCACACGCGTGGAGGTGGAGCCTCCGTAGGCGCTCACCGGCGGATTCTGGGCCGCCGTATAGGTATACGGAATGCTTTGATCCTGATCTCCGGCGAAAATATAACGCCCCGCATTCTTGCTGTCGGCGAGACCCACGAATTGCTGCAGCAGCGTGTTCACCTGCAGGGCGAGCGTCGCATTGCCGGCGGCGGTTTGCGTGGATGTGGCGCCTTCGGCGGCCAAGGTTTGCACCTGATCGAACGTTGTGGTGGCAGTTTGCAGGGCCTGCTCGCCCGCGTTCACTTCGGTGGTGACGAGGCCCAGATTGGTCAGCGTCTGTTGCGTGGACGCCAGGTCCGCGTGCGCCTCCAACAGTTGCGAGATCGAGTCCGGGGCATCGGACGGCTGCATGATCTTGAGGCCGGAGGAAATTTGCGACTCCGCCGTGTTCAGATTGCTTTCGATCTGATTCAGTTGATCCAGGAAGTGCTGACTGGCGGGATTCAAAGTGGTGATCATGTGTTTACACCTGTGTATTTACGTCGCGACCATCGTGATCAGGGTTTGCGTTAAAGTATTCAGCGTGGTGACCATTTGCCCGATCGCCTGAAAAGCCTGCTGGAATTGGATCAGTTGCGCGGCCTCGGCATCGAGCGAGACGCCGCTCGCGGCGGACCGCTGCTGCTGGGCCTGATCCACCAAATTTTGCTGGGTGGTCTGCTCCTGCTGCGCGTTGGCGACATCCTGGCCGACTTGGCCCGCCAGATTTCCGTAGGCCTGCGTAATAGTGCTGCCGCCGAGCACGGGCTGAGTGGCGAGGTTGGCGATCGCCAGAGCGTTCCCGTTGCCTCCGGGCGCGCTGGTGGAGGCGGCGGCGATTTCGGCCGGCGTGATATTCGTCACACTCAACGACGCCGCGACTCCAGCCGTGGCGTTGTACTGGAACAGATTTACGGTGGGCGCGGCGCCGGTGCTATCGACGCCCTGAGAAAGTGCCGTATTCACGGTATCGGCAAAGGTTTGCGCCACGCTATTCAGGGAGGCCAAATATCCCGGCAGCGTGACGTTCGTGGTTTCGAGCTCCGAGCCGAGCGCAGCGCCATTGGTTTGGGACGCGGTATTCTGCAATTGCGCCGTGATATTGTTCCCCTGCGAATCCGTGATGACGGTTCCAGACGAGGCGGAATGGGCGGAAATCGCCAACGCCTGCGACCCGATGACCACAGGCGTCTGACCGCCCAGCAGGATGGTATCGCTCCCGTCCGGATTGGAGATCGCCGTATAGTTCGCATACTGTGAAAGCTGATCCAACGCGGAATTCAGTTGCGCCTGCAAGCCACCGTCCTGGGTGCTATCGGGGGTGGTCGCGTACTGCTGGTTGATGTTCGCGATCTGCGAGGCGAGATTGTTGATCGTCGACACCGTGTCGCTGGTTTCATTCTGGACACTCGTGGCCGCCTGTTGAATACCGGTGGCGTTGGCATTAAATTGCTGGGCGACGTTCTGCGCGGCGGTGATCACATCCTGCCGGCCGGCCGGATCGTTCGGATTCACGGCGAGCTGCGAAAAGCTACTGAAGAACGCGTTCAGCGCGCCCGGCACTAACGCCTGCCCCGTGGTGTCGAAAAGCGACTGTACCGCTCCCAGATCGGAAGCCTGCTGTTGGGCGCTGCCCAATTGCTGGGTTTGGCTGCGCACGGCTCGATCGAGATAGGGCGAGTCGGCGCTGGTCACGGGCCCGGCGATCACTCCGCCCAACAGGCCGGTGCCTACGTCGAAGGGCCCAGCTTCCAGCGTCTGAGTTTGCGCGGAAAAACCGGGCGTGTTGGCGTTCGTGACGTTGTTCTCAATAACGTTAAAGGCCTGCTGATAGACCTCCAGCGCGCTAGCGGAATTTAAGAGAGCGGTGGTTAAGCTTCCCATATTAGCCTTCGATCCTGATACTGGAACCGGGACGCAGCGCCGCCGGTTGTCCCGAGGCGCCGTAGCCGCCCGCGGCGATCGCCACCAAGATGGCGCGCGCGCAGCACAACTCCTGGCCGCGCTCTAACAAGCGTTGCGCGATGCTGAGTTCTTGCGCCAGCGCGGCGAGATCGAGCGACAAACCGGCCTCGGGCGTTTCCCCTTTTGCGAGTGTTTGCTCCAGCTGTCGAACGGAAGCCACGGCGCTTTCAAGCTCTGGCAAGACGTCCGCAAGATTCTGCGGATCGGACGAAGCCAGAGCTTCACGCACACGATCGAGTTGTCGGCGGGCATCATCCACGAGATCGCGCATACGTTATCCTTTGGTGGCGTCCTCGATGATTGCGCCTGCGGTTGCCTGAGAGTCAACCTTGTAGGAGCCGCTCGCGTATGCTTGCGAGAGTTGGTCTACCTTGGCCTGGCGCTCCGGCGAATCCGCCGCCTGCGCACGCACGCCCTGCGCCAATCCTGACAGACTGACCGCGTCGGTTGACGAAGACAACGACCCGGGCGCAGGTCCGTTGATATTTCCGCCCACTTGCGAGGAACGTTGCGCTTGCTGGGCTCCGGCCATCTCGGCGGAACTAGGCGGGGGGAGGTTAGTATCGTTTATCTTCATTTCGTTTTGCTCACCGGTATCATCATTTCGTTTTGCTCACCGGACTCATGTTTAGCTCACCGGGTTACACTCACCCTTGATCCTAGTATCGACCAGCGCTTGCGGATATTTAGCGATAAAGACGATTTAGGCCCTTAGGTTATCCCTGAAAAAGGAATACTCCATACAACTATCCCCTGGCCTTGGCGCGATGGCGGGAGTCGTGGCCAAGTGCTGGCGATTCAAACAATTCCCGGGCTCATTGTATACTGAAGCTCGAATGAGCACCCCCGCGCGCAGGCCGCGACGGCGCTGGACCGGCGACTATCTCTACCTGTTCGAAAATCTCGTGATGAAGGATTTTCGCGTCCGCTACCGTACCATGTCGCTCGGCGTACTATGGTCGCTCATCAATCCGCTGGTCATGATGACGGTGCTGACGTTCATCTTTGGGCGCGTGTTCGGCGGCGACCGCCCTCCGCTGTTCCCCGTCTTCGTGCTGTGCGGATTGGTGCCGTATAACTTCTTTACGCTGGCGTTTCTGTCGGGGACGCTTTCGATTGTCGATAATGCACCGCTCGTCAAACGCGTCCCTGTGCCACGCGAAATCGTGCCCATCGTGGCGGTGCTCTCGCACGTCGTGCACTTATTGATTCAAATCGCGCTGCTGATCGTTTTTACTCTGGCCTTCGGACTCCGCCCCACGGCGGCATGGATCTGGCTGCCCGTCGTGTGGATCTTCTACATCCTCTTTATCTGCGGGCTTTCCCTGGGCGCGAGCGCGCTGAACGTGTATGTCCGCGACACGCGCTACCTGGTGGAATCCTTCAACATGATCCTGTTCTACCTGGTGCCGATTTTCTATTCGTTTGAGATTATTCCGGCGAGGTATGTGGCCCTTTATCAGTTCAATCCCGTGGCTGCAATGGTGCTGGCCACGCGCAACATATTACTGGACGGCAAAGCTCCTCCAGCCTCGCTGATTTCGAATTTGATGGTGGCATCGGCCTTTACCGTCGGCCTTGGCTTGCTGATTTTCTTGAACTTGAAGTCGCGGTTCTACGAACACATCTGATGCGCGCCGAACGTTTACCGAGCGGCGCCGTTCGTTTTGACCGCGTCACGAAAAGCTTCGCCCAGCAAGGCGGGCCCAAGCTCCTGCGCGAGCGCCTCGGCGATCTCCTCGCATCATCGAAGGGACGCCGCATTGAGGTTCTTAAAGACACGTCGTTCGATCTCGCCCCGGGCGAAAGCCTGGGCCTTGTGGGCGCCAACGGCGCGGGCAAAAGCACGCTGCTCAACCTGGCCACCGGACTACTGGATCCGGACTCGGGGACGATTGACGTCGGAGGGCGCGTCGGCGCGCTGCTCGAACTGGGCGCCGGATTTCATCACGATCTTACCGGCGCGGAAAACCTCCGGATCCAGGCCGCTCTCATGGGCCTCTCGCGAAAGGACATGGAGACCAAGTTCGACGAGATCGCCGATTTTTCGGGCGTCCGCGAGTTTATCCATGAACCGCTGCGGACCTATTCGCAAGGCATGATCCTGCGCCTGGCGTTTTCCGTGGCCGTCTGCGCTTCGCCCGATGTCCTGCTGATCGATGAAATGATCGGCGTCGGCGATCAGTCGTTCAAGGAACTGTCGCATCGCAAGGTGCAAGAGATGCGGAGCGCCGGACACACCATCCTGCTCGCGTCGCACTCCGAAGATCTGATCACGTCGCTCTGCGATCGCGCGTTGTGGCTGGAGCGCGGGCGCGTGATGATGCTAGGGAACGTCACGGAAGTGCTGGCTGCGTATCGCACCGGGTCGCACAACCCCGTCCCGTAAGGGCGGGGACGCCCGCGGCGTCATTCACTAAGGCCACGGAGTCTTCCGGCTAAGCGACAGCGTCTTCCGCGTGATACGAACTGCGCACCAGCGGTCCACTCTCCACGTGGCGGAATCCCATCTCGTAGCCTAGGCGCTTCAGTTCCGCGAACTCATCCGGCGTCACGTGACGGATCAGCGGCAGATGCTTCAGCGATGGCCGCAGATATTGGCCCATCGTCAGAATATCGACGTTCGAGGTGCGTAAATCGCGCATCACTTGATGGACTTCTTCGATGGTTTCACCCAGCCCCAGCATGATGCCGGACTTCGTCGGGATCGCCGGATTCCGGCGCTTCACGTGCGCCAGCATGTCGAGCGAGCGTTCATAGCGCGCACCTAAGCGCACCATGCGGTACAGGCGCGGAACAGTTTCGGTGTTGTGATTCAGCACATCGGGCTTCGCGGCGAGTACCATATCCATGGCCTCGTGCGAGCCCTGAAAATCCGGGACCAGCACTTCGATGCCGCACGCGGGCAGGCGTTCGCGAATGGCGCGGATCGTCATGGCGAAAAGCTCCGCGCCGCCGTCTTTGCGATCGTCACGATTGACGCTCGTGATCACGGCGAATTTCAATCCCAGGAGCGCGACGGCTTCAGCCACGCGGCGCGGCTCGTCGTAATCCACTTCCATGGGGCCGCCTTTTTGGACGGCGCAGAATCCGCAGCGGCGCGTGCAAACGTTGCCCAGGATCATGAACGTCGCGGTGCGCCGGTTCCAGCATTCGCCGATGTTCGGACACGCCGCGCTTTCGCAGACCGTGTGCAGGTCCAGACGGCGGACCAGCTTCTTTAGGTTGTCGTAATTTTCCCCGACGGGCGCAGGTGCGCGCAGCCACGCTGGACGGGGTCCGGATTTAGGTTCAATGCTGACGAGCACGGTAATTCGATTGTATCAGCGGCGGGCAAACCAGCCGGCTATTGGCGCCAAGCCTCATGAATCATCCGATTCTCAATGATCCGCGATTCCGCGCCTGAGGATAGTGTACACTTGTACACAGATGGCGTTCGAGTAGGATCCCCGCAAAGCGGCGAGCAATTTTCGCAAGCACGGAATCCGCTTTGCCGATGCGGTCCCTGTCCTCGAAGACGAACGCGCCATGACTCTGCGGGTTGATGACGACGACGAAGAACGCTGGGTAACGATCGGCATGGATTCGTTAGGGCGTATTCTTGTTGTCGCCTACACATGGCGAGGTAAGGATCTTCGAATGATTTCAGCCCGGCTTGCGACTCCAGAAGAGCGCCGGCATTATGTGGAGGAGTTATGAAGCACGAATACGATTTCAGCAAGGGCAAGCG
>Ga0302320_10029086_pt1 | contig 10583 bp, 10 predicted proteins | sample Bog_T0_3_FD_202130 | JGI IMG/M metagenome (GOLD analysis project Ga0302320, IMG submission 202130) | Peat permafrost microbial communities from Stordalen Mire near Abisko, Sweden - Bog_T0_3 | ecosystem: Environmental > Terrestrial > Soil > Wetlands > Peat | place: Sweden: Abisko, Stordalen Mire... | reverse complement strand
TACTCACTCGGATGACTTGGTTGACGAGCTTTCGGGCACTCCGGAGGCGGTTATCATCTGCGAGAAAAGCGCAGGGTCCTCTGTCTTGAAACGTTTGAATTCTGAAAAGCTCGCCGATTGGCTGGAAAGATACCGCTTGGGCGAACTTTGGCGTACAGGCGAGATCGGGGGGAACCGCTGGTGACCGTTCGATTATATGTGGAAGGTGGATTCGAGGGAAGTACTAAGACGGACTGTCGTAAAGCATTTAGATTGTTTTTCGAGAAGGCAATTGAGCCTGGATCGTTTCGCGTGATCGCATCTGGGGATCGCGCTGCGACATTCAAGGATTTCTGTACAGCGTTGCAGCAACACTCTGAAGATTGTGTTCTCCTGCTCGTTGACTCAGAAGAAGAAGTTCAGGAAAGGCCTTGGGAACATCTCCGGCTGAGGGTAGGAGATGGTTGGGCACGCCCAAAGGGCGCAACAGACGACCAAGTACATCTAATGGTTCAAGTCATGGAGTCTTGGTTTCTCGCTGACAAGACCGCCCTATCCACCTACTACGGTCAAGGATTTCTTGCTAATTCGCTGCCAAAGCCAAAGAATGTTGAGACTATCCCAAAGGCCACGGTATTCGCGTCGCTTAAACATGCGACCAAATCAACCCAAAAGGGCGAATATCACAAGACCAGGCATGGATTCGATCTGCTTGAACTGATTGATCCAGTCTTAGTGCGAGAAGCTTCACTACATGCAGACAAGTTGTTTCTAATACTCAAAAGGGAAACTTGATACTGAAAAAGATAGTTTGTCTTGCGATCCTCCGCTTTGATCTGTCGACTTTGTCAAACTGTCTGTGAGAATAGCCAAATAGTCCCCGCGATCCCGATTGTGTTTCAATAGTAAGGATGGCTGTTTCCCGGAGATCTACGGCTAAGGGCAAACTGATTGCGGCGCGGCGCAAGGTGCGCGAGTACGCGATGGTGGCGCGCGCGCTGGCTTCGACTTCGCATCCGGTGCTGGCGCAGATTGTGCCGGCGCGGTACTGCAACTTGTCGTGCGGGTACTGCAATGAGTACGACAAGGTTTCAGAGCCGGTGCCGCTTGCGGAGATGCTGCGGCGGATCGATCACCTGGGAAGGCTGGGGACGGCGATGATCGGGATCAGCGGCGGAGAGCCTCTGACGCATCCTGACCTGGACGACATCATTCGACGCATGCGGCGGACGGGCGCGATTGCGGGGATGATCACGAACGGCTACCTGCTGAATGTGGAGCGGATTGAGCGGCTGAACAAGGCGGGGCTCGACCACATGCAGATTTCGATTGATAACGTGGAGCCGGATGCGATTTCGAAAAAAAGCCTGAAGGTGCTGGACAAGAAGCTGCAGATGCTGGCCGAGTACGCGGAGTTCCACGTGAACATCAACTCGGTGGTGGGCGGGGGCTTCAAAAACCCAAATGACGCGCTGGTGATTGGCAGGCGGGCGCTGGAGCTGGGGTTCGAGTCGACGATCGGAATTATTCACGACGGGAGCGGGCAATTGAAGCCGCTGGAGGACGAGGAGGCGCGGGTCTACTTCGAAATGACGAACCGGAAGAAGACCAATTATGCGCAGTTCGACGGCTTTCAGGAGGCGATTGCGCAGGGGCGGCCGAATGACTGGCGGTGCCGTGCGGGGTCGCGGTACTTGTACATCTGCGAGAACGGCCTGGTGCACTATTGCAGCCAGCAGCGCGGCTACCCGGGAGTTCCGATTGCGGAGTACACAACCGCCGACGTGAAGCGGGAGTTTTTGACCGCGAAGAGCTGCGCGCCGAATTGCACGATTGGATGCGTGCACCGGATCAGCCATATCGACCACTGGAGGGCGCCGCAGACGGAGACGGTGTCGCCGGGGGGAGATGGGGTGTTGGTGCAGATACGGTGAGGACAGGGAACAGTGGTCGGTGAGCAGTGGTCAGTTAAAAAGTGAAATTGGTGCCGCGCCGAGGGGATTCGGGGCGGTTTTTTGTTGCCCGGAAACGGTTGGGTTCCGGGGTACTGTCCTTTTTCACACTTTCATTCGGTAATTGCTAATTCAATCTTTCACTTCCGTAATACGTCACTCTTTCACTGCTTTCAGCGCTAATTGCTGGGGGTTTTCTTGGCCTGGGTTTTGTTGGTGGGAGCGGGAGTGGCGGAGCGGGTGTCGGCCAGGGCTTGATCGATTAGCTGATAAAGCTTGCTGCGGTCTACGACTTCGACGAAAGGAGCGCCTTTGCTGTTGGCGGTGGCGACCCAGATGGTGGGGGTGTGCTCAATGCCGATGCGCTGGCCGAGAGCGTAGTCGCCTTTGACTTCAGCGAGGAACTTGCCTTGCGGGTCGATGGCGAAGGGCAGGGCGATGTGGTGGTCGGCGGCGAATTTCTGGGTGAATTGATTGAGGATGTCATTGGTGGTGATGGAGCGTTGGTTGGTGAAGACTGCGTCGCGGTACTCGTCGCCGAGGGCTTTGGATTTGGTGTCGAACCAACGGGCGTTGACGGCGGCGTTCATGCTCCAGGCGTGAAAGGGAAGCGGGAAATCGTGGCGGACCCAGGGAATTTTATAGGTGGCGGCGGCCTGTTTTAGGACGGGGTTGGCGTTGGCGCAGTCGGGACACTCGAGGTCTTCAAATTCAATGAGGGCGACGCGGGCTCCTGCGGGGGGCTTGAGGGCGGAGGGGTCGTGCACCTGGGTTCCGGGAGAGGGAGCGCCGAATTGGGCGTGGGCCGGTGCGGCGGAGAAGAAAAGCGCGGCGAATGCCAGGATGAAGACAGCTGAGTTGCGACGGACTAGGCGAGTCATAGGTGTTGGACGGTTCCCTTCGAGACATTGTAACGAAACGGGGATGACAGATGACAGTTGCCGATGGAGAGGACCTGTAGGGCTGAGGGCTGATCTTCGTGTTTTTTGCGGGGTGGGCGGGATCCGGCTTGCCATTGGGCATTCTTGTGATCGTCCATTCGGTCTCGCAGAGTTCCTAGCTAGTTTCTCGTCTGAACAAGGTTCTGCCGTCCAGATCGAATGGACAACCTTTTGAAATATCCCAGGTCCCCGGGCCAGTCAGGTACTAGCCTAATTGGCTGAATTTTACGGGAAGGGTGTCGTAGTCTACGGTGCCGAGGTTGCGGGCAGCAGCCATCTGGAGATAGGGCAGGTGGACGGGATCGAGGTTCCAGTATGCCTTGGCTACGTAGGCGTCAAGTGCTACGGGATCGGTGCCCGCGACGATGGTCTTTTTTGTGGCAACGTCTTCAAGGTTGCCGCCGGTGGGGCCGTTGCGGAGCAGGATGCGGTAGCAATCCATGATGGTGAGGGTGGGAAGCATGAAGCTGGCGAGATCGACGAGGCTCTGGTGAATCTGCTGGTGAAGGCGGTTGCGCTGGCCGCCGAGGATGCCGTACCAGTTCTTCATGCCGAGTGTGACGCCGACCAGGCCGTGGTGCTTGGCGATTGGGAGGTTGATGACTTTGTCGGCCTCAAGGAAGGGCGTGAAGACGGGCCAGCTTTTGAGGACGACTCCGCCGAGTTCGACTTCGCGATAGAGTTCGGGATCGGGAAGGATGACTTCAGCACCCTCCGCGCGGGCTGCGGCCTGGATGCCGGAACGCTGGAAGCAGCGGCGCGGCTCGTTGCAACTGACGTCTGTGACGATGACGCGCTTGGCGCCGGCTTGCCAGCATTGGCGAACCACTTCCGCGACGACTTCAGGGTTGGTGTTGGCGGCCTGTTCGGGCGTGCGGTCCCAGGCGATGTTGGGCTTGAGGACGACCACGTCCTGATGAGAGATGAAACGGGTGATGCCGCCGAGATCAGCGAGGGCGCGCTGGACGAGGGCGCGGGGTTCGCCGTTCTGAACTACAACGAGGCGGGGGAAGTTGGGGTCAGAGGAGATGCGGTGGTCGCGGCGGGCCTGCTCGGCGTGCGCGGGGATGGGGCGGATGCTGTGTTCGCTGAGCCAGACGGCGGCGGCGGTGGTGACGGTGGCTGCTCCACCGAGGCGAAGGAGTTGGAGCATGGCTTCGCGGCGGGATATCGCTGGGGGTTGCTGGTCGGTTTCGGTGGGCATGGGTTTCTCCCGGTTGAGGGTTTTGGTTTCCCCCCCTTGTCGCGATGAATCTGCGTCAAGGATGGGGGTACCCGGATTTGATGGTCCGATGAGTTTGCTCTAAATCTCCAGGAGGCTGATGCGTTGAGGGTCGTTGGTGCCCAGGTTGTGGGCGGGGTCGGCGGCGGTGGCGATGTAAGTGGGGGGACGGCGGGTGGCTTCCAGAGGAGGCAGCCCTGCTTGAGCGCGACGACTGTTGAGGATTTGCAGGGCGGTATGATCGACGGCCACACGGTCTTCGCCGATGATGAGGGCGTTGGGCAGCCAGAGGTGTTCGGGGTGGAAGCCCGGGCCGCCATCGTAGACGGAGGACATGGCGTCGCCGATGGTAAAGCGGACTTTCTGTCGAACAACGGGGATGCAGTTGAGGTCGGCAACGCTGGGGTTGCAGCCGTTGGCGTGGAGTTCAAAGGGCCGCTCGACGACGCCGTACATGTTCTTCATCGAGAAGGTAACGCCGGCGAGTTCGTGGTCCTTGAGGATGGGCAGGTTGAGGACCATGTCGCACTCTCGGGTGAGGATTTTGGAGAATTTGACATTGGCGGAGCCCCAGGACATGGGCTGCTCTTCATAGCCGGAGACGTCAGAGCCGAAGCAGCGAATGCGGGCGGGATCGGTGTTGATGGTGAGGCCGCAGGCTTCGAGATCGCGAGCGTTGCGATCCCAGACGAGAATGTTGCCGGGCTTGACGCCGGCTTGCTGGAGGCGCTCGGCGATGGCGAGGACGAGAGCGAGATGGGTGGAGATGCCCTTGCCACCGAGACCGTTGGTTTTGAGACCGATGACTTTATTGTCGGTGGGAACGATGCGTTTCCAAGCTTCGACGTTGCGATCGCGCCCGGTGTAGGTGGCGATGGCTCGATCGAGCAGATCGATGACGCGCTTTTCGTCAAGTTGGCCGGACGGATTGTGGAGAGTGGGATCGCGGGCGACAACGACTTTGGATTTATTGAGCTCGGCGTGCTGGGCGAGGCCGAGCGAGGATTGGGTGCCGATAAGAACGGACGCGGTGGCTGCGGTCTTCAGGAAATCACGGCGGGTGGTCATTGGGATCTTCTCCTTTGCAGTTGCGGCTGAGTCAGAGCTTGGCTTCGACACCCTGGGCGAGGGCTTGAAGGGCTTGAGGCGTGCCGGGGGCGGACTGGTAAGCGACGATGCGGACGAGGTCCGGGCCTTTGCGGAAGATAACGCTTTGCGAATAGGCGAGGCCTGCGTCGCCGAGCTGGATGGTCTGGGCGTCATTGGACTTGCTGGATTCGAGAATCTTGCGCGCGCCGGCGGAGTCGCCCATGGTGTAGACATCGACTACCGCTTCAAGCTGGCCCTGGTATTTGTAGTCGGAAGTGGAAGTGGAGATGACACCGGCGGAGATGAACTGCTCGGCGTCGCCGTCAATGTATTGCCAGAGGTCTTTGGCTGCGAAGGTGCGGGTGTCACTGGATTTTTCCCAGCCGGTGACGGCACCGGTGGCAGGGAACGCTTTGTCAGGGCTTTTTTTGCATCCGGCGGCGGCAGCGATTAACGCAACTGCTGCAATTGCGAAGATCGCGCTTTTCTGAAAACTCTTTAGACGAACGATCACTGAGGGGTCTCCTTTATTTTCTGTCGAGCAAGATCTGGCTGGAGGGGGAGCGGCTTTCGCCGATGCTGGTGACGTAGACGGCGGGGTGCTCCTGGAGCGGACAGGCGTATTCGCATGCACCGCAACCGACGCAGCGGCTGGGATCGATGCGCGGTTGCTTGAGGGTTTTGGTGTTGCCGGCGGAATCAATGACCTGGGCTTCCTGGACGTAGATGGCTTTGGGCGAAACGGGGCACCACTCCTCGCAGACGATGCAGTCAGTGGCCATGGCCCAGGGGAGACAACGGCCGCGATCGTAAAACGCAGTGCCGAGCCGGACGGGCTGATTGGAGACGGCAGACTTGCCTTCCGTAGCGCCGACGCCGACTACCCAGCCTTTTTCTTTCGGCGTGATTTGCCAGATGGCGCCGGTGGGGCAGACTTCAGAGCAGAGCACGCAGCTAGGTTCGCAATAGCCGATGCGCGGGACGAGAGTGGGTGTCCAGAGGCCTTGAAGGCCGGCCTGCTCGAGGGTGGGATGGAGGGCGGTGTTGGGGCAGACCTTCATGCACTCGCCGCAGCGGATGCAGCGGGAGAGGAAGTCAGATTCGTCAAGCGAGCCGGGGGGACGAATGAGGCGTTCATTGCGGCTTTTTCCCATGGCGGTGTTGGCGTGCATGAGGGGGACGATGGCGGCTCCGGCAGCCAGGCCGGTAAGGGCACGGCGACGGCCAAGGTCGGGACTGGCGACTTCTTTCTCATTGCGGAAAAGGCGGAACTGCAGGCTGTTGTGGGGACATGAGCCGACGCAGTTCATGCACATGAGGCATTCCGACTTGCGCCATGGCACGCCGCCGATGGGGTCGTCTCCGCCTTGGCAATTGAGAAGGCAGCGATTGCATTTGTCGCAGGCGGAAGGGTCTTTGTGAAGGCCGAGGATGGACCAGCGTGAGACGGCGCCGAGCAGGGCGCCGAGAGGGCAGAGGGCGCGGCACCACAGGCGCGTGATGCGAAGGCTGGCAACGAGAATTGCGATGAAAAGTACGCCTAGGATGAGGCCTTGCGCGAAGTGCGGCTGGCGGAAATCGAGGACCGTGAATTGGAGGATGGTGTGGAGGGTTTCGCCGGTGGCCCTGATGGCAACGATGTGGCTGTGTTCGAGAGGGAGGAGAATGGCGCGGACCGCAGAGTTGAAGGCGGGAAGCAGCGAGAGGCCGAAGGAGCGGACGAGGAGACTGAACGGATCGAGCCAGCCGATGGCGGCAGAACCGAAGCAGGCGGCGACCAGGCCGGTGATGAGCACGACATATTTGCCAGTCTGCCAGCGTTTATAGCGGTTGGAGTCGATTCGCTGCTTGCCGCGCTTTGACTCCGAATGCATGTTACCCACGAAATGCTGGAGGGTGCCCATGGGGCAGATCCATCCACAAAAAAAGCGGCCGAGGAAGAGGGTGGGGACAAGGATGACGAGACTCAGCAAGAGTCCGCGATAGAGGGCGTGGGTGGCTAGGGCGTTGATGAGGGAGACGAGGGGGTCGAGGTCAAAAAAGAGACGAACGGGGGCGCGGAGATGGATGTCGCCTGTAGCGCTGGGGGTGAGGCGGAGCGATGTGAAGACGAGCAGCGCCAGAAAGAGGAGCAGAAAGAAGATCTGCGAGATTCTGCGAAGCAGCGGCAATCGGGAATGGGCCAAGGAACTCCTCCACACGCCGCGCGTGGACGTTTGTTTGTACTTAGAATCATGGGCGGTTTTAGTGGGGCGGGGCGGTGATGGGGATCACGTGCGGGGCAGGCGTAAGGCTGAGCACGAATGCAGATATACGGGAGAGGCGATTCGTGGGTCGTGAATTGCAGGCCGTGGCTACTACTGATTTGAGGCAGTGGCCGGGGCCGACGATCACGAGCGAATGGTGTCGGTCTCTTCCGGTTTTGGCTCGTGCGCTGGGGTGTTTGGGTCTTGGCCGAGGCGGCTGTAGCCAGGGTGCACATTGTGGATCAGGCCTTGCTGATCGGCGATGCGCTGAAGGAGGGTGACGAGCATGGCGCGCTCGTCCGGATTGAGTGCCGCGCAGAGATCGTCATTATGCTGGGCCGAGATGTTTCTTATCTGGGCAAGGCTCTCTTTGCCTTTGGGCGTGATCTGAAGCGAATAGCTGCGGCGGTCTTCGGCGTTGCTTTCCCGCTTGACCAGACCAAGCGACTCCATCTCATCGACGACGGCGACCAAGCGGCTGGCATGCATGCCGAGCTGCGCGGCGAGTTCGCGTTGGCTGAGGCCGGTGGATTGAACAAGGAGGCGCAGAATTCCTGCATGGGGAGGGATCAGATTGAGGGGGGCGAGCCGTTCAGCGTACTTTCTGGCCGCATGGGCGCCGACCTGGGTGAGCAAAAAAGCGGCGAAGGTGCTTTTGGGAGGACGTGCATGATCCATAAAGAATATTATTGCGTAATCGAATAGTTTCTTATAATAATAATTACACTATGAAACCAAATTCTCCTTCGATTGACTCTTCCTTGGCGCCACGGGCGCGGCATGCGGGGCCGCCGCTTCTGCCGGTTGCGTTGGCGTATAGCGCATTAATGGTTGCAGGAGCGATAACGCTGAGCGCCACAATTTCATCGCCGCATGCACCTGGGCAGGAGACGATGGCTTACATTGAGCGGTTCGGCTGGCGGATTCGGCTGGGTTCGTTTTTTGAGTTGGGATCGGCGATTCCGCTGGGCGTTTTTGTAGCGACGGTGGTGAGCCGGCTGCGGTTTTTGCGGGTGCGTGCGGCGGGCGAGGTGATTGCGCTGTGCGGGGGCTTTGGCGCGATGGGGATGCTGATGCTTTCAGCCCTCAGCGGCTGGTCTGTGACGCGGCCGGGAATGGCGGAATCGGGTGGGGCGGTGCAGGTATTGCAGGCGTTGAGTTTCGCTGGAGGCGGGCCGGGGTTTGTGGCGCCGCTGGGATTGTTTCTGGCGGGAGTGTCGGTGACGGCAGGGCTGCATCGGCTAATTCCGCGATGGCTGATGTGGCTGGGAATTCTTGTGGCGGCGGCGTGCGAACTGGCGACGCTCACGCTGTTGGTTTGGAATGCGGCTTACTTTATTCCGATGGGCCGGTTCCTGGGGGTTGTGTGGATGATTGGCGTGGCGGTTACGCTGCCTTCGGTAACCGGCGGAGCTGACCGGGAGGAGAGCAAGACTGCCGCGTAGTGGGTGCGACGATGAGCACTTCTGTTGCTTCAGAGCCGGTTGATGAGGGAAGCGATGCAGGCGGCGCCGAAGCCGTTGTCGATGTTGACGACGGAGACATTGGGGGAGCAGGTGTTCAACATGCCGAGGAGGGCGGCCACTCCGCCGAAGGACGCGCCGTAGCCGACGCTGGTGGGAACGGCGAGGACAGGCGCGTTGACCAGGCCGGCGACGACGGTGGGGAGCGCGCCTTCCATGCCGGCGCAGACGATGAGAACGCGAGCGGATTGAAGCGAGGTGCGCTGGGCGAGCAGGCGGTGAATGCCGGCGACGCCGACGTCGGCGATGAGTTCGACCGTGTTGCCCATCAACCGGGCGGTGACGACGGCTTCTTCAGCAACGGGCAGGTCGCTGGTGCCGGCGCAGACCACGGCGATGGTGCCTTTGCCGGGGACGGAGGGGGACTGTGAGAGGGTGATGCAGCGGGCGGTGGGGTGGTACTCGGCGCGCGGGTCTTTGCCGGCGGGTTCGAGGGAGCGTACGGCCTCGAACATTTCGCGGGAGGCGCGAGTGGCGAGGACGTTGCCACCGGCTTGTGCCATGTGGGCAAAGATGGCGGCGACCTGATCAGGAGTCTTGCCGGCGGCGAAGATGACTTCAGGCATGCCGGTGCGGAGAGCGCGATGATGGTCAACCTTGGCAAAGCCCAGGTCTTCAAAGGGAAGATCGCGAAGACGGTCGAGAGCCTGGTTTACGGGGGTTTGGCCTTCGCGGACTTCGTTGAGAAGTGACTCGATGCTTGCGCGATCCATCAGAGGCCTGCTTTCTCCGCAGTCGCAGCGAACTCGCTGACGCCTTCGGCATAGGTGCGCATGGCTCGTTGCATCACCTCTTTGAGAGGGATCTTGTGCTCAGTCGCGACCCTGCGGCAGTCTTCGTATTCAGGCGAGGCGTTGGCGATCTTGCCGGACGGCCAGCGGGCGATCTTGATTGTGACTTCTCCCCATTCGGTTTGGACTTTCTGGAATTCGCGTTCGAGGGAGAGCTTGTTTTCGACGCGCCAGTGGAGGCCGATGGTGGTGGTTTCGCGGAAGAGGATTTCCTGGAGCGGCGAGACGAGATCGGGTCGGCAGAGGACGGTGATCTGCACGCCGGTGCGGCCTTTCTTCATTTGCACGGCGATGCGGTAGACGTCCCATGCGCCGGCCTGGAGGAGGAGATCGCTGACGTAGGCGAGAAGCTGCGGACTGGAATCGTCGATTACGGTTTCAATGATGGCGATGGATTCAATTGAAGATTGCTCAGCAGCTTGCGTCGCCTCGCCGATAAGCAGCCGCAGCACGTTTGGTTGACCGGGAGTTTCGCGGCCACCGGCACCGTAACCGGTGGACTGGACGCGCATGGGCGGAAGGGTGGCGTAGGAAACGTCCAGCATGCGGAGAACAGCGGCGCCCGTGGGGGTGACTCGCTCCATGGGGGGACCGGCGGTGTAGATCGGGGCGTCGGCGAGGAGGGCGAGGGTGGCTGGAGCGGGGACGGGGAGGGTTCCGTGCTGGCAATCGATGGTGCCGCTGCCTACGTTGAGAGGCGACGCGAGCCAGCAATCGATGGCGAGAAACTCGGCGCCAGCAGCGGAGCAGACGATGTCGATGATCGTGTCGACGGCGCCGACTTCGTGGAAATGGACGCGCTCGATGGGGATGGAATGGATGGCGGCTTCAGCTTCTCCG
>Ga0302320_10029083_pt1 | contig 10584 bp, 6 predicted proteins | sample Bog_T0_3_FD_202130 | JGI IMG/M metagenome (GOLD analysis project Ga0302320, IMG submission 202130) | Peat permafrost microbial communities from Stordalen Mire near Abisko, Sweden - Bog_T0_3 | ecosystem: Environmental > Terrestrial > Soil > Wetlands > Peat | place: Sweden: Abisko, Stordalen Mire... | reverse complement strand
GAGACGCGGTTGCCGGGAAAATGCAGTCGACAGGCTGATCAAGGGGACGTTGTGCGGATCGAAACGCCAGGAGGAGGCGGTTGGGGTAAGTTCTGAGGGAAGAGAATTCTCGGCAGGCGCGGCTACTGTGGATTTCGAATTACTGTTTCCGGGACAATTGGCCTAGAGGTGGCTTTTCCTCAAGGAAAGCCACCTTTCGCAATTTCCACGCGGGCACGCAAATTCGAAATCCGTTTTGAAAACCGACCGATTGCCCGCAGTTTAGGATACTGCGATTCCGCCCTTTATCCCGGAGAGTCGTCGTGCTTGACTGGCCGTTGCCATGGAACCCCTTAGTACGCGCGAACTTCCCCAGTTGAGGGAGGCCGGTCCATTTCGGAGATCTTTGGCGCATGGATAAAGGGATGCTCGGAAACTTTCAAGCTGTGCATGGGAATGCTATTTCGTTGTTCAAACATCCAGTCTTCAAGAAGACTCTCCATAATCGATTCATCCCAGCGGCGCAACACGCTGTCCAGAATGAGCTTGAGATCGGAAAGAATCGTGGCGTGCGCCATGTAATCCGCATCGAGTTGGTGTTTGGCCGGGAGAACCACAGAGTGGTAGAACGACTTCAAATGATGTTCGGGCACCCGGGCTAGAATCGATTCCTCACGAGCGAAGGCGATTGTGGCAGCGCCAGTGATCCCGGCACGGCAGGGAAGGTTGGAAATTGCATGTTCAGGCAGTTTGGGACGTGGACCCACCAAGCTCATGTTTCCAATTAGCACGTTGAACAGTTGAGGCAGCTCGTCCAGCTTCCAACGGCGCAGAAATGGCCCGACCAGGGTGAAGCGCTGGTTGCCCGAAGTAGTTACCGGCTGATGTGCCCCATCCGAACGGTGGATCATGGTGCGGAATTTCATAATGGTGAAATTCCTGCCGTTCCGTCCCATGCGCTGTTGGAGGAAAAGAACGGGCCCTGGGGAAGTAAGCCGGACTGCCAGGGCGATGGCCAGAAGCATAGGGAGTATGAGGGGCATCATTAGCAGGACACAGGCACAATCAAAAGCACGTTTTGCACTGGAACGCGACCACGGGCTCAGATCCCTTCGCAGCATGAGTTTTGTTGAACTCGTATTTTCATGAAAATTTCGAGAAGATGGCGACCCGTCAAATGTTCCATGGCGTTCGGGAAATTCAACCAGTGTGGGCAGATTCCTTTTTGTAGCTTCAGAAGTTTTGTGCAGATACAACTCGGTGCTCACAATGACCCTCCATAGCACATAGCACATAGCACGTAGCACGTAGCACGTAGGAAAAAATCTGTTCAGAAAATCGGAAAGAGGAACACGGTTTATTCGCTCAAGTTCACATTCGCGGTTACGATCTGCAGAAAGTTTGACTTAAGTCTTACTTTGATATGACAGCATCGCCCGATCACCTTCTACGAGCCAAGAGAGAATTCGCTTTCGGCGAACCGACCCATCTAATAGAATTGAGATCGATGACAGAACAATTAGCGACAGTCTAGCAGATCGCATGCGTGCAGCGGAGAAAAATCAGTGAATGACGGAAAATTGGAACATGGATGCGAAACAATCTAAAGCCTTTATTTATATAAGAGTAACTATAGGAATTGTCTAAGGTGGACGGCTTTGGCAACTTACGCTCGAATTGCGGATAATTGCAGTAGTAGGCGCAGTGATTGCCATCACAATGGATGTAAGTCATTGATTGCTTAGCGGTGAGGTTTGTTTTTGCCGAGCCGGCTGGGACATAGAAGCGCGAGTCGAAACGCCTTGAACACTTTCTAATACTGCCATTCAATGGTAACTATTACTACGGTCACCTATTTATTGATTAATTGGTTAATACAAAACGTGAAATCGTCCTTTAACAGGAAATTCATAGGTCGTAGATCTGCAGTGACTGCGGAATCGGTCTGTCCGGGGTCGCCGATCCTATCGCGCAGACGAGAGGGAGGCACCTTCGATGGAACACGAGTCTTGGCCGGGGGGCTAATGTCGCATGTTAAACTCAACCGATATGTGTCCTTATAAGTTTGGAACGGATTTTGGGGATGGCAAACTCCACTCTGCCATTAATCGAAGGGGATGGCGACGTGACGGGCTCAGGCAAATCGGGCTTCTTATCCTGATGGGGCCGCTTTCAATAGTGGCTTTCTCCCAGAGCATTAATCCTGGACCGGCGCAAAATCCGAGTGCTCAGGACTGCTCCGATCCGTTGTTGGCAAGTGCTTCATCTTGCGCGGGACAAAATCAAGGAGACTTCAATCTGGGGTCGACGCCTCAAATGCGGCCAACGCCTTCCCCCGCAAATGGTAATTACTCAGATACCGAGCAACTGTCCCGGCCATCGAATGCGCGAAATCCAGTTCAACAAATGCCGCTCCCGGCGGAGCCACCTACCGAGTTCCAGAACTTCATAAATTCCACCACCGGTCACAATTTGCCGATTTACGGAGCTAGCCTCTTCAGCGCCGTTCCGTCGACGTTTGCGCCTCTTGACATGGCTCCGGTTCCACCCGATTACGTGATTGGACCAGGCGACGAGCTCCGCGTCCGCGTCTGGGGACAAGTGAACTTTCAGGCCAACGTGCGCGTGGACCGCTCGGGCGATATTTTCCTTTCCCAGGTCGGTCCCGTGCATGTCGCGGGACTGCCGTTCTCCGAGCTTGATTCACATTTGCGGAATGCGGTTGGGCGTGTCTACCATAACTTCGATCTTACCGCGGACATTGGTCAGATCCGAGCCATTCAAGTTTACGTTTCCGGTGAAGCGCGCCGTGCGGGCCTATACACGGTAAGTTCGTTGAGTACCTTGGTCGATGCGCTCTTCTTTAGCGGCGGTCCTTCGGTTCAAGGCTCAATGCGTCACATTCAATTGCGTCGGGGAAATGCGATAGTAACTGACTTCGACTTATATAACTTATTGATCCATGGCGATAAGTCGAAGGATGTGAAACTTCAGTCGGGGGATGTGATATTCATTCCTCCTGTCGGTCCTCAAGCCGCGGCGACGGGCAGCATCAGGAATCCTGCCATTTATGAATTGGTTGCCGGTGAATCGCTGGCGGACCTGATTGCCAATGCTGGAGGGGCATCGTCCGTTGCGGCGGAGGCACGGGTCTCGATCGAGCGAATTGAGGATCATCACGAACGGCACGCAATGGAAGTGGCTTACGATGCAACTGGCTTGGCGACACCCTTGGTGGACGGCGATCTGGTGCATATTTACTCCATCGTGCCCAAGTACGAAAAAACCGTCATTCTCAGAGGCAATATCGCGAACCCCGGGCGGTTTGCCTGGCACGCCGGGATGCACGTCAGCGATTTGATTCCAGACATAGATTCGCTCGTCACACGGAATTACTGGTGGAAACGCGCGCGGCTCGGATTGCCTGGACCGGAAGAAGTGGATGTCCCAACTCAGCCAGGAATACAAGCTAGTCAGAGTCAGAACCAGGGCCAGAATCAGTACCAGAATCAGTATCAGAACCAGAATCCGAGCCAGAATCAGTACCAGGACCAGAATCAAATCCAGAACCTGAATCAGAACCAGAACCTGAATCAGAACCAGAGCCAGAACCAGAACCTGAGCCTGAGCGCGCAACAGCGAGCGGGTAGCTCTTCTCTGGCGAACGCCCAGGCAGTTGCCGATGCGACTCGAGTTTCCGCTCCGGGGCAACGAACCGAGATCAAAGAACTTGCCCCTGCAATCGATTGGGACTATGCAGTAATCGAGCGCCTGAACCACGACAACCTGAGTACCGAAGAAATCCCGTTCGATCTGGGCAAACTGGTTATGCAGCACGACGCTTCTCAGGATCTGGAACTGCAGCCTGGAGATGTTGTTTCTATCTTTTCGCAAGCGGATTTCAAGGTCCCTATTGAGCATCAGACAAAGCAGATCAAGATTGGCGGCGAGGTTGCACATGCCGGTGTTTATACTGCTCGTCCTGGGGAGTCGTTGCGCCAGGTCGTGGAGCGTGCCGGGGGGCTTATGCCAAATGCTTACCTTTTCGGCTCCGAGTTCACGCGCGAGTCGACACGCGCAGTGCAACAGGCCAGAATCGATGAATACGTGCAGAGCCTGGGGATGCAGATCCAGAGAAGCAACCTGGCGTTGGCAGCATCGGCGGTGAGTTCACCCCAAGATCTGGCCAGCGGCGCCGCAGCGCAATCCGGGGGACAGAGCCTTATCGCCAGCCTGCGCCAAATACGCGCGACGGGGCGTATCGTACTTCGTTTTGGGGCGGAAAGCAAAGGCATTGATTTTATTCCCGACCTGGAATTGGAAGACGGAGACACCTTCACAGTTCCTCCGGTACCTGCCACGATTAACGTCGTTGGCGCGGTGTACGACCAGAATTCCTTCTTGTATGCGCGGGGGGCGCGCGTGGATATGTTCCTGCGCTACGCCGGTGGACCTACCAGGGATGGGGATCGGGCACATGAGTTCGTCATTCGGGCCAATGGTGAAGTTATCAGCCGTGACCGGAGCAAGGGAATGTGGTCGTCCAATGACTTTGAGAAGCTTCGCCTCTATCCTGGAGATAGCATCGTAGTTCCGGAGAAGACATTCAGGTCCTCCGCGCTACGGGGTGTAATCGACTGGTCAACGTTGTTCTCGCAATTCGCATTGGGTGCGGCGGCGTTGAGCGTGCTTAAGTAACATGATTTGCACTTCCATCCGCGCGTAATAAATGCGGGGATGGAAGTTGGCAGCAATTCGGCAGGAACCGATGACGATTGACACTTCAACTTCCGAACTGAATGAGCACGCCGATTCCTTTTCCGCGCAGGAAGCAAATGGACTCCGTGTAAATGAGGAGAACGAAATTTCATTGCTCGATCTTCTGATCCTTCTCGCCGAACGGAAACGCCTTATTTTCTGGGTCACGGCGGCCTTCGCGATTCTGGCCGTAATCATCTCACTGGTTTTACCGGAGCGTTACACCGCGACTGTGACCCTGCTCCCTCCGCAACAGAACTCGTCGATAGGTGCCGCGTTGGCCTCGCAACTTGGCAATCTGGGAGGGGTGGCTGCTCTGGCGGGCGGCAGTCTAGGTCTCAAAAACCCCAACGATATGTTTGTAGGCATGCTGAAGAGCCGCACTGTCGAAGACGCCATGATCCAGCAGTTCGGCCTGATGCAGGAGTACCACAAGCGGTATCTCTCCGATGCGCGCAAGGCCTTCGAGAAACGTGCAGGCGTGGACGGCAGCGGCAAGGATGGGCTGATCCACATCTCGGTCGAAGATCATGATCCAAAGCGCGCTGCAGAACTTGCCAACGGTTATGTCGATCAGTTTCGCATCCAATCTCAGCGCCTCGCCATCACCGAAGCCTCCCAACGCAGACTTTTCTTTGAGCAGGAGCTAGAGCAGGCGAAAAACAACCTGGCCAACGCCGAGGAGGCGCTGAAGGAGACGGAACAGAAGACGGGCTTAATCCAACTCGACAGCCAGTCGCGGGCTTTGATCGAATTGGCTGCTTCGCTCCGGGCGCAGATCACAGAGAGGGAAGTGCAAATTCAGGGGATGCAAATGTATGCAACCGGCGAAAACGCTCAGTTGGTGCAGGCCCAGCGCGAGTTGGAGAGCCTGCGCGCGCAGTTGGCCAAGCTGGGAGGTTCCGAAGACAGCAGCGGCGGCGAACTCCTCGTCCCCAAAGGCCGGGTTCCCGAGGCGGGCCTCGAATACGTCCGCAAGCTGCGCGACGTGAAATACAACGAGACAATCTTCGACATCCTGGCGCGGCAGTTCGAGCTGGCCAAGCTCGACGAGGCGAAGGAGGGCGCGCTCATTCAGGTCGTCGATCCCGCTATTCCGCCCGACAAGCGATCCTTCCCGAAACGCGCACTGATCGTGATCGGCGCCACCTTCGCGGGATTCTTTTTCGGGGTCTTTTTCGCACTGATGCAAGCAGGCCTCGGACGCATGAAGGACGATCCGGAAGCAAGTGAGAAGTTCGTACTGCTGAAGCGAGCCTTGGCTGTGGGAAAACTGAGGGCGTCCTGAAAATGTCATGGCCTTTCACTGAACGATGAAATACCGAAATGCATTCTGGAACAAGCAAAGGCGGCAACGTGCTAGACACGTCTAACGAGAGGTCGATCGCCCCAACGGAAACGATAGATGACACCGAGGTGAGGAAATTGACCAGCGGGTCGCTGCTGGCCCGCAATACGGTTTGGAATCTTGCTGGACAGGTTGCTCCCATGGGCGTGGCGTTGTTTGCCATTCCAATGCTGATTCGCCACATTGGGACTGATCGTTTCGGGGTTCTTACGATTGCGTGGATGGTTGTCGGCTATTTCAGCCTCTTCGATCTTGGACTTGGCCGCGCAATGACCAATTTGGTCGCAAAATGTCTTGGAGAAAACCGGCAGGACGAGCTGCCGGCCATTGTCTGGACAGCCAATGGCGTGATGGCGATTATGGGCATCGTCGGAGCCATTGCGCTTGCCGCGGTTTCTCCGCTGCTCACGTACTCCCTCCTGAAGATCCCGCACAACCTGCAACAGGAGACGCTGCGCTCGCTGTTCCTTCTCAGCATCGCAGTGCCGCTGGTCATCAGTACAGCGGGTTTCAGGGGGATTCTGGAGGCGCAGCAAAAGTTCGGTTTGCTCAATATCGTGAAGATTCCGATGGGCGTTGCCACCTTTCTCGCTCCTGTTGCGGTGTTGCCGTTCACCAACAGCCTTACGGCTCTTATCGGCGCCCTCGTTTTCGCGCGCGTTGCCTTCCTCGTTGCCTGCATAGGCTTGGCTCTGCGCGAGATGCCGGCGCTGCGTCACCAGTTTGCCTTCGATAAAGCGCTGCTGCGCCCGCTCTTCACCTTTGGCGGATGGATGACGGTATCGAACGTAGTCTCTCCCATGATGGTCTATGTGGACAGGTTCTTGATTGGGAGCATTCTTTCGATCACCGCTGTCGCCTATTATGCGACTCCCTACGAAGTCGCCACCAAGTTGCTGATCGTGCCGGGCGCGTTGGTCGGGGTAATGTTTCCCGCATTTTCCGCGGCCATGGCCGCGGATCGCGTCCGTGCCGCAATGCTTTACCGCCGGGCGGCAAAATATGTGGGGCTGTTTCTCTTCCCCGCAGCCTATGTATCGATCGTATTCGGCCAGGATATCCTCCAGGTATGGCTCGGCCATGAATTTGCCGTTCATAGCACGCGGGTGTTGCAAATCCTCAGTCTCGGGGTGTTAGCGAACGGCTTGGCAGCCATTCCCTTTGCCTTGATTCAAGGAACGGGCCGCGCAGACATAACCGGGAAGCTGCACCTCGCGGAACTGCCGTTTTACTTGGCCGCAGTGTGGTATTTGACAGTGCATTACGGGATCGTCGGCACGGCAGTTGCCTGGCTTGTGCGCGTCACTGCCGATTGCATCCTTTTGTTTCTGCTCGCGGATAACGCGATGGGCTCGCGACATCGCATCTTGTGGCCTGTTTCCGGTGCGATTTGCGCGGGCGGGGTTGCGGTTGCGATCGCGCCGCTGCTCGGCGGATTGCTTATTAAGCTGCCGTTTGCGGTCTGCCTTCTTGCCCTTTTCGCCCTGATCGTCTGGCGTCTCGCTTTATCAGGAGAAGAGCGCTTTGCCGTGCATCGTGCGATTTGGGGTGTTTCAGGCGAGGAAGTATGAACGTCGAAGTCTGCGCAGCTATTATCTCCTACCATCCAGACGCGGAATTGAAGCTCGCGATTGAGATCTTGCGTCCGCAGGTAGGACGTTTGGTTGTGGTCGACAATCACTCTTCCGAGAAGGTGGTCAAGGAGCTACGGACACTTGCGGAGAAGTACGATTTTTCTCTCCTCGAAAACCCAGACAACTACGGGATTGGCACAGCACTGAACCAGTCCATTGCATGGGCGCGAGAACATTCCGAATGCGAGTTCATTCTCTTTTTTGACCAAGACAGCTTCACTTCTGAGAGTTTTGTCGCCGAGATGGTGGCTGCCTACAGAAGGCACGCAAAGAGTGAGCGGATATTCTTGGTGATCCCGAAGATTGTCCATCGACGCACGGGAGTGACATGTCTTCATCGCACATTCCGGGGAAAGTATCTGGTTGCGCAAACCTCCGGCAGCCTTATGCCCATCCAGGTGTTCGTAGATGAGGGACTTTACCGGGAAGATCTCTTTATAGACCTTGTCGACTATGAGTTCTGTCTCCGAGTTGCAGCTCACGGATGGAGGATCGGCTATTGCGAAGTCGCGGTGCTCTACCACGAGCCTGGCAACGTGAAACAGATAAGGGTTTTAGGAATTGTGCGGGTGACGACATACAGCTATAGCCCGCTTAGGAAATATTATTCGATGCGAAATGGGATATGGACGATCATGACATATGGTCTTCTTTATCCTGCCTGGGCTTCAGATCATGCGTACGCGATGCTGAAAGACGTTGTTCGCACACTGGTCTTCGAGAAGAACAGAGTTGTTACTATCCTGATGTGGGTGCGCGCGGTCATGGACGTCCTGCGCTCACGGCTTGGAAGATATCCTTATTCGAAGGGTTCATGAATGTTTGGGTACTATGCTTCGCTGTTCAATCCGCTGTTCATAAAAATGGACGAAAACGCCAACGCGGTCAGGGGTCTTTGGCTGGAAGCGATTGACCGCTGTCAGGGCATCGGTTATTGCCCCCGCATCTTCAATTTCACGATTCTCCGATGGAGGAATCTCTGATGGTCCGTGCCGCCTGCACAGTTGTTTCACTGAACTACCTTCCGTACGCACGGACGTTATGCGACTCGTTTCTTCATTTCCACCCAGACTGCAAGTTCTATGTCTTATTGGTCGATCGCCTTCCTGCGGACTTCGAACGCCTCTCCGAGCGATTTGAAATTGTTACGGTCGAGGAACTGGACATTACCAATTTCCCATCTGTGGCGTTCAAGTATGACATCCTCGAACTGAACACGAATGTTAAGCCTACATTCCTCAAGGCGCTTTTTGCGCGCGGTATTGAGCAGCTTGTGTATCTAGACCCGGACATATTTGTCTATCGAGCGCTGGACTCCGTGTTCGAAGCGCTGTCCGGGCGCTCCATCCTTCTTACACCCCATATTTTGTCTCCGATTCCTGATGATGGTCAGTCCGAACAGATCTTTTTATTGAGTGGAGTGTTCAATCTCGGCTTCGTCGCAGTAAGCAAATGCGCGGAAACAGACAGATTCCTGTCGTGGTGGGAGAATCGTTGCCTTAACCTTGCCTTTCACGAGCAGCGTGAGGGACTGTTTGTCGATCAGAAGTGGATCAACCTCGTTCCCTGTTTTTTTGATTCGGTGAAGATTCTGAAGAGCCCAGGTTGCAACATGGCGCACTGGAACCTTCATGAAAGGCAGTTGTCTAGGGATGGTGGCGTCTGGATGGTGAACGGAAACAGTCCCCTTGAGTTCTATCACTTCAGCGGCATTTCAGTAGATGGAGGGGAGCGAATCTCAAAGTACACTGACCGGTTTAATCTGAACAACCGGCCGGACTTGCGTTCGATATTCGAAGACTACCGTGCCCAGCTGATCGATCATGGAATCCGCATTTTCAATTCGAACAAGTATGCATTCGGGGTTTTCGATAACGGCCAATATATAAATCGTCTTACGCGCTGCATTTATGCCGCCAACCTTGAGACTTTTCCCGATGAGAATCCTTTTAGAAGCTCGTCCAGGTTTTATCGATGGGCAAAGACAACACGGCTTTTCAGCGCTCGCGACTCGGCGAGCACTTATACCAGGAGCACCTATACAAAGGCGGATTGGCGGCTCCGAGCACTGCATGCTATTCTTCGCCTGGCGTTGCGTATGCTTGGAGCCGACAACTACTCAGTGCTGATGAAGTATTTGTCGTACATCTCGGCATTGATGAATCAAAGCGATGTGTTCGCCTCAGATATCGTTTCGGCAGCGAAGAAGATACCGGAACCTTGAGTTGCCGGATCGCATGGGGGACCTTCACATACGGGCTGCATAGGCCCAGGGGCGAGCGGATGACGCTGTGGCTCGTGAAGGACAGGGAGAGCGTCTCACAGCAGACCGGCAAAGCGAGCGAGATCGGAGGCACCATTCCGCGATGAATTCACTTGATCTTGCTCTCCTATTCTTCCTCTTGCTGGTCGTACTCAATTACCGGGCGCAGCGCTCCGTCCTGTACCCTCCGTTTATCTTTTGTGTCACTTGGCTGCTCGATTTGGCGCTGTATCGCTCAGGCCTCATCGAGATCGAACCGGTGCATGCCAACACGCTTGCGATTGTGGCAGCCGGGGCGGCTTCGTTCAGCGTAGGCGGCTTGCTGGCCATCCTTACTCCGCGGAAGCTGCTCCGAGCTCACCTTTTCCCGCCCAAGCAGGAATGGCACTTCGGTTTCCTCCGTAACGCGCTCATGATCATCCTGCTCTGCGGCCTGCCGGTCATTTTCTACCAGATTCTGCAGCTCAGCAAATCAGGAGGTGGTGGTTTTAATATTCTCTTACAAGCGCGCGTGGCGCTTATCGAATCAATCGAAAGCGGGGATTTGAGCCCGCTTCGCCTGTTGAGTTATTTTACGACGATGGCCACTTTTACCTGTTTGC
>Ga0302320_10029082_pt1 | contig 10584 bp, 8 predicted proteins | sample Bog_T0_3_FD_202130 | JGI IMG/M metagenome (GOLD analysis project Ga0302320, IMG submission 202130) | Peat permafrost microbial communities from Stordalen Mire near Abisko, Sweden - Bog_T0_3 | ecosystem: Environmental > Terrestrial > Soil > Wetlands > Peat | place: Sweden: Abisko, Stordalen Mire... | reverse complement strand
GCATGAGCCGCCCCGAACATGTGGCGGAGAACCTGGAACTGCTCGGCCTGCCCAAGGCCGGCCCCGAAGAACTGATCGCTTTGCTATAATGGAAAGGTGACAGGTTCGGTATGGATTTTGGATCTCAAGGAATTGATTATTAACTCATGCATATTCTAGCGATCACGCCGGGCGAAGGGATGGATCGGAGCCATTGGGAACGGGTCGCCGTTTCCGGCATCGACGCCCTCATGATCCGCGAACCGCGGATGAACCCCCGGGAACTCCTGGTGGCGGTGCGCTGGTTGCGCGAACTGGCGCCCGGCCTCGGACTCTGGGTGAACGGCCGGCTGGACGTGGCCCTGGCCGGACGCTGCGGGCTGCATGCGTCCGAGACCTACCCCCAGGTGCCCCCCGGGCTGCTGACCGTGTCCCGCCCCATCCATGATCCGGACCAGGTGCCGGAACGCGCCGGCGCCCACCAGCTGATCCTTTCGCCCATCTTCCCGGTGCCCGGCAAAGGTCCGGCCTGGGGCCCCGGGAAGCTGCGCGCGGTGCTGGACGCCATGCCCCCGGTGGCCAGCCGGGTGCTCGCCCTGGGCGGGATCACCGGGGCCAACGTCGCCCAGCTGAAGCACCCGCGCCTCGATGGGGTGGCGCTGATCCGGGGCCTATGGTCCGCCCCGGACCCGGCCCTGGCCGTGGCCGGCCTGCGCGCCGCCTGGCGAACGGGTGAGGCCGGATCCTCCTGAAGGCGCCGTCGTTTTTCTCCAAGCCGGCCCACCGCCGCGGATACACTCATTGCTCCTGGAGTCTTTGATGAAGCGAATCCTTTCCTGGCTCGTGTTCGGATTGACCACCCTCGCCCTGCGGGCCGACGCGGACTGGAAGGCCCTGGCGGCCCGGTTCCCCCAGGCCATGGCCGTGGTGGAGGACAGCAGCGAGACCTTCGACGTGCAGGCGGACGGCAAGTACCTGTCCACCTCCCACTACCGCGCCACGATCCTGCAGGAGCCCGGGGTGGAGCCGCTCTCGAAGTACGGCGACAGCTACTATGAGAAGTACGACACGGTGGTGGTCAAGCGGGCGGTGGTGATCGGGCCGGACGGCCAGGTGACCGCGGTGGGCCAGGACAACATCAAGGACATCCCCATGCCGGCCCGCGGTCCGTTCTACCTGCAGAACGTGCGCCTGGTGCTGATCTCCTTTCCCCAACTGCAGGTGGGCTCCACCGTGGAGGTGGACACCGAGGTCCGGCGCAACGCGCCGCCCATGGACCACACCTTTTCCCTGCTGGAAACCCTGCAGAGCGACCAGCCGGTCCTGCGCCAGAGCTACAGCGTGACCCTTCCGGCCGCCATGCCGCTGAAATGGAAGGTCTACCGGGGCGAGGCCGGCTTCACCCGCCAGGAGCGCGACGGCCGGGTCACCTACCAGTGGCAGGTGGGTGAGCAGCCCCAGCTGATCCCCGAGCCCGGCATGCCGCCCGCCCAGGAAGTGACGCCGGTGCTGGCCCTGTCCACCATCGCCACCTGGCAGGACGTTTCGCGCTGGTTCGCCAACCTTGCCAGCGACGGCCAGAAGATGACCCCGGAGCTGACCCGCCTGGTGGCCGACGTCACCGCCGGCAAGACCACCCAGGAGGCGAAGATCCAGGCCCTCTACTTCTGGTCCGCGCGCAACATCCGCTACGTGGAGACCGCCTTCACCGGTGAGAAGGCCGGCTTCAAGCCGGTCTCGGCCGACCAGACCTTCCAGCGCAAGTACGGCGTGTGCCGGGACAAGGCCCAGTTCCTGGTGACCCTGCTGCGTTCCATCGGGGTCGACGCCTACAACGTGCTGATCACCTCCGGGGTCCGGCGCGACGTGGACATCCCGGGCATCCAGTTCAACCACGCCATCGTCGCCATCAAGCGCGCCGACGGGACCTTCAGCTACCTGGACCCGACCGCCGAGGATTCCATCCAGTATCTGCCCTACTCGGACCAGTACAAGTGGGCCCTGGTCTGCACGCCCAAGGGCGAGGACATCCAGTCCACGCCCCTGGCGCCGCCCAGCGAGAACCGCATGGACATCAGCCTGGAGACGGTGCTGGGCGCCGACGGCTCCCTGGGCGCCAAGGTGGTGATGGAACCCACCGGCATCTACGACCTGGTGTTCCGGCAGTACCTGAACAGCATGCCGCCGGCCCGCCGGGAGATGTTCTTCACCACCCTGGCCGGCCGTATCCTGCCGGGCGGGTCGCTCAGCGACCTGGTCCTGCCCGACCTGGACGACCTCAATGCCCCGGTGCGCATGTCCTTCACCCTGTCCGCCCCGGACCAGGGCACCCGGGCCGGCGACTACCTGGTGTTCACCACCCCCGGCCAGGGCGGCCGGCTGGACCTGCTGCTCGGCTCGCTGCTGGCCGGGGCCACCGCGCCCACGCGCACCTACCCGCTGATGCTGGAAGCCACCGTGCAGTCGCGCATCCGGGAAACCATCAAGCTGCCGGCCGGCTACACAGTCCGGTCCCTGCCGGGGCCGGTGGACCTCAAGGATGGCGGTGCCGCCCTGACCCGCACCTGCGTGGCCACCCCGGACGGCCTGAGCTACGACGAGGCGTTCACCGCCTCCGCGATCTACTACTCGGGCAGCGCCTACCAGGGCCTGCGCCACCTGCTGGAGCAGCGCGGCCGGTTGCGCGACGGCAAGATCATCCTCAAAGGAGGCGCCCAATGACCATGAAGCCCTTGATCATCGCCCTCCTGTCCGGCCTCAGCCTGGCCGCCGCCGACCCGGCCGCCATCGCCGCCGCGCTCAAACAGCCCGCCGACGCGGCGCTCTATCCCCAGGCCGGGGCCGTGGTGCTGCTGGACGAGCTGGTGGTGACCCTGGACCGCCAGGGCCGGACCACCACCGAGGGCCACATGCTGGTGAAGGTCCTGCAGGACCGCGCCATGCGCCAGCTCAGCGACCAGAGGATCCCGTTCCGGGGCGATACCCAGAGCTGCCAGGTGCTGGTGGCCACCACCCACCTGCCCGCCGGCGGCACCCGGGAGCCCGAAGCCAACGGCATCATGGAGGTCTCCGACCCCGAGGCCGCCGCGGCGCCCTTCTATTCCAACGCCCGGCTGAAAGTCGTCTCCTTCCCCGGGGTCCAGCCCGGCGCCGTGATGGAACTGAAATACCGGGTGCGGCCGCTGCCCGGCGCCAAGCCCGCCGAAGGCTTCGAGCCCTTCATGGGCGAGGCGTTGCTGGGCGGGTCCGAGCCCATCCTGCGGAAAAGCCTGACCCTCAAGGTTCCCGGACGGGCGGGGCTGAAATACGAAATGTTCAACAATGCGCCCCTGCCCAGCCAACGCAGGACCGCCTCGGGGGTGGAATACACCTGGCTGGTGCGCGACCAGCCCCAGCTGGTGCATGAGAACGGCATGGTCCCGGAGGAGGAGGTGGTGCCGAGGATCGTCTGGACCGTGGCCAAGGACCGGGAGGAGCTGGGCCGCTGGCTCTACACCCGCTTCCAGGCCGCCAGCCGGCCCGACCCTGCCGTCCGGGCCAAGGCCCAGGAACTGACCGCCGGCCTGGCCAGCCCCGAGGCCAAGGTGGAGCGGCTGGCCCTGTTCGTCATCAAGGAGATCCAGACCGTGCCCCTGGGTCTGGGCCGGGTCGGCTACCTCCCCACCCGGGCCGGAACCATCCTGGCCAACCGTTACGCCGATTCCCGGGACAAGTTCGCCCTGTTCCAGGCGCTGCTGGAATCCGTGGGGCAGTCCACCCAGCCGGTGTTCGTCCAGGAACTCCGGGCCCGGCTTTCCAGCCTGGCCTGCCTCGGCGAGTACCAGGACATCCTGGCCCGGGTCAACCTGCCCTCCGGAGTGCGGTTCTATGACCTGACCCAGAACCTGGGCCGCCTGGGCCAGCTGACCGCCGTCAACGCCGGCCGCCCTGGCCTGCTGGTCGGCGCCGCTGGCGGCCAGGCCGTCACCACCCCGCAGGTGGACGAGCAGCGCCAGTTCGTCCGGGCCGACTGGGACATGGCCCTGGACGGCGCAGGCGCCCTCACCGGCACCATCACCCTGAACTACGCCGGGCTGTTCGACCACCAGATCCGGCAGATGCTGTTCGGCCGCAACGAGCAGGAACGCAAGGTCATGTTCCAGACCGCCGCCGACCATATCAAGAAGGGCGCCAGCATCGAGGGGTTCAGCGTGAGCGATCTGCTGGACCTGACCCGGCCCCCGGTGGTGACCATGACCATCCGCATTCCCGAGTTCGCCTGCCGCCAGGGCGACATGATGATCCTGAATCTGCCCGGGGACATGATCCCCATGGGCGAGGCCCCGGTCCAGCCGGCCCTGCCCACGGTCAAGCACCCCTTCCTGGTGCCGGCCAACTTCGGCCTGGACGCTTCGCTCGCGCTGAAGCTGCCTGACGGCTACCGGATCGCCTACCAGCCCCGCACCCTGGAGACCCGCCAGGGCCCGTTCGAATTCCGCATCAGCAGCGCCTCCCAGCCGGGCGGCCTGCTGCTCAAACGTTCGGCCGTATGGAAGGACGCCGTGGTCCAGCCCGCGGCCTATCCCGCGCTCTGGCATGCCTACGGGCAGACCACCGTGCCGGGCAACGCCCTGGTGCTGCTCGAACAGAAGTAGATTGGGCCAGACTCCATATCCGGGCTCTGGCCGGGCATGGAGTCTGCAGTTGGACGAAGCGCTGCGCGCGGAGGGCATCTAGACCCATTTGTGCGGTTCGTCATGGCGTAAGGGCGTGAAAAGAGGCCCCCTTGATTGTGGCGGTGTTAGCGCACCGCCCGACAACCAAGGGGGTTTGCATGAGTCTCCTGAGAGACCGCATGGTGCGTGACATGGAAAGGGCGAACCTTTCCGAACGCACAAAACAACAATACCTTTACGGCGTCAGATTCCTTGCGCAATTTCATGGCAAGGCCCTGGATCTTCTGACGCCTGATGACATCCGGGCCTGGGAAGACGACATGGTCCGCCGGGGGCTTGGACCCAACATCCGGAGGGTCCACCTGGCGGCCGTTGCCTTCCTTTACCGGAAAACCCTTTCCCGACCCGAGATGGTTTCCTTCCTGGTGCGGCCCCGGGATCCTCAGCGACTGCCGCGCGTGCTGGCCACGGAGGAGGTGGGCCGCATCCTGGCGGCCATCCGAGAACCTCGCTACATAGCTTTCTATGCCCTCGTTTTCGATACGGGTTTGCGCATCTCCGAGGCGATTCAGATGAAAGCCGGGGATGTGGACCGCGCCCGTGGGGTGATCCGCATCCACGGGAAAGGCGGCCGGGAGCGCCAGGTCAAGCTGGGCGATCGAGCTTACGAGCTCTTGCGCTGGTACTGGCGTGAAGTCCGGATCCCTGGGAAACACCTGGAGCCGCTGTCCAAAGATTCCTTCCTGTTCGTGAACCGCCTTGGCACTCCGCTCAACCGCAACGGTGCCCGGAAGGCCCTTAAATTGGCCGCCCGGGAGGCCGGCATCAGCAAATGTGTCACGCCCCACATCCTCCGGCATAATGCCGAGCCCCGATTTATGCCGAGTGGATTGCTTTTCCCACCTGGCCGCCTCGTCTTGGAATCAAATTCTCGGCATAAATTCGGCCACCCTCGTCCGTCCCGCCATGGGGCGGGCAAGGAGGTCGTATGGGAAGGGCCAAGGAATCCTGGGAGCAATTTATGGGAAGGCTGCGGATCGATTCTGGTTCCACAGCAACCTTCCTGGATCGGTTTGCCGAGCATCTCCTCGAGAGTGGGTACGCCATTGCCACGGCAAAGAACCTGCTTCTCCTTGTTGCAAGCTTCGGGCGCTGGCTCTCCGCCAAGGGCCTTGGGATGGATGCTGGCGGTGATGATTGCCTTGAGCGATTTCTCGTTGACCGCTGGCAACAGGGCTACGCGAAACATAGTGCAGCAGCCAACCTTCGGGGCTTCCTGGCCTTCCTCCGAGCGCAGGGCACCATCCCTCCGATGGCTCCTGGCACCCCATCACCCATCGATTCGGTCGGACAGGCCTATTCCCGGTATCTGGCCCAGGAACGGGGCCTTTCCCCTTGTGCGGTGGCTAATTACTTGCCCATCGTCCGGAGATTCCTTGCCTGGCGATTCGAGAACGGACCGCTCCCTTTCGGGGAGCTTCGAACCGTGGATCTCCACGGATTCCTGACCCAGGACACGAGGCGATACGCTCCTGGCAGAGCCAAGCTCACGGTGACGGCCCTTCGGTCCTTCCTCAAGTGGCTTCTTGTTTGCGGGGAAATTCCCTCCCGATTGGATCAGGCCATTCCAGGCGTACCGGGTTGGCGGCTTGCCACCTTGCCGAAGGCCATCGAGCCTCGCGAGGTCGAACATATGCTTCGAAGTTGCCGGCGCCGGACAATCGTCGAACGCCGAGATTTCGCCATCCTGCTGCTCCTGGCACGCCTGGGCCTTCGCGCTCATGAAGTCGTTGCTATGACCCTTGATGACATCGAATGGGACACTCCGGCGATTATCGTCCGCGGAAAGGGGGGGCGGCAGGATCGTCTTCCGCTGCCTCATGACGCGGGTGACGCGATCGCCGCCTACCTCCTCACCGGCAGACCACAATGCTCGACTCGGACCCTCTTCATCCGGTCGAAGGCCCCTCTTCGGGGCTTCGCCAACTCATCCTCGATCAGCACGATTGTCCGGCGTGCCCTGGCTCGGGCCGAGCTTCATCCGCCCCGTACAGGAGCGCATGCGCTGCGGCACGGTCTCGCCTGCTCCATGCTGAGCCACGGAGCGACGCTCCCGGAAATCGGGGAAGTCCTTCGGCACCGGAGCCTGGACACGACAGGCATCTATGCGAAGGTCCACCTGGAAGCGCTCGCTCCGCTCGCCCAGGAGTGGCCCCTGGCGGGAGGTGGCGAATGAGCGGGATACGGCATGCCATCGGCGACTACCTGAACCTTCGTCGTGCCCTCGGGTACAAGCTCCAGTTGCATGGTGCACTTTTGGAAAATTTTGCTTCCTACCTGGAAGCCCGGGGGGCTGCCACGATCACCACGGAATTGGCCCTTCGTTGGGCCACCCAGCCCGTGGGAGTCCAACCCGTCCATTGGGCTCGGCGGCTCGGTGTCGTGCGTGGCTTTGCCCAGTTCCTCAGCGCCAGCGTTCCAACGACCGAAGTTCCGCCGCCGGATCTCCTCCGGGATCACTTTGAACGGAAGCAACCTTATATCTACACATCGGATGAAGTTCAAGCCCTGCTCAAGGCAGCAGGGGACATCAAATCCCGCATGGGCCTGCGGGCACGAACCTGTGTAACGGCCCTCGGGCTTCTCGTTGTCACCGGTATCCGGGTCGGCGAACTTCTGGGCCTTGACCAGGACGATGTGGATCTTTCGGGGGCCATCCTCACCATTCGGGAAAGCAAGTTCGGCAAATCACGGCTGGTCCCGATCCATCCGTCGACCCGGGCCGCCTTGGCGGACTATGCGGCCTTCCGGGACCAGGCTCTACCGCACCCGCGGACGACGAGGTTCTTCCGTGGCGAACATGGAGGCACCCTGTCCAAATGGGCTCTCCGGGCAATGTTCGTGCGGGTTTCCTGTCAAGTCGGGATCCGCAAACCGACTGACCACCGGGGCCCCCGGCTCCACGACTTCAGGCACCGATTCGCCGTGAGCACCCTCCTGGGCTGGTACCGCGCGGGGATGGACGTGGAGCAGAAACTACCCGTGCTCTCGACCTACCTCGGCCATGTCCACGTCACTGACACCTATTGGTACCTTTCCGCGGTCCCTGACCTCATGAGCATTGTGGTCGAGAGGCTGGAGGCGGATCAGGGAGGGGCTGATGAGTGATCCTCCAGATTTCCCGGGACTGCTGGAACGGTTCTTTTCCGATCGGTTGATGCGGCAACGTCGGGCAAGCCCTCACACGATCGCTGGCTACCGGGATACCTTCCGGCTCCTTCTCCTTTTTGCTCAGCGGCAGCTCGGAAAGCCCCCATCCGCCCTCGCCATCGAGGATCTGGATTCCCGGCTGATCGGGGCCTTCCTGGATCACCTGGAGAAGGAACGTGGTAACAGCTCCCGCAGTCGGAATGTGCGGTTGGCCGCCATCCATTCCTTTTTCCGGTTTGTCGCCTTCCAGGAACCGGCCAAGGTCGCCCTGATCCAACGGGTGCTGGCCATGCCTGGGAAGCGGTACGACCAGAGGTTGGTGGGCTTCCTGACCCCGGAGGAGGTCGAGGCGATCCTGGCCGCGCCGGACCGGAGCACATGGTCGGGACGAAGGGACTACGTCCTCCTGTTGGTCGCCGTCCAAACCGGGCTCCGCGTTTCCGAATTGACAGCCCTGCGGCCGGATGACATCAGGCTCGGGCCGGGAGCGCATGTCCATTGCATGGGCAAGGGAAGGAAGGAGAGGTGCGTTCCTCTGAGGAAGGAAGCGGCCTCAGCCCTGCGAGCCTGGATGGTCGAAATTGCCCGAAAGCCCCGGGAATACCTTTTCCCCAATGCACGTGGGGGAAGCCTGAGCCCGGATGGCGTCCAGTTCCTGCTTGCGAAGCATGCGAAGGCTGCACGGGAGAAATGTCCTTCCATGGCAAAGAAACGCGTGTCCCCTCATGTCCTCAGGCACACGACCGCCATGGAACTCCTTCGGCACGGCGTGGATCGATCGGTCATCGCCCTTTGGCTCGGCCACGAATCGATGGAAACGACCCAAGCCTATCTGGCCGCCGACCTGGAAATGAAACAGCGGGCCCTGGCCAAGTTGGAACCTGGGAAGGTCAAGCCCAGCCTGTACCACCCAGATGACAAGTTGTTGGCCTTCCTGAAAGGGCTTTGATTTATGCCGAGTCCCGATTGAAAGAAGCCAGGCCCAGAAAGGGACCGAAGGAGATCCGGCGCACTACTCGGCATAAATCGGGGCTCGGCATTATGCCGGTTATGCCGAGCTCGGCATAACCGGCACAGCTTCGCCACTTACCAACTCGAATCCGGCACCGACCTCCCTGTGCTCCAGGCCCAGATGGGCCATGGCAGCATCCGCTCAACCCAGGTCTACCTGCATGTCTCCACCCGCTTGATCCGCCAGGCTCCGAGCCCTCTGGACGCCCTGCCCCGCCTGCCTCCTCCTTGAGGCGGGCGGCATGGGCCGCACCCGGTTCGACCTCGCCGACATCGTCCGCCTGCACCGGGAGGGGCTGGAGGCCGTCCAGCCCCTCTCCCCTGAGCAGGGCCGGGCGCTCTCGGCCATCACCCTGTGCCGCACCGCCGCCCTGGGCGGACATGTGAACTTCTGCCCCGATTGCGGCTGGGAGGAGGACCCCAGCTACAACTCCTGCCGGAACCGGAACTGCCCCAAATGCCAGGCCCTGGCCCAGGAGCGGTGGATCTCGGCGCGGGCCCGGGCCATCCTCCCCCTGGACCACTACCACGGCGTGTTCACCCTCCCGGAGGACCTGCGGCCATTGGCCCGGCAGCTTTCCCGGGCGATCTACGGCGCGCTGTTCCAGTGCGCCACAGCCGCCGTACTGGAGATGGCGGAATCCCGGTTGGGGGTCCGGCTGGGGCTCACCCTGGTCCTGCACACCTGGACCCGGGATCTCCGCTACCACCCGCATGTCCACGTCCTGATCACCGCCGGCGGCCTGGCCCTGGACGGGAACAGCTTCAAGCGGATCCGGAAGAAGGTCCTGCTGCACGTGAAACCCTTGGCCGAGCTATTCAAGGGCAAGCTGATGGACGCCCTGCGCCAGCTCCGGAAGGACGGGGTCATCACCATGAGCGACGGAGCCTTCGGGACCCTGATGGCCTCCCTGAAGGCCCAGGACTGGGTGGTCTACCTCAAGCGGACCTTCCACGGGCCGGTGGGAACCCTTCAATACCTCGGAAGGTACACGCACCGGGTGGGGATCGCCAATTCCCGCCTGCTGGACGTGACGGAGAGCCAGGTCACCTTCCGGACCAAGGACGGCCGCGCCGTCAGCCTGCATCCGGTCACCTTCCTGCGCCGGTTCGTCCAGCACGTGCTGCCGGACAAGTTAAAGAAGATCCGCCACGCGGGCCTCTACGCCTCCCCCAAGGCACTGGCCCTGGCGCGAGACCTGCTCGGCTCCCCGGTGCAGGCGGACCCAACCCAACCTTCCTGGCAAGAAGCCCTCCTTGCCCTCACCGGGCGCGACGTGGCCCGCTGTCCCAAGTGCGGCGAACGGCTCGGGCAGAGGAGTCTCGCCCCGGACAGGGTGCACTCCTGGCGATCCCGCGACCCCATTCCCCGGAGCCCGCCGTGACGGAGAGTACCACTGCCTTCCCAGGAATCACCCTCCCAGGATCGGGTGGGTGGAGCTGGGTACGCCCCGAGGCCGCCAAGCACCATAATTATCCCCCGGAACGCCCTCGATGACGCCGATCCGGCTTGAACCAACCGCATCACCTGGCCCTGAGGTGCCAATTTCACCCGTTCCCGCCCCCAGGAAGACACGGACAGCCCGCTGCCGCTACCACTTCAGGGTCACGGAAAACCCATAGAGTTTCGTCACCATCCCCGGCTTCGTCCAACGCCGCGAACCTCCGGCGGGGAGCTGGTTCCCGGCCGGCCCGCGCAGCGGGGCCGCCGGAGAACCGCTCAAAGTTT
>Ga0302320_10029079_pt1 | contig 10585 bp, 10 predicted proteins | sample Bog_T0_3_FD_202130 | JGI IMG/M metagenome (GOLD analysis project Ga0302320, IMG submission 202130) | Peat permafrost microbial communities from Stordalen Mire near Abisko, Sweden - Bog_T0_3 | ecosystem: Environmental > Terrestrial > Soil > Wetlands > Peat | place: Sweden: Abisko, Stordalen Mire... | reverse complement strand
TTAACCATCGTTCGTGCGGTATGTAAACGTGCATAAGTCCAGTGTCCCGTAAGGCTACCATCAAACCCAGAACTCTTAGTTTCCCGATGTCGCCCCTTCCTCAAAAATTCCTTAAATTTCAAATAAATTTGCAATAGCTGCTTTATATTATTTAGTATCCTATTGATTGTTCCACTTGTATCTTTTCCTACGGGCACTCCAAAAGCTGTATCGTCGACATATCGCGCGTAGTAGAATAGATGAAAACCCCATCTTTCACCATAGCCTCCTCTATCTGCTTGGCCATTCGATGCAGAAATATTTTCATTAAGATGGGAGATAGGGGGCTGCCCTGTGGAATTCCAACTTCTGCGTTACTGTAGTTATTGCCTTTTCTGTCCCGAATCTCGGCTTTTAGGAAAGAAAAGAAGAAAAAAATGGAATAAAAGAAGCAGGAAATACCAATATAAATAAAGCTACCCACGCACCGTAGGGGCTACTACCTCCTTCGCCGACGCAGAGCTCTGATACCGGAAAGACGAGATTTCTCTCTTTCTTGGCAAATCTCAATTACTAGCTACGGAGCTAGATGCGCTTACCGATCAAAATAGTGGATTTGTTGGTGTTCTTATTCGTACAGTTTGAGATTTTCTTCAAAGATAAGTTTTCTTCTTTCTCCTCGCCTTTTTTGGCATTGAAAAAGATACATACATTGAAAGAAGGTTTTATGAGCTTCGCCTCTCCGCTGGCTTACTATATTTGTGGCTTCCACTTCTTTCTTGGAAGATGAGATGGAAAAGCCTTTCCACCGATGGGTGTTCTTACTTCTTTGAAATATGCAAGGTTGAGAATCCGGGAAGGGAATGAGCAGTGCTCTAATAGGAATGGGCAGGCTCTGAAATGGGAGTTATCTTGAAAGGAGAGGTAGAAAAACCTGGTAATAAGGAAATGAAATATTGGAATTGACCGAAAGGTGGATTATAGCTTTCAGGCAGCAGTAAGGAGAAAGGTCATGCAAGTAAAGGAAAAAAAAGTCTCAGTGTGGAATGAAAGAAAAAAAGAATTGGAAGTGAGTTCTGATAAATCCAAAATGTTTGATGGATCAAGTCGATAATGGCCAAAAGCCAGTTAGTTAAACCACAAATGAGTATGAGTATGCCTTCCCTTGGTGGGCCTATGGAGCATGGACCAGAAAGGCACATCGAATTGATTGCATACATTTTCCGCAGGCCTATTCCTGTCTGACCGAACTTCTTTCTTTAGTAGGAAGCAGCACTGGCCTGATGAGGCCATCTTTTCATCAAAGTCCCTCCCTCAGAAGAAATGAATCGTGGTAAATAAATATATGATGATAATAGCAGAATAATGGGCATTCAAGTAGTTTTCATACTCTTGAGCTTTGAGTGAAAAATGTACATTGCTAACTTCTTCTAGTAGAACTATGAATTCGACCTTTCCCCGCACAGATTTCTAGAAAAGATCTCTGTCGCAACAGCTACAAAACAGAAACGAATTTAATAAAGCGGATTTTGGCATTCCTTGGTGGAGAAGGTACTTCGATCTTTGACCGGTGAGTTTGAAAATGTAGTTTGTGCAATTGAAGAATCAAGAAACTTGGCAGAAATGACCATTGAAGACCTCACAAGTTCCTTGGAGGTTCATGAGCAAAGAAGAAGAAGAAGAAGCCAGAGACCCTACCCGCGAGGAAGCGTTGCAAGCAAAGGCGACGTTGAAAGAAGACAAACCGGACAACGGTGAAAGAGGCCAAGGACGAGGTCGTGGCGGCCGAGGAGGTCGATGGTATGGTTGCGGTAGAGGACGCGGTCAAGGAAATAAACTTAAGATCGGCAACCCGAAGTGTCGATTGCATGACGAATATTTTGATGGAAAGTCTGAGATGGACTACAAGCGGTTAGAGAGCATTTTACTCGAGTGAGTTAACCAGGAAGGGAAGGAAGCTGACTTTGTCAGGTTGCTGATTGTCTATCTCTTAACCATGTTTCTTTTCCCACTACGGAGTGGGAAAGTTGTACTTCGGTTCATGTCCTATTTATTTGGAAGTCCTGGAGAATTTTCACAAATATGCTTGGGCCCACATGGTGCAAGAGGAAGTTTGGTGGTCCGTAGTGGGCGCGTCGAAGAAGCTGAATGTTCCAAGCAACGCAAAATCTTCCTTATATCCCATTCAAGGCTGCTCAGCTGTTATTATTGTCAGTTTATAACAAGGTGCAATGTTACATAATGGCTCAATAAGTGCTGTTGCATATTATGTGAATTTTTAAACATTAGAAATGAATGTTAATGAAAGAACAAGGAATTGAATGTTATTTCATATTTTTCTAATAGTGTGAAAGTATTTTTTGCATGTTGTATGAATATGGGTGAATGTTATTGAAATCAATGTTATTGCAGCTTTGGTTTCTGGAGCATTGCCAGATCCCTCACTTCAGAAGGATGAAGGGCGGTGTCCCAAGATATTCAAACTGGGACTTGAAGAAGAGGATGTCTGCAGAAGTTGTTCTTTACGTATTTGAAAATCTGCCGCCTAATCAAATAATTCCTACAAATCTCCCATTGTACGGCAATGAAGCTGAAGTAGTGAACAATGGATGCCAGGATAATTTTTGAGTGAAATATGACCAGTTAAGAAGGCTCAAAGAAAGAGGAAAAGGAGTGAGAGTAGGGACAGATCAGATCAGGTGGAGCCTAGGGAGGAGGTCGATTCTGAAGAAGAGGAAGAGGAGGGTGGCGATAGCGATGAGGAAGACGACGATGAGAAGGGAAATCGAAGCTAAGCTGCGTTGAAAACGGTCGTGGATAGGTATGTAAGCCGATACTGATGCGGAGACATATGCTGTTTTTTAAGCAAATTCAGAATGGCTCCCTAATAGTCGTGTTCATTATCGATGTTTTCCGCGTACAATTGTATTAATCGATCTGAAAGGCTAACACAGTGCCATAGGGGGGCTAATGACAACAGAGGACAACCTGGCTCGCACCTCGGGTGTCGAAAGACCAAAACCAGACATCTATAATATAACTATTTTCTCCATATATATATGTTTTTATGTGAAATGAAAGATAAAGTCTTTCTGTAAGCTTGCTTTGCATTCTCAACTCGACATAATTTTCAAAGATTCCTCAGTTTTGAAGGCTATGGGTGTCATGGTCTAAAGAGACATGCTTTGCCAGCTAGTAAGTGAGTTACCTTCTTTCTCATCAAAAAAGCGAGGCAGAGGAGCGAACCTCAAAGCCACACATCCAGGTAAAATGGGAAAAATCAAAGTGTTTTAATAAGTTTTTAATAGGTGGTTCCCAGGGCATCAGTGCCAGAGAAAACACTGCACATGGCACAGGCTGAGGAGGAGGCATGGCCAGATGAAGATAGTTAGGAAGAAGAGGTACAACAACAAGAAATGGAGCAACAGCCTGTGTCAAAATCTCATTGCATGCGCTCTTCTCTTTTCCGCTCAATTCATCTCATAAAACTAAGAGGTGAAGGAAGGTTGGGGTGTCCCAATCACCATCTTAATTGATAGTGGAAGCACACATAGGTTCCTTCATACATCCCACGAAAATCCACAGAGTTGGTGGTTCGAGAAAATGGTACCAATGACCATAACAGTAGCAAATGGGGCTAAAATGCAGTGGGAAATGCAAGGGCGGAGCATTGGAATTCTATTTATGGGCCATGGAGATCGGCCATGGTGAGGGGAGTGTTGCGAGTGGTCAGAGCAGTAACAAATGCCTCGGTTTCGCCACCTAGGCCAGAGAGCACATAAAGGAGAAAATCCTGTTCCGACACCTCTGCACCAATAGATCGTCTCCGATCTGCAATCGATCTAATTTTAGGAAGGTACTCTAATAAAGAAAGATTCCCCTTCTTCGTTGTCTGAAGTTGGAGACTAAGTTCCAGAATTCTGGCAAGAGATTTTGAGTCGAAAATGTGCTGAAGCGACTGCCACAGATCTCGAGATGTCTCACAGGTAATGACTTGAGCAAGAACAGAAGAATAACTTGAGTTTCAAATCCCAGGATAAGTTGATCTTGCTTGTGCCACCGTTCCAAATCCGGGTTGGTTGGAAACGGCGGTGTCGCCATTGGTGTTGAGGATAGTCGAAGGAGGAGGAGAGAAGGATCCATCAATGAAAGAGCTCAGGCCATGGCCACGCAAGACAGGCAGGATCTGAGACTTCCACAAGAGGTAGTTCTCGTTGTTGAGAGAGGTATTTCTCGGGTAAGTGAACTGAATGGGCTGATCAGCTCTTAAAGGTTGCGAAGAGGGGAGAACAGTCGCCATGATTCTTCAATCCAGGTAAAAGATCCTTCACCTATCTTGCAATCTTTATTCTAAGATTTGGTGGAGCTTGTGATTTAATAAATGGGATGAAATAAAAAGATCGGGCGCAAGCCTGGTAAAATAGACAGTAGATAGTTCGTTCTACCATACTTAACGGATTCTAGGTGAGGAACTGCTTTCTGGGAAGAATTGGCGAAGAAGGAGGAGAAAGAATAGTAGCACAGATAGATAGGTCTAACTACTACATATATATAGAATAGGAATGTGAGGTTTATTTTATGTGGATGTACCAGTCGCCCAACCATAAATTGGCAAGATCGGTATCCAAAACTCGTAAAGAGTTTATTTTTGCGTCTTTCATTTCAGTTACTCGTAAATAGTTTTTGCGTTTTGAAGGGTTTCCCAGGGTTGGTTGGCCCCGCCCTCATGAAGCTTCGATTGCTCCTTTTTCAAGTCATGTGGCACTCGAAGTTTTGGTGTTCCGATGATGGTGGTTTTTTCTTCTTTATGCTTAACAAGGTATCAAGGAACCAAAATTCTCTAATTTGTTTCTTCCTATTCCTGCTGAAAACCAAAAATAACTAAGATATTGATTCTGAGGTCCCATATCCAGTAGTTCCGCAAGTTGTAGATTCTCCGAACTACTAGAATTGTGGGAGTAATAATGTGTTTTTTGACCTTATTCAATTCTCATTTTTCACTTAGGTCTTTCCGAAGTACTATTCCGTAAAGTGACTAGTGTCCCCGATTGTGCTTGGATGAACGGAGCTCTCTTCTCTCCGGGCCAATATGCTTAAATAGATAATCGTAAGTCCGTCCTCCGTCTTTCTAGTTTTCTATCTAGTTATCTTCTTTATAGTATCTAGTTATCTATGCACGAGTTCTCTAGAGAGAGATTGCATGCGTAATCGTGAATCAGGATCATCCTTTGGTTACCGGATGATGGGAATAATTCAGCATTAAATTGGAAATGAACACGAAATGTCTATAAATGAATTCTCTCATTATTCCTTTTTTCTGGGTCTTTCCGGCCCATATAAGATTTGAGGAACCCCGAACCGATCAAGTATGTCTGCTTTGAGAAAGCGATCCACTAGGTCCAAGAAGGGGTAGTTTTCTTCACCAAAGTGATGCAGAAGTAGAGAAAGGAGTCAGTCAGAGAGGTATCGACGTACTATGCTTCAATCTTCTTTATAGAGAAAGGTCAGCCTGGAAAAACATAGCCCATTTCCTTTGATCCCCATTTACTTATAGCACTGACTGAAGAGCCACCCACCACCAGCCAGGGCTTACTATTTACGTTACGCGGGAGATATTTTGAGAATTCTCAAAAAAGTGAGTGAATCCAGCGGGCACCAAGGGGAAAGGTGTAAAAAGGTCAAGCTCGGAAACCGGTATTATAGTGGCCTGGTGCTTTAAGTTCAATACATTGCACGCTCCTCTGTATCTTGCCCTGCCTCCTTATACCATTTCTTGGCTTCACTTAAAAAAAGAAAGATCTCAAAATATCTTCAGTGATGTGCAGTCTTCTCTAGCTGGTCTTTCCGAAAAAATCCTCTCTTAGGACCTCCTCCGCGAAGAAGTTTGAGCATCCACAGCAGGCGGAACAATAAAATAAACCGATGCAGCTCATAGACGGTGGGAATTTAAGTCAGGAATTCTCGGTCTTATAATGCCTAGTTGAAGTGATGGGTACTCGCTCGATGACTCCGGGTCTTCGTTCATAACGAGGCACTCTAATCTCTAATGTAGCATAAGGCGCTTCTGTAAGCTCCCAGAAAATACTTTTTTCTTTTCTCGTTGAACAAAGTGATCAAGAATTAGTAAAGTCAAGTTTTTTGGAATGAGAATGCTAACGCCCTTGCCTTTTTTGATGTTTCAGATTGGGGCAAATCACTGGTTGTTGTCTGCGCCTACAGTCGACATCTTTGACAAATTGAGGATTTTCATGATTGCTTTAAGAGAAGCTTTACCTCCTAGTTTCCACCTGTCCTTTCCAAAACTCTGGAACTCATCTGAAAAGCGTCTATTTGAGAAATCAGAACGTGAACTCTTAGAAAGAAGCAAGCTGCTCGGTTAACATGAACTTTTTAGAGGAAGTCACCCACTCTGACACAAAGGAAGTAGTCCCCAGAGCTCCCCTTCTACACTTGCCCACTGGAGAGAAAGGAGCTTTCAAATTACATCCGAAAAGATGGAAGCAAGCAGGAATGAATGACAAATAGATTCTATGGCGGCGTTAGGCGAGATGGAGTCTAGGCGTAGGCTTGTGAATCCTGATTGGCAAAGCCCACAAATACATGAAAGTACCCGGTCACTCTAGTTTCATCTGTTAAACGAGTTCCGAAGAGAAGGAACGACGAAACCAGTAACCATTTCATCTCGCTTTTCACAGAGGAACTTTCCCACTCTGATTTTACTTTGTAAGAAAAAACCGGCAGGCAGAACAAAAGCATACTTACTTTCATATTCAATAGCACCTTCTTTCCAACGAAAAGATAATCCCACTAACACAGAGGAAGAATTAATGAACGATGATACTATCCTCCGAAGAATGAATTCACCTCTTCTCTTCAACTCGTAACTATTTCATCTCTTTGGAGGAATTAGACCTTTTTCCCATCAATCCATACATAGCCTATTAAATAGAAACTACTCATCCAAAGTTGGGTTATCGAACTTCTGTCAAGCTGACTTCTTTTAAATAAATACTCTCATACAGTAGGGCTTGTCCGTAATTCTCCACTTTTTATTAATTTTCAGAAGATCGCACACATTTATGCTTCGGTCACTCACACTGAACTAGCCCCTTCCTAAACCAGGTCTTTTGCACTTCCCCCTTTTCCTAGCTTTCCTACTCGCCCAAGAGCTAGCTTCGCAATCCACCCAGAAGCTCCGGGACTTGTTTGCCGGCGCCTTGTCTAAGCTTGCACCTCGACTGTCTGAATATGGTGCTCGTTTAAGTGCTTTATAAGCCAAGCATTGCTTAAGATAAGTAAGTCGTCCTGTAACTCGACCATGAGCCGGGAGTACTCCTTTTTTTTATTTGGAGTACCTTACACCTAAATTGAAGTCCTTGCAAATAAGCATCAGCGGCAAAATAGATTATTTAGAACCAAAATGAAAACACTTATGCCAATGGAAAATAGGAATAGCTTGGCCAACGAAGTTTCATTCATTTCAAGAGGTTGTGTTTTGTGTAGAGTTTAAGAAGTATTAGAAATATTTCCCCACGCCGGCCGCCACGTCCACACGAACTTCCCACCTCGGCCATGTCGCCCATGCTATGACCAGATGAGCGGCTCCAAGAACTGCAGCAATTTGCTTTCTTCAAGGTCAACCCACCCATCAGCTTCATCTAATGTTTCAGAGGCCAGGTGGAGCAGAATAGGGAGTTAGGTCAATGTACTCTCTATTCATTCTAGGGCTGGCTATATAGAAAGGAAGAAGCGTAGAGTGATGGTCAAAACTCAGTAAAGAATGATTATGTTTCAATCTCAATAGCTGTTCTCAAAGAATCAGTCTTTCTAAACGGGCTGACCATAATTCTATTTATGGGAATTCCGTCTTATCGATCAAGTCAGCAGCCCTTTCATCACGAACCTGATTTGGCTACTACTCTTTTTGAAGCACTAGAAAAACCAAGCAAAACTCCAAAGTTCCCCATTAGGTCCAGCGAAAGCTGAATAAAGGTAGCCTCTGCTCGCCTCCAAGCAAGCCGCCGCCTTGGTTTGTACAAAAGCTTTTACTTTGAAGCATTGGACAAGTTACTTAGAGATATAGGAAAGGTGGGTGATCAAATTCCTAATTAGGAGAAGGAACCATCAGGGAAAAGAGCAGAATGTAGGCGGAATAGAAATTCGATTTCTTTTATTAGTGGACCGCCGATCGATCAGCTTTGGTGGAATGTCAGAGCAGTAAGTCAGCTCTTTCTCCCTCACACGTTGGTTTTTTTGAGAAAGTGCTTCTGGGAGGACAGCTTTATACTAGGCATCCTCTTCGAGATTGCCTCTCATTATTCTTGGTTTATTCCTATCCTCATCCATTTTGGGACTTGGAATTTCATGCATGCCATGATATAGAACATTGGCCTTTGCGCTCGGAAGAAAGCTAGCTATTAGTAAAGAGGAAAGTGAGTTTCCAACAGTTTGTAGGGTTGGGGATGTTTCTCGCCCTTGAGGGGTGGTTTCTCAATCATGGTCGATGATACAACGTTCTCACTGCTACCACTATCAATAAGAACTTCGCCTTGCCCCCGGGTCGAAAATGTTGTGACGGAGCCACCCAGGAGTCGGGTTGGCGTTTAGAGCCCTTCGGATCACCCAACAAGCCACCGTAGTCAGCGTAGGTGACTTACATCATCGTCGGGATACTCGTCGAAAGTTGCCGGAGCAGACCTGCGTTTCGTCGTTCGCATTGTCGAAAGGTTCTTCGACCACTGTGAAACCCTAATTTCCAAAGGGAAGATCTCGCAGGAGCTTGGCCAGTACGCACCAGCCTTGGATGGCTTTCGAGAGGTCAAATCTTTGAGCAATGGTGGCACCAATGAGACAATGAAGTTAGAAGAATATATGATATGGTAGAAGGTCAAACAGGTAGGTGCTTGTGAGAAATTAGGCGGTTCATTGTTCCGGGTCTGTAACGTCTTGTAAGTAAATGAAGCGAGATGATGGGATGTGTGTTACATATTAAATAAAGAATTCAAAACACAGACGCAGATTTGTTTTTTCGAAAACGTATGTATGTCTGATAATGAATGCATGATGATTTACACTGCAGTAAGAATGCTATTGTCCTTCCGGCTTCTCAGCGCATGCAATAAATCTTTTAGATAAACCCATCATTTCTTTCTCGCCGCCTATTCCTGCTAAACGAACTGAGACTACGAGATGACTATCGTTGAAATTATGAAATGACTCCTTATTTGGTGCTTCTCACTTCCTTCTTGATGAAAAACTCTATCTTGTCGCTCTGGTTCTGGATGGCGGTAGGCCCGTAGAAAAAAGGGAAATTCAGAAATAATCCCGAAATGAGATGAGAACTAAACAAAAGCATGAGCTGCTCTATTATTAAAGCGCCAGCTCTCCTCGTTCATCTGCGTTGCTTTTTTAAGTGCCTAATGGAATTCCTGGCAAACTGGAGTCAACTGACTATATTTAGTAAGCACTTTTTTCCGCGAATAAGAAAGAGGAGATGGACGGGAAACAAAATAAAGACTTCCACATCTCGTACGTAATTCATCCTTGCCTTTTACTGAGCTGTATTCCACCTCTATTTCCATCAACGATGTAACTAGATCCGGTCGAATATACCAACCTGCTCAGTTGATAGTAGCAGCGCATTCTCTGACATGGATACGAGTGAAACGAAGGCACGGGCCATTGTTTTTTATCAATTTCTTTCGTCTTGGTGCCTAATGTTTTCGACCCGAGAGGCTCCCAGAGATGGAAGGGTGTCTCTGTGAAATCCAACAAGAGTTCTTTGAACGGTGGCGACGTAACTCCCTCCTCCTCATTTACGAGAATATGCAATTTGATCAATACGAAATCAATAGATAATATGCAATTGGATCGATACGAACATCAAGCTAGTATGCCCTTCAAAAGCCAAGAACAATGTCAACCCAATAATACATAATGATGATTGATCCAGATGCCAATGTATCTTCCTACCTTGCCCAAGTGTAGAGTGATTAATTGTCATCAAGATCCGGCCGGGGAGCAGAGCACAGACCTGAAGCATTCTACTAGTAGGGGAAGCCTGGACAGAGACCTCCCTGACCACTTGTGATTGATTGCAGCACCAGTCATACTTCTAACCGGATGACTATGACCAGAGATGAACTGAGATCCCACAACTAGATTCGAGTTTGCTATTGGAAGAGTCCTTCCTGCTGGAAGAATCAATGTTACCATCAAATTGCGCATTTTCTTTCAATTTCCTATTCTAGGATCATAGATCTGGAGTCTGCTCTTGGATCAATCCTGTGATAGTTAAGGACGGGTGGATCTTTTGGTAGTGTGGCTGTTAATGTTAGACAATAACCTGAATTGCTCAATTATTTCCATATATTACCAAGTCCAGCATAAAACCCTGCAACATGGACTTGAAATGTTTTGCTTTGTTCTCTATTCTTCTCAGATATGCCAGCTCTTCTTTCTTCTCCAGCGCTTCTTCTGGCTTTTTTATTACTCCTATAACATTTTATGCTTACTTAGTATATTGAGTGAGGGTACGGGTCTCTCTCTATCTATTAATCATTGATTAGCTGCTTTAGTCTCTCTATTTATTAATAATTGGGAAAAC
>Ga0302320_10029078_pt1 | contig 10586 bp, 7 predicted proteins | sample Bog_T0_3_FD_202130 | JGI IMG/M metagenome (GOLD analysis project Ga0302320, IMG submission 202130) | Peat permafrost microbial communities from Stordalen Mire near Abisko, Sweden - Bog_T0_3 | ecosystem: Environmental > Terrestrial > Soil > Wetlands > Peat | place: Sweden: Abisko, Stordalen Mire... | reverse complement strand
GCGGCATATTCGCGGTCAGGATAGTGCGCATCTCTGCCGCGGTTTGAAACGTCTTGCCGTTCGGCATGGTCCCGCCGACATCGATCGGGAACTTGCCGTCCACCGTGCGCCATTTGCCGATCGCGTCGAAGTTCTCGAGGCCGAAGCCCAGCACGTCCATCTTGCTGTGGCACGAAGCGCAAACGGAATTGGCGCGATGCGCCTCCAGTTGCTTACGCAGCGAAACGTCGCTGCCCACCTTCGAATCGTCCAGCGCCGGAACGTCCGGGGGCGGCGGAGGCGGCGGCGTGCCGAGAATGTTATTCAGAATGTACTTTCCGCGAATCGTGGGCGAAGTGCGGCTGGGATAGCTCGACACTGCGAGAACGCTGCCCTGAGCCAAAACCCCACCGCGCTGGTCGGTAGTGAGATCCACACGCCGGAAATCCGGCCCCTTCACGCCGTCGATCCCGTAGAACTTCGCCAGATCTTCGTTCAGAAACGTGTATTTCGCGTTGATGAAATCCGTGATCGGCCGATTCTCCGCCAGCACGTGCTGGAAGAACATATTCGTCTCGGTGCGCATCTCGTCCTTCAACTGCGCATTCCACAGCGGGAACTTCTGCGGATCGGGCTTGATCGAATCGAGATTGCGGATTTCCAGCCACTGCCCCGCGAAATTATCGGCGAACGCGGCGGCTTTCTTATCCGTCATCATCCGCTTCACCTGCGCGTCGAGCACCGCCTGATCGTGCAGCTTGCCCGTTTCGGCCAGACCCAGCAACTCGTCGTCCGGCATCGAACTCCACAGAAAATAACTCAGGCGCGTCGCCAACTCGACATCCGAAATGCGATGCACCTTGCCGGGATCGGTCGGATTCGGATCGCGCTCGATGCGGAACAGAAACTCGGGCGAAACCAGCATCGCCTCAAGCGCCAGCTGAATCCCCTGCTCGGTCGACTGCCCCGAGGCCTTCGCCATCGCGACAAACTTCATCAGCGAAGCGACCTCGGCCTTCGTCGCCGGACGCCGGTAAGCGTGATGCGCCAGGTTCGCGACAATTTTCTCGACACAAACCTGACCACTCGCCGGGTCGCAGATCAGAATCTTCTTCCGGCTCGCCTTCTCCACCTTCGCCGGATACGGCCCCACGAACGTCACCGCGCCTATGTATTTGTTTTTCTGATCGCTGTAAGCGGTCTTCTGATCGGTAATCGTCTTAATGAAATCGTCGTTCACGAAAGCCGCGCGGAACACGTGATCGCCCTCGGGCAGATACAGCCGCATCTCGCCATCCGAAAACGGATTGAAGTAAACCAGCTTCGACGGTTTCGTCTCGACGTCGATCGAACCGAGCAACTGGCCATCCATCCAGAAGTTCATCTTCACGGGCTTCGCATCGCCCGGGCGCTCGCCCGGAAAGCCGAACCGGACAATATACTCGCCGTCGAAATCCACGCGATGTGTCACTTCCACGGTCGAAAAATCCAGCCGCCGCAATCCCGGATGTGCCTTGTCGTACGGAACCTCGATCGCCTTCTTCGGCAGCGGATCCGCCCCCAGCGCTCGCGACGCGATCGTCTCGGCGGCTGTCATGTACTTGTCCATCAGCACCGGCGAGATGGTCAGGATGTCGGCGATGTTATCGAAACCATAACCGGAATCGTCCGTAGGAAAATCCTTGTCGGCCCGGTAGTCCACGGCAAGCAGATCGCGGATCGTATTGCGGTATTCGTTGCGGTTCAGCCGCCGCGCCGTTACGCGGCCGGGATCCGGCTTCACCAAAGCGTCGGCTTTATCGAACTCGCCATGAACGAACGTCGTGAGCGCCGTCATCTGCGCCTGAGGCGGACGCGGCACGCCTTTCGGCGGCATCTCGCCCGATTCGATCTTCTGAACGATCTTCTCCCACGACGGCCGGTCTTCGAGAACCGTCGAAGCCTCCGCGTAAGGAGCCAGATTCACGCCGCCCGACATCAGGTTTGCGTTATGGCACCCCGAGCACGTGTTCTTCAGAATCGGCTTGACGTTCTTATCGAAACCGGCGGTATCGACCGCACCAGCGCCGTACAGAGGGGCTGCACAGAGGAGCGCCGAAAGCCAGAGAGAGTTCCGCTTCATGGGGATACTGGTAAGACAGAGACCGGACGGGACAAGGTTACTACTGTTGGCCATTATACCTGATAGAATGCCTTCGCCATGTTCAGTAGCACCAGTTCCACGTTCGGCGCCGCTCTCGTCCTGCTCGCCTGCTCGTCCGCTTTCGCGATGGACAAATCCGACGTCGAGTATTCCCGCCCCGACGGCAAACCGCTCCTCCTCGACATCCACATCCCCGGCGGAAAAGGTCCGTTCGCCGCGGCCATCGTAGTCCACGGCGGCGGTTTCGACGAAGGCACGAAGAAGAGCCACGTCGGACCGGTGCTCGAAGTGCTCACCAAAGCCGGCTTCGCCTGGTTCTCGATCGACTACCGGATGGCCCCCGCGTACCACTTCCCGCAGCCCGTCGAAGACGTCGATAACGCCATCCGCTGGGTAAAGAAAAACGCCGCCGCATACAACGTGGACGCCTCGAAGATCGCGCTCCTCGGCGAATCCGCCGGCGCCTATCTCACCAGCTACGCCGGCACCCATGAAACACCCGAAACCCGCGTGGCTGCGAACGTCGATTTCTACGGGCCCGTCGACTACGCCCTGCAGGCCCTGCTTCGCCGCGATCACCCCGAGCGCTTCGACATGGCTTCCGCCAACATCCACACGCAGCGCGGCGGCGGCACGCGGTACTTCGGCGTGGAAGCCCTCGACGCGGCCGGCATCGCGCGCCTGCACGAAATCTCGCCCATTACAGCCGTCCACAAAGGCATGGCGCCGTTCCTGATCTTCCACGGAACGCAGGACAACCAGGTCGCCTACGAAGAATCTCCGGCCATGTGCGAGGCGATCAAAAAAGCCGGTTCGAAATGCGATCTGATCCCCATCGAAGGCGGCGGACACGGCGTGACGAACTGGGAGAAAGTGGAGGCGCAGCAACTGCAGTGGAAGCCGCAGCTGGTGGCCTGGCTCAGAAAGACATTAGAAGCGCAAGGGCCGCCGGACGCGGCGCCAAAGATCGGGGAACCTGCCCGTCCAGCCGCGATTCGGCGGCCGTGACTTGCGCGCGGTGATAAAAAGAGGTGCATTGATGAAACGAAGAGCGTTCTTACAATCCCTGGCAGCGGCCTCCGGAGCCGCACTCCTCAAACCCGCGCGCGCCCAGGCCGCGCTGCCCAAAATGAAGATCACGCGCGTGCGAGCTTACGCGCCGCCCAATCCGAATCCCCTCTTCAACCAGGCCGATACCGTGGTCACCATCGAAACCGACGCCGGCATCACCGGCATTGGCGAAGGCGGCTTTGCCGACACCCTGAAGCAATGCGCCGGACGCCTGATCGGCCAGGACCCGCAGCACATCGAGCGCCTCTGGCAGGATATGTCGCGCTCGTTCTTCTATCCGCCCGGCCGCGAAAAGGAAGACGCGCTCGGCGCTCTCGACCTCGCCCTCTGGGACATCCGCGGCAAAGCCCTCAAACTGCCCGTTCACGAACTGCTCGGCGGCACCGTCCGGAACTACTGCGAGTGCTACAACACGGCGGGCAGCGTCCCCGGCGTCACTCCGGGCATGAGCGTCAAAGAACGCGCCGCCCTCACCATCAAAGCCGGCTACCGCGCCTTCCGCATGGACGCCGCCTCGCAGGGCCGCGGCAGTTCCACCTACAACACCCGCGAACGCGTCCTCAAGGTCGCTGAGGACTGCGCGCAGGCCCGCGAAGGCGTCGGCCCCAACGGCGATTTCTGCATCGATTTCCACCAGCGCTTCGATCTGATCGACGCCGTCCGCTGCGCGAGCCTGATCGAACCGCTCGCGCCACTCTTCGTCGAAGATCCCGTCCGCACCGAAGCCTTCGAGATGGACATCCCGAAGCTCCGTCAAATGGTCAAGGTGCCCATCGCCGCGGGCGAAGAGTGGGGCAACCGCTGGGACTTCAACAAGCTGATCGAGAACCACGACCTCGATTACATCCGCGCCACCCTGCCCAACGTCGGCGGCATCACCGAAATGATGAAAATTGCCGCGATTTGCGAGACGCATTTCGTCGGAATTATCCCGCATTTCACCGGGCCCATCGCCACCGCCGCGCTGGTCAACTGCCTCAGCACCTTCTCCGGGCCGGTGCTCCTCGAATTCAACTACGGAGGCCGCACCATCCCGCACCTTCCCGTCTGCCTCGACTATAAAGACGGCAAGGTGTACCCGAACGACCGGCCCGGCCTCGGCGTCGAAGTCGATATGAAACAGCTGACTCAAATCGCCGAGATCGACAAATACGACACCAACCGCGCGCAGACCTATTTTCGCCCGGACGGCTCCATCACCAACTGGTAGGCGTGTGGCGCACGCACTCCGGCGTGCCGCGTCGAGACTCCTCTCGACGCCTGCCGCTCTGCGACCTGATTCGTAACCGCAATCCAGGTTCCCGGACCGCTTACCGCATTCCTGTATGACTCTTTCCACAACTCCGGTCTTATCCCGGCGCACTCGGCAGCCTGCCAAAGAGTGCTTACGCCACAGGCTTAGATTTCGCGGCGGCCTTCCATGGCCTTCCACATGGTGACTTCATCGGCGAACTCGAGGTCGCTGCCCACCGGCACACCCATCGCGATGCGCGTCACGCGAATGCCCAGCGGGCGCAGCAGCTTCGACAGATAGACCGCGGTCGCCTCGCCTTCCACGGTCGGATTCGTCGCCACGATCACTTCCTCGATCTCGCCCTTTGCGATGCGGTCCACCAGGCTCTTGATCTTCAACTGCTCCGGCCCGATGCCGCGCAGCGGCGAGAGCGCGCCTCCGAGCACGTGATACAGTCCGCGGAACTGCCTGGTCACCTCAATCCCGACGATATTATTCGGATCCTCGACCGCGCACACAACCTTCCGATCGCGATTCGGATCGCTGCAATACTGGCACAATTCCGCGTCGCTGATGTTGTTGCACACCGCGCACAAACGCAGCCGGTCCTTGACATCCATGATGGTGCGCGCCAGATGCTCGGCATCGTCGCGACTGGCCCGCATAATGTGGAACGCAATACGCTGCGCGGACTTCTGGCCGATCCCCGGCAGGCGCTTGAACTCGGTGATCAGCCGCGCCAGCGGCTCCGCGAAATCGGACATTAAAACAGGCCGGGGGGCAGACCCATGCCGCCGAGCATGCCGCTCATCTTCTGCTGCGATTCGGCATCGACCTTCTTCGCGGCGTCGTTGAACGCGGCCACCACCAGGTCCTGCAGCATCTCGACGTCACCGGCGACCTCCGCGTCGATCTTCACGCCGAGCACGTTCTTGTGGCCGTCCATCTTCACCGCCACCATGCCTCCACCGGCGGAACCTTCCACGCGTATGGCGGCGACTTCGGCCTGCATGCGCTCCTGCATCTGCTGCGCCTGCTTCATCATGGCCTGCATATTTCCGGGCATTTTCATTCGTTCCAGGGCTCCTTCAGATTGCGGACGGCTCTCACTTCGCCGCCAAATACTTCGCGAAAACGCTGCACTTCCGGATGCGCGAGGGCGCGTCCGGTCACTTCGTCTTCCGCTGCCGCGGGCTTCTGCATCACGGGCGGCGGGGCCGCTTTCACTTCACCGAACACCACCTTAAAGCGCAGCGCGGGATGGCCGAGGTGCTTCAGGGCCGTGAGGATTTCCTCGCGCCCGAGATCGAGTTGAAAGGACTTGGGCGCGGTGACAATCAATTCGTTGTTGACCAGCGCGACTTCGGCCTGCGCGATGGCATCGGCGGAGAAAGTAAGGCCGGTCTCGACCATCGCAGTGTGCATCTTCTGACGCCAGTCGTCGGTGGATGAAGGGGGCGAAGAAGGTGTTGCAGCCGGTTTCGGGGCTGGGGGCGGAGGCGGCGCGGATGCACGAACCGCGGGCGGGGGCGGAGGAGGGGCGATCGCCGCGGGTCGAGGCGCCGCAGCAGCAGGCGCGCTCGCCGGCAACGCCGCCAGAGCGTCCTCGATCGCTATCAGCTTCCCGGCCTGCACCATCTTCAACAACCCGATCTCCAGATGGAACCGCGGCTGCAGCGAAAACTGAAGCTCGCGAAACAGATCGAGCGACAACTGCAGATACCGCGTAAGATCCTCTTCCGAAAACGACGCCGCGATCCGCTTCATCGCCGCGCGCTCGGCCTGGCTCGCCGCAATCAGCCGCGTCGCTTCACCCGCAATCTTAGCCACCAGCAGATTGCGCAGATAACGCGACAGCTCGCGCGAGAAATGCTGCGGGCTGCCGCCGTTACGTTCCAACTCATCGACCAGCGCCAGCATCGCGCCGCCGTCCTGAGCCGCCAGCGCCGTAGTCACCTGCGCCATCGCATCGATGCCGAACGCGCCCAGCAGCGTGCGCACCGCCGCCGCTTCGAGCTTATTGCCGCAGCACGCGATCGCCTGATCGAGCGCCGAAAGCGAATCGCGCACCGACCCTTCGCCCGACTGCGCGATCACGGCCAGCGCTTCGTCGTCCGCTTCGATACCTTCGGACACGCAGATTTCGCGCATGCGGTCGATCAGGTCGTTGAAATCGACCGAGCGAAAACTGAAGTGCTGGCAGCGCGAGGCGATGGTGGCCGGGATCTTGTGCGACTCTGTCGTACACAGGATGAACACGGCCCACTCCGGCGGCTCCTCGATGGTCTTCAGCAGCGCGTTGAAAGCTTCGCTCGTGATCTGATGCGCTTCGTCGACGATGAAGATCTTATAGCGGTCCCGCACGGGCTGATAGCGCACGTTCTCGCGCAGCTCGCGCATTTCGTTGATACCGCGATTCGACGCCGCGTCGATCTCGATCACGTCGGGCGACCCGCCGGCGGAAATCTCGCGGCAACTGGCGCACACTCCGCAGGGCTTGTCGGTGGGCCCTTTCTCGCAGTTCAGACAGCGGGCGACTATGCGCGCCGTCGTGGTCTTGCCCGTGCCGCGCTGCCCGGAGAATATATAGCCGTGCGCGATACGGTTCTGCTCGATGGCATTGCGCAGAGTCGTCTTGATGTGATCCTGGTTGAGCACATCGTCGAACGACTGGGGACGATACTTGCGAGCGATGACCTGGTACATTGCGGAGGGACTTCGGACTCTTATTATGCCAAGTCGAATACGCCAGGCCCCGGGTAATCCGCGGCACACGAGTTAAACCGCTACCGTTGCTTCCTTCCGGACCTGGCGGGGTTTGCAGCCGCCCATTGCACGGAGCCCGAGACCTGACGATTCTCAGATTAACATCAGCGTCATCGAGCCGCCGCAGGGTTCCAACCGTCCGCGCCGCGCAGGAAAACCTCCGGCATGAAAGCCGCGGCTTCGGCGGGCGTCAGTTGCCGCGACCATTTCACACGTTCGGCCGTTCTGGCGCCTGCGCCGGTCGAGCCGATTTCGCCATACCAGGCGGTGGCTTCGTTGTGCGCATCGTTCCAGTTGTCCCAGCCGGCGGGACGAATGAACGCGTCCATCGAGCAGTCGATATAAACCACCCGCGCGTACGGCCGCCAGGGCCGGCCCAGGAATGTGCCCTTCGTCTGATTCTCGCCGGTCAGCTTGCATTGATAGAAAACGAACCCGGTGGCCTGGTCGGCGGCAGTTCGATTAACGGCGGTCAGGTAACCGTCGCCCTTGCTGTGAATCTCGCAGTGGTCGAACACGGCGGCGGCGTTGCCGAAGATGAAATCGACGTGCCCTTCGATATAGCAGTCTTTGTAATACTGCCGGCCGGTGGATGCGTAGAGCGTGTCCTGCCAGCCGAGGAAGCGGCATCTACGAAACGCGGCGCGGTCGGAATGAATCATCAGCGCGACGGCCTGCGAGCCCACCCCGAAGGTATTTTCGAACGTGATGTTCTCGGCTTCGAACTCGGCCCCCTCCACGTCCACGGTGCTGCTGAGGAACGTGCCTCCGGCGGCCTTCGCGCTCATAGCCGCCGTGATGATGGTGGTGGCGGCATCGCGCCCCAGGAATGTGGTGCGCGGACGATCTTGCGGCAGCACCAGCCGCTCCTTGTAAGTACCCGGACGGATTTCAATGATGAGGCGCTGACGGGCGGAGACGAACGGCGCATGGTCGATGGCCATCTGAATGGTCTTGAAATCGCCCGTGCCATCGGGGTTCACCACCACCTGCACCGGCGCAGGCTCTGCCGCGAGCATCGGACGCATCGCGGGCACGGCGCGCGCGAACTCGCGGGCCGCCATCATGCCGATTTCATTGCGCCCCTTCGCGCTCAGATGCGTGGTGTCGGGCTTGCCGTCTTTGTCGAGCGCATCGATTTCGAGACAGCCCACCGGGCCGCGTTGCTCGGCTTCGGCGTGTGTGAGCGAGTAGAGATCCATCAGCGGGACTTTCTTCTCCTGCGCGACGGCGCGCGCCACTTCCACAAAAGGCGCAAGCGAATCGGTCTTGAGGCGGCCGTCGGCGTCGAAGACTCGCCGCGTAATCGAGGTAACGATCACAGGCTTCGCGCCGGCCGCCCGCGCCTCGTCGACATAGCGGATCAGATTCTCGCGATAGGTAGTCTTCGGATCGGTCTCGCGCTCCGGGCCCTTGCCCGGACCGTCGTTGTGACCGAACTGAATCAGGATGTAATCGGGCTTCGCGGCAATCGCCGGCGCCCACGCGCCTTCGTCGCGGAAGCTCTTCGAACTGCGTCCGTTCAGGGCCAGGTTCGTTACTTCGACGCCGGGGCCGAACGAACCGCGGAAGCCGGGCCCCCAACCTCCCTGATCGTTCACAGTCGAATCGCCAACCAGAACGATGCGAGTAGCGGCGGGAGCGAGCAGAGGCAGCAGAGCGAGAGCGGACATTACGCGAAACATCAACACGATCATACGCCGATTAAACTAACGGGATCGTGATGGAAATTCGCATGCTCACCGAGGCGGACGCCGAGGCATGGTGGAACCTGAGACTGGAGGCGCTCGAAATCGAGACGCTCGCGTTCGGCCGCACGGCGGACGAGCATCGAGCCATCTCGATCGACGCAATCGCGGAGCGTTTCCGAGACACCGCGCGAGGCAGTTTCACGTTCGGCGCTTTCGACGGCGAGGCGCTCGTCGGGATAGCCAGCTTTGTGCGGGAAGCGAGCCCGAAAGCCAGGCACAAAGGCGACATCGTCGGCGTGTATGTGGCGGCGGCGCATCGCGGGAAAGGCCTGGGACGCGCGTTGCTCGGCTCGGTGATCGGCCATGCGAAGCGAGACGAAACGCTGGAGCAGATACGCATCTCCGTATCGACGCGGCAGCGGCCCGCGCGCGAGCTTTACCTGAGCTGCGGCTTTCGGACATGGGGGATCGAACCGAAGTCGCTGAAGGTCGGGGCCGATTACATTTACGAAGAGCACATGCTGCTCAGCCTTCGGGAACGCGATTACGCGGCGTCAGGCGACGCTCCGCCCGCGCACCAGATGAATCGCCAGGCACACGACGGCCAGCCCGATCAGAATATGGATGCCGCCCGAGGCAACGTGCATGATCGCCCACGCGAAAAACCACGCGAGAAGGAGAGCTCCGAAGAGAATCAGAAAGAAAAAGTCGGTAATGATGCGCATGGCTGAAGTCCTTTACGATGGGAAAACCCGCCGGACTCCCGTCAAGGGGCCGGCGGGCGGTGGTCAGTGAATGTCCTGCTTCGTCGACATCAGCTTCTTCGCGATGGGATCTCCCGACACGACGATCTCCACGCGCCGGTTTTGCTGCCGTCCTTCGGCGGTACCGTTATCGGCAACCGGCATCGTCTTGCCGAAGCCCTGCGCGGTAACCGAATCCGGCGGGATTCCCTGCGCCACAAGATACTCGCGGACGGCGCCGGCCCGGTGCTCGGACAACGTCTGGTTATAGTCGTCTCCGCCCACGCTGTCCGTATGGCCTTCGACGGCTAATACCAGTCCGGGGTGAGCCAGCAGAATGCCGGAGACCTTGGCAAGCTTCTCTTTCGCGCCGGGACGCAAAGTGTACTGGCCGGTGTCGAACAGCACGTCGGACATGTTGACGATCAGGCCGCGAGCTGTCTCGCGGGTGTCGAGCACCATATTCAGCTGTTCGCGGATCTGGTCTCGCAGAGCCTGTTTATCTTTCTCCGCCTGCTCCCCCAAAGCCTGTTTGTCCTTCTCCGCCTGCTCGCGCATGCGATTGGCTTCTTCGGCCGCGGCCCGCGCGCTGGCGGTCTCGGCTGCCAGTTTCCCCTGCTCCTCGACCGCGGCCAGACGCGCCGTCACAGCCTCCCTGCGCTCGATCTCCGCCTTTTGCGACGCCGCTTCGGCCGCGGCTTTCTCCGTCTCCGCTTTCATCCGCTCCGATTCGGCCGCCGCGCGCAGGCGCGCCTGTTCGGATGCCTCCTGGGTAGCTTTGAATTCGCTGTCTCGAACAGCCGCTTCCTCTTCGGCGCCCATCTTCCGGAAGGTGATGATCCTCGCGTCTTCCGCCATTTGAGTCGCCTGGCGGGCCACGGTCTGAAGAGCCTTCTTGTCGCCTTTACCTGCCAGATATCCTTCGGCGTTATCCAGGTCGAGGCGCGCTTTATTCATCG
>Ga0302320_10029076_pt1 | contig 10586 bp, 9 predicted proteins | sample Bog_T0_3_FD_202130 | JGI IMG/M metagenome (GOLD analysis project Ga0302320, IMG submission 202130) | Peat permafrost microbial communities from Stordalen Mire near Abisko, Sweden - Bog_T0_3 | ecosystem: Environmental > Terrestrial > Soil > Wetlands > Peat | place: Sweden: Abisko, Stordalen Mire... | reverse complement strand
GTTCGCGCAGATGGTTCACAGCAAAGCAATGACTAAGGACAGAGAATGTTTTTTGACGAGAGAAAGATCAACAACATCTACGACTTTTTTAGAGTCATTGAATCACATGGTCGATTAGCGAAACGGACGCCGATCTGGTTCCGTGGTTCAACCAACCGGAAGCACTCGCTCGTCCCCTCCCTGGGGCGTCCGCCGTTCGGCCTTGGGGACGAAACGGCGCTAATCAACGCGTTCAAACAGAACGCTATTCAGTTCGTACAAGACCGGCCGCAGTCCGAATGGGAATGGATCTTCCTCGCGAGACATCACTCAGTTCCGACCAGACTGCTCGACTGGTCCGAAAGTCCTCTCATCGGCCTCTATTTTGCAATTAACGAATGCGACGTGCGCACGAAGAACGACTCTAAGGACGGAGCACTCTGGCTGCTGCTCCCGGTCGAACTAAATCGCTTGGCAAGCATTGCCCCAACGAGCCGACTCGGACTCCCGATCTTCGAGGACAACAATGAGGACCTGCGAAACTACCTACCTTCCGTTATGGCATCAGAACACGGAACGCATATGAAGCCAGCTGCAGGGATAGCCATCCGGCATTCGAAGAGGATGCAGGCACAATTCAGCGTCTTTACCGTCACACACCGCGACCAAACCCCGCTTGAATCCCTCGGAGACAAACAGCACATCGGGCGATACATTATTCCTGCTAGCGCAAAAGCGCGCATTAGACGCCAGCTCGAGACTCTGAAGATCGACGAGCTGGGAGTTCTTCCGGAGCTCGACAATGTTGCTAGGCTAGCGCGGAGACCCTATGAAGGATGAATTCAGCTTAGGCAAGTACCCCCAAAGTTCGTCACTAATCGTGTACTCGGAACGCGAAGCGATCCAGCTCGATCCGGAGTACCAACGGATCAGCGGCATATGGACACCCGAAAAGCGGCAATTACTCATCGACTCAATAATCAATGGGTTCGACTTGCCGAAGCTATACTTCCACGAGTTCGTACCGCCTAAGAAAATAGGGAACAAAAAATATCGGTACGCCATCGTAGACGGGAAGCAGCGCATACAGACCATTTGGGACTTCATTGAGGGCAAACTCTCGCTGTCAGAGGAGTTCGAGTACATCAAGGACGCCAGCGTCAAGGCTGCAGGTTTGGGTTATGCGCAGCTAGCAGAGAAATATCCGCAACTGAAGAGCCGTTTCGACTCCACACCTCTAGACATCGTAACAATCCGGACAGACGACATTGAACTTATCGAAGATATGTTCTCCCGATTAAACGAGGCCGTTCCGCTTAACGCTCCCGAGAAGCGCAACGCGTTCGGAGGCCCGCTGCCGCACGCCATTCAAAAGGTCTCCGGACATAAGTTCTTTATGAAGCACATTCCATTCCCGGACAATCGGTACCGGCATCGCGACCTCGGGGCCAAGTTCATGTTCATAGAGTATGAAAACCAAATCGTAAATACGAAGAAAGCGGACCTCGATAGATTCGTACGCGAGTTCAAGAAGTGGCGGCAGGAGGGCAAGAAGAAAGCATCACCTGCGGCGGTCGCCGGGCTTGTTGCCAAGACTGAGGAGACCCTCACGCTCATGACCAGCGTATTTGGCACACCCGACAAGCTCCTACGGCAAGTGGGGATAATTACACTTTACTTTCACTTGTTCAGATTTGTCGGGCTGAAAACGGTGGGGGCAATAAGCCGCGAGATGCTTGCACATTTCGAAAAAAGCCGCGAAAAGAACCGCCAAATTGCAGAGGAACAAGGCGAGACGTCCAAGTCGGTCGAACTGTCCTTATTGGAATTTGACAAGCACTCACAGACGCCGAACGACGCCTATGCCTTAAGGATACGGCTAAAAATTCTGTTGGAGTTCCTTTCCAAGAACTTCGGACTCAAGTATGAGCCCGCAATACTTGTGGAATCTGAATAAATGCCCTAGCCGGCACGGCGTCGGCGAATCATCGCTTTGAGACGCCCTAGCCAGGTTAGGCTATCGGTAACAGAGTGCTCCCAAATCCGCATAACAGCAAAACCTTCTCTCCTTAGGGCACTGCGGACCCTATTATCGCGACGCCGGTTTCCCTCGATTTTGCCCTCCCAAAACCGGCGTCGGTTGGTCGGCAAATTCCTGGCACAGCTCGGACATGCATGCCAAAAGCACCCGTCCACGAACACGGCGAGTTTGTATCTCGGGAAGAAAAAATCGGGCCGACCCACTAAGCCGGGGGGATGCTTGGTCCATCCTTTAATGCAGAAGGCAGCAAGCGCGGCTTCAACGGCAACCTCCGTCGAGAGATTCCCGCAGTTCTTGACCTTCGACATCAAAGCGGACCGTTGGCTCGGAGAGAGGGGGTCGGAGTGTTGATAAACTCGAGACTTTCGCTGCATGGTCGGCCTCCACCTGCACTAACGGTTTCAACAGACGGAACAAGGGGCTCGCCACCTTCGCAGCCAGGAGACAGGGTACCGCATTGCCAAGATGCCGGGTTACGTGAATCCTAGCGCCAGTGAAATGGTGCCCATCAGGAAAAGTTTGGATGCGAGCAGCTTCTCTCAGCGTGTAATACCTGAAGGTACCATCGTCCAGAGTGACGGAGTTTTCCCCACCCGGAACGCCATGGACTCCCGCCTTGATCGTCTTGGATGGCCAGTCCAAGCGACTTCCACCATGGCCAGCATAAGCTCGCGCGCCCCGGATCAACCAATGGTTTAGGGCCGAACCTTCCTCGCTTGGGGCAGGCAGCCCGAAGAAGGCATCGCGAACCGTTAACCATGCTGCGGTGCCATTCAGTCGAGCCTCGCCAGTGCGACGCCCCTTGACAGAAGGTCCCTTAATACCGTGCCGCTCCCAGTACGTACCATCCAACTGCTCGCGGTCTAGAGCGCCCCTACTGTGCGTGGGTAACGGAAATTTATAGAGCGGCAAATCTGCACGTGTAGCGACGATGAACACGCGTTTCCTCAGTTGAGGAATGCCAAAATCCGCCGCTTCTAATAGGCGCCAAGAAACTTGGTATTCGGGCAGGTAACCGCTAGAGCACTGATGCCTTCTAATTCGACGATCATGGTCTTGCCAAATCTCTTCTCTCCGACATGCCAAGGAAGGGAACTCGAGTTGCCGCAGTATGTATTCAAAGAAGGGTCGAAAGTCGTCGCGCAAAATGCCACGCACGTTCTCAATCACGACCGCCATTGGCTCAACGCCACGTACGGCACGCAGCACCTCAGGGAAAAGATTGCGTTCATCCCTTTGTGCTCGATGTTTACCGCCAAGGCTGAATGGTTGGCATGGCGCTCCCGCTGCAACCAGGCGCACCCTCCGCCGAAGGTTGTCCCAGCCAACGTCCCTAACATCTCCCTCAAACACCGTTACGGGCAGCGTGCCTCCGGGGCCTGAATTGTAGCGCAGAGTCTCGCAAGCTTGCTTATCCTTTTCATAAACGAAGATAGGCGAGAAACCAGCAGAGCGCAGACCCAGCGCGAGACCGCCCGCGCCCCCAAATAAGTCGACGTCGAGTTCTATCAAGGAGAACTTTGGGCCTTTCACGAGGGTTGTTCCCACGACATCGCGTGCCTAACATCCAAAGTATCGCACAACGACGGCCTGCAGAATAGAGTTTTGAAGGATTCGGAGCTAGTCAATCCCTAACTCCTTCACTAACGCCTTCCACTTGCTGTCCACTAATGCTTTGGTCTTTGCATCCATGACAATTTCGTCGGGCCAGGGGCGGGTGAAGCCTTCGGTGGGCCATTTGCGGGTGGCGTCGATGCCCATCTTGGAGCCATAGTTAGCGAGGCGGGAGGCGTGGTCGAGAGAGTCGACGGGGCCGAGGGTGAATTGGATGTCGCGCTCAGGGTCGATGTGGTTGAGGACTTTCAGGGTTACGTCGGCGAGGTCCTGCACGTCTACGTCTTCATCGACCACGATGATGACCTTCGTGAACATGGCCTGGCCGAGCGACCAGATGGCGTTCATCACTTTGCGGGCCTGGCCGGGGTAGGACTTGCGGATGGAGACGATCATCAGATTGTGAAAAACGCCTTCGATGGGTAGATTGATGTCGATCAATTCAGGGATGGTGAGGCGCATGAGCGGGAGGAATACGCGCTCGACGGCTTTGCCCATGTAGGCGTCCTCCATGGGCGGCTTGCCGACGATGGTGGTGGCGTAGATGGGATCTTTGCGATGTGTGATGCATTGCACGTGGAAGACAGGGTAGAGGTCTTCGAGCGAGTAGAAGCCGGTGTGGTCTCCGAAAGGGCCTTCGGTGCGGAGTTCGTCGAGGTTGACGTAGCCTTCGAGGACGATTTCGCTGGTGGCGGGGACTTCGAGGTCGACGGTTTCGCACTTGACGAGCTCGACGGGAGCGGCGCGGAGGAAGCCTGCGATTAAGTATTCTTCGACGTCGGGAGGAGCGGGGACGATGGCGGAGAAAGTTACGGCGGGGTCGGTGCCGATGGCGACGGCGACCTCCATTTTACCGGTCGGGTGAGAGGTGCCGGCCAGGTTCGAGCCTCCGGAGGTTTGAGCCATGATGTTCACGGCTGCTCTGCTCGCTTCGCTCGCTGGACGGGCGAATGCGCCCGTCCCCACATGGTCCGTGCCCGCTTCTACATTCGTGCTCGCGTTGCGCAGTGCTTGACGAAAATGTTCGGCTGCCACTTTCTGTTTCTGCCAATGCGCGCCGAGAGTGTTTTTGTCGTAGACCTGGAGGCGGTACATGCCTAGATTTCTTTTGCCTGATTTGGGATCTCGGGTGGTGACGCAGGGGAGGGTGATGAAGCGTCCGGCGTCTTGCGGCCAGCATTGCAGGATGGGGAAGTCGAGGAGGGAGAAATTATCGTGCTTGATCACTTCTTTGCAGGGGCCGGTGGGGACGGTTTTGGGGAAAAACTTTCCGGCTTCGGTTAGGAGCGGGAGCATTTTTAGTTTGTCGAGGAAGCCTTGGGGGGATTTCACGTCGAGAAACATTTTGATGCGGTCGGCGAATTCGTCGAAGGAATTTACGCCTAGGGCCAGCTTCATGCGGGCTTCGGAGCCGAACTGGTTGATGAGGACCTGAGAGCCGGGATGATTTTTTATATTTTGGAAGAGTAGGGCGGGGCCGCCGGGTTCGGGTCCGTGGTTCCCACCCAAGCCAAAAGACGGCTTGGATGGGGCACCCTCATTTTGTTTTGCTTTCCACATGTGCATTTTGCTGACGCGGTCGGTGATTTCGGCGATTTCGAGGATGGGGTCGACTTCGGTTTGGATGCGTTTGAGTTCGCCGGCGCGGTCGAGGGCGGCGATCCATTGGCGGAGGTCGTCGAAGGGCAAAGGGGGTCTCCTGGGAACTGATGATTATACGAGAGGCGCTTAGTGGTAAGTAATGGGCGGCCCGCAACTATAAGGAAGCGAGCCAAACGCGCGATTATTGTGTCGCAAAAAAGCGCGACACAACGCGCGGCTCGCCCAGATCCTTCGCGGCGCAAAGAACGCTTGCTCAGGATGACAATTAAGCGCTTACAGCTTGGCGCGGAGCATGGTGATTACGTCGTCGGAGGTGACGACGCCGACTAGTTTGTTGTGGTCGTCGATTACGGGGAGGGTTACGAGGTTGTATTTGTCGAAGAGTTCGGCGACTTCGTTGTCGCCGGTTTCTCTGTGGGTGAAGATGAGGGGTTCCTGGGTGAGGGAGAGAAGTGGCGTATCGGGCTGGGCGAGGACGAGTTTGATGAGAGGAACGGCGGCGGCGAGAGTGCCGCGAGAATCGACCAGGTAGATGGTGTTGACGGTTTCGATGCCGCCTTCGAACTCGCGCATGACGCCGATGGCATTTTCGACGGTGGCGGCGACGGGGAGGGCGAGGAATTCGGTGGTCATGCGACCAGCGGCGGTTTCCTCGCGATGTTCGAGGAGTTCGACGACTTCCTGGCTGGCGCCGGGCTCCATCTCAACGAGGATTTGCTCGGTGCGATCGTCGGAGAGGTCGCCGAGGAGGTCGGCGGCGGCGTCGGGGTCCATTTCCTCAACGATGTCGGCGGCGCGTCCGGAGTCGAGAGATTCGACGATGGACTTCTGGATGTTGGGCTCGACTTCTTCGAGAGTCTCGGCGGCGACATCTTCGTCGAGGGTGCGGAAGACGGCTTCGCGTTCGTCGGGAGCGAGGTCTTCGACGATGTCGGCGATGTCGGCGGGATGGAGCTTGGCCAGGCCTTCGTGAGAGATCTTGAGTTTGATGCGGCGAGCGGGATCGGTTTCGATGAGATCGACGAAACTCCAGGGGATGGTGCGGGGAGGAATTCTCTGGAGCAGGGCATGGAGAGCGGCGCGGGGCGCGAGGCCGCGCAGGAGGCGGCGGGCAGCGCCGCGAGCGCCGATATCGACGGACTGGACGCGGAGGATGGCGCGGGGTTGGCCGGCTTCGGTGGTGGCGTCGACTTGGAGGTCGACGTCGTTGACGCGAACGACTTTGCGGCCGTGAACGTCGATGACCTGCTGATCGAGGAGGTCGCGTTCGAGGAGGAAGAGGCCTTCCGAGCCGTTGGCGGCGGGCCAGTCGGCGGGATTGGTGGAAGCGTGAATGTTGGCGTCGATGGTGGAGACGGAGGAGAAGGGAAGGACGCGGTTGCCGGATTTGGTTTTGACGATGAAGGAAGCGATGCGGTTGCGGTCTTCCTGAGGAGCGAGAGTGACTTCGCGCACGCGTCCGGTAGCCGCGCCGGACGGGTCGTACACGGTGCAACCGAGAAGCTCGGAAAGAGGCAGCGAGGTCATCCGGCTAGAGGATAGCGGAGTTTGAGGGGAGAGAGAAAGAAAATGTGAAGAGCGGGAGAAAAAAGTCGGAGTGGTAGCCAGGGGCCGTCTGGCTCGGTGGACATCCTGCTTTCCCTTTTCGCACGGTAGGGATGCTTCGACTGCGGTTGAGCTTCGCTTTGGCGAAGCTCAATCCTCGCTCAGCATGACAGGATTACGGGATGCTGATGAACTGCGCTTGAGTTGACGAGGTGGGTAGAATCAATCTATGGCTAGTCCCTCGAACTCAACGGACTCTGGAGGACGAAGGCCTCCGTCGTTCGGAGTTCGAGAGTTTGTGTTCGCACTCTTGCTGGCAATCCTCTTTTTTCTGCTGGGCCACAGCATGGTGCATCACCGCTTCTTTGAAGGCGGCCGGTTTCACCGGAACGGTTCCGTCGGACAATAACCCTACACTCTCCGCTAACTTCAGAACCCACCCTAGTGAGATCGCAGGCGGAGGGGAGGCGGTGACCTGTGGTTACTTGTCAGGGGGCCGGTTTCGCGGTGGAATTGCCCTTGGAGGGACACATGGGCCGTCTGTTTGGCTTTCTCAGCGTCGTGGTTGTACTGGGCGTGGGCATGTACGTTTATTCCAGGCAGGCGCAGAGCTCTTCTGCTGCGGCGGGGGCGAACAGTCCGAAGGCTGCCATTCGCATCACCGGAGTTAAGAGCGATCTGATCAGCATCGCCACCACCGAGCGCCGGTACTACGCCACGGAAGGGAAATACGCGTCGCTGGACGAATTGATCTCGACCAACTACATCACGATTGCCCGGCAGCGTCCGCCTTATACGTACGATATTCAGATCAGTTCCAGCGGGTTTCGTGTGGTCGCAACGCGTTCCGGTGACGATGGATCGGGAACGCCAGCGCAGCTTTGGGTCGATGAGAACATGGAGTTCCAGACGTCGGAATAGAGAATTTGAGATGGCGAAGTGCCAAGGAGGATAGCGATGGCTTACAGGCGGACGGTTGGGTCTGCGATTCTTCTTGCGGCCAGGTACGTGGTGGCATCGTGTGTGGCAGTTGGTTGCTTCGCGTACGGGCAGGTCGCTTATCCAGAAAAGGAGGTTCGCGTCCACGATCTGCCTTCTCTGACGGCGCGAACCGCACACTCGGCGGATGTGCTGAAGACGGCGCTGGAGATGGTTTTCAAGGACAAGGAAGTGTGTTGCGGGAAGGATTCCGCGCTGGAGGACAGCGTTGCGGCGGCGGACGCGAAGTCTTTGAAGGACATTGCCGGGAAATTGCAGGGAAGGCATCTGTTAAGCGATGGCCTCCCGATCATGGTCACGGCGGAATATCTGACGCCGGATCAGGTGAATGCCGGTCACCTGATTTATATGCTCACGGAGAATCGGGCGGCGTTAATGATGTGGAATTCACATTTGTACGTGGTGGACGGAGTGAGCTACGTGGAGACGTTTGACAACTCCAGCGGCTCGACAGCAGACGCGGTCCACAAATTCCTGCTGCAGGATGCGCGTTTTTCCGATTGGCGGCGGCAAGTCACCTATGATCGCTTGACCGAAGACGCGGGCAAGGTGCAAGGGTTGTTGTTTCTTCAGGCCGCGGCGCAATAGAGGATCGGAAGTTGAGCAGGCAGGTTATTTCTGACCGGCAGGGGCCACCACCCAGACATATTCGAGCAGTTCGGTGCCGGTGTTGGTCACGTTGTGCTTCGTGCGTGGCGGAATATACACCAGCATTTTCTCGTGCACAGGGATATCGGCGCGGCCGTCGATATTCGCCGCTCCCGTCCCATGAAGGATGACCAGAGCTTCCTCCTGCTCGGCCGTGGAATGCCAACCCACGCTTTCCCCTGGCGTCAGCTTGACTGAGCCGCCCCGCATTCCGCTGGTCTGAGGGACGCCCTTTAGCAGGGGGCAGTCGCCGTTGACGCAGTCCAGGGCGAACGTCAGGGGCTCGCGCCTGGCCGGTTTTTCTTGCGACCAGATGGCGATGGTGATGAAGAGCGAAAGGCCAAGGAATGCCAGGATCTTTGTTTGCTTCATGAATGTTCCTTCCTCAAGATGCGCATCTTCACAATGCGGAGCAATCCGATTCTAACAACCACGGCGGAACACCTACCTGGAAACCAGAGTGCTGGAGATGTGCTTCTCCACGTTACGGCACACCGTATAATCGAGAATCGTGCGACTTCTTTTTGACATATTCGGGCAGACGCTGCGGACGCTGTGGGGACACAAGCTGCGCTCGTTTCTGACCATGTTTGGGATTGCCTGGGGAGTGTTTTCGCTGCTGCTACTGGTGGGGCTGGGGGAGGGATTCCGGTCGGGGAATAAGAAGCAGTTCGACACGCTGGGCGAGAACGTGATGTTCATCTGGTCGGGACGGGCTCCGATGATGGAGGGGAGCTTCACGGCGTTGCGGCAGTACTACCTGACCTACCGGGATTATCTGGACATTCTGATCGATTGCAAGAGCGTAGGAGCGGCAGCGCCGGTGATCAAGCGCAACGACATTCGGGCGGTGAGCGATTTCTTCCAGGCCAGTGGGCAGATGCTGGGAGTGCCGGCCATGTTCAACCAGATCCGCTACCTTCCGATTAAAGAAGGACGATGGCTGAATGAGATGGATGGAGCGCAGAAGCGGGCCGTGATTGTGCTGGGCGATGAGGCGCGGCGGACATTGTTTTCTGGGCGGCCGGCGGTGGGGAGCACGATCCTGTTGAATGGAGTGCAATTTGAGGTGATTGGAACGCTGCAGCGAATTGGGCACGGCGACAACAGCACGCAAAATCTGCAGTGCTATATGCCGTTCAGCACGATGCAGGAGCATTTTCGGCTGACGAACGTGGGCGAAGCTCCGGATGTGATCAGCATTATCGAATACCAGCCGAAGACGCGGGCGCTGCACGAAGCGGCACAGAAGGAAGTGGAAAAGGTGATTGCGCGGAATCATGGGTTCGATGCGAATAATCCGGATTCGTTTGACGAGTGGGATACGGTGAATACGGTGGACCAGGTGGGGAAGATTTTCGACGCGATGAATGCTTTTCTGGGGAGCGTGGGGCTGGTGACGCTGGGGCTGGGAGCGATTGGGATCATCAACATTATGCTGGTGGCGGTGGCGGACCGGACGCAGGAGATTGGATTGCGGAAGGCGCTGGGGGCGACGAATGCGAGCATCATGTTTCAGTTTTTTGTGGAGGGAGCGTTTCTGACGCTGCTGAGCGGCGTGATTGGGATTGGGGCGGCGGCGGGGCTGATGGCGGTGCTGTCGGGAGTATCGCTGGGGGAGGGATTCGATCCGCCGAAGCTGGTGGCGCGGACGGCGGCGCTGGCGGTGGTATCGCTGGCGGTGGCGGGAGTGGTGGCGGGATTGTATCCGGCGAGAAGGGCGGCGATGCTGCAGCCGGTGGAGGCGCTGAGGAAGGAGTAGGAGCTAGTACCTAGTACCTAGTACCTAGTGCCGAGTAAATGTGCTAGCCACGGATTCGCGCGGATTGACACGGATGGGGGAAAAAGAGCTGCGGAGGGCGGGGTTCGGCTCGCTTAGCGCATGTGGGCAGGTAGATCATCAATATGAGTAAGGAGTAGCCAGAGCCTAGTACCGAGATGAGCTCAAGGCGCGGAATAAAAATCTGAAACAGAGGATACGGGGTAAGGAGATATAGCAAGAGTAGTAGCTAGAGGCTGGAAGCTGAGAATTTATGCATCGGGATTTGTTGGGACAGGCGTTTGCGGCGATGCGGCATGACTTGCGCAAGACCTTGCTGACGATGGCGGGGATGGCGTGGGGGATTGCGACAGTGGTGTTGCTGCTGGCGTATGGGAA
>Ga0302320_10029072_pt1 | contig 10587 bp, 9 predicted proteins | sample Bog_T0_3_FD_202130 | JGI IMG/M metagenome (GOLD analysis project Ga0302320, IMG submission 202130) | Peat permafrost microbial communities from Stordalen Mire near Abisko, Sweden - Bog_T0_3 | ecosystem: Environmental > Terrestrial > Soil > Wetlands > Peat | place: Sweden: Abisko, Stordalen Mire... | reverse complement strand
GCGACCTTCTTTCAAATAGGCTCCCCGGGTAGGACTCGAACCTACGACCCAGCGGTTAACAGCCGCTTGCTCTACCGACTGAGCTACCGAGGAATACGTCGGAACTCCTATATTAGTGACCGAAACGCCCATTGGCAAGTCCGGTCCTCTTACAGTGTTCGGTTTTCAGTTTTCAGTGTTCAGTAAGACACTTGCTTTTACTGCACACTGAAAACTAAAAACTTTTCCAAATACCCCGCGTCTGACGATATTGACGATATTGTTGATGAAAATGATTATCAAACCCCTGCGCGGTACACCACAGGGCGAAAACCCCCCGATGGAGCGGCGAACACTCGGATTCCCTCAACTTGCCCGTGACACTAGGAAGCTGTAACATTAGAATTCGGCGCATCATGTTGGACTCCGCCCCCGAGGAATGATCGGAAGGACCCGTGACACTACATATTTACAACCCTGGCGTCGATGCCGCGCTCGCTGACGCGCACGAAGCGGCACGGCCTGCGGACGAAAGCGGCCCTGCGCTGCCCAAGCTGGCGACCCTGCCTGCGCTTGAGAGCCAGGAGACGCCCGAGATCGTTCGCTGGCCGCAACGCCTGGGCCGCGAATCGTTCTATCGCGCCGCTTATCCCTTGATGCTGCTCTCGCGGCGCTTGGAAGATCGGCTCCTCGAACTGTTCCAGAAGGGATACGTCAAAGGCACCGTGACCAGCGGCGCGGGCAATGAGGCCACGGCGCTGGGCATGACGATGCCCTTGCGGCCCGGCCGCGATGTCGTCTCGCTGCTGCACCGCGACTTGATCGGACACTTGCTGCTGGGTGCGACCCCTTATCAACTCGTCTGCCAGTACCTGGCCAACGAGCAGAGTCCCACGGCCGCCTGCGAAGGCAACGTCCATCACGGCGACGCTGCGGCCCGGCGATTCCCCATGATCAGCCACCTGGGCAAGATGCTGAGCGTCGTCGTCGGCGGTACTTGGGCCGCGCGGAACAACGGCGAGAACGTCTTCGGCCTGGCGGTCATCGGCGACGGGGGCACGAGCACGGGCGAGTTCCACGAATCGCTCAACATCGCCTCGGTCCACAAGGTGCCGGTGCTGTTCGTCATCGAGAACAATCATTACGCCTTCTCCACCCCCACCAACGTGCAGTACCGCTGCGCGCGGCTTTCCGATCGGGCGATCGGCTACGGAATCTCCGGCCGTACCATCGATGGCACCGATCCCTGGACCGTCTACTCGACGGTTTGCGAAGCGATCGACAGCATGGAGGAATCGTCGTCGCCCGTGCTGCTGGAATGCGATACGCGGCGGCTCTGCGGCCACGCGGCCTACGACAAGGCCCTGTACGTTCCGGCCGAGTTGATGGAGAAGTGGCGGAAGGACGATCCGCTGGCGCGAACGCGGCACCGCCTGGCCGAGGTTTGCGGGCTGGCCGAAACTTCGATCGGCCAGATCGAAGAGGCCGTCGAGGCCGAGGTCCGCGAGGCGATCGCGCAGGCCCTGCCCGTGGGCCGGCCGCGGCCGCCGCAGCAATGGCCCGTGCATGCCGAGGCGGCCCTCTGCGCCGACGCGGCAGCGCCGCTGGGCGGCGAGGCGTCCGACGCGCCCGTGCCAGCCGGCACCCAGCCCCGAAATGTCAGACCGCTCAAGGCCAAGGGCGTCAAGAACGGCGACGCGGTCAACATGGCCCTTGATTATCTCCTGGCCAATCAGCCCTCGGCCTTCCTGGCCGGCATGGACGTGGGCGTCTACGGTTCCGCCTTCAAGACCTGCAAAGGATTGGTCGAACGTTACGGCACGCGGCGCGTGATCGACATGCCGCTGGCCGAGTCGAGCATCTTGGGCTTCGCCTTGGGCGCGTCGCAAGCCGGGGCCGAACCGATCATCGAATTCCAGTTCGCCGATTTCTCCACCGAGGCCGTGACGCAGCTCGGCCTGAACGCGGGCACGTGGTACTTCCGCACGGGCTGCGCCGCGCCGATGCTCGTGCGGCTGCCCTGTGGCGGCGGCCTGACGATGGGCGCGTTCCACTCGGGCGAATTCGAAGGGCTCTGGTCCCGCTTCCCCGGGCTGAAGCTGCTTTATCCGGCCACCGCGCAAGAGACCTACGAGGTACTGCTGGCCGGCTTCTACGATCCCAATCCCTGCCTGGTGTTCGAGCACAAATTGCTCTATTGGGGCCGCGGAGGGGACATCGATTTCGACGGCGACCTACAGGCCGTGTGGCGCCCCCGGCGGTATACCGAAGGCCGCGAACTGACGCTCGTGGCCATCGGCGCGATGGTCCCGCCGGCGCTGGCCGCGGCGGCCCAGTCCGGACATTCGGTGGAAGTTTGGAACCCGCTGGTCCTCCAGCCGCTGGATATCGGGCCGATCGCCGCCTCGGTCGCGAAGACCGGGCGGCTGCTGGTCGTGCAGGAATCGGGCGAGACGCAAGGGCTGGGCGACCGGCTGATCTCGCTGCTGACGCGCGAGTGCTTCGAGTCGCTGCAAGTGGCGCCGGCACTGCTTGCCAGCCCCGACGTGCCCGTTCCCTTCGCCCCGGAACTGGAATCCGCCTGCCGTCCCTCGCAGGAGAAGATCCGCACGGCCATTTGTGCGATTATGGGCGCCGAGAGGTTGCGAAAAGTGGCCTGACGTCTTATAACAGGATGTACCGATCCGGACACGAAGCTTATAATCGGGGCTATTCATGGAGGCCGACCCCTTTCGCATGTCGCTCTACTTGCCCGCTCAAGGGGCCAGCGAGACCGATGCGACTATTATCGAATGGCGAGTGGCCGAAGGCGACCGTTTCCAGCGCGGCCAGGTCCTTGCCCAGATCGACAGCGCCAAGTCGGTCTATGACTTCGAGGCCCCCTGCGCGGGCCTGGTGATCCATCTGCTACGGCAAGAAGGCGAGACCCTTCCGCTGGCCGAACCGGTGCTGGAAATCGAAACCGATGACCCGGCCATGCGGGACTGGATTCCGCCCGCGGTCGGCCGCGACGAGGTGCTCGCGGTGGCGGCGGAGATTCCCGCGATCCGGCAGCACTCCCGCTGCGAGGATGTGGTGATCAAGGGCGTGGGCGGTTATCTGCCCCCGCGCGTGGTCACCAACGCCGAACTCGTCCGCGGCTTTCCTGAGTTGACCGACCAGTATGTCTACGAGGTCACCGGCATTCGCCAGCGACGCTGGGCCGACGACGACGAACGGCCCTCGGGCATGGCCTTCAAGGCGTCGCTGGAAGCCATTCGCAACTCGGGGCTCGATACCCGCGACATCGACGCGATCATTGTCGCTACGACCACGCCCGACATGGCCATCCCGTCCACCGCGGCCGTGCTTCAGGAACGGCTGAGCCTGCCCACGGTGCCGGCCTTCGACCTCAACGCGGCCTGTAGCGGCTGGCTCTACGCCGTGGCCAACGCCCGCGGGATGATCGTCTCGGGCCTGGCGCGGAACGTCCTGACGGTGGGCGTGGAGTTGCAATCGCGGTTGTTGGACGCGGCCGACCGCAACGCCTATTTCCTCTTCGCCGACGGCGCCGGAGCGGCCATCATTTCCGCCGGCGACCCCAAAACGAGTGCCCCCGGCCATCGCATCCGTCACGTGCAGATCGGCGGCGACAGCCGCGGCATTCAAATGGCCCGCCGCGACGCGCCGGGCTATCTCCTGCCCAACGGCCACGGCGACCCCTGGATCCGCATCGATGGGCACGCCATGTTCCGCTTCGCCACGGAAGGTTTCTCAACGCTGGTCCGCGACGCGGTGGCCAAGAGCGGCTGGCGGGCCGACGACACCCGCTGGGTCATTCCGCACCAGGCGAACGGGCGGATCTTGAAGGCGGCGGCCAAGCGGAGCGGCATTCCCTTCGACCGCTTCTTCCTCAACATCGAGAACATCGGCAACACCTCCAGCGCCAGCATTCCCTTGGCATTGACCGACGTGCAGCGGAGCCTGCGGCCCGACGACAAGCTGGTGCTTTGCAGCGTCGGCGCCGGGCTGACCACAGCCGCGATCTCGGTCGAGTGGTAGAGCGAGGAACGGTGACTACCCAACCGCTTTCGGCCCCGCCGTGATGGCGTCTCGATCTTCGCCGGGATTGTTTTTCAGGTAATCGGTGACGAAGGCATCCATTGGATTGTTCGCTCACGCCAATCTCCATGTTTCGAGTTGCTGTGCAACCCAGTTCCCGACATACTCCGAATCGAGCGTTCGGGTACGGGTGAGCTCGGCGGTCAGTAAACTGGCGGGAAATGTTCCCTGGCGGAGTTTGCGCGTCACCGCGATGTCCATCAGTTCGACCAGGTTCACGACATCGGTAAGGTTATAGAGCGCCAGCTTCATCAAGGCAGCACGGTCGCCACGGCGGTAGCGGTGCCACAGCCGCACGGCCTCGAATCCATCCACGTCCTGAATCGCCTGATCGCGGCGGAGCCCCAGGCTTCGCTCAACCTCCTTGAGTCCTCCCCGGCATCCCAGCGAGTGAAAGACGAACCGCAGGTCGATGTGGGCATGGTCCAGACGTGCCTGGGGGAAATGCGCCCGCAGGAACGGCACATCGAACTGACTGCCGTTGAACGTGACCAGCAGTGGAAACTGCGCGATGTAGGCCGGGAACTGGTCGAGGTTGACGCCCTGGACGAAGAGGGCCAGCTTGTCGCCGCCCAATGCCCCGATAGTCGTTACTTTGTCGTAGTCGGCGGAAAGGCCCGTCGTCTCGATGTCCAGGAAACACGCCCGGTCGGCGAACTCGGTATAGAGCCGCCAGGTTTCTCGTGTGGGCAAATGGGTGTGAAAGAACCGGGGATCGCCAACGGCAATCGCTTCCAGGGACTGACGCACCAGGGGCACTGCCGATTCGCACATCTTCTTCGTCAGGATGCCGGTGGCGGCGGCGTCCAGAAACCGATCCCAGTCACAAATGCCCTGCTCCCAGAGCTTCCGTTCGCGATGAGGGCCGATGCCGGGCAGATGGATGAAGGTGTGACGAAGCATGAGTAATGGTTTCCTTGCCATCAAGGCCGGGCACAGGTATCGTACCAAAATGGCACGGAGATGCCAGCCACCGCGCATGGTCAGCAAGGATGTACTTGATTTGTTCCGGCGTCATGGGGTGGCTTTGGGGGATACGGTCGAATCCCGATTGGTACTACGACATCCGAACGACTTTCAACCTCCGTCAATCTTGACGGAGATTTTCCTACCCGACCATTCGCAACTTTCGGATTCGCCGCACACCCAGCATGAGTTGCTCAAAAATGCAGATGTCCAGTTTGGTCCCACGATCCTCTTCGGGATGGAACTGCACGCCCATGGCGAACCAGTCGTCCACGGTGCTTTCGATGGCTTCGATCACGCCCTCTGGGCAGCGGGCGGTCACGGCGAAACTATCTCCAAATCCTCAATGTCCCTGTTTTCCGCCCATCGAGACGACCGCCATGTATGGCGCGTGGCTGCCGCCAGCCGGGGCCTGTACCTCAGCCGACACAGAAGAGCAAACCCTTCTTTTAGAGGCCATTTTCCGTGACGAAAATCGCTCTGTTCCTCTGCCGCGAATCTTCGTATCATCGTGGCCCTTCATTCCATACGGAGATCAGCGAAGATGTACACGAATCCGAAGACCGTCGTTTTTGTTTGCACGGGGAACTTTTACCGTTCTCGTTTTTCGGAATACTTGTTCAACTACCTTGCCAAAAAGAGCGGGCTATATTGGAATGCAACGTCGCGCGGCCTAAAGACCTGGACAGTGGGGGCACACGAAGGCTCCATTTCGGAATTCGCCGTTTATCGGTTGACGGCGATGCGGGTTCCCTTCGATAGGGCGCGCTTCCCGATTCAACTTTCAGAAGTAGACCTTGCAGATGCCGATCTCGTCGTCGCGCTCAAGAAGGCCGAACACCACGCGATGATGGTCGAGCAGTTTCCCAAGTGGGCAGACAGAATTCAGTATTGGCACGTTGACGATCTTGATTGCGCCACCGCCAACGAAGCCCTTCCGATTTGCGAGGCGTGCGTGAAGTCCTTGGTCGATAGACTTGTGGCCGATCAAGAGCTTTCGTTGCGGTTGCGGCGGGCGGCGTGATTTTGCGGGAGTTCAAAGTCTTCAGCTTGCGTCGAGTGACATCCTTGGCTACAGTCTTCGAGTTACTAACGGTGGGGATCAACGGACGGTACATTCCGCGGCACCATCCTTCACCGAAAGCGACAGCTTGTAGCATTTTTTCTCTGCGTCCCAGTTGCCGGTAATCCGGGCCTGCGAAGGCGTGACGGTGACCTGCGGCTCGTGGGCCGCGTGGAGTTCCAATTCCAGCCGCCGCTCGGGATACTGGCAGTTCGTCTGAAACCAGAAGCTCTTGCCGTCCCTGCCGATCTTGCCCAGCAGATACTGATGCACACCGATGACGCCACGTAGCGACTGCACAGGCCCACGCGGCAAATCGACGCTGAAGTCCTGATCAATGTCCAGGTTCTCGTTGGAATTGGTGACGATCACTGTGCCGTCGCACTCCCACTGAAAAGCTGCGCCATGGAATCGCTCTGGGTAGGCCCGATCAAATAACCGCCGAGAATCTTTTTCCGTCAGCAGTTCGGTCTGCGGTACGATCTTCGTTCTGGGGTTCAGGCAAACCGCCGTGGGAGGAAGCAAGCAAACGATGGTGTAGCGGCTGTTGTCCGGGATAATCTCCTGGAACGGGGTGTGCTTCAGCGCGTACAAGCTGGTGAGGAAGCCGAAATCAGGCTCGTACCGGCCCTGGTGTCTGATCTTGGCACGTTCGTAGTCACACTGGACCGCCACATGGATACTGTCAAGGAACGCCCGCCGCGAAGGGAGAACTTCGTGCTCGACGACGGCTCGGACGAAGGGTAGGAAGAATCGCCGGTAGTTCTCTGAAGCTGTGGCCTGGGCGCTCCACTGGTGCGCGGATTCCAGGTGGAACGCCGTCGAGCCGGAAGCTATGCCCATGAGCCACATCTGGATGTCATAGATCCAGGGGCAACGATTCGCCTCGGGCTTTCCCTTCGGGCTGATTTCCCCGAGGCCGCCAAACCCACATTCGCCCCAAATGAACTCGTCCGCCCACGTGCCGCTATTCTCGACCCATCCCGAGGCCATGAGCCCTTCCACGGCACCGCTGGAATGCAGCGCGACGTGCCCAATCGTGGACTTGAACATGGGCACGAGGTTCGCACGGTAGCACCGGAACACGTCGCGGTTCTCGTAGCTGGCCGAGGTCCACAGGTAAGAGCTGGGCTCGCCGTCGCCCCAGAAGTACAAACGTCCGTACTTTCCACACAGGACCCAGGCCCTGGCGAGGTAATCCTCCTCGGAGATATTTCCCTCCGGCCCGCGTTCCCAGTGCCAGGACCAGAAGTGCTCCCCTTCGGCAGTGCCGATGCAGTGCTTGAAGTTTTGAAAGAAGTATTCCAGGAGCGAGAGCGGCGCACGACAACGGTTGTTCCAGACCACGAAGTCAATGCCCAGTTCGTCGTACTTTCGGGCCTTGGCAATGGCTGCGTCAGTGGCGTTCCAGAGCGTGATGTCGTCGGGACCGATGATTCCTTTGAGGCCCGCGGGAAGAATCGAGTGGATGTTCTCGACCGGGACCGCCCGCGGGTCCCATGCACGGTTGCGCATCAGGAAAACGGGTCTTGCCGAAGTAATGGTCCGCACCACTTTGCGGGCGACCGAGTGGTCCGCATTGACCTTTACGCGAAACGTCTCGCTCCAGGGCCCCTCCCGGCCAACGATGATGGCTCGTACCCGCCACCAGTAATTGCCGGGCGGCAGGATCTCCCGCGGAAAGTAACAATCCTCGTGGTAGCGGACGTTCTTCGTCACCTTCTGCTTCCACAGGTCGTGGAATTGAGCGTCCCGGCCAATCTGAATCTCGTAGCTGTCGCAGTTTTTGATCGGCGTCCAGCGGAAGAAGCTGGCCACGTCGGTCATTTCCATATTATTGGGCGGACTGAGCAGCTTCGGGGCTGGAATCTCCGTCGCAGCGGGGGCCGTTTCCGCTCCATGGACAGCCGCCATCGTTAGCAGCAGGCACAGTACGACCAGTACATATCTCATCATTGGTTTGTTCAGGGGAATTGGTCACAGTCCATCGAGCGCACTTCTGGCTCTTGATACGAGTACGAGGTGATTGTACCCCGTCGCCAAACCCCGATAAACCCGACAGTAATTGATTCGCCGGTCCTTTGTCCTCACCATGGGCCATTAAGGTTCAGCTCTTACCTTGCCAGCCGTTGCGATGTACACGCTCCTGATGATAGCGGTCCTCCGGTGACAACTGTTCGGTCGGGTATCCGACGACGATCAGGCTGTGGGCCGTCACCGGCTTCGGCAGATGCAACAAGCGGTGAAAACCGTCCATCCGCTCTTCACGCGGCCAGACTCCGGTCCATACCGCCCCCAGGCCCAGCCCGTGGGCGGCCAGGAGCATGTTCTCTGCCGCCGCCGCACAGTCCACCGGCCAGTACCAGGGCGCATGATCCAGTCGCGCGTCGGCACAAATCAAGATGGCCAGCGGGGCGTGCTCAGCCATTTCCGCGTAGGGATTGATGACAGGGACCTGTTTGAGGAACTGCCGGTCCGTGATGACCACAAACTGCCATGGCTGTCCGTTTCGGGCGCTGGGCGCGCTCATCGCCGCCCGGAGCAACTTTTCGATCAAATCCTCGGGCACAGGTTGGTCCTGAAACTTGCGGACGCTACGCCGGGTGAGGATTGCTTCCAGGACTTCCATTTTACGATCTCCGTGGGGTTACGGTAATGATACTGGATACCAACAAATCTGCCTTCGTCTTATCGCCGCTGCGGTAGTGATAGGGGTAGACAATCTTGGGCTTGAACTCTCGGCTCACTGTTGGCGAAGTTTCGTCTCGACCCAAACCTTGGTCTTGGACATCACTGCAATCTCGGGATTGATGTGCTCGATGATACAGTTGAGTGGGCGCTTCAGCTTGCGTATCTCCGCAACCAGCAGCGGGTAATTCATCTCGCCGCCGCCTGGACCGGGAAGGTCCACGTTCCGACCTGTCGGATTGAGTTTCATGTCCTTGAGATGGACCATCTGGATACGGTCGCCAAGCTCGCGGAACGAGCGGCGCAGCACATCGTCGCGTTGGGGATAGAGTTCGGGCGAAATGAAGTTGGGTGGGTCCAGCAGCAAACCGACCCGGTCGGCTGGAAAGGGGGCGAAGACCTTTTTCGCCATTTCCAGGGTGCCCACGACATGCGGGAAGTACGGCTCCAATGCCACTCGTCCCCCAATTGGCTCAATGATGGGTAGAAGCACTTCGCGGATGGCACGATGCAGATGGGTAACGGCTTCGGAGGTGTGGTTGCGCGGATCGTCGCCAGCGAACTTCACCGAGTAGCTTCCGCTCCAGGTGACAAATTGCTTGCATCCGAACAGTTCGGCATGCGCGGCGACGAATTGCATGGTCGCCCGGCTGGATCGCATGAAGCTGGTATCGTCGGGACGGAAGAGGTTGAAGTAGGTCCCGAACGCCACGGTCTTCAGCTTCAGTTTGCTCAAGGTCTGGGAGAGCGTCTTGAGTTCATCCACGGTCGGGTGGAAGAAGAAGGTCACCTGCACCCTCTGGAAGCCGACAGCGGCAACTCGCTCGGCTTTCTCCCGGAGATCGGCGGCGGAATCACCTTGGAGCATCATTCCCAGGCGGATGTTGTCCTCGGCTGGTTCGCCTGCGTGCAACTTGGGGAGTCTGCTTGCGGCGACAGCAGTCGCGCCCACAGTCCCGAGAAAACGCCGTCGTGAAATCGTCAAATTCATGGCTCTTCCTTTCAGTTTCAAGCCAGTATAGCCCGGTGGACGGTGCGGAGGAAGATTACCCTCGGTCGTGTCGAAGGTAAACCGCTTGGCCATCGATGAGTCGCTACGGCGGCAAAGCCAAGAGCGACGGCGCTGTTTGGCCGCGGAAGTAGGCCGCGATCGCCTCGCTCAGATAGACAAACGCGCTGCGGCCACATTGAGCACATGTCGCCAACGGCGGCGGCTTGACGATATCGCTAGAGGGCGGCTTGGAAGAAGTGGACGAATCTTTCTTCAGTCGAGCGTTTTCCGTTTGCAGCCGAGTCACTTCGGTATGCAAGTCGTTCACCTGAGATTTCAATTGCGCGATTTCCACCCGAAGCGGTGCAACCGCTGCTTCGATCAACTTGGCCACTTCCTGCTGTGTGAATCGTCGCGCCATGCTCCTGTGTTATCCGATATTGCCCGAAAGCGCAACACCACCTCAGGAGGGTTCAGCGTGAACGGATACCAAAATCGCTCATCCTCGTCCAAATCAAGATAACCAGTTCGCGATCCGTGAGAAAAACGCTACAGATTATGTAACTCTATCAATTATCTATCAATTGATTACAACTTGACAGTTAGCATACGATCTGCTATCAATATGTGAGATACTGATAGAAAATTGATAGGTGCCCGCATGCATATTCCTCCCAGCCCGCCAGACGCATGGGAAACCGTTCAAACTCAAGCGGCTGATTCTCGCTGGTTTCAGCGACTCCGCGACCCTGATGTCATTGAGTTTGTTCGCCATTCCAATGATGGCTACGTCCACTGG
>Ga0302320_10029071_pt1 | contig 10587 bp, 8 predicted proteins | sample Bog_T0_3_FD_202130 | JGI IMG/M metagenome (GOLD analysis project Ga0302320, IMG submission 202130) | Peat permafrost microbial communities from Stordalen Mire near Abisko, Sweden - Bog_T0_3 | ecosystem: Environmental > Terrestrial > Soil > Wetlands > Peat | place: Sweden: Abisko, Stordalen Mire... | reverse complement strand
ACGGCCTTGCAGCGGGAATCGTTGATGCGGTCGCGCAGGCTCTCGGCGCTGAAGCCGGCGAAGACCACGTTGTGCACGGCGCCGATGCGCGCGCAGGCCAGCATGGCGTACACCGCCTCCAGCATCATCGGCATGTAGATGGCGACCCGGTCGCCCCTCTTGATCCCATGGTGGCGCAGCACATTGGCCAGGCGGCAGACTTCCCGCTGGAGTTCCCGGTAGTCCACCGAGCGGCCTTCGCCCGGGGTGTCGGATTCCCAGATCAGGGCCACCTGGTCGCCCTTGGTGGCGACGTGCCGGTCCACGCAGTTGTGGCATACGTTCAGCCGGCCGTTGAGGAACCACTGGACCTGGCCGTACTCCCAGTCGAACTCGCGCACCCGGCCGAATGGGTGGAACCAGTCCAGCTCCGCGTTGGCCTGCTCGGCCCAGAAGGCCTCCGGCTCGCGGATGCTCCGGTCGTACATCCGCTGGTAGGCGTCGAGCGAAGCCACGTGCGCCCCTGCGCTGCTGGCGGCGGACGGCGGATAGATGAGTTCACGGATTTCGCCTTCAGGGGGTTGGGACATGGATGCTCCAGTCAAAGAAGGGACGTGGTGGCCGAAAGCCTACACTCGTTTTGAATTTCCATGAATACATAGAATTCAAGGAACTTTATGGGGGGGGTGGGTTTAGACTGCGGGGATGGATCTCGCCCCGGCCGAACAAGCCCTGCAGTTGCTCTTCAAGAAGCTGCACCCGCACCTCGAGGATGCGGCCCACGCCCTGGCGGTGGGCGCCTCCGCGGCCGCGCTGGAGAAGCTGAACGGCAAGCTGGTGAAGGCCTGCTTTGAAGCCTCGGAGGTGCTGGACGGCCTGGCCGGGAGCGGCGAAGGGGAGCTGGAGGAAATCCTGGCGACCCTGTCGGCCAACCTCCTGCCGGTGGGGGGGACCTACCAGCAGCAGCTCACCTTGGTCCAGCTCTGCCTGGAGGAGGCGCCCGCCGAACTGCTGCCGTTCACTGCGCCCGGCAGTGCGGCCGGGTCGAGTTGGGGCAAACGCATGGTGGATTTCCTGGCCCGCCTGGAAGATCCCGCCTTCCACGGCCAGGCCCGCTGGGCCGGGATGGACCCGGAAATCGGCGACGAGGCCAAGGATTACTAAGTCGCGCGAGTAATCTGTATCGATCGGGTCCCAACAAGGGTTCTTTCATCTCCGTCCATCCCAGACATCGGCGTTCATCCCCGTTCCTTCTTTGGCCATGGATGGTGCCTTGGCGCAGACTCCAGGTGCGCCGCCCCACCTCTTCGGCAAAGAAGGAACGGGGATGAACGCCGATGACGGGGATGAAATGGGATTGGCTCCAGTTGTGGCGCTGGGGCGGTCGAGGGGGAAACCACGCCGGCGCGGCACACTGAACAATACAAATAATTAATTTTTGACATGAATTGATAATTGATACATATTGGGTGCGCCTCACGTTTGATTGGATTCATGGGCTACCTAACCTGAAGTTGAGTATGAATAATTTCAAAAACTCCACCGTGATGCAGCGTCGCTGGTTCCTGGCCTCCTGCGCCTTCGCCGTGTTGCTCATCTCGGCCATTGTGTCGATCCAATGCCGGCAGCGCCGGGAGGAGCGGTCGCGACTCAGGGTCGCCCTGGCGGTGGGGGAATACTGGGCCCGGGACACCGCGGAGAAGGTCGGCGAGCAGCTGGCCGCCCTGGAGCCGCTGGCCGACACGCTGGTGGCTGAACTGGAAAGCGGCCGGATCAGGCCCGGGGACCTGCCCGGGCGCCTGGCCCCGATGCTGGCCCAGGCCCCGCCGGGGGCGGCGCGGCTCGGCGTGCTGTTCCAGCCCTTCGCGGCGGGCGCGGAAACGCGGCTGTTCAGCCCCTGCGCTACCAGGGACGGGGGCCCGCGGACCTTCCAGTACGCCGACCTGGGCGACTACACCCTCCGGCCCTGGTACCGGCTGGATCTGGCCAGGACCTGGGGCGAGCCGCACCGGACGGCCGATGAACCCGTCCCGCTGGTGGATTACCTGCGGCCCTTCCGGCTCCCCGGCGCGACGGAGCCTTCGGGCCTGGTCCGGCTCGAGGTGCCGCTGGAGCATTTCCAGGGGATGCTGCGCGAGATCGGCCTGGGCTTTTCCGGATACGCCTTCCTGGTTTCGGCCAGGACCGCGTTCCTGGCCTATCCCCGCGCCGAGTCGATCCGTGCCGGCATGACCCTGTTCGACCTGGCCCGGGAGAGCCGGAACCCGAAGCTGCGCCAGCTGGCCCAGGGCGCCATGGAGGCCCGGGCCGGCCATGCCGAGTGCACCAGCGCCGTCACGGGCCAGAGGACGCTCGCCTTCCTGGAACCCGTCCCGGGGGCCCGGTGGTCCGTGGGGATCAATCTGTTCCGGGAGGACCTGGGCCTGGTGCCGGATAACCATCGCAAGGTGGCGCTGCTGCTGGTCGTCCTGGCTGTGGCCCTGGCCTGGGTGCTCGCCTGGATCGGCTTCCACGGGCCCTGGGCGGGCGCCCGGAGCCCATGGTGGACGGTCGCGACCGGGTCCCTGGCGATGGCCGTGGGCCTGGGGATCCTGTTCACCTACGGCTACACGATGCCGGTGAGCCGGCACCCGGGCGAGTTCGAGGTGATGGATCCGCTGCGGCTGGAGCGGTTCAAGGCGGAGTACGGGCAGCTGCGGCAGGGGTTCAGGCCGGTCAAAACGGAATTCATTCGCACCGGGGTATACCTGCGCACCGTGGAGGTCACCGGGCCCAGCCAGGTGAAGGTGAACGGGCTGATCTGGCAGAAGCTGCCCCGGGGCACGCCCAGGGAGCAACGCGGGGTGACCCTGCCGGAAGCCCTCAGCGGCGAGGTGACCCTGGGGGAGGAGAAGGACGAAGGCGATGGCGTGACCCAGTACTATCCGTTCTCGGTCACCCTGGAGCCCGAACTGGGCGACGCCAACGCATACCCCTTCGACCGCATGCGGGTGCGGCTGCGGATGTGGCCCCGGCAAATGCACGGCAATCAGGTGCTGGTCCCGGATACCGACAGCTACCCGATCCTGACCTTCGGCGCCTTGCCGGGGCTCGACCCGGAACTGGAGGTGCCGGGCTGGCGGGTCGAGGGCGACGAGTTCGTCTACCTGCTGGAGCATTACAACTCCAGCATGGGGGTGCGCCACTATCAGCGGGAGGGGCAATCGCCGGAACTGGTCCTGAACGTCCAACTGCAACGGCGCTTCCTGGGCCACTTCATCATGTCCTTCCTGCCCCTGCTGGCCGTGGCCGGCCTGCTGTTCACACTGTTCCTGACGGCCTCCAAGGACGGCGGCGCGATCCGGGACACCGGCTACACCTACTCGAATTTCCTGCGCACCAACATCGCCCTGTTCTTCTCCCTGGTGGTGGCCCAGTTCAACATCCGCAGCCGTATCGTGGCCACCGGGGTGCTCTACCTGGAGTGGTACTACTTCGCGCTGTACTGCGCGATCCTGGTGGTGTCCATCGAGGCCCTGCTGTTCGCCCGGAGCGAACGCCGGCTCTGGCGCCATGACAACGCGCTGCCCAAGCTGTGCTTCTGGCCGGCGCTGCTGGGCTGCTTCTACGCCATCACGGCCCTGTACCTCATCTGACGGCGACCGGTCCCGCCGCGGCCCGGGCATACTGACCGGGCCACGGGACCGGCGCGCCCAGTTCCTGGGCGGCGGCCAGCGGCCAGCGGGGATTGCGCAGCAGTTCCCGCCCCAGGAAGACCAGATCCGCCGCGCCTTCCTCCACGATGGCCTGGGCCTGGGCCGGCCGGGTGATGAGGCCGACGGCGGCCGTGGCCAGACCGCTCTCCCGGCGGATCCGCGCGGCGAGGGGCACCTGGTAGCCGGGACCCAGGGGGATATCGGCCCGGGCGACGTTGCCGCCGGAAGAGCAATCCACCAGATCCACGCCAAGCGGGCCCAGCATTCCGGCCAGCCGCACCGACTGCTCCAGGTCCCAGCCGCCATCCACCCAGTCCGTGGCGGAAAGGCGCAGGAACACGGGGAGGCCGGCGGGCCAGACCGCCCGGACCACCGCCACCACTTCGCACAGCAGCCGGGTGCGGTTCTCGAAGCTGCCGCCCCAGCGATCCTCCCGGCGGTTGGAGATCGGGGAGAGGAACTGGTGCAGCAGGTAGCCATGGGCCCCGTGCACCTCCGCCACCTGGAAGCCGGCGTCCAGGGCGCGCAGCGCGGCGTCCCGGAAATCGCCGATCACCTGCTGCAGGTCCACCTCGTCCAGGGGCCGGGGCGGGGTCCAGCCGGTGTCGAACGGCAGGGGGCTGGGGCCCACCCCCCGCCAACCGCCCTGGTCCAGCGGGATGACCGCGCCGCCCCGCCACGGGGCCGCGACGCCGGCCTTGCGCCCCGCATGGGCAAGCTGGATGCCGGCGACGGCGCCCTGGCTCCGGATGAAACGCACCGCCCGGGCCAGCGGTTCCACCTGGTCGTCTTTCCAGATGCCCAGATCCTGGGGGCTGATGCGCCCTTCGGCGGTGACGGCGGCGGCTTCGGTCATGACCAGACCGGCCCCGCCCTGGGCCAGCCCGCCCAGGTGGACCATGTGCCAATCGTTGGCCTTGCCGTCCTCGGCCGAGTACTGGCACATGGGTGAGACGCCGACCCGGTTGGACAGGGTGAGGCCGCGCAGGGTCAGGGGGTCGAAAAGAGCAGCCATGGGGCACCTCGCGGGGGTCCAATCCGCGGCCCCTTGAGCAATAATGTTACGAAGCGGCGCTTTCGGATATAGGCTCAAGAGGTGGTTTTTTTACGGAGTCGGGAGTCCCATGGGCAGAATCATGATCGTGGACGACAGCCGCCTCGCGCGCACTTTCACAGCGGCCTGCCTGCGCAAGCAGGGGCATGTGGTGCTGGAGGTCGACCCCACCAGCATTTTCGAGGTGCTCAAGGCCGTCAAGGAGGCGCGGCCGGATCTGCTGATCATGGACTTCCTCATGCCCAACTGCCCCGGCACCAGCCTGGCGCGGGTGTGCCACGAGGATCCCGATCTCGCCTCCATGCGCGTGCTGATGCTGACCGCGCACCGGGACGAGGAGGTGACCCGGCGCCTCTTGAACCTGGGCGTGGCGGAGGTGATGTTCAAGCCCTTCGAGCCCCAGACGCTGGTGGACACGGTCACCGGCGTCCTGGCTATTCGAAGGTGAGCACGCCCCGGTCCTTGCGATAGGCGAACAGTTCGCCGAACCGGCCCCAGGCGACGATGGTCTCGAAGGTGTACTCCGGATCCTCCATGGGCAGCCGCCCGGCGATTTCCTGGATCAACTCCTCCCGGGACAATTCGCCTTCACGCAGCTCGAGCAGTTCGCGCACCACCCGGAACAGCTTCAGGTCGAGCAGCTGCTTGCGCCAGATGAGCTTGCGCTCGTCCATGCCGGACTGGACGAATTCCCGCCCCAGCGGGGTGAGCACCACCGAGCGCTTGGGGGTGTCCACCAGCTCCAGCATCTCCAGTCCCTTCACCGTGGTCAGCACCTTCTCGAACGGCACGTGGGTGTGGGCGACCACCTGGAACAGGTCGCAGGTGCCGCTCTGGGCGTCCAGGAATTCCAGCAGGCCGAGCATGTCGGCGTACTGGGCGCTGGGCAGCGGCTCGACGATGTCCGATTCGACCGAGGGTTCGATGGTGCTTACCTGGATGTCCGGCAGTTCGGTGCTGGTGATGATGTCGTGGATCTGGTCCACCAGGCGCAGGAACTCCGGGGAGCGCATGTCCCGCGGGCGGGGCAGCGGATTGTCGACGATGGTGCGGATCCGCCCCGGGTTGGCCGAGAGCACGACGATGCGGTCGGCCATGTAGACGACTTCGGGGATGTCGTGGCTCACCATGACGATGGATGAGGGGTTGCGCTCCCGGTCGTCCCAGATGTCGAGCACCTCGGCCCGCAGACCTTCGGCGGTGAGGGCGTCCACCGAGCTGAACGGCTCGTCCATGAACAGGATCTCGGGATCCACCGACAAGGCCCGGGCCATGCCCACGCGCTGCTTCATGCCGCCGCTCAGCTCGCGCGGGTAGGCTTCCTCGAAGCCCTCCAGGCCGACCATCTGGATCGCGGCGTTGGTCTTCTCCTTGATCTCGTCCTTGCCCAGGCCCTTGGCTCGCAGGACGTTCTCCACATTGGCCTCCACCGTCATCCAGGGATAGAGGGCGAAGGCCTGGAACACCACGGCGGCGTTGTCCAGCAGGCCCTCCTGGGGCTTGCTGTGATAGAAGACCTGGCCCTTGGTCGGCGCGATCAGCCCGGCGAAGATGCGCATGATGGTCGACTTGCCGCATCCGGACGGGCCGATCAAACAGACGAATTCGTCGCGCTTGATGGACAGGTTGATGTCCTCCAGCACGCGCAGGGGCTTGCCGGTGCCCCGGTCGAAGGACTTCTGGATGCCCTTCAGTTCGAGAATGATGTTGTCGGCCGTTGCCGTCTTGGCATCCATGTCTGCCTCACTTGTCCAGGGAATAGCGGGTGAACGCCAGCTTGTAGCAGCGCTTCCAGACCAGCCGGTTGAAGATGACCACGATGGCCGACATGAGCAGGCAACTGGCCGCCAGCATGGTCAGGTTCCTTTCGTAGGCTGCCTTGCTGATCGTCGCCCCCAGGCCGAAGGTGCTGAGGGTGGCGCCGTTCAGGTTGTAGTACTCGGCGACGATGCTGGCATTCCAGGCGCCGCCGGCGGCGGTCACCCAGCCGGTCACCAGGTAGGGGAAGCTGGCCGGCAGATAGAGCACCTTGAGCCGCTGCCAGCGGGAGAAATGGAAGCTGGTGGCGGCCTCGCGCATGTCGCCCGGGATGGCCATGGCGCCGGCGATGACATTGAACAGGATGTACCACTGGGTGCCCAGCAGCATCAGCACGACACAGCCGTAGTTGAGGCCCACTCCGAACTTGGCCAGGGCGACGATCACGATGGGGAAGAGCATGGGCGCGGGAAACGACGCCGCCACCTGCACCACCGGCTGGAAGATCCGTGACAGGCGTGGCGAAAGGCCGATGGCCAGGCCCGCGGGCACGGCCCAGACGGTGCCGATGATCGTGGAGATGAGCACCCGGGACAGGGTGAGGGCGCCGGCCTCGGACAAGGTGACCCAGGTGCTGCGGGAGATGGCGGCCAGGAACACCACCAGTTTCACTGAGCCCCAGACGATGAGCAGGGCCAGAAGGACCAGGGCGACGTTGGCCAGCCAGCGGAAGCGAATCTGGGTCTTCTGGGCGCTGGCCGCGGGCTTCCTTTGGCTGGGGCCGGATGGCTCCGCGACATGCTTGCGGTGCACCCGCCTGGCCTCCCACAGCCGGATCAGCCGGGAGCGGCGCAGCAGCCGCAGCAGCCAGCTGCGCGGCACATCCCCCTGGCTGGTGTCCTCGATCCGGAAACGCTGGGCCATCACCACCACCGGCCGCCAGAGCACCTGGTCCAGGAAGACGATCATGACCACCATGGCCAGGACGGCATAGATCATGGCGGGAGCGCTGCCCTTCTCCACCGCAACGCTCATGTAGGAGCCCAGGCCCGGCAGGCGGAAGTCCTGGTCGCCCAACTGGAAGGCCTCGGTGATCATCAGGAAGAACCAGCCGCCGGCCATGCTCATCATGCTGTTCCACACCAGCCCCGTCGTGCCGAACGGCAGCTCGATCCACTTCAGCCGCTCCCACCAGGTGAACCCGTAGACGGTGCCGGCCTCCTGGAATTCCACCGGCACGGACTTGAAGGAGTGGTACAGGCTGAAGGTCATGTTCCAGGCCTGGCCGGTGAAGATCATGATCACCGCGGCCAGTTCCAGGCCCAGGTTGCTGTGCGGGAACAGGCCCACCAGGGCGAGCACCAGCCCAGGCATGAAGCCCAGCACCGGGATGCTCTGCAGAATGTCGAGGATGGGAATCAGGAGCTTTTCGGCCCGCGCGTCCTTGGCGGCCCAGAAAGCATAGACGAAGGTGAAGGCAAGCGAGATCAGATAGGCGGCCAGGCCGCGCATCATGGAGAAGAAGGTGTATTTGGGCAGGGCCCAGGGCGACAGGTCTATTTCCACCACTGGGCGGTGCACCCCGGTCCACTGCCGCCCCAGCGTGATCAACCCGTAGAGCATCGCCAGGCCGGCCAGGACCACCACGAGGTCCATGTAACGCCGGCGCCGGAAGGGGTAGATAAGGGCATTGGCCTGCCCCCAGACGCTCTCAAGGATGTGATTGAACATTGGGGACCCGGGAACGAAGATGGAGGAAGGGTTCGAAAGGCAGACCCGGGAATTGTCCCACGGGGCCGTGACAACCTTGTTAAGAAACATTACCGTCAATTGGTTTGCTGGAGATCGCCATGGATACACGAAAGTTGGGCTTCAATACCAAGCTGGTCCATGCGGGCATCCCCGACGATCCCCTCGGCAGCGTGACCACGCCGATCTACCAGACCTCCACCTTCGCCTTCCGCAACGCCAAGGAGGGCGCCGACCGCTTTGCCGGCGCCGCCGACGGTTTCATCTACAGCCGCATCGGCAATCCCACCACCAGTGCCCTGGAGCAGAACGTCGCCCAGCTGGAGAACGGCTTCGGGGCCACCGCCACCGCCTCGGGCATGGGCGCCGTCTCCACGGCCTACATGGCGCTGCTGGGCCAGGGCGACCACATGGTCAGCACCGCCTCGGTCTACGGGCCGTCCCGGGTGCTCATGGAAAAGCACATGGGCCGGTTCGGGGTCGAATCGACCTTCATTGACACCACCGACCTGGAACTGCTCAAGCGCTCGATCAAGCCCAACACCAAGGTCGTCTACGTGGAATCCCCGTCCAATCCGGCCATGCTGGTGACCGACCTGGAGGCCGCAGCCGACATCGCCCACGCGGCCGGGGCCCTGCTGGTGGTGGACAACACCTTCGCCAGCCCTTATCTGCAGAAGCCCCTCGATCTGGGGGCGGACGTGGTGCTGCATTCGGTGACCAAGTTCATCAACGGCCACGCCGACGTGGTGGGCGGCATCCTGGTGGCCAAGACCGAAGCCCTGTACAAGCAGCTGAGGGCCATGGTGGTGATCATGGGCTGCAATATGGACCCGCACCAGGCGTCCATGGTCAGCCGCGGGCTGAAGACCCTGGCGATCCGGATGGAGCGGGCCCAGGCCAACACCATGGAGATCGCCAAGTGGCTGGAGAAGCACCCCAAGGTGGAGTGGGTGAGCTACCTGGGCCTGCCCAGCCATCCCCAGTACGACCTGGCGCGCCGGCAGATGGCCGGCCCGGGTGCCATGATCTCGTTCGGGGTGAAGGGCGGCGTGGCGGCCGGCGCCCGGCTGATGGACGCGGTCAAGCTGGCGGCCCTGGCGGTGTCCCTGGGCGGGGTGGAAACCCTGATCTGCCATCCGGCCTCCATGACCCATGCCAGCATGGGCGCCGAGGCGCGCCTGGCCGGGGGCGTGTCGGACGGGCTGGTGCGCTACTCGGTGGGTATCGAGGACCTGGCCGACCTGATCGCGGACCTGGAGCAGGCGCTGGAAAAGGTCTGAAGCATCCTGATTTCACGGTTTCGCCGCGATGAGGGCAACGGCATGCTGGTTGGCGACCATCCAGCCTGCCGTCACTTTGCACCTGAACTCGATGAGACTGACGATCCTCTGAAAGTCGTCTGCCAGATTCCGGGTGAAAATGGGTTCGTGGTGGGCGATCCGGTTTCGTAGCTGCCGCACCTGTTCCAAATCCTGGTAAAGGGCTTGCCGCCATTGAGCAATTGTCTTGGCTGAATCAAGGTAGGGTAGGACTTGTTTGAGATGGACATTCCAAAGGCGCTGGTCGTGGCGCCGAGTGAGCAGGGATTGCCAGAAGGCGAATTTCAACTCGGGTATGACTTTTCCAGGGGTGGAGGCGCGCCGCCTGGCTGCTATCAGATCCCGGCGCGGACTGAAACCAGGGGCTGGGTCCGGGAGGCTCAATTCCAGGGGCCGTTCCCAAGGCCAGCGGTTACCGTAGGTACCCTCCAGGGCCTCAGCGAGCGCATTCCTGACGACCACCTCACAGATGTGGAGGGGCGGCAAAAGTGCGGCAGAAACCTGGGCGTTCCAAATGTAAAGCTTCAGAGAAGCCTGATCCCCATCCCCCGCCGCTCGGGTGGCCGCTTCGAAAGTACTCATCCGATCGGCGGATATGGCATTTTTCACTTTGCTCAATAGGAGTGCGTTTGACATTGGCAGCAGGAACTCTATACTGTTTTTGTTCGCCATGGGAAACGTGGGTGCAAACCTCCACCCGTGGACATACGAGAAGGTGGATGCCCGCTGAATGGCGGGCATTTTTTTTGCGGGGAAAGGAAATGTGGCCGTGCAGGGCGCGCGCCTCACTCGTGGCTTGGTGTGGGATTCGCCTGACGAACAAGGCAAGGGGATCAAACATGACGGATAGAATAGACGAAATTTAAACGAAGGCAACCGTTAAAAAGTGGTAACAAAACCGTCGCTCGTCGCCGGGGATTTGCGGGTTTCATCTCCTTCATCCGTGCGCCACGAGAGGCGCTTTCACCTCAGGAGGTCCTAAAGGAACAACTTGAAGTGAGTGCTTAACTGCACAAGAGATGGGGGTTGG
>Ga0302320_10029070_pt1 | contig 10587 bp, 7 predicted proteins | sample Bog_T0_3_FD_202130 | JGI IMG/M metagenome (GOLD analysis project Ga0302320, IMG submission 202130) | Peat permafrost microbial communities from Stordalen Mire near Abisko, Sweden - Bog_T0_3 | ecosystem: Environmental > Terrestrial > Soil > Wetlands > Peat | place: Sweden: Abisko, Stordalen Mire... | reverse complement strand
AAGGTCACCCCGATAAAATTGCCGACCAGATATCGGACTCAATCCTCGATGCCTGCCTGGCGCAGGACCCCTTCAGTCGCGTCGCCTGTGAGACCCTCACCTGCACCGGCCTTGTCGTCATCGCCGGCGAGATCACCACCGCCGCCTACGTCGACTTCCAGAGCCTGGTCCGCGGCACCGTCGCCTCCATCGGCTACGACAACGCCCTCTACGGCTTCGATTCCAACACCTGCGCCGTCATCTCCACCATCAACAAGCAGTCTCCCGACATCGCGCAGGGTGTCGATACCGGCGGCGCCGGCGACCAGGGCATGATGTTCGGCTACGCCACCAATGAGACCCCCGAGCTGATGCCCACCCCCATCTCGCTCGCCCACAAGCTCACCGAGAAGCTCTCCGCCGTCCGCAAATCCGGTCTCATGTCCTACCTCCGCCCCGACGGAAAGAGCCAGGTCACCGTCGAGTACGACGCCAACCACAAGCCCGTCCGCGTCGACGCCGTCGTCATCTCCACCCAGCACGCCGAAAACATTGGCAACGACGAACTCCGCGCCGACATCCTCAAGCACGTCATCCAGGCCATCATCCCTCCCGCCCTTCTCGACGCCGACACCAAATACCACATCAACCCCACCGGACGCTTCGTCATCGGCGGCCCCATGGGCGACACAGGCCTCACTGGCCGCAAGATCATCGTCGACACCTACGGCGGCATGGGCCGGCACGGCGGCGGTGCCTTCTCCGGCAAGGACCCAACCAAGGTCGACCGTTCCGCCGCTTACATGGCGCGCTACGTCGCCAAGAACATCGTCGCCGCCGGCCTCGCCGACCGCTGCGAGGTGCAGCTCGCCTACGCCATCGGCGTCGCCGAACCCGTCAGCGTCCTCGTCGACACCTTCGGCACCGGCAAGGTGGATGAGGACAAGCTCGAAGCCCTCGTGCGCGCCAACTTCTCCCTCACCCCCAAGGGCATCATCGAGAGCCTCAACCTCCGCCGCCCCATCTACAAAGCCACCGCCGCCTACGGCCACTTCGGACGCACCGGCAAGGACTTTACCTGGGAGGCGACCGACAAGGCCGCCGCCCTCAAGGCAGGCGTTCGCGAGACTGCCGCCGCCCGCTAACCTCGAAGCGCTTCGGAGGTCCCCATGCGGCGGCAGCTACCACCCTGGGCGATGGGACTGGCCATCGCCCCCATGGGCTTCTACTTCGGCTTCGTCTCCACCGCCATGCCGATCCTGCTCGCCGCGCATCATGTCCCCCTTGGCCAGATTGCCAATATCTCTGCGTGGGGATTCTCGCCCAGCTTCTGGGCCTTCCTCCTCTGCCCCATCCTCGATGTGCGTTACACCAAGCGCACCTACGCGCTCGTCTTTGCCGCGCTCGCCGCGCTCTGCCTCGGCGCCTGCACTCTTCTCACCGCAAACCTCATCGCCTTCACCGCCGTCCTCACCGCCGGCTGCGCTGCGGTCGTCATCTTCGGCAACGCCCATCAGGGATGGATGCCGGACGTCGTCCACGACAAGCATTACTCCGCAGTCGGCGGCGCCAGCAACATCGCCAACCTCGGTGCCGCCGGGCTCTTCGCCACCCTCGCGGTCGTGCTCATGCGCACCCTCCCTGCAACTCTCGCGGCCGCGCTCCTCACCCTCACCGTCTTCGCGCCCACCGCAATGCTCTTCTTCATCCCGCTCCCATCCAAGCCCACACGTAGCGCGGCTGAGATGTTCAGCCGCTTCTTTCGCGATCTCTACGAAGTCTGCCGCCGCCCCGGCTGCCTCCTCGGCCTCGCCTGCTTCCTCTCGCCCACCGCGTGCTTCGCGCTCACCAACCTCTTCTCCGGCATGGGCGCCGACTTCCATACTCCAGAAAAATGGGTGACTACCCTGAACGGCCCCGGCGTCGCCATCGTCTGTTCCATCGGCTGCCTCATTGGCGTCTGGTTCTGCCAGCGCTACCTGCGCAGAACGGTGTATGTCGTCGCCGGCTTCGGCGGCGCAGCCGCGGCCCTCGCAATGATCTGGATGCCCCACACACTCGCGTTCTTCGCCATCGGCGTCCTCGCCTACAACTTCTTTCAGGGAATCAACTACACCGCCTTCTCCGCCTTCGAGTACGAAATAGTCGGCCCCGGCAATCCGCTCTCCTCCACCCAGATCGCCCTGCTCACCGCCTCCGCCAACCTGCCCATCAGTTACATGACCGCGGTCGACGGCCACTTCTACACTACCCACGGCCTGCCCGGCCTGCTCGGCGTCGACGCCTGTTGCAGTATCCTCGTGGGCACCATCCTTTTGCTCGTCTTCCGCAGGATCGCCCCACGCCGCACCATCGCCGCCGAGCCGCTGCTCGAACTCCGTGGCTAGCTCGACAAGCCCCCCGACCCGCCACAGGACGATAATGGTAGCTCCATGCTGATTGACCTCGACCAGGAAGTCGCCGGCCGCAGCTTCCGCAGCGACGTGTGCGTGCTCGGCGCAGGGATCGCCGGGCTGGTGCTGGCACACAAGCTCGCTGCGCGCGGAGTCAAGGTGCATCTCCTGGAGGGCGGCGGCCTCGAGCCCGAACCGCGCAGTCAGGCCCTCTTCGACGCCGAGATCGCCGGCGACCGTTACACCGGCGCGAGCGACGGGCGCTCTCGCGTCTTTGGCGGAACCTCAACCCAATGGGGCGGCCAGCTGCTCCCCTACACCGGCGATGTCTTCTCCCCGCACCCCGGAATGCCCTCGCACCCATGGCCCATCAGCGCAGCCGAGATCGAACCCTACTCAAGCGAAGTGCTCGAAATCATGGGCGTGAATGCGCTGCCATTCGATTCCGATCTGCTCGCCGCCCTCGGCCGTCCGCCGGTGAAACTCAACGAAGAAATACGCCTGCGCTTCTCCAAGTGGGCCCCCTTTACCCGCCGCAACCTGGCCAACAGCCTCGGCCGCCAGTGCATCGCCCACCCCAACGTCACCGTATTCACCCACGCCAACGCGATGTCCGTGGCCCTTGATGACTCATCCGAGCGCGCCGCCTCGGTCACCGCGAAGAACTACGCCGGCGTGACCTACACATTTGTGGCTGATCACTTCTGCGTCTGCCTCGGCACCATCGAATCGTCCCGCCTGCTCCTCGCCTCAACCGGCCCGAACGGCATCGCTGTCGGCAATCACTTCGACCAGATCGGCCGCTACTTTCACGACCACCTCAGCCTGCGCGCAGCAGTCTTCGGCGGGCCTGCACGCGACAGGCTTCTGCGCAAGCTCGGGCCCTTCTACGTCGAGGGCACATCGCACACCTGCAAGCTGGAGGCCTCCGACGAGTTGCGCATCCGGATGGGCCTGCCCGCGGCCATGGCCCACATCGTCATCGACGAGCCGCCGCACTCCGGCGTCGCCGCCGTCCGCAACCTCCTCAAGTCCGTGCAGCAGGGCAAGCTCAGCGAGGCCATCCAGTCCAACATCGTCGCCGCGATGCATGGAATCTTGGACATCGCCAGCCTGTTGTGGCAGTCGCGCATCCACCGCCGGAGGGCCGTCAACCGCCGCGCCCGCGTCTACTTGAATATCGACCTTGAGCAAGTCCCCCGCGCAGACGACCGCATCCGCCTCAGCGAAACCCGCGACGCACTCGGCCAACGCAAACCGATCGTTGAATGGCGCATCGACCAGCAGGAGTGCGATACCGCCCGCCGCTTCGCCCAGATCGTCCGCGCAGAACTGGAGCGCCTGCACCTCGCGCCCTTGGCCTGGATGACCGGCGTGCTGGAAGCCGGGCCGCTGCCAACTGCAATGTCTGACACCTTTCATCCCATGGGCGGCCTGCGCATGGGCAACCACCCTCAATCAAGCGTGGTGGACCCCAACCTCAAGCTGCACGGCGTCGCGAACCTGCACATCGCCAGCTGCGCGGTCTTTCCCGGCGGCGGCAGCTCCAACCCCACATTTACCCTCATGGCCCTCACCCTGCGCCTCGCCGATCGCCTCACCGGCCTGCTTCAGAAGTAGCGCGTGCCTCTACGCCGTCTCTCGCAATCCCCCCGCGACCGACGCCAACTCGCGCCGCAGTTCGACCAGCTCCGCATGGCTGAACCGGCAATCCTCCAGCGCGCGGCAGTTGCTCTGCAGATGCCGCGGCTGCATCATCGCGGGGACGACAGCGTCGATGCCCGTGCCCGCGAGGACCGCATTCAAAATCACCTCCGGCAGCAACTGTGGGTCCTTTAGGTCGAGCTTCGCGCGCAGCTCCTGGGGCAGCGCAGGGTCGTCCGCCAGCGCCGCGATGCCGCGCAGCGTCTGCCCTATGCCGGTTGCGCCCCCGAAGGGACGGTTGCCGGCCAAAAACATTTGCGCCTGCCCACTGCCTGGATCCCTCAGCCCCGCGATGCTCTCAAGAAATCCAAACTCGCCAATGTCGCAGGCGAACTGCGCACTCCGCAGCACACCTGGCCCGCTTGCCAGCGCAGCTGCGATCACCTCTGCCTCGCCCGAGATCCCCGCGACGCGCACCTTGCCCTCCGCCACCACGCGCTCCAGTTCCAGCAGCAGCTCCTCCTGCGCAAGCACGCTCAGCGGGGCCGCATGCATCAGCAGAATGTCCACGTAGTCGGTGCGCAACTCGCGCAGGCTCTTCTCCAGGCTGCGGCGCAGCACGCCCGCCGAGAACTGGTTCTTACTTTGCAACCGCCCCGCCTGCTTGCGCGCGACCTTGCGCAGACCGGGTACCAGCTTCACCGCGCCACGTGCCAGCGGCTTCATCGTCTGCTTCCAATTGTTTCGTGCCGGAAGAATGCCAAACTTGGTGCACAATGTAACGCGCTCACGGCGTCCCGCGCAAAACTCACCCAGCAACCCTTCGCATGCGCCGTACCCGTACGATCGCGCGGTGTCGAAGAACGTGATCCCTGCATCGTATGCCGCGTTCAGCGCCGTCACCGACTCCCGCCTGCCCGCGCTGCCCATCATCGCCGCGCAGCCCAACCCCAGCACGGAGACGTTGGGCCCACCGCCCGCAAGGGACACATATCGCATAGGTAGACCACCTTAGCATGGCTCCATGACCCACGGCTGATCGCTCCGCAAGATTCCGCGCGCCGCGCATCCGCGCCCCGGAAATGCCTGATTTCACTATGTCGCCACCCACCCCATCGGCGTAGACTTGCCTCACCCGTCGCATTTGCATCTCAATCGATAGTTCTTCATACGAGAGGGTATGCATGCTTATCAAGTCCGAGTTCGATATTCAGTTCGACCTGCCTCATCCCACCGCAACGGTGGCGATGCTGCACCTGCACCCGTCGCTCGAGCGCTACGTCCGGCAGGGCAACGTGCTGGTCATTGAGAACCTCGATGGCGGCGCCGCGCCCGGCTACGGCCGGCTGATCGGGTCGGAGGAGTATATCGACAGCTTTGGCAACCGCTGCTCGCGCTTCGTCGCGCCGGCAGGCCATCTGCGGCTCAGCGGCACCAGCACCATCGACGTCGATGGCATGCCGGAGCCGGTCAACCCAAACGCACAGCAGGCGCCCGTCGAAGAGCTTCCCTCCGACGTGCTACGCTTCCTCCTGCCCAGCCGCTACTGCGAAGTCGACCGCTTCGTGCCCATTGCGCAGGACCTCTTCGGCTGGATGACCCCCGGATGGACACGCGCCGCGGCCATCCGCGACTGGGTGCACGAGAAGGTGCGCTTCGACTACCAGGCCGCCCGGCCCACCAAGACCGCGATGGATGTCTTCACCGAACGCGTCGGCGTCTGCCGCGACTTCCAGCATCTCGCCGTCACCCTCTCCCGCTGCCAGAACATCCCCGCCCGTTACGTCACCGGCTACCTCGGCGACATTCGCTGGCAGTACACCGGCGCCGGGGACTTCAGCGCCTGGTATGAGGTCTGGCTGGATGGCCGCTGGCACACCATGGACGCCCGCCACAACGAGGCCCGTCCCGGCCGCGTCCTCATGGCCACCGGACGCGACGCCGCCGATGTCGCCATCACCACCTCATTCGGCAACGCAGTACTGCGCAACTTCTACGTCGAGAGCCAGGAAGTGAATGAGGATGGCACCATCGTGCCGCCCCTCTCCTTCGACATGCAGATGAGGACGGTCTAGAGCGCAGCCTCAAAGCCCCTCACTCTGAACCCAAAAAGCCGTCATTCTGGCCTGAGCGAAGCCAAAGGCCAGAATCTCTGTATTCGCCTTCGCATCCCACCCACGAGTTAAAGAGTTACCAAAGCCGCGCCGTTGTTATACCCTCAGCCTAACCTGAAAAAATATATCTCCCAACTCTCCCCAGCTCAGCGGACGTGTTGATGAACCTGACATTGACCCCCGCCGGCGCTCCCGTTAAGCCGGCAAGCGAGATGCGCCCCCCGCCCCCTGCCGCACGCCCGGCTAGGCTCGTGAAAGCGTCGATGCTCGCCATTGCAGCCGTATTCTTCACGCTGCACTTCGTCCATCTCCAGGCCGACTTCCCCAACCACTCCCCATGGTCGGATTGGTCGAAGTACACCGACGAAGGCTGGTACGGCGACGCGGCCATCCGCCACTACCAGCTGGGCCACTGGTATGTGCCCGGCGACTTCAACCCCGCGGCCGCACTGCCCGTCTGGCCGGCCATCGAGCTCGCTCTCTTCCGCTTCACTGGAGTGGGCCTCACCGCCGCGCGCGCGCTCACCGTCACCGTCTTTGGCCTCATCATGGCCAGCTGCTACCTCCTGATTCGCCGCTGGCCCGGACCCGAAAACCCGTCCCGCCATACGCCCAACGGGGCAGGGAACTTCACCGCCGGTTCAATCGCGCCCGCACTCACCGTCCTCCTTCTCGCCATCAGCCCTTACTGCTTCGCCTTCATGCGCCTCGCCATCCTCGAGCCCCCACTGGTCCTGCTCGCCCTCGCGGCCCTGCTGGCGGCCTCCACCGCCGGCCGGTCAAGCTCGCCTTCATGGCCGCTCGCGCTTGGCCTGCTCCTGCCGCTTATCGTCCTCACCAAGACCACCGGCGTCTTCCTCTTCCCATCGATCTTCTATCTGCTCTGGGCCGCGACCGGCTATCGCCTCAGGCCAACCCTCAAGGTCTCGCTCATCTCCGCAACAACTGCCGCCCTGCTCTGGTGCGCCTACTACCTGCTCTTCGTCCGCCCGCACTACCTCATCGACTACCGCTATCTCTTCAGCGCCAACGCCTACACTGGCGTCACCGCGGACACCTTCTGGTCCGTCCTCGGCGACACAATCTCCGATGAAATGTGGATCGGCGAGACGCTCTCCGTGCTGGCGCTCGTGGCGCTGCTCTTCGTGCTCGCGCTTCTATGCACGCGGCGCTGCCGCAGCAATCCGCTGGCCGCGGCGCTGCTGCTCTGGGTCTTCGGCTACGGCGGCTTCGTCGCCTATCACGCCAACCTGCAGCCCAGATACTACCTCGTCCTCGCCGTGCCCCTCATCATGCTGGTGGCGATGGTGTTTGAATGGGCGCTACTCGCCGTACTCAACGCATGGCCGGGCACACGCAAGCCTGTCGGACGCGCGCGAGTGAGCGCACTCCTGCTCACCTCCGCCACAGCCATCTCCGCCACCGCGCTACTCTTCGTCATCGTCAACGGCGCGCGCATGACCCTCGGCTTTCTCCTGCATCCCGAATATCAATTTGTGACTGCCGCAGATCAAATCCGCGACGCAATCGACCGCGAGTCCGCCGCGGACCCGCACCACCCCCGCCTTCTGCTCTCCATCTCCGGCGCCGACCTTTCGCTCATCGCCGGCCTTCCCTCCATCTGCGACGACTTCGGCACCATGACCCTGCCCGGCCGCGTCGCCGCCTACCGCCCCGGCTGGTTCGCCACCTGGAACGACGTCGAAGACGACAAGATGGAGTCCCTCGCCCCGCTCTACCGCCTCGTCCGCGTCGGCGAATGGCCCGCCTTCGACGACCCCGAACGCAACCTCCTCATCCTCTATCGCCTCGACCCCGTCGCCTCGCCCGGACCTCCCGGTCGCCCCGGCCGCCGCCGCTCGCTCTCCGTCCCGCACCGCCTGCGCACCAAAATCGGCGAGCAACCCACCGTCCGGCAACTCAAACACTGACCTCAGTCTGTAAACCTCGACCCCCCAAAACGGGGTCCTGAAGCCATTGCTAATCCATCGACATCCCCAATTGACTCCCATCCGCCACTCGGCTATCCTAAAAGCTCGCGCAGCCTCGCGTCTGCACGTCTGCGGCAAGTCGCGCCCGGTTTGGGCATGTACTGGTCTTAGGCGCCGCAGCAGGATGAGGCACCGTGGTGGATTCCCGGGTAGCTGCCCGCAAGATTGCAGCCCTGAAGCACCCACTTACCAGGCAATGTGCGTATCCCAGGCGGTCTGGCTTTCCCGCGTTTTGAGTCAGGGAGTGCACCTTAGCTCCAACCTCACTCGCTTTGCCGTGCCGTCCGGTTTCACCCGTTTCGCGTTCCGCCGATGCACCGCGGCTCGCATGAAGTTCCGCAGCAGAGCACAGTCACATTCTTCCGTATGACGCCGGACTGGGCTGGTTTATCCAGCTACAAGGAAGACGGCAGAACCAGGGAGTAAACACGAGTTCACCATGAACAACACCACCACCATCCCGAGCGGCAAAGACATCCAGCGCAAGTGGTATCTGCTGGACGCCACGGGCAAGACCCTCGGCCGCCTCTCCACCCAGGCCGCGTCCATCCTCGCCGGCAAGAACAACGTGCTCTACACGCCGTACATCGACATGGGCGACCACGTCATTGTCACCAACTGCGAGAAGATTGTCCTCACCGGCCTCAAGGCCGACAAGAAGCTCTATCGCCGCTACACCGGCTTTCCCGGCGGCCTGCGCGAAGAGTCGTTCGTCAAGCTGCTCGCCCGCCGTCCCGAGGCCATCGTCGAGCAGGCCATCAAGGGAATGCTGCCGAAGTCCAAGATGGGCCGCCAGATGGCAACCAAGCTCAAGGTCTACAAAGGCCCGCACCACCCGCACCTCGCCCAGCAGCCCCAGCCGCTGGAAGGCAAGGCGTAGAAGTTTTGCTTCACCATTGGATTTAGATAGGTCCGGCTGGTAGCCCAAGACTTCAGTCTTGGGTCTCCGGATCGGGTTTTAGATAGGTCCGGGCTTTAGCCCGGACATCGAAGGAACAAATAAAGCGAGGGGCTTTAGCCCCTGAGGTCAAAGTTAATGGCGGAATTAGTTCAGTACTACGGAACCGGGCGGCGCAAATCATCCATCGCGCGCGTATTTCTGCGTCCCGGAAGCGGCAAGTTTTTGGTCAACAAGAAGGAGTGCGACGTCTACTTCGTCACCGCGCAGCAGCGCGCCGCGGCCCGCCGCTCCCTCTCGATCCCAGACATCGGCGAGACCTTCGACGTCATCACCACCGTCAAGGGCGGCGGCGTCATGGGCCAGGCCGACGCCGTCAAGCTCGGCATCGCGCGCGCGCTCATGGTTTTCAACCCCGAGCTGCGCAAGGCGCTCAAGGCCGAAGGCCTCGTCACCCGCGATTCGCGCGGCAAGGAACGCAAGAAGTACGGACAGAAGGGCGCACGCGCGCGCTTCCAGTTCTCGAAGCGGTAGTTGCTGGTTGTTCGTTGAGCATCAACCCCGGACTGGAGACGGTTCGGGGCAAGGAGTCAAATCTCCCGCAGCCTGTCTCGTCAGGCAAGGGATCAATCCAGGCACCAGTGATTGCACCTGGCAGCCTTCACCAAGGAGCTAATTTGGCAAACATCACCATGAAAGAACTACTGGAGGCCGGCGTCCACTTCGGCCACCAGACCAAACGCTGGAACCCGAAGATGAAGGAGTATATCTTCGGCGAACGCAACGGCATCTACATCATCGACCTGCAGAAGACGCTCAAGATGTTCAAGGAGGCCTCCAGGTTCGTCACCGAACTCACCTCCTCGGGCAAGCTCGTGCTCTTCGTCGGCACCAAGCGCCAGGCGCAGGACGCCATCGCCGAAGAGGCCAACCGCTGCGGCATGCCCTACATCAACTCCCGCTGGCTCGGCGGCCTGCTCACCAACTGGGTCACCGTCCAGAAGTCCGTCAAGCGCCTCCAGGAACTCGACGACATGTCCACCGACGGCCGCTATGAACTCCTCACCAAGAAGGAAGTCATCAAGCTGGAGCGCGAGCGCAAGCACCTCTCCACCAACCTCGCCGGCATCAAGAGCATGAAGCGCCTGCCCGACGCCATCTTCGTCGTCGACTCCAACAACGAGGCCATCGCCGTCGCCGAGGCCCGCAAGCTCGGCATCCCCGTGGTCGCCGTCGTAGATACCAACTGCGACCCGACCCTGGTCGACTACGTCATCCCCGGCAACGACGACGCCTTGCGCGCCATCCGCCTCTTCACCACCAAGATCGCCGACTCCGCCGCCGAAGGCGTGCAGATGGTCTCCGAGAAGGCCTTCGCCACCGAGGTCGCCGACGTCCAGCAGGCCGAAGTCTCGCCGGAGTACGTCGGCGAGGAGGGCGAAGAAGTCGGAGACGCCGCATTCGGAGAGGTCCACGAGTCCGCCGGCCTCGCTGCCGCCTCAACCGACGATCTGGCGGACGACGACAACGTCGATCTCGCCGCGGTCCTCGGCGGCAACATCCGCAAG
>Ga0302320_10029067_pt1 | contig 10588 bp, 10 predicted proteins | sample Bog_T0_3_FD_202130 | JGI IMG/M metagenome (GOLD analysis project Ga0302320, IMG submission 202130) | Peat permafrost microbial communities from Stordalen Mire near Abisko, Sweden - Bog_T0_3 | ecosystem: Environmental > Terrestrial > Soil > Wetlands > Peat | place: Sweden: Abisko, Stordalen Mire... | reverse complement strand
TTTACTTCTGTGTTTACAATGACCACGCAAAGGAAGTCTTGCGATGTGTTTTACGGGGGTCAATTTGAAATGGCCGATAGGGGTCAGCTTCGATGGATTTTACAGGAATGTAGCTGTAGAAGGATTTTATGATAAAGTGCTTCCCATCACTGCGCAGCAAAAAGAAATGATCAAAAGGATACCTTATGACCCCGGCACCGATATGAAAATATTAGGCTCTACGGCCGAAGTGGGGGACACAGCTTACTCGCCGCTTGAGCGGGTTTGGTATCGCCCGACACTTGAAATAGTAGGCATGAGGGGTGGTTATATTGCAGCAGAAGGCCACTCCAATATTATTCCCGGTAATGCAATGGCCAGAATTACCTGCCGGTTAGTAAATAACCAGGATGGCAGGGAGATTATTGATCTCATTGTGAAACACATCAATAAAAACTGTCCACCGGGAGCTACCATTACTTATAAATTCTCCAATGGCTTTGCAAGCCCGGTGAGTTTGCCAACAGATACAAAGGAATATCGCTACATCTCAGATGTTCTTACAGCGATCTATGGCAAAGAGCCTTTTCAATATGCAAGTGGTGGGAGCGTGGGGGCAATGTCATCTGTAAAAGAAGTCTTAGGGTTATACGCTTATCCGTTAGGTTTTGAACTGTCCGACGAAAAATGGCATGCTGCCAATGAGTTCTTCAGGCTGTCGAGCATGCGCAGGGGACAATTGATTTACTGCTATTATTTAAAACATCTTGCTGACGAAGAAAGCAAATTAAAAAAGGGGAAGCACTAAAATATCGGATCATGACAATTTCAGAATTCATATCAGCCCAACCAGAAGAGAGACAAGAATTACTATCTCAGCTACATGAAATTATCATACAAAAAGACAAAACTGTCACAGCAGTAATTGCACCCATGATGGGAAAAGAGATGATCATTTATAATGCGCCGGGAAGTTTCAAATATGGGCTTTCCAGCGTGAAAAAATATATGTCATTGCACGTTTTGCCAATGTACGGGGCGCCTGCTATTTATGAAAAATATAAGGCATTGTTGAAAGATGCGAGCTTTCAGAAAGGCTGCATCAATTTCAAAAACAAAGATGAAATGCCCCTGAAAGTCGTAAAGGATCTGATTGCTGAATGTTCGAAAATTGATCTTCGTGCGATAAGAGAAAATTACCTGAAATCTAAATCGAAAAAAGCCTGAGCTAATTGCTCATCAGAATAATAGTTAAATGAGATTCCTGATTTCCTGACTGCCGTCGGGCAAGTGCGGGAATGACGTTGAGACCAAAGGCATTGGCCAACAGCAAGCTCTGCGAGAACATATTTCACAAAGCAAGTGTTTTGCAATAACTCGAACTTTCACCGTCATGCCTGCGCAGGCAGGCATCCCACTGACGGCGTCAGCCTGATAGAAAAGTGGGGTTCCCGCTTTCCTGACTGCCGTCAGGCAGGCGCGGGAATGACGTTGAGACCAAAGGCATTGGCCAACAGCAAGCTCTGCGAGAACATATTTCACAAAGCAAGTGTTTTGCAATAACTCGAACTTTCACCGTCATGCCTGCGCAGGCAGGCATCCCACTGACGGCGCCAGCCTGATAGAATAGAGGGATTCCCGCTTTCCTGACTGCCGTCAGGCAGGCGCGGGAATGACGGAAACACCCGAAGTATTTGCGAACAGCAAGCTATGCGAGAGAAAGCTTTCTGAAATCATGTTGACTGTAATTGCTCGAACTCTCACCGTCATCCCGCCTCAGGCGGGAGGCATCCCATTGACGGAATCAACCTAATTGTAGGATGACATTCCTGCTTTCCTTTGTCTTAGCAAAGTCTTACCCATCATGTGTTCAAAATGCAAGAGACAAATGCAGAGATTGCGCAACGAAATATTTCATTAATTTCAATAATTGATTTTGTAACGCGTCATACAAGCGAGAACCCGGGGTAACTTTTAGGCAATGTTATTGAGCATCCTTCTAAATTTGAAAAACATCTTTATGAATAAATATATCAGGTGTTTAAAAGTAGCTTTTTCGCTTCTGTTTTTTTGCCTTGAAGGATGCGTTTTGTTTGCGCAAGTAAATAGAACTTATTCTGCGGAAGTGGAAGCGAATATCACAAAGGTTGAGAGTAACTTGTCGGGCTGGTTGCAAATAGGCGATGTGCCAACTAAATGGACCTTAGCAGAGAGAATGAAATATTACCATGCAAATGGAGTGAGCATAGCGGTGATCAAAGACTATAAAATCGAATGGGCAAAAGGATATGGCTGGGCAGATAGCGCAGCGCAACGGCCTGTAACCACCACCACATTATTTCAGGCGGGTTCCATTAGCAAATCGCTCAATGCGGTTGGTGTCTTAAAATTGGCACAGGAAGGCAAACTGGACATTTATGCAGATATCAATAACTATTTAAGGTCATGGAAATTCCCTTACGACTCTTTGTCAAAAGGTAAAAAGATAACGCTTGCGAATTTGCTGAGCCATACAGCAGGGTTGACAGTTCACGGATTTCCCGGATATGAAAAAGGAGATACCATACCGACACTTATTCAGGTATTGAATGGTGTAAGACCTGCCAATACAAATGCTATCCGCTCCATGTACGAGCCTTCGTTGAAATACGAATATTCAGGGGGAGGAACAACCATTTCACAATTGCTGGTACAAGATGTAACAGGACAGGCTTATGACAAATACATGTGGGAAAATGTGTTGAAACCCCTGGGCATGACATACAGTTCCTACACACAGCCACCGGCTGCCGATAAACAAAGTTTATTGGCAACAGGTTATTACAACGACGGGAAACCTGTGAAAGGGAAGTATCATATCTATCCTGAACAGGCAGCAGCCGGGTTGTGGACAAATCCCACAGACTTAGCAAAATATGTTATAGAGACCCAGTTGGCTTTAAGAGGAGCATCTCAGAAACTGCTTTCTAAAAAAATGACGGAACTGAGACTGACTCCTTATATAGACAGTTCGGCTGCTTTTGGTGTTTTTATCCTTAACAAAAAGGGAACTAAATATTTTTCCCATGGCGGTGTTGACGAAGGTTTTGTCAGCGAGTATGTTGGCAGTTTAGATGGAGGCGATGGTGTTGTCGTCATGACCAATACTTACAATACAGCATTGTTCAATGAAATCATAAACAGTGTCGCCACGACATATCATTGGAAAAACTATTATTCACCAGTCGTAAAAAGAGAGATCATTTTGCCCGATAGCTTACTACAGGCGTACACGGGCAAATATAGACTGCGAAATGATACTTTATCCGTGATCAAAAAAAGCGACGGGATTTATTTAGATGTGGGTGGTAATGAACAATGGAAATTTCATTTCTCAGACAACACGCATTTTTTTGTTTCCGAACAAAATATAGATTTGAATTTTGTAATTGATTCTATGAAAAAAATTACCGGGTTCACCTTAGATAAAGAAACAGCTACGAAGATACAATAGCCTGATTTTTGGACTTCAGCATATCTTCCACATCATGAGGCAAAAATAGCCGGCATGGCTTCATGTACATATTGACTGAAATTTTTTGTCATGGCGGAGGCCTCGTCCAATGGAATATTTCATTAATTTCAATAAGTGATTTTTATTGCGGCCCTGGTTGTAGCAGTTTCCGCTGAGATTTTAATCTAATCTGAAAATAATGGACAATCAAGACAATGCTGAAAAAAACTTGGAACCTTCAAAAACCTATGTTTATACAATCAGGGATTGGAAAGAATATTTGGGGGAATCGCTTTTGATTATTTTCAGTGTTTTGTTAGCACTCATCCTGACAGAATATTTTAATAACCTGCACGAAAAGGAAAATACCAGAAGCATATTAAGAAGTATTGTTGCAGAGCTTAACCACAACAAAATTTCAATTCAGGAAATGAACAATTACAATTTGCAGGTGCTTAATAAAATTGACTCTGCATTAGACAACAAAGGCCTGCAACAACAACTTGTTTCAAATGACGAGTTTCACTTAAAAGTGATAGCTCCCCAGGGCGCTTTATACCGCTACTTAGACAATGAAGCATGGACAATTGCCAAGAACAACAATATCATGTCTAAATTAGATGTTGAAGCTGTATCCATTTTGACCAAGGTTTATGAGGATCAAAGTCGGGTTATGAAAGTGGAGGATGAAGTAGCGAATATTATTTTAAACAGAGAATCCAGGGACCCAAATAAAATTCACTCAACCTTGGTATTAATCCGGGATGTCTATCATGCATGGGCCGTTGACAGAACGGGGTTGCTTCTTCAAAGAATTGACGACGCATTGAAAAAGGTTGCAGCATATTAGCAAAACAGAAGATCAACTGCAAAGCCTGGCTTTTGCAATTGTGGAAAATGTATTTGCAAACGGTTGTATTCAAATCCCTCAACTAAACTGAATAAAGCACCTGCCGATATAGTTATTCCGGACACATTTCAAGCCATCAAACCAAATGGATTATTTACAAAAAATTATCACATACTTTGAACTTCATTCTGTTGACGGAATAAGGGAATGTTTTAAAAATGGAGTTGATCCAAACGAGGTCGTAATTGGGAAACCTCTTATTTATTCCCTTATAAACATGTACACCCGCGGGCCTTTATTCAAACAATGTATCCGGGTTTTTGAAGAATATGGTTTACACTTTGATGATAAGGTTTTGTTTTCTGTTCTATCAGACAATGCTGATTTGCTTGACAGGCAATTAACCGCTAATAGAAATGCATTGACAAAAAAGTATTCATTTGACTGCACTTTCACGCCACTTTATGAGGCGTCACTATTGCACATTTGTGCAGAATACAATCATTTAAATTGTGCTGAAACTCTCCTTAAACACGGGGCAGACATTAATTCAAAAGCGGGATTTGATGAGAATGGTTTTGGCGGACAAACCCCGATTTTTCATACAGTAAACCAGGACGCTAACAAAAGTACTGACGTTTTGAAATTACTGATTTCAAAAAACGCAGATCTGGCTTTAACAGTGAAAGGGCTTATTTGGGGCAAAGGGTATGAATGGGAAACATTTATTCCTTCAGTAAACCCAATAAGCTATTCTATGATGGGGTTGCTCAGGCAATTTCAGCGGACAGAAAAACAGATTTATGAAATTGTCGCGCTGCTATTAAAGGCAAAGTATGAGATTGATTATTTTCCATCTAACATCCCCAACAAATATTTAAACAGCTAATTTTTTCAACAGAAAGATTGCAGCTAAAATGGACTTGACCTGTGACCGGGGATGTGATTTTGATTGGCTACTGCATACTATCAAATGATATCTGGTAGAACCAATGCGTTCCCATTTAACCAATGTGCAGTTTGATAGCAGAATTATGCTGGTTTATCTCAAATACAAGGAAATTTTCTGCTCCGGTTGTAGATTTATGCTGCTATTATATTTTCAGCGCAATAATCAACCCCCAAAATATAAAAGATGAAAAAAAGCAAATTATTATTACCGGCCTTTGTCCTGATGGTGTTTGCGAATTGCAAGCTTCATGCGCAGGGCAATTACAGTTTGGATTTTAATCCCGGCAATTATTCGGAACAGACGCTTGAACTGAATGGAAAAGAATTCAAGGTGAGAGCTTTTGAAAAGATCGTGTATGCAAAAGCACCAGTGGATACAAGCTACCAAATCATGAATATTTATATCCCGGAAGAATATTTCGAAGGGAAAAGCATCAATGGCTATACGGCTGCCACAGCGCCTATTTTCCTGCCCAATCAAATAGGCGGATATATGCCCGGAAAACCAGCTTCAACAAAAAACAACGGTCCTTTTGGTGGGATGCCTCCTTTAAATGGAAAGCCTCCTGCTGGTAATATGCCTCCGATGGGTGGTGGGCCAATGGACGGGCCTCCAAGACAGTCTGCTGTGTTGGTTGCTTTATCCAAAGGATATGTGGTAGCTTCTCCCGGCGCGAGGGGCAGAACATCAAAAGATAAAGACGGAGTATATACCGGGAAAGCACCCGCAGCATTGGTTGATCTGAAAGCCGCTGTGCGCTACCTGAAATACAATGACGCAAAGATGCCAGGGGATGCGAATAAGATCATTTCTAATGGCACCAGTGCCGGCGGGGCGATGTCTGCATTGTTAGGTGCCACAGGGAATAACCCTGATTATTTGCCTTACCTCGAAGCGTTGGGCGCCGCAAATACTTCTGACGATGTCTTTGCGGTATCAGCATATTGCCCGATCACCAATTTAGATAACGCGGATATAGCCTATGAATGGCAATTCTATGGTGTGAACACCTCCTCCAGAGGAGGGCCTATGCAAAGCAACGCAAGTGCAGGCCCATCTTCTCTGACCGATGATCAGATATCGTTGTCTAAATCGCTGAAAGAACTTTTTCCAGCCTATGTAAATAGCCTGCATTTGAAAGATAAAAGCGGCGCCTTGCTTACGCTCGATGAAAACGGGAATGGCAACTTTAAAGACCTGGTGAAATATTATGTGATGGCCTCTGCGCAAAAGGCTGTGGACTCGGGCAAAGACCTGTCATCGCTTGCATGGCTCACCATCAACCATGGAAAAGTATCGGGCCTGGATTTCGATGCTTATGTACGTTATATGCAACGCCAAAAAACACCGGCTGCCTTTGATGCATTGGATCTTTCTACACCGGAAACACAGGAATTCGGTACCGATAAGATAGACAAACAACACTTCACTGATTTCGCTGAAGAACATACCGCTGTACCAGCAACAAAGGCGGATGAAAAGATTGTAAAGATGATGAACCCGATGAATTACATTGGCACGCCTGATACCAAAACATCCAAACACTGGAGAATCCGCCACGGCAGCAAAGACAAAGACACGGGTCTTGCTATACCCGTGATTTTAGGTACTTATCTTGAAAACAAAGGATACAATGTAAGCCTTGAACTTCCCTGGGACAGACCCCACAGCGGAGACTATGATCTGGATGAATTATTCAAATGGACGGATGGCCTCTGCAAATGACGATATACTGCTTCTGTTATTGCAAACTAAGACCATTGCAGTTTGTGCGGCGGGTTTTATTAATCAGAAATAATTAAAGAGCCATTTGAATTAAGAGGTAAGCGTTAAAAATAAAAATTGTTTATGGTCAATCAGAAAGTTCTTATTTTCAAATACTGAAATTAAGCTTGCGTGAAATAATCAGTGCTAACCGTTTTTCAGGAAATGATAAATTGAACAAATGAAAACGTCCATTGCTTTTTTATCGATCATCATCACTTTAGTATCGTGTAATTCAAAAACAGGAGGCGATGGCCTAAAGCCAGCCCTGCTGCCGATAGCAGGCACATGGAAGCTCATTAAAGGAACTGTTATAGATAAGGGTGATACGGTGGTTACTGATTACACTAAAAACGTATCCTTCATTAAAATCATCAATGATAACCACTTTGCTTTTTTGCAGCATGATTTAAAAAAAGGGAAAGATTCGGCGGCGGTTTTTGCTGCGGGTGGAGGCAGTTATTCTCTTAAAGACAGCCTGTACACGGAGCACCTGGAATATTGCAGCGACAGAAACTGGGAGGGAAATGATTTTTCGTTTACTGTTATTATAAAAAATGACACACTGATTCAGACCGGAGTGGAGAAAGTGGAGAGCACCGGAGTAAACAGGATGAATACTGAAAAATATATCAGGTTGAATAATTAACCTTTTATCTGGAACTGATCTGGGCTTTGGTACAGGGTTATTTTATGTTGGTAAACGAAAGCCCACAATTTTGAAACGCTCTTACATTCGCATTTTGACAAATCAAAAATTAAACAATCATTCTTCGGGCATCAATAAGAAATACATTGTTGCTGTATCCGCAATGACATTTGTATTGCCTCTGCTCTGTTCTATCGGGCAAATATTGATCTGTAAAGACACATCATTTTCATTTGGCTTATTTGGCAAATGGTTTATTTTCTCAGCCGTCGGCCTTCGACTTTTTATCGCAGGCATCAAGCAAACAACCGATCCTGCATTTACCGCAAAAGATATTTTCCACATTGACAACCCTGAAAGCTTCCCCATTGTGCGGGAATTGGGTTTTGCCAATCTTTGCTTCGGGTTAATTGGAATTGTTTCTTTCTTCCTGCCTTCATGGAGAATAGTGAGCGCATTTGGCAGTGGGTTGTATTATGGCATTGCAGGGCTTCAGCATCTTCTCAAAAAGCCTGTTGGTGCAAATGAAAAATTTGCATTGGTGACAGACATTATCATTTTCCTTTTACTGCTGGCCTACTTTGTAGAAATGGTTTGATCAATAGCATGTTCTTGCTTATCAGGCTATGGTTGAGTAGCCCATGCAAGCCCATCAGGAACCCCGCCTACATCGAGGTGGCTGGTCACTTCCAATGTTGCAAGGTCCACAATAGCAATATAATTATCTGCGGAACAGGCAACAAACGCACGGGCACCAACCGGATCCATCAAAATGCCTGCAGCACCTTTGCCCAGTTTCAGCCGTTTCACTTCTTTGTGCAGCCTGGGATCATAAATAGTCAGTTCGCCTGTTTGCAGGCTCGAAATGAATATAAGCTTTCCATCTGGCGTAAACTTGAGGCGGTTGGCACCAAATACCTTTGCATCAATTTTTGCTGACAGTTTTTTCTCGTTAAGGTCAATGATGGAAATAGTTCCATCCTCACTTGATGCAGTCCACAACTCATTGCCATCCGGAGACACATCAAATCCTTCAGAACCTCTGGCGGTTGGAACAATAGAATGTACCCATTCTTCATGTGGCCTGGCATTTGGTGGAGCCATTTTCCCCGGCTGTATCAGGGTGTTAACCAGAATGCTTACTGTGCCAGAAGAAACGTTGGTGGTGTAAATCTTTTTTGCATCGGCTGTAACATGGATCATGTGTGTCCTGTCCTGACCTGTCCCCATGCTCCAATCCAATTTGCCTGTTGCCGGGTCATATCGGCCGACAGATTTGGAACCTTCTGCAGTGAACCATGCCTTGCCATTTACAAAGCTAATATCATGAGGGCCAAACAATGGCCTTGTATCCACATTGAGCAAAGGCTTTTGCGCAACAAGGTCAATCAAATTCAGCTCATGCAAGCTGCCGCCACCATAATTGCATACATAAGCAATCCTGCCGTCGGAGGATGCAACAAGCTCGTGGGGATCTTCACCAACGGGAATGCGGGCGACAATTGTTAATGTAGCCGGATCAACAATCGCCAGTGTATGATTGGTCTTTGAGAGCGCCAGCAAGGAACGCTTTGGCGTTGCCTGGGCATTGCATGCTGTCGCTGCGCAAATGAATGCAAGCAGCAACACAGTTACTGCCGTTAACCGGAATGTGCAATGTTTTAAATTTTCCATAACCTGAATATTTTCGTTGTAATGGGGATATGAAACAGACAATTTATGTTCACAAAGCAAAACTATTTCATACAAAACGAAAAGTTTTTTACAATGATACCAACAAACGAAATGTCGCTGCGAACGTCCATTGGTTCGTATATGCAGGGATTTCATGCTTTGCCAATGCCTTCAGTAGAAAAATCATTCTACTGGCTGGTTTAAATCAGGAGAATAGAAGCCTGCACAGATAATAATGCACAATGAGGATCTGCAGTTATAAGTGACGAAAGTATTTCTCTAAGTGGGATGTTAGTGTTTCGGGTCAGTTCAAAGCTTACAATAATATTCTTTGACTTTCAGGAACGGTAGAAATGTGTTTCATTTTGCCTTGCCTGTATTCCTGATAGAGCCGCTGGATATCCTCACTGGTATCAGCAATGAATGGGCCATAAGAAACGATGGAGTCGCCTGTTGGTTTTCCTGCATACAGTACAAACCGAGCACCTTCTTCTCCGGCTGTCAACACAAAATCGCTTTGATCAGAAATGTTGAATAAATCTAACCATCCAATCTGGTCTTGGTGCAATTGCTTTCCATCTTCTCCAACTTTTGCGCTACCCTTGATGATGTAAAGAAAGCTATTGTAGTTCGCAGGAATTTGCAGAGTAGTTGTGGCGCCCGCTTCAATGGTAATATCAGCCACAATAAGCGGCGTATAATTTTGGACCGGTGAAACTAGGCCTGCTAATGATCCGCTGTACAGCTTGATAGAAACTCCGTTTTCTGATAATGCAGGTACATGGCCTGATTGTAAGTCCTGCACTCTCGGTGTAGCCCACCTGTTTTTCTTTGGCAAGGCGAGCCACAATTGCAACAGGCGCATCTTTGCTATCTTATCAATCGTTTCAGTGTGCACGATCCCGCTGCCTGCTGTCATCATCTGAAAATCGCCACCTTTCATTTTGTGGGCTTCATCGCCAATCTCGCCTTCCAGCAAAAAAGTGACCGTTTCAAAACCGGCATGAGGATGCGGGCCGCCGACAGGTGTATTGTCTTTCTTATCCAGCATGTCATCCATCAGCAAAATAAAAGGATCAGTTTCCGAAAAGCCACCGGTTAATACAGGGCGTGCAATATGTCCGGCCCCTAAAAAGCCGGGTTGACCTTTCGGAGTGTCTGTTCTTATTAATTTTCTTTTGATGGACATATTTTGTTTTACTGCAAGCCTGGTTTCATTTAATGCTA
>Ga0302320_10029066_pt1 | contig 10588 bp, 5 predicted proteins | sample Bog_T0_3_FD_202130 | JGI IMG/M metagenome (GOLD analysis project Ga0302320, IMG submission 202130) | Peat permafrost microbial communities from Stordalen Mire near Abisko, Sweden - Bog_T0_3 | ecosystem: Environmental > Terrestrial > Soil > Wetlands > Peat | place: Sweden: Abisko, Stordalen Mire... | reverse complement strand
AAAAATACACCTTCAGATGAATTTTACTCCGCTTATATTGAAGATGATGTTATTTTAAAAAGGAATACCGGCTTTACATTGTTGCTTGACAAGGAATGCACGATAAACGGTGTCGTGTATAAAAAATATTCCGTGGCTTATGCAAAGGCAATTGGTGGAAGCGATAGAATGGATTGCATCGTAACGATGATTGAAAATGCGTATGACGGGAAAAAAAATTATGTGAAATTATACATGTATAATGAAAATTATATAAGAGGGTTAGACTATCCGGGAACAATTAATGAAGGAGTCAAACAGAGCGCGAGTGATGTATCTGATCAGGCGGCATCAGAGGCAGGAACAACAGGTAGTACACTTACAACCATAAAAAATAACTTATGGAACCGTGAAAAAGAGATTCCTCTATATAAGAGATACAGGGTTTACTTAAAAGAAAATGAGGATGGAAATAAAAAGTGAGACATATGATTAAAAATTTTATTTTTATATTGTTTATTCTTAATATAGGTTCAAAGGTGACGGGAAAGGACCTGGATGCTATTTATGTAAACAAAAACGTATCTGCAACACTTGAATTTGATTATGATATTAATTATTTTTTAATAGCGGGAAATTCACAGATTGGAATCACGTCAAACGGTAAGCCGATTTTTAAATACTACGATGCTTATCTTGAGAAAAATACGATTACGTTTACTGTTAAAACAAGTGAAGCGCCCAAACTTTCTGTTGCGATAAAACTAACAAATGGAGACATGTATGTAGGATATATAGAATACAGTGAAAATGCGAATACACTGCTTTACTCCTATAAAAAGAAAAAAAGGCAGGAAGGGGAAAAAGAAATTAGTACCGAAAAAAGCAAGACGGATCAGGAAAGTGATGAGAGTGAAGAAATCTCCGAAGAACAAAAATTAAAATTAAGCTTAACAGAACGAGTTGGGATCGTGATCGGAAAAGGAATAAAATACAACACTTGGGGGGTTGAGAAAAATAAAATGCAGTTTCAGATTGCGAATATGATGACCGATGCTACCTACACCTATTTGTTTATTGTCATTGCAAACGAGTCCGCTCAGCAATTTGATGTTGATGGTGTTGTTTTTAAATATGAAGAGGGAAAGCGAAAAAAAATAAAAAAAGATGAAGCCAAAGTAACGCAAAGAATCGTACCGGTTATTGAACCTGAGCTAAAAAGCGTACCTGCTTATACTGTTGTTAAATTGGGTTATGTCATCCCTCTTTTTTCAGTCAATGACCGGGGCTTCCTGAACATTCAATTTGTAGAAAAAGAAGGAATCAGAGACTATACAATAAAAATAAAAGCTAATGAGACAAGAAGAGTAGATGTCTTTGATGAAATAAACAATGATAAATCCAATAAAAAATAGCACAAATTATAATTTTAATGATATTTTTGAATCACAAGAAATCAATTGTAACAGGAACAGAAATATATTAACATGCAACAGATTGTAATTGGTGAGAACTGGCAATTCAGAAAAAAAGGAGACGAGGCGTGGTTGTCTGCTGAAGTCCCCGGGGCAGTTCATACGGATTTATTGAATAACAAAAAAATTAAAGATCCATTTTTCCGGTTAAACGAGAAAGACGTTCAATGGATAGAAAATGAAGATTGGGAATACAGGTGTGAGATACAAGTCGAACCGTCTTTTTCGGAGGCTGATTGTACAGAACTTGTTTTTAAAGGGATTGATACCTATTCATTGATTACGTTGAATGGTCAGCTTCTTGGAAAAACCGACAATATGTTTGTTGAATGGCGCTATCCCTGTAAGGGTATTCTAAAGAAAGGGCTAAATCATTTGGAAGTGTTATTAAAATCGCCCATAAAGGAAGCGATGCCTTTATTTAAAGCGGCAGATTTTGAATATCCTGCAAACAATGATGAGGGTGACTTCCGGGTGAGTTCGCATACGCGTAAATCGCCCTATCAATATGGATGGGATTGGGGACCTCGTCTGGTAACAAGTGGGATGTGGAGACCGGTTGAAATACAATCCTGGAACAAGGCTGTTATCCGGAATGTACATGTGATTCAGGATTCTTTGAACAAAGAACAAGCTCGGATTAAGATAAATATTATAATTGAAAGTATAGATTCGTATGACGGTGTATTGGAAATAGCAATTAATAAAAAGAAATATTCGGATTTCTGCGCGTCATTGGAAAAAGGAATGAATACCATTGAGACTGAACTCAGTATTTCCAATCCTGAGTTATGGTGGACTAATGGGCTTGGAGATGCGGTTCTATATGATCTTGGTCTGACGCTGATCCATGCCGGTAATAAAATAGATTTTGCCAAAACAAGATTTGGACTTAGAACAGTGGAACTAATCAGGGAAAAAGATGAAAAGGGAACCGGTTTTTATTTTAAGGTAAATGGGTTTCCGGTTTTTATGAAGGGCGCGAATATCATTCCCGGAGATTGTTTTCCATCCCGGGTAAAAAAAGAAACCTATAATCAATTGATTCAGGATGCTGTTTCAGTGCATATGAATATGCTCCGGGTGTGGGGTGGTGGAATATATGAAGACGATACTTTTTATGATCTTTGTGATGAGCATGGCATATTGGTTTGGCAGGATTTTATGTTTGCCTGCGGGATGTATCCTGCCACAGAAGAATTTCTATCCACCGTGAGGAAGGAAGCAGAATATAATATTCAGCGAATCAGAAATCATCCGTGTATTGCTTTGTGGTGCGGGAATAATGAAATTCTTGAAGGCTTTCACGCTTGGGGGTGGAAGGAAAAGTTAGGAGAAAAGAATGCAGAGAAGGCGTTTCGGGAATATGAACAAATATTCTATGAACTGATTCCTGAGATTTTAAGAACATCAGATCCAAGCCGTTCCTACTGGCCCTCTTCGCCCAGCAGTGATTATGCTGAGAAGCTGAGTCTGACTTCGGGGGATTATCATTTCTGGGACATCGTGAAAAGTGATCTTCCGATTGCTGTTTATCGTGATCATGTAGGCAGGTTTATGAGTGAATATGGGTTTAAGAGTTATCCTGAACTGAAGACTTTAAAGACTTACAGTATTGAAAGTGATTGGGATATCCGTTCCGCAGTTCTTGAATCCCACCAGGGTTGGGTGACTGGCGCTGATCTGGTGGAAAAAAACTTATTAAGGGAATACAGGAAACCGAAAAATTTCGAGTCTTTTTTATATGTCAGCCAGTTGTTGCAGGCAGAAGCCATCAAGATAGCTGTTGAAGCGCATCGCGGGATGAAACCCTATTGTATGGGTTCTCTATACTGGCAATTGAATGACTGCTGGCCTTGTGCATCATGGTCAAGTATTGACTACTTCGGGCGATGGAAAGCCATTCATTATAAATTGAAAAATCTGTATCATTCCATTTATGCCATTGCCGTGGAGATTCGTGAATTGCTTGTTGTGCGGCTTCTTTCAGACGAGATAACGGAACAGGATGCAGCTGTACATTGTAAGATCATTGATTTTTCCGGAAAAATCATCTGGCAGGAAAATAAAATTAAAAAGATAAAAGCGAACACGAATCAGATCTTTGCTGAAATACCAATCAATACCATCCTAAGCGGACAAAGCAGGAAGGATATTTTATTTTCCATCACGATACAAAAGGGAGAAGAAATTATTTCCGGAAATATTTATTACTTTAATTCACCAAAGTATCTGAATCTGCCAACCCCAAAGATTGAAACCTCATATAAAAAAATAAAAGAAGGAACGGACATCCTGTTAAAAACAGATAAATTAGCAAAGAATGTATACCTGAGTTCAGAGACAGAAGGGTTTTTCAGTGATAATTATTTTGATTTATTGCCGGGAGAAACAAAAAAAATTAAATTTTCAACTAAAGAAGCTTCAAATGATTTAAAGAAGGAGATTAAGATTATATCGTTAATTGATACATACTGAAGGGCATCTTAAAAAACTGCTTTTTCATCGTTGGGCTTCATTTTTAAAATGCTCATTTACAAATAGTAAACTCCACTTTTAAAAATTTGCCCGCCTCAAAAAATCTAGTTTTTAAAGATGCCCTAAGTTGAAGAAAGCTGAAGGCTATGAAGGCCGGTGGCTGTAGGGTCTCCAGGTGATAATTTAAAAATTAAATATGATTCGAATGGAAAAAAATATTATACTGTTATTTATTGTTATAAGTATGTCGGTTAGCGGACAGACGCTCCGTCATGTGGAAGGTTGGAGTATGGGTGGGGCAGGGTTTGGAGTAACGCCTCAATGCCAATACTATTATGTAAATTATAATTATTTCTTCGGTAAGAATTTCTTTTTAAATATTGAACCCGGTTTATTACAGGGAATGTTGGGATTGACAAGTTACCAGCTTTTAGGCGGTTGTTATGATGTTAATTATACATTTTTTAAATGTCTGAATGACCGGTTGTTTTTTAATGGTTCCGGTGGTATGCAGACAGCAGCAGAAAAGATAAACAATGAGATTTTCGGTTCCAGGTCGGCTTTTGTTTTTGGAATATACGGCGGTGGATTGGTGGAATTGTATCTGGTTCGGAAAATAGCGCTGCAAGGTTTTATCCGTCAGTATCTTCAGTTTAACAGTAATGTAAATAATACAAATACCAATAGCATATTACTTTCAGGTGTGGGAATAAAAATCTGTTTAAATTAATTATAAAATTCCATTTCTAATAACCATCCTTTATCATATTTAAAGTTGTTATCTGTAAGATAATATATCAAATTACTTTTAAATCAATACTTTATTAAAAAAATTAAAAACAAATTAATTATTTTGTTAAAAATAACAAATATTAAATATATTTGCCAAATATATTAAAATATATAAGTAATTAACGGAAGTAAATTAAAAATCTATTACATGAAGAAGATTGAAGCAATAATTAGAAGGTCTCAGTTTGAAGAAGTAAAAAATGCGCTGCATGAAGCGGAGATTGATTTTTTTACTTACTGGGATGTTACCGGGATAGGTAACGAGAAAGCTGGTTCTATCTTTCGGGCGAAAGTCTATGAAACCAGGTTTATACAAAGAAGAGTTATCTCATTTGTGTGCAGGGATCACCTGACTGAAAGTGCAATCAATGCAATCATCAAGTCGGGGCGTACCGGAGAACTGGGTGACGGGAAAATTTTTATTTCCGACATTCAGGAATCTATAAGAATCAGAACGGGTGAAAGAGGACCTGAATCTCTCTTTATTAAAGATTAATTAAACATAGTGATAACTTAAATTGAATAAATGTAAATGTGTATGAATTCAAATAAATTTAAAAAAGCAGGTATCATATTACTCTTTTTAACCGGATTGATCGGTAAGGTTAGTGTATTTGCGCAAGCAGTAGTGGAAACGAAACCGGTTATTGATACCGGCAGTACGGCATGGCTGATCGTAGCCAGTTGTTTTGTTTTGATGATGACAATACCGGGTTTGGCTTTCTTTTATGGAGGTTTGGTAAGGACAAAAAATATGCTCAATATATTAATGCAATGTTTTATCATGGTTGCAGTCATTACTCTTCAATGGGTTATGTTTGGTTACAGTCTTTCCTTCGGTTCCTGCAAAGGTGCATTGGCTCCCTATATAGGTGGTTTTGATTGGGCTTTTCTGAAAGGAATAGGGATTAATGATGTGAGTCCGTATTTTATTTCCCAGTCAACGGGACGTATACCGCATCTTGTCTTTATATTGTTCCAGTGTATGTTTGCCGTGATCACACCTGCCCTGATAATAGGTGCATTTGCTGAGCGTATAAAATTTTCAGGATTTCTTCTGTTTAGTATTTTATGGGCTACCATAGTTTATGATCCTATTGCACATTGGGTATGGTCAACTGATGGTTGGCTGGCTAAATTGGGCGCTTTGGATTTTGCCGGGGGTACGGTGGTTCATATTAATGCCGGGATTGCTGCTATTGTTACCGCGGTTGTTTTGGGCAAGAGAAAAAATTATTATCCTGGTGCGGGCATTCCTCCTCATAATATTCCTTTTGTAGTATTAGGTGCTGCTTTGTTGTGGATTGGCTGGATTGGGTTTAATGCAGGAAGTGGTCTTGCAGCAGATGGATTGGCCGGCAGTGCATTTTTAGCAACACATGTTGCCGCGGCTGCAGCATCTGTTACCTGGGTTATCTTAGATTATATTTTTAATAAAAAGCCAACTGTTATAGGCATAGCTACTGCGTCAGTTGCAGGGTTGGTTGCCATTACCCCGGCGTCAGGGTTTGTTGATGTGTTTGGTGCCTTAATGATTGGCATAGGTGTTTCATTACTTTGTTTTTACATGGTGGGTTTTGTTAAACCAAAACTTGGTTATGATGATTCATTAGATGCTTTTGGTGTTCATGGAATGGGTGGTATATGGGGCGCTTTGGCAACAGGTTTGTTTGCTTCTCCCTTGATTCAGAATTATAAAGGTTTGTTTTACGGGGATGCTTCTCAGTTTGTAAAACAGATTATAGCGGTTGTGGTTACCATCCTATATTCCGGTATTATGACCTGGATTCTATTTAAATTAACTGATAAATTAGTTGGAATCAGAGCCAGTGACAAAGAAGAGTCCATTGGTCTTGATCTGTCTGAACATAAGGAAGTAGCTTATACGAATGTAGACTAAAAAATACATGTAAAGACTTTTGATAAGGTTTTAAATTTTTCAAGTCAGGAGAGATTATTTTATAGCATCTCTCCTGGCTTTTACCCCCACCCAGAAGCTCCAAATCCACTCTATTTGTTAAGATATTGTTAATTCAGGTTTAAATAATTCTTAAATCTGAAATTAGCCAATAGATTAGTTTGACAAACCATTTAATATTGTAAAAGTTATTTTAGGGCACCTCAAAAAAAATATAGTTTTTAGAGATGCCCTATATAATAAAGTTACTTTATAATACTGAATGAACGTAGTGATCTTAAAAATTTATTATTTATGAGAAAAACAGGAATGATCCTTCTTTTGGTTTTTATATATTTTTTTGGAATAAAAATACAGGCACAAATACCGGATTCTGTTAATTACAATTACAACAGTTCAGTACCTAGTGTTAATTTAAACCAAAGCATTACAGCTTCCAATTTTAATTTTTTACCTACCCCTCCCAATCAATGTGTATATGGATATAATTATAATACCGGAGAAAATTACACGGGAAACAGTGTCTATACCGGTTTCTATTGTTTATTGCCTGGTTCAGGGTCAGCCCAATATCAATTACCGGGAGGAAATATTGATGGTGTTGAAGAAAATTGCACCAATAATAGTTTTACGATACAAAGTCTTTTTGCAGGATATTCGTTTCCAACTACTGAAGAATTTACAATCTATACAAGAGCTGTCGGAGAATTTAACAATAATGTAGCTTATTCATATTATGTGCCGGGGGATGGTGGAAGCGAGGGTAATTGGTTTACCGGATATCAATGTACATTTTCTAATTTCACAGGTTATGGGAAATTGAATGTATGCCAGAATATTTCAACTCTTGTTGTAACTAATGATACCATTATTACCCCTGTTGATATGCAAATCAATGGAGGTGTAATAAACCTGGATCAACCGGATTTATATTTTGTTACCGGTTCGTTGTATAACAATTCGCCTAATTCTGAATATTTTACTTCAGGTGACATATCAAATGGATTCATTTTTACCCCTACAGGATTGGGTAAAGTCCCGGTTACCTTTACCAATACAAATCAATGTGGAATTTCAAAAACAAGTTTCGGGTACATTACAGTTTCAGGTTTTAATGCAAACCAGAGTATATCTATTAATACATACTTTAGAAACGTTTATAAAGAAACAAATGGTACCAGTACTGCAACATATTCTTTTAATAATAAGACTAATAGCCAAACATGGGATACTGTTGTATTTTATGAAACTTATCCAAATTTTAATTTTAGTCTCTGGCTAAATAAATTAGCGAGTAGAAACGATATCCTTATATCAAGAACGGTTAACGGAATATCAGCTACATATACAGAAACGGAAGAATTGTTTGTGTATGCTAATGTTTCTTCTGGAGGTTCGTTATCTGATTCGACAAATTATGTGGGCATTACAAAAATTCCTACATTTAAAATCACTGATCCTATTTCAGAAAGTGCATTGAGTTTTAAATCATTATATAATAATAAAAATTGCAGCGGTGGAGCTCAGGATTCATTAACCTATTATTTTTTATTACAGGGAACTGGACCTGCCAAATATTATTATCTGGGAACAGAACAGGATGGAACGGAATACCCGTTTGATCCTAATAGTCCTGTCACACAAACAATTTCTAATGCAACCCTACCCTTAACAGAATCTTTTAATATTTACACAAAGGCTGCCGGTACCTTTTCTGATGTGATCAGTTTCTATGACTGTTTAGGTTGCGGAGCCGGCGGAAGCAATGAAATGGTATATAACTGTGAAAGCAGAAATTATAAAGGTTACGGAATAATCAATATTGAACAAAATATATCATCCCTTAATGTAAATCCTGATACAGTTATAACTGCTGCGGATATAAAAAGTAATAACGGTGTTATTAACCTTGATCAGCCAAATATATATTTTATAACAGGTTCATTATTTAACAATTCAGCTTCATCTGAAGGGTTTTCATCCCCATATGTAACAAACGGTTTTACTTTTACACCTACGGGAATAGGTAAATATCCGGTTACGTATACCAATACAAATGTATATGATATTACAAAGACCTTTCATGGGTATATTACAGTTTCCGGTTTTTGCAAAGAACAGCTTGTCCCCGTTACTACCTATTTCCGAAATCTGAATACTCAAACTTATTCAAATGGTACGGCACATTATCACTTCAAAAATCATACAAACGGGGCAACATGGGATACATCAATTACAAGCAGCAGTTATCAGGCATTTCAGAATTTTAGTTTTAATTTTAAACTCTGGAATAATCCAAACCATTTGCTTTTATCAGGCAGCGAACCAAAAAATGATATTCTTGTAACACGAACTGTTACAGGAAATACGGCAACATATACAGAAACAGAAGAGATGTTTGTTTATTCCAACATAACAAATAGTTTTATTAACTGGAATAATACGATAGAAGAAGGAACAAATATAAATATCACCAATGCCAATATCAGTAACCCCTATACAAAAGATTCATTTGATTATATTTTATTCTCCGGTACGAATGTACTTACAAATACATATATACCAACAACCGGATACCTGGGATATGTAAACCTGTCAGGTGTTATATATGACCTAAGCGGATGTCCTGTTTCTGTTAACGATACGGCAACGGTTAGCGGTCAATGCAGTTATCAGAATATTACATTGCAGGATTATTTCCCCGGCAATTATCAAAGTTATTCATTTTCTTCAACCAGTATGACCTATACGTTTAGTTGTAATGGCAAATCAATTAAAACAACCAATACAGGGTCAGATTTTATAGCATTAGCCAATGCTGTTTATAATCCTTCTACAGGTATTTTAACTTTTAATGGTCAAAATATTTCGTTAGGTAAATTAACTTTTGAAGATGGTACAAATGAGTTATATATTAAAAGAGTTTTTACCGGAACATTATCAGGGGGTGGTACTATCAGCAATACAGAAAATGTAACTTTGCTTGTAGAAAACAATCTACATTTCAGTATTGTCGGTCTGCCTGAAAATTCATGTGTCAACACTACAATAGACCTTAAAACTTATATTTCTCCTTCTGATTATACTACAATTACTTTTAAAGATTCCACCACCAATACGACCATTTCAAATACCGGGGCATTAAACTATGCGTTGACTCACGTGGGTCTGAACCTGTTAAAGGTTACGATATTATATAATGGATGTAATGAAACACTTTGGGGTAATTATTCCGTGCAGGCATTGCCGGTTATAAATTTATCTGATGTACCGGCAGAAGTTTGTGAAAGCGCCGGGGAGATTCAGCTCTTTGCAACGGCAACCCCCATTGGCGGAACAGGATATTTTGAAGGCTTATCTGATAACATACTGCCTATTGTTAACAATCCCGCTGTTACAAGCTACCCTGTTACTTACACGTATACCGACCTTTATGGTTGTACAAGCAGCAAAAGTACCACTATTGGAGCCGTGCCAAGTGCAACGCCTGGATACAATGCCCCAGCTTATTATTGTACCAACCAGGGAGTCGTAGCCCTTTCAGGAGGTTACCCGGCAGGTGGTTTCTATTATAATAGTGATTCTCTTATTACAGATACTCTGAAACTGCTATGCAATGGTGTAACAACAGCATTTGGAACACCAACATCTATAGCAAATTTTTTTATTAACAATGGAAGTCCATATTATACACTTTCTGTAGGAGAAGTTGAACCTGAACAGGATATTTTTTCAAGAACACTGCTTAAATTTGATTTTTCAGGTATTGATAAAAGTAAATTTATTTATAATGCTACCTTGGTGCTTCACGGGGTTACAGGGATAACCAATCACAAATATGGAAAAATAGGTCTTATGGCAGCCAACTGGACGGATGGAACGGATGGGGAAGGTCCCATCACTGCCTATAATAATCTTGCTTTTTCTACGATTGATTCTACCAATA
>Ga0302320_10029065_pt1 | contig 10588 bp, 8 predicted proteins | sample Bog_T0_3_FD_202130 | JGI IMG/M metagenome (GOLD analysis project Ga0302320, IMG submission 202130) | Peat permafrost microbial communities from Stordalen Mire near Abisko, Sweden - Bog_T0_3 | ecosystem: Environmental > Terrestrial > Soil > Wetlands > Peat | place: Sweden: Abisko, Stordalen Mire... | reverse complement strand
ACGAGGTAGTCTTTCTTCGCCTGGTCGTCAATCAATGGGTCCGAAAGTCTTTTTGTGAGCTCCGGATCGGAAAAAACCTTGAGATCGAGGTACTTCTTAACGGCCCGACTACCGAGTCCATCGTTTGAGAGGTAGGATTCGCCGGCAGCCCTGCGTACGAGATCGATCCGGGGAGCCAGTATTTCGCAAACGATGGCTGGCAGTCCGGTACTTCCCGACCAGTTATTCGCCGTCTCGATTCCGTAGAGGTATAGGTGAAAGCCCAGCAACGGCCCCAAAAATTGAAATGCGTCCTGGTCAGGAAGGTTCAGCGCGAGGACAGCAGCTATATCTTCAGCCATTCGGTCGAACGCGGGGTGCGTTCTATAAGGGAGGTATGTTCCCCCTTTCCGGGAGCCACGATCCGGTTCTGAATCTGACAGAAGACGCATGACAAGGCGATTTCGGGAGGTGCCGGGATCAAAGGAAGGCGATAGGCGATCCCGTATCTTGTCGCGCAAGGGAGCGGAAGCGCGCGAAAGCATGAGATATGCCATCTCTCCTGTTCTGGTAAATACACGCCTCGTCAGCTCAAAGCCCTCACCCTTCACAAGGATTGCTTCATAGAGTGCCGCAGGGCCGATGGGAAAGACGAATTGGGTCGTCCAGCCTCGTTCACTACCTGGGTCCACGGTGATTCTCCGCAGGAGGCGGATCACGCTGACGAGCTCGGCAAATGTATCGAAGCGCTTGCGGAGATAAGTGAAATCCGCAGCAAGATGGTCTCCAAGGGCCGCGTTCTCATGCATCACTTGCAGCCATTGCTTCCATCCATCTTCGTCGCTGCCCTGAGCGTTGCGCAGGATCTCCTCCATTCTTGGGTTGTTAAAGAGGAGATTGCGCAGCTGCAGAGAACGGTTGGCGGCGTACTCCGGGTTTTCTCCGGGGCGCGTTTCGGCAAGGAGCTTGCCTTCACGAGACATTCCCTCCGCCATGCCCAGGAACTCCAAGAGTAGGGCGGAGAACGGCTGGCGCTCAAGCCGATGTCCCCAGATCGCCTCTGCAATCCATGCGTCGTTACTCGATTTTGAACCGTAGTAAGGTTCGATGTTGGCTGACGAAATCATTGCTCCACCAAATGGACAGGCAACTTATGAATGGTTCCGCCCTCGTGCACCTGAATCAGATGCAGCGACCGCGAATTGACCTTAAGCTGAAGATCGCGAAGGCAGCGCTGCTTAAGCGACAGGAAGTCGGTGCACGATTCACGTGAAAAGCTTGAGGGCATGGCGCCGTCGGCGACGCGACACAGAAATTCAAACCGGGGCAGAGTTAGAGCAAAGTGGAACTCTTTCCCGTTGCTGCGAATCAGGGCCTCCGGGATGCAACTCGTCTGCTTCATTGTGATCTCAAGCCCCGGTGGGTCCGAGTCAAGTTCCACTTGCGACAGGTAAATATCGCTTACCGGCGAGGTGGTCAGGTCGAGTCCCGTTGTCAGATAAATTTCGTTGGCATGCTCCGCGAGAAGCAAGCCAGTCCATATCCGATTAAGTCCGGAGGCAATTTTTCTCAGGTGAAGACGCGCAGGTGCATGACCCTCTTCGAGCGGGCGCAGAATCTCGTCAAGATACTCTCGCGCATGATGGAAGACGGAGGTTTTCCACAATGAAAAGGTCTGAAGCTGCGCCTCGGAGGCCTGTAGAAACACGCGGCGCCTTTCTGCGGCCAGCTCCGCCAAAAATGATTCGGTTTCATCTTCGGTACTGATGTCGCCGCGAATATAGCGCCTGAGCAAATTCTCAAAGTCCGGGTTACGCTGGAGAAAGGGATCTGTGGCAATCAAATCGTGATATACGGCTTTGAGATCCTGATCCCGCGAGCCGAAGATGATCAATTCATCGAGGTCGTTCGTCGTTTCATCGCCAAGATGAAGCATCGACAGGAATCGGAAAACCTCCCGCTTCCGGCGATTGGTGGTGGTAAGATTCTCTCCAAACAGAGTGCGATGCAATGCCGCCCTATGAGCCGTGCCTGCCGTCGCGATCGCGTCTGCCTGACTCCCTGGGCGGATGACTCGGTCTTTGGCTAGTGGGTGTCCAAGCAAAGCGTTGGCGATAAGGCAGAGTACCCCTCGAATAGGCAAATGGTGCCCTGTCACATCTGCAATGCGCGCCAGCATGATGAGTTTGGCGCGCACTTCTGGCCTATTGAGCGTTCTGTAGTTCCGAGTCAGGGACGAGTTTTCAGAGAAAAGCGGGTTGTTACTCTCCTCCTCGAAACACGCCCATTCTGGGCGGTCGAGAACCGCGGCGAGGGACAGCTTCATGATGTGCTCGCTTGGAATCGTGCTCAGATTAATGAGCCGCAGGCGATCTCCATAATCGCTCTCGTTCCTCGCATGAAGGCCGATCAGGGTCGATTCCAACTTTCTTAGCAACGCGGAGGTGTCAGAGGGTAGTGCTCGGAAGAGCTCATGCATCTGTCCGTCATTCACTGCCAGGACAAAGCGCTCTTCACTCTCACCGAAGGCAGCTTCGGCAAGCCTTTCAAGGAGCGCGACATCATCCTCGCTGATATGTCCGTTCATCTTTCGTCTCCAGGCAGTGACGTCATAGATGAGTGTTATCTTGCGTTGACCCGCCGCTGTGTCAACGCGGATCTCTTCTACCCCAAGGGTTCCCTTGGGCCTGTTGGCGGTCAGTTCCTGGACGAGTTCAAAGCACAATGAGGTCTTGCCTTCGCCCGCTGTCCCCGTCAGGACCACGTTCCTGAAAGCACCGGTGGACTTCGGAAAGCAATCGAGGAGAAGCTGTCGAGCCGGATGGTCGAATACGAGTTTTGGAATACCTAGATAATTTGCAAGTTTGTCTACATGCTCAGCCTGCATGGCTTCGTTATCTGCTACCGGGGAGTACGCACGCAGCAGTCTTACCCACTTTTCGCCCTTCGTGCGAACTGTCGAGATAGTCATGCTTCGCTCACCGGTGGCAGAGGAGACACCCCTGCTGAGACTGAGGTAACACTTCCAGACCGCCCAGGGTCTCGGCCAAGGATAAATTCTTCTGTCGTTTCAAGAGTCTCGCCTGGGACTTTTCCCAGTTCTCTTCGATTTGCGCCATTCGCTCCGGGCGCTCTAACTCGGTCAACGACTCATCCACGCTCCAGTAAAAGATGTTGCCATTGACATGATTTGGCTTTTCGTATGCCTTTGCCTCCTCATACAGGTCCGGATAGCGTTGCTTCAAGCGAACCCACTCGATCTTTTGCTGGTAGAAACAAAAGAAGCAACCGCTTCGCGTGCGTCCCCATTCTGTATATGGAGGCAGGCCAAGGCCAGAATTCTCGAGGATTCGTTGTACTCCGGCGTAGTCAATCCCGTCTTCGCGAAAGGGAAATACCGCGCGGATATTTGGTTTGTGGCTGATGTATCCAACTCGTTCTTCATCGGCACGAATTCCTACATAATTGATGCAAACGTCGTCGCCGATATAGTTCTCGAAGGGCTTCAGCTTCATCATTTCGGTGCACCATCGCCGATGATTCGACGGCAACATACCACCCTTCATTCGTAAGATGTTGTCGAACGTAGTTCCAAACGTCGTGCGAATGATCTTCTGGCCCAGGTATCCCTCAAGACGTTCCAGATACTCATATGTGTCGGGAAGTTCCTTTCCGGTGTCGTGGAAGATATATTCCATATTTTCGAACCGGTCGCGCATGTGAACGGCGAGAGCTGCACTGTCTTTGCCTCCTGAAAGGCTAAGCACGTGGCGGATGCACGAGGTGTTACTGAGGAGCTGGGGGCTCTGTTCCGGGTTGTGAGTAGTCATCGTTTTATGACTCCCTCGAGATCTCGTTTGTGTGAAGCTGAGTCCAGATCGCACGCATGGCGGCTGCCAAACCATGGCGTCCGTGCTTTGAAAGGATCTGTTGAATTTCGGTTTCAACCGGATGTATCCGATTCTCGTCCATTCCATCCCAATGCACAAGATCGCCCACTTCGCTGCCGTCGCTCTTTGTGATTGCGATCCGAAGAGCATGGCCGTTGAGCTTCCTCGTGGTTCCGATCAAAGCAAGTTCGGTGCGCTTAAACCGACCGGCCGCGATTACAAGCTGGTGATGGAACTCCGTTTCGTCATTGTCTATCCATCTCTCAGACGACTTTCGTGCCAACAAGTTGGCGATTGACTCAACCCAGGGCTTGTCGTTGAGGGCGTTGTCAGCAAGCCGCACGGCGAAGGCCTTGAGTACAGGCTCAGTCACGACGGCACAGAGTTGCGCTGCGCGAGCCGCGACCATACTTCTACCGGTGGGCATTCCTGTCTCAATATCGAAAGCGGCGCAAATCGCGTCTCCCAATCGGGCCACCAGCCTTGGATAGGCCGTTCGAATCTCATGTAAGGCTGTTCGCAATCGTGCTGCAAGTTCTTCCGAAGCCCTAAGCCCTTCCTTTCCTATGGGGGGGAGGCCGCATGCCTCAGGAATCATCGTGAAGACCAGCCTCACTGGATCGCGCGCTTCGAGAAGCGCGCGACGTACCGCAACGGCAGCTGCTGGAAGGCTGTTTGTTTTTCGGGAATATTCAGGGACTTCGCGACTTATGAAAATCGTAAGAGGGCGAACAAGATCGATAAGGTCTGTCTTGGAAGCATCCCGTGGATCAATCTGAAGCAGGTGCAGTAATTTTGTGAATACCTCGGCGCGGACGCTGTCGAGTTCGCAATATTGAATGTGAAAGAACTGTGGCTCTTTCATCAGCCGCAGAAACACTTCCCCCCCGACTTCGGGAAGGTACGTTCCGTCCTCATACAGGGCTACGTGTTGGTGATGTGTCGAGAGATAAATCGCAAGGATGAACGGCTGGAGGCCTTCCCGGATGCCAAACGGAACCTGTGAGAGGCCGTGGAAGATCTGCGGGACCGGAATCAGTGCGTCAGTACCGCGATGCTGGAGCAGGTCAGTGATGCGGTTCAAGGCTGGCAGGAGCTTGCAATAGTCACGCTCTTCTGACGGGAGCTGAAACTTCCATCCAGTTTCGGTTTCCTGGTGGATGCCACCTTTTTTCAGAATCGAAAGATACAGGGCTATTTCTGGGGGGCGCTTTGAGTCGTCCATGCCAAGCATCCGCTTGTCTGGAGCTGTAGCCATTGCTTCAATCAGCTTCGTGCGGGCCGCAACCGCCGCGCTGCTAGGGAATCGGCGATTGATGAGTTCATTGAGCACATGTGGGGACTGGCTGTAAATGCGATTACACTGATCGCCCAGAAATCGAAGTAGCTCCCGGCCAGACTTAAGTCTGGCCTCACTGTTGGCGGAGAACCAGGTCATAGGCGCAGAAATGGGAACTTCGAGATTGTCCAGTCCACCTAACCGCTCTCGAAAGCGGCGTTCGGCGCGGGCTACCTGGCGCGCCACCTCCTCGCGGGCGTAATGATCCCCGGCCAGAGCCGGAGTGTTGGTCTGGACCCACTTCCATGCCAATAGATCGGATAAGGTTGCGGCACCATTAGTTGGTGGCTGAGCGATGGCAACGAATAATCCTTCGCTCAAATTCTCATGGTGCGTTCGCAGATACTTCTCGGCGTTGCGAAACTGAAGCTGGCTGGCTGGGAGTAATACGCGCAGATTCAAGTCCGGTCCTTTGCCGTCTAGCGCAGGCTGTGCGGCGAGAAGCTGGGTCAGAGCCGTTGCCGGAATAAACTTGACTTCACCATAGCGAAGCGTTCCCGAGCGAAGGTAGTGACCGCGAGGAACAATCTGTTCTGGCGGCAGTTGCCTGCATAGCAGTTCGATACTATCCTCACCGGACTGTGTAGCGAGGTATCCACGCTTGAACTTCTCGTCCAGATTGACTGAGGTATGTGGCCATAGGCAGAGGCCTCGGGCTGCTCCTCTTTCGTACAGAACGCCGCGACCCTTCATTTCCTTGATGGCCTTGGAGATGGCACGTTGGTTCGTTTCGTTGTCCAGTGCCAGGTGCAGGAACTCACTTGTTGCCGGAAGGTCCGGGGCGTCAAGCATGTTGAGAAGGGCTATGGACTTAAAGACGCTCTCCTCCTCAATGTTGCCGAGTGGGATTGATGTAAGCAGCGAATCTACAAAACCCCAATGTAGGTATGAACTCCCCATGCTGATCGATGGCGATAGATTCTGCCTGACATAATCAAACAGGTGCTGCAGGCGATACGGCGTTAATTGCGTTCCGGTTGTCCGAATATGGTGCTGCAATCCCATCGGTTCGCTGGCAGATATAAAACTAAAAAGGGAACGCTCATTCTGTCCAAATTTACGAATGGTCCGCACAAGGACCGGCAGCACCGTAGGATGGAACGGGAAAATCTTCGGCCCAAACTGCCCAAGGCTTGATGCCGCCGAAGAGCCATAGATGCCTGAACGTATTGCGCCGATCATGGCCTTGGTGCATTCATCAGCGATTGCGTCGGGCAGTGCTTCAAGGTTGACGCTCAAAGTGGCTGCGACCAGCGTAACGAATTGTTCCAGGGGTTGAGAGTAGATGATCTCTTCAAACCGGCCGGCTACTTTGTCCCACTCGCGGCGGGCTGTTGAATCAAGGCCGGCAGCGTACGCTGCGACTCCCTGGTGGAGCATGACTACGACAATTAACGGCTGGTCGCCACTGCGCGCTGCCTCCTCTGCCAAACGCTGGAGGAGGAAGATGTCATCGGACTCGGGATTCTGGGCAGCGAATTCCAAGTTCTTTCCGAGTTCGTCCAAAACGAGCAGAACGCCCTTGTAGCCCTTGACTCGGGCTTGTCCGATGGTCTTCTTCACTTTAGACAGCACTTCATCTGTGGTAGGCTTCGAGCCACGTGATAGCTTGACACCCAAGGCGCGAAGTACAGTGACTCCCAGAGGCTCATGGTCTCCGGTTGCGAGATGGGGATGTACCCGAATGCGTTGGCAAAATGGATGCAGTTCCTTGGGTAGTGCACGGGTATTGCCTGCAGAAATGCGTGCCAGTGCAAGTCCAAAGGCGCTCTTACCTGATCCGTAATCACCGGATATGCGGAACGCACGCTGGGTCGAATCCGAACGAAATCCTGCGCAGATCCTAAAGATCGCATCTGATGCGAGGGGAGTCAGCACATATCCAAGCGACGACGTGGTGTCGCTAATATCGCGCTCTAAATGGACGGAACGCATGTATCTTGGGTGAATGCCCAACAGAGATGCCAAAGGCGTTCCGCTCTGGTCTTTAACGTGTTGTGACATTTTTCTCATATGAAGCTCGGAGTAATGTAGGCGGACTTCAAATCGTTGAAGCCGTCGTTCTTCTTGAGACGATGCAGCTGGCGCATGCTCATCGACTCGATGATTCGGAACACCTTAGGCTGACGCGATGCCATCTCTGAGACACGTTGAAGTATCTCGGTTTCGTGCATCTTTAGCAGCCGGCCAGGGCTATGATTGCCAACCACGAGTTCTCGGATAGGTGTTGTCTGCTCGTCTGGGTAGCTCCTGTTCCACCAATCATGAACGAAGTACGCGAAGAGTTGATTCGGGATCGCGAGTTTTGGGGTCGGATCGAAGGAGTAGACGTTTTCCCATTTGCCATTTGCGTTTGGGCGTTCTCCGAACGGCTGAATAAGTCGGAGCGCAGACATGGCACTGTCAAGGTGGTCCTCGCCCTTGTCAGCGCGCGGGGGGCGGTAGCTATGAAGGAAAACTTCCCAGTGCTGACGAAGTGTCACTAGGGAAACAGGTCTCTGACCGCGATTGGCTTCTTGCTTGAAGGATTCGACCACCTGTGATGCACTGAACTCCATCGCCGGCCAACGGTTAAACAGGCACTCCCAAGCGAAAAAAGGGGAATCGATGTTTGTGCTGATGAGCCAGTGCAATAGCCATGAAGAGGTCACGTCTTCAAAATAAGGGTCCAGGCCCTCTCCAGAGTGGAATACAAGCCTGCCGATGGGAGTCAGAGACCATACTCCATCGACCCGGATGGCGATTTGAAAGGCCTCGATCCAGCAGCGCAACGCTTCGACCATGTTCTTGCCTAGCCCCAGCTCGGTAATACCCTCGTCGATGTCGGTAAGTGGATCGTTGCCTGCGACGATTTCCCGTACGGCCTTGGGAATCCACGCAATGCGAAGTGGGAATGTCTGATGTCCAGAGAATCGGAAGACGGTTTCGTGTCGCACGGTTTGCGGGGACTGGACTCTAGGTCGCTGGCTATTCAAAATGCGTAGTTCGCTCAATTTTGTCACTCCCCTAAGCTCCTACTTCCCAACAGTTTGCACCGAATATCGGTTGCTGTAGCCAAAATGCACGGCGCTGAAAAACCGAACTGTAGAGCAGGAATTGCTGGGCTGTCCAGCCACATTTTGTGGTCGCGCTGCTGGCCGGTTATCCTCAGTAATCTTAGCAGCATGATGCACTGCTTCGTTGGGGATTGAGGGCCTCACAGCGTCGAACTAAGCGCGTGCCGAAGCGGCCCTAGCCCAGACCTCCTCCAGCTTCAGTCCCTTCATTTGGCACCCTTGGGCGTTATACCGTAGCCACCATCACCTGTGCCGCCCTTGGCTCTGCTCTTCTTCGCCACGGCCCAGCGCTTTCTGGCGGCTTCCGCAATGCGGGCGCGGCCCTCTGGCGACAGATTACGTTTCTTCTTTCGCTTTGGAGCCTTTGCAGTGTCAGGCTGCACCTTTGACGGTCTGCCGGGCTTCCGTTTAGCTACGGTGACCGCTGATCCGGCCGCAAGGAGTACGCGGGCTTGTTTGAGCGTCGCAATCTCCGCATCAATGAGTGCAATAACCTCTTTCAAAGCCATGCCGGAATTATAGCTCTGCCGAGCCGCGCGGCCCCAGCAGCTTCCTTTTCCCCCGCCCCCCGCACGGTTAGGCTTTGCAAGATACGAAGCCGCGCACAGCGCGTCCCTCAATCTGAGTGGGGGCGTTGCGGGGTCTCCTTCCCGCTGGGGTGGGTAGCGGAGGACGCCGCGCGGCCGTAGCGAGGGAGGGTGCGCCCTCCCAACAAAGCCAGAGACCTATTTGATGAAGCAACTGACGAATCGGTCTGGAAGAGCTGAAACAGCGCGAAGGGAAGGGCCAGATTCGAGGCATCTGTGAATTGATCGACATTGTTCAACTGCTCAAGGCGCTGGACGAGATTCTGCGCAAGGAGAGGCGAAAGCACTGCATAGCCGGTATGGTTGTCGTTCATGGACGCACCTACATAAAGCTGTTGAACATGGCCAAAGAGCGGATCAACATTCCCAGACAAATCAGGATTCCCCCGGCGATCACCATGACGATTGGACAGAAAAAGGCAAGATTGAACCATAGAATGCCAATGATCGTGACACTGGAAGCCAGCAAGAATAGGAAGCCCGGAAGATAGCGAGTCTGGGCCAAGTAAGCAATGAGGCCGATGGCGATAAGAACGATAGCCGGTATTTCAGGCCGGTTGCCAAGTATCAGGGGCCGGTTGCCAAAGTGGACAGCAATGCCGATTCCAGTCGATGTCAGGATCAAGAAGAAAGTGCCGAAGCCTCTCCGCAGGTGTGGAAAGATGAAGAAGCTGGCGAGGACCAGGGCGATGCCCACGGTCCTCGCGATGGTCTTGTCTTGAAAAGTGGTATCTCGCCAGAGCCACATCCAGAGTCCAAGGGTTGCAGAGATGATGCCGGCGTAAGCAAGGAATCCGGCAGTGGTGGTCTGCCGTTTCAGAGTTTGGAAGATTCCTGCCGATGAGCCGTTCATGGACAGAATGCCGAGCAGGTTCCGCGATTGTCGCGTGAGCATGATTTTCTCCTTCATGGCTTGGTGTTTTTAAGGACTTCGGCGACGTAGCCGTTTTGAAAGCCGAGATGGTAGGTTCCGCTGTTGTAGACCGACAACGCGTACAGGAGTGCGTTTGGATCGTTTGGAGCGATCCGTATTCGGGCTGCATAGGCTTGGGCGAGCAGCGTGCTGCCTACGGCGATATTGGTGCATGGCTCGAAGAGCTGTTCGGGACGAAGGTGAAAGAGTCCTGCGTTTTCCGTGTTGACCTGGAAAAGACCGACCGAGACGGTGACTCCGTGACTGAGCAGCCAGCGCATCCATTGAATGGCTTCCTGTCTGGAGCGAGGTTGCCGTGCGAGTTGAACTTGGCTGTTGGCGAGCCCGATGGTTTGCGCGATTTGCATGGGCCGATTGACGCTGATTGCGTAGGGGTAAAGCGCGGATTCAGTTGTTGCGACGGCCAGCATCGTGCTGGGAGCTGCCCCTGGCGCGCAGCCTTCAATGAGAGTGATGATCCGGCTCTGCGAGTAGCGGAGGTTGGCATCTTGGGATATAGCCGTGGGGCCCTGTGCTTGCACGGAGGCCACGGCCACGCCGAGAAGAATCGTTGAGATGGGTACGGGGTGTTTCATCTGTTTGTAGCCGTGACCAAAGGAATCCAGAAGAGCCGGGACCAAGCTGTGATTGCCGACTGTTGGATATTGGGAATGTAGGTGTCTATTGCCCAATAGTCGTTTGCGATCGCGAGAAAGACATCGGGCTTTTGCTGGGCAGACAGGAGTACGGGAGCAACCAGCAGTTGCTCATAGCAGATGATTGGCGCCGCGCGCCGAGGACCGATTGCGAGCGTTGCTGGGCCG
>Ga0302320_10029064_pt1 | contig 10588 bp, 14 predicted proteins | sample Bog_T0_3_FD_202130 | JGI IMG/M metagenome (GOLD analysis project Ga0302320, IMG submission 202130) | Peat permafrost microbial communities from Stordalen Mire near Abisko, Sweden - Bog_T0_3 | ecosystem: Environmental > Terrestrial > Soil > Wetlands > Peat | place: Sweden: Abisko, Stordalen Mire... | reverse complement strand
TGCTGGAATTCTCCTTGCAGATTTTTCAATGGAATTTGTAGTTCTAAGAGACATAAAATTGGTTGAGCCTTTTTATAACCTGCTCAGGTTATGGGTTCTACTTAATAAACTATTGTGATTAGTGCATTACCAGCAGAGGCATTAGTAACCCAAATGCCATTGTCAAAGTAGATGCCTTCAGAAGTGCCAACTGCGGCTTGAATAGTAGTTGTATTACCAGAAGAAGCAGAAGCCGCAAACCGCTGAGGATACAAGCTAGTGGTGGAAGGAACCAAGTTGTTAGTAAAGGTCAACAAAACAACATTAGACCCTGCGGGGACATTAGTCTGAACAACTCCATAAAAGTTAGTCCAGAAATATGTTTGATTGGTGGCATATCTGATAGTATTCGTGTACGCAGGTGTAGTATAAGTATAGTTACTGGCCGTATCAACGAAGATTACAGTGGTATTACTAGTAGCTGTAGTTGCAGAAACAGTAATTTGTTTGAGCGTAGTTCCACCAACATTAGCCGAAAAGGCAAGCAAATTGGTGAATGTACCTGGTAGAACTGTGATAGACGCAGTACCAGCATGAAGGCAAAGAGCAGCAAGAAAGACTGCTGAACTAGCAATTAGTTTACGAATCATAAGTATTTGTTTGGTTAATTAGTTAACAGACACATTACAACGGCTACGAGCAACAATGATTGGGAAAGCAAAACGGCGTTCGCCCATAATAAGACCATGCATAAGCTGAGCTTTCAGTTGCAAGTTTTCACCAAAGTCGTTCATCTCAACAGAACCATCTGGATTAACAATCAAAAGTTGATCAGTCAACCGAACCTCACCATTCCAGCGAAGAGAGTAAAACTTCTCCCCAGACATGTTCTTAGTAGCAAACTCTTTTGGAGGAGGCCCAACTTTAAGAGTTTTACAATAGTTATCTCCCAGCAACCAGCAGATAGAGTAGGGAGCAGAGACCAATGAAGTATAATAAGGATTCGGTTTCCACTTATTATCAGTAGGATCAAAGATTTCAGGATCAATTGGAAAACCAGCCGCCCAAAGAATATTCCCGGCACCATCAGTAATGTTGGTAGTAGAGAAACGAACTGGATACTTCTTGATCTTGGTAGTTAACTGTCCACCAAACAAAGATCCCTTGAAACCATCAAACACCATGTTAAGATCAGAAGGAGCAAGACCATTCAACTTGTTCAGGACATCAGGATCGGTGGTGAAGTTATAGAAGTCTTCAGAACCACAGAACAAGACATATTTGCCCTTAAGTCCTTCATTATCTTTTGGCATGTTTTTAACGCCAGAGAATGAAGGAGCGGCATTATCATCTTGAAGATTCTGAAGAGCGCGAATGAGATCACGCAAACGAAGATTCTGCTGGGCACCTGTAACACCACCTGTACCTTGAACGGTTGCAACAAGCCAAGCAGCTGTCTTAGAGTTAGGAGCATTATAAGTGCTGTTGCCCATTCCTTGAGGACACCCACCAACAAGACCAGTTCCGCACAAGTAAATGAAGGTTGCGTTGTACCACATCTGAGTCTCAATGAATTGATTATCAGACATCGCAATCTGCTTAACAATATCATCAGAGTTAAACTTAATGTACTTATCCCAAAACACCTGAAAGGAAGGAATGAAGTTAAACACAAAGGAACCATACTTGTGTTTATACAGGATAGCCTGTTCGTTAGACTCAGTCACCTGATAGATGTCCTTAGCAGACGCAGTAGTAAGTGCGTTAGGAAAGAAGAAGGAACGTCCAACTGGAGAACGCTGAGGAGTGACAGCTTCCATGACAGAACCCATGTTCTCTTGCCATGGAATAGATCCATACAATTGTTGAAATTCAGTCCAAACACAGTACTGCTGAATTTCATTGTGGGCGAGGTAGAAGGGAAGTTGAGCAAAAAGATTATTCGGCTGAATAATCGCTGGTGCAAAAGCACCTGGAAGGCTATAATATGATGGCATATCTAAAAGTGTTTACTAACATTTACTCCTGATTGACGGTCAATCAGTAACCCTAGTCAATGCCCTTTGACTAACTTTTAGAGGCTAGTGCTATATGCCCTTACAGCTTATTCGAGGCTATCTAGCTACAATATAGCAAGAAGCGTGCCAACTAAATTTTGAACTATTTAGTTAACACGGTTCTTAATATATCAATCCCTATTATCAAAGGGACTTCCAGAAAGACTAAATGTCCTAGGAACACCATTTTTACTGGTTGAATTCCCAAAAGAAGAATCAACATTATCAGAAGATGGCTCACCTCTTGCTGCTTCAGCAGATTTAATCTCAGCCACTCCTCGCCCTTTCTGTGCCTCATTAAGTTCAGCAGTACGAATAGCAAGAGCTACTAGAAGATCAGCGGCAACAGATACTCCAATTTGATTTTGAAGATAAGCAGGAAACATACTCTTGAAATCTCCCATCAACTGCTTAATTGTTTTCTCTCCTTGTTCTGTTGTTACAGAGTAGTCAAGTAACTTAGGATCTGCTTGCCACGCAAACTGCTGCTTACGCACTTGCTCAATTGTAGCTGAATCTTGTTGAATCTGTCTTTTGAATCTGTCAGGAAACTGATTTAATTCTCCGAGGGCAGCTTGCTCATAGTTGATGCAAGTTTGAAGAGACTGGCTGATGCGAATTTCATCCTCACTGTTAGCTTGTTGCTCTTTGCCATAAATTAGTGCACCAGTTTTTGGATCACGATCAATAGGTTCAACAAATGGTTTACCTTCCTTGATGGCAATAAGGGCTGCTTTCCATGCTTGTGCTTCAGAGCGTCCATTTATTACTTTAGTGCGTATAGAATGATACTCAGGAGACAAGGTATAGGCATTCTCATGCTGAAGATAATTAGCATCTTTAAGCTTCTCTAACTCTCTTCGCTCCTTAATAAGTCCACTAGTGTACTCTCTGGACTGCCTAGACATGTTCTTAAGATTAATAACCTCTTGAGAAGAAAAGCCAGAATAGTCAAAAGCGTCAGCTTCTGCTCCCTTTTTCTCTGGAAGGCCTATTGGCTTAAGACCCATTCTTGTAGGAATCTCTGTCTCTTTCTTTTCAACAGGAAGAGAAGAAGTAGTCTCTGCTTTCTTTTCTTCTTTAGGCGCCTTAAGGATAGGAGTTATTTCAACTTTCTTAACTTCTTCTCTCTTTGTATCTTCTTTAGTTGGAGTAGCATTTTCTTCCTTAATACTAGGTTTAATCTCCTCAATCTTCTCTCCTCTGTCATTAGTAATAACTGTACCAGAACTACCTTCTGAGTCAAGAAGAGAGGGATTGAATTGAAAATCCATCTTCAATACTTCCTCTGGAGGAGCGGAAGGTAGTTGAATATTGACCGTTTGATCTGGTGTTTCCATATGTTTATAATGTTACCGCGCCTTTAAGGAATCTACTTGTTTCTTTTATGTCTTCGATTATTGTGCTAATTAACTTACTTGAATAGCATACCATCCTAAATGTATAATCTGGTTCTTGCACATTGCCAGATCTTTCTGCTCCACTCTCCAGCAAAAACTGTTTTCTGTTTTGAAGATTCTTTAGGAGTTGGATAGTACAAGGATGCTTAAGCCATTCTTGATGCTGTATCTCAACGATATTGTCAGGACTAATCTGTTGAGTTGTTTGTTGCTCAACTTGATCTGTGTCTACTAGCTCTGGAACTCCATTAATAATTTGAAGATGTTTGCTCATACTATTTTAATGTGTAATAAGATTAGTATGGTCTGTAGGTTCTTTTTTCATTTCCCTTTCCCTTTCATTTGTTCATACTGTTCTGCTGCCGCTTGAATTACTGGCAAAGCATGAATTTCACCAGTTTCACTAAAGTATTCTTTATGGTTAGCCAAGTACTTAAGAGACTCACCAACTTTATGCAACATACCAACCATTTGTTGTTGCTGTTGGGCTTGCTGAGATTGTTGTTGTTGATTAGCTTGTTGAAAAGCAGCAATATACTTAGCTGCACTATCAGGAAACATAGCCTCAAGAAGGTCAGAAAGAAAAGATTGCGCACAAGGAGTATTTTGAATAACTGGCCAAGCTTGCTGCATCATCTGAATCTTTTGCTGCTTTTCAATAACATCCACATCACCAGAAGGTTTAACAGCCCATGATCTGCCATACATAGCTGCTATCAAAGGCGGAACAACAATAAGACCAGCAAGAACACGAGATTTAATAATCTCAGCTTCATATGTGTATTGAGACTTAAGTGCAATAGAAAATAGTGTAACTTGTACACCAGACAACTGTTGCTGTTGCTGCACTGAAGCCTTAATGGCTGTAGCAGTTTTCCTAGAGTCTGACTGTCTATTAGTCTCAGCAAAATTAACCTGAGAAGTCTCAGCAGAGTTAGCAGACACAAGAAGATTGATAGCTTGAAACATCTCAGGTGCCGGAGCATCAAGTTTAAACTCTTTAATCTTTCCGTTAATAAGACATCCAGTCTTAAAAAAGACATTCTTCTGCATTAGAAAATCATCGTTAGGATCGCCAGTCTCTTTGGAGAAGTACAAGCCAGCCGCCCTACGAGCTTGAGTAAGAGTAGATGACATTAATGATGAAGTAGCATTCTGACAATCTTGATCAAGAAATACCCTTCCCTTAAGATTTGCTATAGTATCATTTTCTGAAATTAAATATGGGTAAAGAAAATAAGGATACTCAGTCTCGTACTCCATATCAGAAGGAGGAAGACCTTTCTGCATCTGTCCAATGTGCTCATCTGTAAGCTCTGGAACTATTTTTTTAGCTGCCATAAGAGCAGTAGACTTCATTGCTGGAGGAACTTTATTTACAAGTGCGGCTACTTTTCCAGCCTTATCATTTAATTTCCTTCTACCTAGAAATAATTTTCTAGGTTTCCTTAACCAATCACTACAAAATACAGGACAAGCCCACCCAACATATACTATCCCCTTGATACGATACTGTATCTTCATTATCTTATAAAGACTACGATTGACTGTAGTTGTTCCAGAATAGATTTGAGCTTGCTCATCATTAGGCTCAGAAGAGATAATTTTATCAATCTGATCTTTGTCCCATCTATCTTCTGGATTATCTAGGCGTGCAAGAGAATAAAGTTTAGTCTTTGTGAAATAATAACTCCTAGCTAGCATCTCCGCTTTTTGAAGATCTCGAGTATCTGCTATAAAAGAGAAGTCTCCATATTGCACATACTCTCTTCCTACTTCTCCTGGATTTTCGAGTGCTTGGGTGGTCTCCATTATACCATAACCATTTGCTTGAAACCCATCTATACAAGCATAAACAGGCATCTGCCATCCAGCAAATCTTAATTTTTCTGTAAGATCAACTTCAAGTTGTGATAGATCAAAAGATGGATCTGTTCTATCTTTAAGGATTACTGCCCTAGGTGACTGTGTCACATACTGAATATAAGAAGATTGTTCTCGACGAATATTAGTATCAATAATATGTTGAGGAACATAAATTTCGTCAGGAGCAATTCTTCCTGCTTTACGCTCCACTTCGATATCAATTTCTGCATATCGAAGTTTACGACTAGCCAGAGCCTTGTTCGTGAGATCAAATCCTACATCCTTTAGGTTATTGATTTTTCCAACAAGTTTTGTATAATCAGTTGTGTTTATCCAAGCTAAGTCTGTATCTGATGATGCATCTGGCATAGTCGTAAATGTGTTAATCTTGTGATGGCATTTCGTCGGTGCTGAAAGAAATATTAGGGACTTTCTTTCCTTTCTTACTCATTTCAGCTTGTCGCAATTCATCCTCTTTAGAATAAACACGATCACGAACATGGGATAGATGATCCTTAGTAGTTGCTTTCTTAAGCAACTCATGTGTAGCTTGCTGAAACTCTTCAGGAACTGTTACACCATTAGCAGGTGTAGGATCTTCCTGTTCTTCATTAGCAACTTCTGGTTCTTGTGATTTCATACTTTCGCTTTCCAGAGATCTTTACGAACAAGTTTAACTCCATTGATTTCAAGAGTTTCAGAATTATCAGCAGTAGTCAAAATATCTTTCCCGGAGTCAGGATTAACATAAACTGACATAGCTCCAGTCATTCGCTTGCCAGGAAGAGTTACTGGCTGCCCACAAGTAGGACAAAGTTTAATCTGGTCCTTTTTAATGAAGGTACGTTTTTGTGGATCATATGTTTCTGGCATCTTGACAACAGGCTCAGGCATATCCACCCAAGCTGCTTTTTGTTCAGTTACAACAGGTTGCACAACGACAGGTTGTACATTAATTACTGGTTCATTGTCCATAGTTTATCTAACTCCTATCATTCTACGTTGTTTATTGTACTGTTTTAACTGCTCTCGCAAATCGTCGAGATCAGCTTCTTGAACATGCTCTACATTATAGGCTGATTGTTTTTGTTCAGCCCAGGCTAACATGTCAAAATCTCCCTTAACTTTATCTATCACTTTGGCTGGATCTTCCTTCTCTTCTTCAAAGGGTGGAATCAAATCTGTAGTGATACCAGTAGACTTGTAGTCCCAGAAAGCTAAATTAACAGCATCAGCTCTGTCAGGGGAAGGGTATCCTTTAGATCGTTGTTCTAGCTTAGTTAATAGCTGATGTATAAGCTTAATGCCAATCTTATAATATCGAGTGCACAATTGATTTATAAGAAGCTTATCGTAGAATAGAATAATTTCTTGATTCTCCAATAATTTACGAAGATGAAAGAAAAGTTCTGTTCCTCTATTTGAATATGTCTTAGGTTCTCTGGAGGCATTACGACTGTCAATAAAATGAACATTACTCCATCCTCGCCTTTTCAAGGATCTAAGCATAGGGCCACCAAGACCACAATAATCACCATTAATAGTAGCGTCCTTGTGCTTAAGTCCGCGCTCAGCAAAGAGATGCTCTAGGTGATTAATTGTATCTTCTGTATCCTCTAGTCTAAAACAATCTAAATATAGAAGTTTATTTCCATTTCTAGTTGCTAATACAGTTTCTGCTCCTCCATCAGAAAGGTCCAGTCCAGCCTTATTATGTTCTTCTTGAATCCATTTAATTTCAAATGGTTTACTTCTCTTAGGAAGATCTTGCACAGCACGCCATACATATGAAGATGGTATAACCACCATCATATCTGTAGCTCCAAACTCAGCCAACATACCAGAACGGAATACTTGATTATTCTTTCCACCTGGAAGAGAGGCAGCAAATGCTTCTATCTCTTCTGGAAGAATATGATTGCATTGATATGCTGTAATCTTATAGACAATAGATTGAATGGAAGTAAGTGCTTTGATGTCTTCCAGTTCTTCTCTGGGAATAGCTGAGCTACAAGCCTCATAGAAGTAACCACTGGCCAATCCTGGACTAGAAGCATCTACACGATGTGTGTATCCAGTGCAGCGGGTAAGTGCAGACGTAATAGACTCTGGGATTGACTTAGTTTCAGAAGTGAAAATAGCCATCTTTTTTCCGGCATCAACTGGATGATAACCTTCAGCTTTTCCTGGTTCATCAGTTGCAAAAAGTTTGAGCTTGGAAGGTGTTGGATTTCCAAGAGGGCCTGTATGCAGAAATTCATAGTACCTGTATTGTATCTTCCAGAGTTTGCCAAACACAGCATTAGCTTTATTTGTTAATCTATCTATATGTGCACCTGTTTGATTGTCAAGCTGGTCACCAGATGAAGAAGTAATAGGACATTCTACCTCTTTATATCTCATACAAATCCATACAGCACATGCCGCAATTATATATTTATCTTTGCCTGAGCCATTACATGCCTGTACAACCGCCTTGAAAGGTGACCTCTTATCGTGCTTAGGATTTGCGAAATCTAACATGAACTGAATTTGCCAATCATGAAGCTTAACCTCGCCAGATAGAATATTCTCATCAAGCAGCAGTAGAAGCTCTACTGGGTCTTTAATATCAAGACCATCAAAGTCGGGAGAAGGAGCACTCTCAACTCCTACAAAATGGGATTTATTATTTTCATCCAAAACAAAATTAGCTTTTATGTTACCAAATGCCTCACTCCGCTCTAGTTTGCCTTCTATCGCCCCGCCTTGCGGCAGGTCGCTGAAAGAGGACACCACAGGAGCACTAGGTGCATCATGACCTGAAAGGAGAGAACAACCTGACCCTTCAGACTGTGGTGCTTCATCAGTGAGAGGAAGAGGCTCACTATATGAAGATTGGTTAAGTCGTTTTGCTAAGATGTTAGCAAAGACTTCATCTGATATAAACTCAGACATTAATAGCTCCTTGTTTTCTACTTCCAAGAGCGGCTTCTACTATATTACTTTTTATCTCCCTCATCTTAGCTAATTGATCATTAAGCTGAAAAATGTTTATTGAGCTATTTCCTATAGCTTTATTAATCTCCTTCCTTCCTTTCTTATCATCTCTAACATAGATAGCCGCTTTGAGTCGTAAATGAGGATCTTCAGCAGAAAGTGCAGTTTCTACAATTACCTCATTCATTCTTATTAATTCATCATCTGTAAAATTAAGGCGGTCTATCTCTTCTGGTTCTGCCTTAGTTTCTTTCCTGTACTTAGAAGATGTTTGAATAAGGCATGCCTTAACAGCAGCGATATCAAGGTCTTGACATTGTGCTATTTCTTCAGGAGACATTCCTTCATTTTCAAAGGCTGTCTTAATTAAGGTGGCTTCCGCGGTCATGATCCAAAGTTTCGAAGATTAAGTGATGGACGATAGATAAGTTCTTCCTCCTCCATTTTACGATTTGACTCATCCATCTTAAATCTATGAGTATACTCAATAGCTCGGTGTAATGCAGCAAGCTCCTCCTTAGTATGGGTCTCTTCTGGCTTATTCCCTAAATAGGCTCTCATAGCTCTTTCATCATTACGATCCATCACTTTCATAGGTGTTGGAGTAGATGTTTTAATAATGATAGGCATTGGACTCATAGTTCTTCCTTTGTTGTATTTTCTTCTTTTTTTAAAGAATCTTTCTTCTCAATTGCAATACAAAAGAACTTACATTCAGCCTCTTGTTCTATAGCAATAGATTGCTTAAAACCAGAATCATTTATTTGCTCTGTAGGATTCTCTGTGTGCATTTGATAGTTTGGTTCTTATGGTTTCTAGTTGCTGTCTGACTATTTCTTTATGCTTAGTCAATACAGGCTTCAGCCCTTTTAAAGTATCCCTAGCTTTAACTAATTCATTGTACTCTTTTTCTTCCATTGTTATTTAATTGGTAGCAAGAATCATGCCAACCTATTTTATGTATTGTTTGATAGTTATATGTAACGTATAGGATTCTAAATTAGTAATTTCGAGAGAGGGGTATAGTGCTCCATCCACTTTCTGTTTCTGGTTTCCGTATACCATCACTCTACCCATATAATCGTATACCATCACTATACCATCACTATACCAGTATACCAGCACTATACCATCTATTAACATACTGGTGTTATATTATATTAGCTATAAGGCCCGTTATATACATTTGGCAAGGGAAAAGAAAAAAAATAATGTAAAATATATTACTATTATATATACATATATATAATTGTGTTATATATATGTATATATAATATAATATAATATCTTATATTCATTTATTATATATGATAGATATACATATAACAAGCCTTATATCTAACCTAATATAACCCCCGTAATATGACGTTGATAGTCAACAGGTTAGGTAGAGTGTAAAGTTTGGTGACAAGTGTAAGGAAAACTTTACACTATTGGTTAAAGTGTTGATAATCAACGAGTTATGAGAGAAATATGGGGATATAATTAGATAAAGTGTCGGGAAGCTTTACAATTATGTAACGTTAACGTAAAGATAGAGGAGGAGAAACCACAACCTGTTGTGGTGCAGGTGTTATAAACCACAATATATGGTGTTGGCATGGGGGGTGCTACTGATAAAATAGTTCTTTGACATTTGGTCCCGCCAGTCACCAGATAGCTATCCTGCCTGTGTGACGGTCTGATGGCGAGCATTGGAAAACCCCGGCCAACCTTGTATGGGTCGGGACGAAAAAGACTCATAACTTTATGGACGCAATTTCTCTGTAGATTTTAGGTAGTCTACAGGCGCAAGCTAATCAGTATGTTGCTGATTAGCTAACAATTAATACCTATAAGTGAAAGTAATATTATGTCTACTGAAATCAAAACGTCTACCACCACCACCATCGGGCAGTTCGGGAATGGCGGTAAGTTCTCGGACTTTATGGATTCCATGTTCAAGCAGACGCAAAGTCTGTTTGGACTGTCACCCGCCGTAGCGGACAAGATTGCCCGCAATGCGGCAAGTGACCTTGGAAAGGCCATGAAAAACGGACAGTGCAAATTCAAGTTGGGCGGTAATATGGAAAGTGGTAAAGTATCCATTAAAGCCGCATATGAGACGCTCAAAGCCGTTGCGGTAACCCGCAACTTAAAGGTCATGTACGCAGTGCAGTATGCCGGTGACGCCGTGAAAAATGGCGTAAACTATCAGGAAACCGGCTGGCAACTTATTCCCGAATTGGTGGAATATGTGAAGGAGCTCCAAGAGGAGCTCAATGCCGAAGCCAAAGCGGCCGAACTAAAGGCCTAATAAGACACCTA
>Ga0302320_10029063_pt1 | contig 10588 bp, 11 predicted proteins | sample Bog_T0_3_FD_202130 | JGI IMG/M metagenome (GOLD analysis project Ga0302320, IMG submission 202130) | Peat permafrost microbial communities from Stordalen Mire near Abisko, Sweden - Bog_T0_3 | ecosystem: Environmental > Terrestrial > Soil > Wetlands > Peat | place: Sweden: Abisko, Stordalen Mire... | reverse complement strand
CTTCCAAGGCAGCACAGTCAGAAGCGCGCACCAAATCGAAGATGGCAACGAAGGCAATTCCGCCGAAGACGGAAGTCACTCAGTATGCTCCGACAGCCAAGCCCACTGAGCCAGCGAAGCCCGTATCCCAGAAGCCCGCAAGCCTCTTCGATGTGTCGTCACCGGCGGCCACAGCTATTGCCACTCCTGCCGAATCCGACGAAGACCCTGGATTGGCAGAAATCGACGATGACGAACCAATCGAAGAGGTCGAAGAACTGGATGACGCGGCCTGACGGCCACCATTCCTATCTTTAAGAGGGATGCGGATAGTTCGCCACACGTCCAGAATCTGTGGGAAAATGCCGATAGCGCTCCTATTGAGCGCAATGGGCTGTTACCGTAAACCCAGAAATCCGCGGACGCTGATCGGCGGAGCCTTGGTGACTTTCGTTACCTATCCTATAAGAGGCCGTAACCTGTATTAATGATTGTTGCCACGTCTATTAGCGATCAGCGAGGCTCTATCTGCAGATACTTATATTTTCCCTGTAACAGTAGCGAAGTGCTTTATCCAAGCTCCTGTGTCTCAGACCCATCTCGTGAAAATCCAGGATCGAATGTGAAATAGATTGCATGTCAGGCCTAGGAGAGCGTAAGCTCTCGTAGCAGGAAAAGCAATTTGGAAGTTTCGATCAATCTTCCCTGAGGTGCCAATGACCAAGTTTTTTCTGCGTAAATCACTGAGAGTACCATGCATGGCGCTGGCTTTGTTCGTCAGCGCGTCAGGTTTGCTTGCGCAGGATTCACGGGCCACCGGGGCGAATCTACCCATGGTTGTGAATTCCAACAGCCAGTTCGCAATCGATCTCTATCGACAGATCAATGCAGACACTGGGACTGAGAACATCTTCGTCTCGCCATTCAGCATCTCCACGGCCTTGGCGATGACTTACGCAGGCAGCCGCGGCAATACGCGAAAGCAGATGGCCGACCTCTCGCATTTCAACCTCTCCGATGAAAACTTGCAGGAAGAATTTTCTGCGTTACAGGCGGAAATCAAGACGGCGGCTAGCGACAAATTCAGACTGGACGTCGCCAATGCTCTCTGGGGTGAGAAAGACTGCCACTTCGATCCCGCCTTCGCCAGCGCCATCAACAAATATTATGGTGGCGGTTTCCATGCCGTCGACTTTATTGGCGATGCAGAGGGAAGCAGGAAGAAGATCAACCAGTCGGTCGCTGACAGCACCGAGGGCAATATTCAGCAGCTCGTGAGTGTAGGGGACATCAATAAATTCACACGGATGGTGTTGACCAACGCCATCTACTTCAAGGGAAATTGGGCGACGAAGTTCAATGCGCAACAGACCAAGAATGCGCCTTTCACGCTCAGCAACGCCAAGATTGTCAACACGCCCATGATGGAGCAAACCGGATACTTTCCGTTCGTGCGGGAGCCTGGAATGATTGCAGTTGAACTTCCCTATGCCAGCTACGTACTCTCCATGATCGTAGTTCTGCCCGACGGCGATATCAACAAGCTGGGCGACAGCCTATCGGCCGAAACAATACAAAGGATTCGCAAGAAGATGCAAGCGCAGATTGTCGGCAAGGTGAATGTTTTCCTGCCACGCTTTACTTTCGAGAGCCGGTACTATCTGGAACAGACGCTTGCAAGGATGGGCATGCCTGATGCATTCGACAAAAACAATGCGGATTTCTCTGGAATAGATGGCGGTCGCGACCTCTACCTTGCTCACGTCATCCATCAGGCCCGGATTGAAGTCAATGAAGAAGGAAGCGAAGCTGCTGCGGCGACGGCCGTGACTACGTTTGTGGCGACCGCAGCCAGAGAGGTGTCTCCAGAGCAAACCTTCCGCGCGGACCGTCCGTTCCTATTCGTGATTGTGCACAATGCGACGGGATCAATTCTCTTCATGGGACGTATGTCGAATCCTGCCGGCGCAGCTGCCGATATGCGGAAATACAACGACGGCTCTGACGGCGCGCATGAAGTACGCAAGTAGTGGTCTAGTCTAAGGTAGTTTCGAAGGGATAGAATTCAAGGAACACGGAGATCATATGGCGATCAAGCACTTATTCCGGCTGTCCTTTGCGGTGGTTCTGGTTATGGTGTTCGCGTCCGGCTTGCCGGCGTGGGGTCAAACACGCGACGAGAATATGGATCGGTGCGCCGAAGCGGACGATCCTGACGTGATGATCGGAGGATGCACGGCATTTATCCAGTCAGGCCAGGAAGATAACAAAAACCTGTCCATAGCCTTCTCCAACCGGGGCATTGGCTACTCTAAAAAGGGCAACTACGACCTGGCGATCCAGGACTTCGATGAAGCCATTCGGTTAAGTCCCAGCGACATCGATAAGGTAATTCTCCGGGGCCGAGCCTACGATTCCAAGGGCAATTACGACCGCGCGATCCAGGACTACGATGAAGCTATCCGGCTGAATCCCAGCTTTGCCAGAGCGTTCGACTTGCGGGGCTATGCCTACTATGACAAAGGCAACTACGACCGGGCGATCCAGGACTACGATGAAGCAATCCGGATTAATCCCAGCTATGCCATCGCGTTCAGCAATCGGGGCATGGCCTATTATGCCAATGGCAACTACGACCGCGCGATCCTAGACTACGATGAAGCTATCCGGCTAGATCCTAGTGACGCTGGTACAACAGGGTTTCGTGGCAATGCCCGATTTCTTCTGGGTCAATTTACTGCGGCTCAACTTGATTTTGCGAGAGCCGTGGAGTTAGATCCTAGTGACGCCGGTTCAGCCATTTGGTTATATCTGGCGCGCGCCAGAGCTGGTCAGGTCGGGCGCGCCGAGCTGGAAAAGTATGCGGCACAGGTCAAACTGACAGGATTGGGGGGCCAGGTGCTTAATCTGTATCTTGGCAAGGCGATCCCGGAGATAGTTTTGATTGAAGCTTCCAGATCCGATACGGAAAAGAACCGGATTCAGCAGCATTGCCAAGCCTATTTCTACCTCGGTGAGTACGCTTTGATCGGAGGCAGGAGTGCAGAGGCTAGGCGTCTCTTTCAACAGGCAATTGATACCGGGGAAACGACCTTGACTGAGTACGATGGAGCCAAAGCGGAACTCAAGCGCCTGCCTGCGAGTCCGGTGAAGACGCCTGCAAAGAGCGGCGTCAATGCTGGGCACAGCCAGAAACAGCCAGCCGCGGCGGCCCCTGCGGCGAAGCGACCAACGCTGGCCGATGTGGTTCTACAGCATTTAATCATGTTACCCGACTATCGGGAGCTCCAGGCGCTCTACGACGAGAATGTAACCCAGCCCGGATGGGCTGCAAGCGATGAGGGAACGGCCGTTTCGCAGTGGCTGGCTATGCTTCGTTCAAACGCCCTTTCGACCAAAATTGCCAAGGGCTCAGATGGGCGTGCTTTTTCTGAGTACTTCATCGGCGACGAGAAAATAGACATGAAAAGACTTTACAGCGAAATCTCAGTCGACGACTTGGACGAGGGCTTCCGCAATTTGACAGCAGATGTCATCGCGAGAGAGATCGCGTCGAACCCGCCCGATGCGAAGGTGAAGGCGGCCCTTGACCGCTTCCGCGCGGCGGAACGGATCAAAGCGGCGGGGGACGGCAAAGCGGACGATGTGCGCGCCCTGCTTGCCGGGGGCGCAGACGTGAATGCGATCGACCAGTATGGCTATACGGCGTTGATGGATGCGGCTCAAGAAGGCCATGCGGAGGTTGTGAGTGCCTTGCTTGCCAAAGGCGCGGACGTGAATGCGACGAGAAAGGATGATAACTGGACGGCATTGCATTATGCGGCTAACAGCGGCCTTGCGGATGTAGTTCGCATCTTGCTCGACAAAGGCGCGGACGTGAACGCAAAGGTCAAGAATGGCGAGACGGCATTGATGATTGCGGCAGATAATGAAGAAGATAAAAACGAACCGGCTCGGGTGGACGTTGTGCGCGCCCTGCTTGCCAAGGGTGCGGACGTGAATGCGAAGGACGAGTATGGCGAGACGGCGTTGATAAAGACGGCTTATCAGGGCAATGCGCCCATTGCGCGGGCCTTGATTGACAAGGGCGCGGACGTCAATGCGAAGTGCGGAAATGGCTGGACGGCGTTGTTACGTGCGGAAGACAAACAAAATCTTGGCAAGTTAATGGGACTGGATACCCACGATAAAGGCCGTACGGAGATTGCTCGGATGCTGAAAGACGCTGGGGCGAGATAGCTCGGCGATGAACATCGAATCTTTCGAGGAACAGTGCATCAGTTTTATCGAGATATTCAGATCCCGCCTTAGGAACTAATCGGGTGATCCATGAGCTTTTTTGAATTACAAATCCCCCCAAAGGCCTTGCTCGAAGTATTCGAGGCAGAGAGTGTTTCCACCGGAACGACTCAAGTTGCCCCTGGCAGTGTCACTCTCACGCTCGGTGGCCTGGAGAAACATTCCTATGATTCGCTGCCCCTTGTCACGGTCATCGTCACGCTGGGTGCAGACGTTGCGATCAACTTGTTCTCAAGCTGGCTTTATGAAAAGTTGAAGCGCGCGAACGCGCGGCACATTCGAATTCAAGGTGTGGAGATCGAAGTCACTGGCGAAGGAATTACCCAGGCGATCATTGCAGCTATTGAAATCGAGCGTTCACTCATGGCGCCCGACGAGGAGAATCCAGAGAGAATCCTGATACAGCATTGGACGGCGATCTCGGAAGCAGAGATTATTTCCAGCAAGAATGCAATTATTTGCCTTCGAGTGCCGCCTGACGCCGAGATGGAACAATATGCTCAGGGCAGCGCCATCCGGAAGTGTAGTCTTTGCGAGTCCGATGTATTGGTCTCTCCATCGATCCAGATGATCCTGGCTCATGGAGAGAACCAGATCGTCTGCATGGAGTGCGGGACGGAAGCGCGCCCGCCTGAGGTGTCGCCGGAAGAGCGAAGAGGCAAGCTGCGGCAACTGGAAATCTGCAAGCAGGCCGGCGAACAGGCTTACGATGACATGTATGAGAAGTCACACAATCCCAGCGATGCCACCGCATATTTCAGCGATGCAAAGGAGTCTTTCTACACCGCCATCGGATTGGCCCGCGAGCTTGGCCTTGAGCAAGAGGTCGAAAACCTGGAGGAGCGGTTAGAGCACATCAAGAGCGTTTTCCGCAGCCAGTTCCGCTAGAGAAGTGACTGCGTTAATGTCCAAACAGCAGGTTGCAAACTAGATCGACACACCATGTAGCCAGAATGCATTCTGGATTGTCGCAAAATCGCCAATGCACTCATTGAGCGGGATCACTCCCGGAAAGTCGCCTTGTCGTAAGGTTTTCCCGAGAGCTCGACACGTTGTTCGGGTCGGATCGCAAGCAATTCGGAAGTGAGGGCGACCTAGGACAAAGGACAAACGCAGTCAAAAACCACTGGGGCGGATGGTGTCCAGACGGCACCATGAAGTCAATCACTGGCAGTCCAGTTTCAAGGGTTGTTGCTCGTCTGGTCAGGAAATTGGTTCTGGCGCACACGCCAGCGGGCCTGACATGCGATTGGTCGGCTGAGCTTCAAGACGGTCGCGTTTCCGGGGGGAACTCCTGGATTGTGCGGGACTTAGACATGTGCAAAATGGGTAGTCGAGAACGCGAATTGGTCTCGATGTGCAACGAATAGTCCTGCTCTAAATTCTCGTTGCATGATGGAGGTTTCTGGACATTCCTGCGACGGGCCTTATTCACCATAGAGTAGTGGCAAAAGTCCCCATCAAGTTCGTTGCACAAATACCGCCTCCTTACGGGTTTCCCGCGCCTGGATGCATCAAATCCCAGCTTGGGTGCGCCAAAAACTGGGCCTGATGCAACGATAGGCACCACGCTGGGTTGAACGCTGGAGACTATCTTCGCTCGGCAGACGAATGCGCTGGACCACATTCCCGTCCGCGAGCACAATGATTGTGAGACTGTCATTTTTGGAGGTGGCTGATGGGCTTTGTTGCAAGAATGGCCGCACATTGGCAATGCGAAGTGTGCGGGTGGGAGTGGTTCCTCGACTCGGACTCAGGGCCGCGCCAGTGTCCGGAATGTGGCTCCCGGAAGTGGAATGACGGCATGGTAAGAGACGCCCATCTTTATCAGCAGGCCCTTAAAGAGCGTCATTTAAACCGACACAGAAGGCCAATCTCAGGTGCATAGCGCCAACAGAAGGACCGAATCTGGACGAAAGGCTGCCCAACATTCCCGCTGATGTCTTGACGCACCCATAGCTTGTGTCTGGATGCACTTCCCACAGGGCAAAGTACACCGATTACGCGCTGCGGCCTCATAATGCAATGGATGATCCGTATCCATAGTTTGAACTGAGCGGGGGATGGACTCCGCAAGGCTGACGAATCGTGTGGACGGCAATCACCTACGCCAGCATAATCATTACATGATCGTGATTCTTGGAGGTGGGCTATGGGTTTAATTGCGAAGATGGCCCTTTATTGGAGCTGCGACGTTTGCAAGGAAGAGTGGTTCACCTACTCGGACATCGGACCACGCCAGTGCCCGTCTTGCGGCTCCAGAAAGTGGAATGACGGTTTGGTCGGACGCGCAGATCTGTTCCTAAAGTCCCGTGTTGTGACCCATCTGAATTCGTACCGGAGGCCCCTCTCCCTTCGGCAGAAAGCTGGTCTCATGCGCATAGCAGCCAACAAACGGGCTGAAACCGCTCGTAAAAAGGCTGCCAAGACTCCCTGCTGATCCAAGCGCCGCGACGTGGCCCATTCCCGTCCAGCGCCCTTGGGGCGGCTTGCATTGGATTTGAAGGTGGCGGGAACGTCTAGCAGCGCAACGGTGAAAGGAAACAGCACCTTGGCCCTGGCAGAGCCTCCAAGGCGCGGCAGACCCTCTCCCTGGCCGACTCAAGGGCAGTCCCCTGCCCCCCTAGCGAGTAGTTTTAGTAGTCCGACCCCAGGGGGGCGCTGCCGGGCAGCGACGCCTTGTGTGCTCATTTTTGTAAAGCTGGCGGCGATATGCGCAGAACAGGCGCAGGGTAGGGTCAGGATAGGGCGGTCAATGGGTGTCGAAATCGTTGTAGGGGGTCTTAAGAACGATTGACACGTAAATTTCAAGCAGTGCCTGACGGAGAGCATCCGTTTCTTCCACATATCTGACATCCATCCGACGCACGCGCTCTTTTGCTTGCGCGAATGCAGCTCCGAATTCCTCTTGGGCGCAGAAGGCTGCCCGCGACCCACTCGCCGTGTAGGCCGCGACGACACTCCCTGTGCTTTCCCGCGCCAGGCGGAAGGCGAAAACGGCCTGGTTATGCTGAGCGCCAGGGATTGAGTGCTGCCTCAGACGTTGCCGCAACTTCCGTGTTCGCCCAACATAGAGATGATCGGGGCTTCGCTGAAGAGATAGATGCACTCCGATGGGGCATTCTTGGGCAGGCTCGGGATCTTGACCGGCTCCATTGCAAGGAGGCGTTCGAAAGATGGATGCAGGGTCTCGACATATTCTCGGAATGCTTCGTGCATTGTATGGGTCCAGAATCAGATGTCGCCGCACGCTGAAGTTTGATGGACTTCAGCACGGAGTGGCCTCATTCTCGCATGGCTTGCTCTTGAGGGGGAAACAGATACGTCGATGAGGGCGTCTCGACGAACCTCTTTAGAGATGCCGCTTCGTCCTCAAGGTGCTGTCGAACAATAGGCCGAGCGCGCAACCAGAGATCTTCCGCTGCTCTCAAGGACAAACCAGCGCGTCCGAGGCGCCACGTTCTTTCGGCCTCCCACCAAATTGACGGCAAGAGGCGGTTTACACATGCACTCTCGAAGTAGAAGCTCGCCCAGATTAGATGCCTGTATGGTGCGTTTATTTGCTTGGCAACGTCAGCCAGTGCGACCTTGCCCTCTGGCGTGTGCTTATCGAGTGCGACCCAATATGGAAACTCATCTGTTGGCTTGTCGGCAGCACACGTCAATGTGTCCTCCATAACAGCCAACAACGCCCCCGCCAGAATACAGGCCTTATCCCATTGCCAAGTTGCCACAGCCAAATAACGTTGAGCAGCCAGGATGGCATTGGTTGATCGTTCCGCTTTGCTCCGGCTAAGTACCCATTCAAAGAACTCCCGTGGTCTCTTAAGTGCTTCCGCGACAAGCCTAAGCGTGTACTGTTCAGGTACACAATCTAACATCGACCGGTCGCCCTCATGGTAGACGTAGGCAAGCGCACCAAGTCCCGCCGCATCCTTTTGCTTCGCGGCCATGGTAACGCTGAGCAGAGCCGCCCGCTTGCTCGACAGCTCACGGATGACGGAAAGATGTGCGGAAAGGGGCCAGCACTCTTCAAATGTGATTACAACGGTTCTGGATCGAAGCCAAGCCTGGTCTCCGCTGCTGTTGAGACGTTCCAAGGCCAATTCGACAACATCAGGGTATCCCCGACGAGTAGCCTTCTGAAGCAGGGATCGGACGCGCTGATCAGTGGACGCTCTTGGGGTTTTCAGGAACATGATCACCTATGTGAACCAGAAGTCCATTTGTTGATGGGAATACCGGGCGTACTTCTCAATGCATATGCAATCGCCCCGGCAGTCGTGCCGTTCGATCTTTGCATGAACTTTGCCGGCCCTTGCCGCCTGCTGGAGTCTATTGTAGGCGTGAGTATATGCATCCTCGCCACATGACACCTGCTTCTGCGGATTATCGAGCGCGATTTGTACTGGTCGGTTTGGAAATTCAACCATCCCTGACGGCGTCTGAATCACGAGCATCTTGTTAAAATTTCCGAAGCAAATGTTTGCCGCCAATTCATCTGCGCTTTGATAATATCGATCTTCCGGCTTCTGATTGTCGCGCCAATGGATGGGATTCTCCTTCGTGACAAGGATGTCGCTTCCGGTGGGAAGCTGAAGCAGAATATTGAGATCGAGCACGAACAGAACAGGGCCGTACTGGTTTGGACCTTTCACTCGGCCTCCTCGCTGATGAATGTCAACATGATCAAGAAAGATGCGGTGCCAAATACCATATCTCTTGTCCAACGCATCTGAGCCCTGTTCCGTCTGGCGAAGCCCATGATCCTCGACAAAACCGCGCGAGGCCAAGCCACCTTGTTCAAGAAACGTACTGCTCGTCGTCACTGAATTCGCATGATGGAGACTTGTCGCCCCAATCTGGTGCAAAACTTGATAAACCTCGTCTCCGTGCATATAACTCCTTTCAGAAGGTCATCAAAGTTCCAGTTGACCTTTCGTTCCCAAAAGCATCTTCTGGATTGCCCGCAGTCTGAGATCATCAAGACTCTCCCACCTCCCAGAATCATCCTCTGCATAGGCCTGTTTAAAGACATTGCCTGTGTGTGACCGGCGAAGGGTCTCGTAGGCTTCGGAAATCATTGTGAAGGCATGGTTCAGGCTATCGGCCTTTCCATCCAAAGCAGGTATCGAACACGGGCAGGGGGCCAGCTTTGCCACTTGGTCTCCCCGTACCTGAAGGAGTTGATCCGCATCGAGTCGGACCTCGACGAACATGTACTCAGAGAGAACCCGGATTAAATCAGGGCGAATCAGACCCTTTTGTGGTGTGTTTCCAATCACGCCTGGGCTTACACCCATCATGATTGAGGAGCCTCTCTTCAGAAAAGGAATATGCTTCTCGTCAGTAAGGCCCATTCGGATCTTTTGATTAACAAAGCATTCCGGCGCGAAGACAATTTCTCCTACCGACCCGGGATGGAGCTGAGGTAACGGTTGACCGTCCAGGAGGACAAACCCGGATTCTTCAGCGCGGACACCAATCCTCAGGTGCTTCTTATATCGTTCGCTGTTCGTCTCTTTAATCACTGGAAGGGCCTCCAACTACTCGGCTGTCATCTTGCTTACTGCTTACCAAACGGTGTTACTGATCTGCCCTCTATGGAGCGAGCTTGAATTGCAGTCCGGCCCATTTGTATTGGTCGGGTCCAACGGAGTGAAAGCGTTCTCGGGGGACATTCAGCTTCCCGCGAAACTTCTTGAGTTGCTCGGGAACTTTCTTCTTAAACCTCTTCTCAAGTTCGGCATAATCCACGCCAAATGGGAATCCGCCGGGTACTGTTTCTTCATCTACGATCTTCTTGAATCTGCGTGAGAAACTTGAAAAGTCTGGGGCTAGTCTCGAGCGCACTGGTGCTGGATCGCCATTCTCCTCGGCCTTTTCACGCGCTTTTTCGTGATCGAGGAAGGCGTATTGTTCAGCCGCAACAGGCCACGCGGCTTGGATTCGTTCGTCCTTCCACAATGCCTGAGTCCACTCTTCAAGTTCAACGGGACCACCGCGTTTCTTATGCTCAAGCCACCATTCTGCTTTCTCCCTTAGCCACCATTCAAAAGCTTCTATGAACTCGGCGGCGTAGGCAATCTCCCCGCAGCGCCACTCATTTCCTACTTTCCATTGCTCGTCCCAACGCCGTTTGTAAACCGGCTGCTCAATGCGGCGGATGTATTCGTTATCACAGATCGCAGTAAGACGCGCTTTACGCTCAGCAATCCCGCCTTGGTGAGCGCTCCTTCTAAAAAATCATTCTCCAGCGTCAGCTGCCCAATCTTGGCGTGCAGGCTCTTGAGGTCAACCGTTGTTGCGG
>Ga0302320_10029060_pt1 | contig 10589 bp, 6 predicted proteins | sample Bog_T0_3_FD_202130 | JGI IMG/M metagenome (GOLD analysis project Ga0302320, IMG submission 202130) | Peat permafrost microbial communities from Stordalen Mire near Abisko, Sweden - Bog_T0_3 | ecosystem: Environmental > Terrestrial > Soil > Wetlands > Peat | place: Sweden: Abisko, Stordalen Mire... | reverse complement strand
TTGTGACTGTCCAGATAACGCAAGGTCAGCTTGGTCGCCGGCGGTGTGTGCTTGTAACCCCAGCTCGAAAGTATTTCGCGTTCCAAAACCGAGACCTCGCCGGTATCAATATCGACAGGGCAAACCGGCAGGCATTTATGACAGATGGTGCAATGGTCGGCAACTTCTTCGAGCTTCGGGAGTAACTCGAATCGCGTGGAAAGCTTTCGTTGCGCATCGTAAAGCAGGGCCTCGATCAAAGAGCCGATCGCCAGATTCTTGTTGCGTGGATGAAAGAACATGCCGCGCCCGGGATGGAAGACGCAGCAGCTCGGTTTGCATTTTCCGCAGCGAACACAGTGCGCAATCTTGCGCGAAAGCTCTTCCAGTTGCCCGTGTTGCAGAATGCGGGCTTCGAGTTCAAGCAAGTTAAAAGACGGCGTGAAGATATGCCCCAGCACCTCGTAATCTTCAAGCTTGCCGGGATTCATGAGGCCGCCGGGATCGACTTCGCGGCGATAGGCGGAGAGTTCGGTGATGCGTTCAGGTTCCAAGTATTTGAGCTTGGTCACGCCGATGCCGTGTTCACCCGAGACGACGCCGCCCAGCGAAATTACCTTGGCCATGACCTCGTCGATTCTGTGGTCGGCACGCTGTAGCATCGGCCGGTCATTCGAGAGCACGGGAACGTTTACATGTACGTTGCCGTCGCCGGCGTGCATATGAGTGGCTAGAACGATGCGGCAATTGCGTACATCATTGAAGGCATGTTCGAGCGCTTCAAGCACCGTAGGATAGCCGCGCAATAACCTGTCGAGATCATGACGAAATTCTTTGAGACCGGCGAGAGAACGCAGCGTTTTCGCATCCTGGCTCTCGACCTGCGCTCGAAAATTTGTGCAGAGTTCGACGCGCGCCGGGAGCTGCGAAGCGAACTGCTCGGCGTCCTCGCTTTCCATAGCTGTCTTCAGAATTTCTTCGACGCGCTCGGCAAAGTGAATCTGCGAGTAACGCTCTTCTTCAATGTTTACGTTGTCGACGAAGTGAGCAAACTCGGCCAATGCTTCCAAGGGAAGAACAATGTCCTCGTTCATCTTGAACGCGTTGGTACGACGGGCAATTGCGCCGAGCTTCTTGCGGTCGGCCCAGAATCGCGTAGCTTCGGCCCCATCGCGAGCGACAAAAAGCAAAGTATTTGGATGCTCCGCGAGTAAAGTGCGAACCCGCTCTACGCCGCGGTCAGCTTGCTCCACAGTGTTCGCCGCAACATCAATCAGCAGCACGGCCCGCGGCGTCTGCGCGCGCGCCGCTTTTACCTTGTAGCCGATGGCGCGAATATATTCATCATCGAAATGTTCAAGCGCAAGCAACGTTTCTTCGTCTTCCGACGGAAACGGAAAGGCGCGGGACAACTCAAGGATGACGCGGCTGGCCTCGTCGAAATCCGGCCCGAAAAACTCCAGGCACAGGGTCTGCTTTTGCTTGTACGCGGGATAGAGCACAAACCTGGCCGACGTGATGACGCCGTCCGTGCCTTCCTTCTGCATTCCCGGCAACCCGCCCAGCGTCTTATTGGTGATGTCTTTCCAGAGACCGTTCTTGCGAATTTCCGTGCCCCGCAATTCGATCTGCTTGACGGGCGACATCTGCTCGTTCAACACGTCAAAGGTCACCACATCCTGTGGCATGATTTTGCGCAGTTGATGATTCGTGCGCCGCACCGTCCAGCGCTGGCCGTCGGGCATGGCCATTCGCCATTCGAGCAAATTGTCGATGCACGTGCCCCAGCGAACGGCGAGTTTGCCACCGGCATTTTCCGCAATGTTACCTCCCACCGTACTGGCCCACGCGCTGGTTGGGTCCGTCGCGAAAACCAGCCCGTGTTCGCTGGCCGATTCCATAGCGCTTTCGGTAATCACGCCGGCTTCCACTTCCATTACGTGAGACGTAACGGTGCGTCCATCTGCGAGTTGAAAATCCTGCTCGTCGATGCCGCGAATTCGATTGAGCCGTTCGGTATTGATCACGACGCAGCCGGAACGCAGCGGTACAGCGCCACCGGTCAGTCCAGTGCCCGCACCGCGCGGAATCGCTTTAAGCCAGAGCCGTGCAATGGTTGCCAACAGCGGAGCTACGTGCGCTTCGACGTCCGGCGTGACCACAGCAAGCGGCAGATGCAAACGCCAATCGGTGGCGTCGGTAGCGTGCGAGACGAGCGAGAAAGGGTCGAACAAAACATTACTGCCGCCAACAACACCGCCGAGTTCGCGTTTGATACGGTTGCGCAATTCGGGCATACCTTCAACATCGCTGCGAAACTGCGCCAGCAACCCGCGGCAGCGTTCGAGTGTGTCGAGCACTCGCGTGTCGCCTTTTGCTCCAGTGACGATGGCTTCCATGTCTTTGGAGATGTCTTCAAAAAAACGCCGCCGCCGAGACGCGGAATTGATGAGTTCCTCGAAGAGATAGGGGTTACGGCGGTGAATCAGAACGTCGCCAAAAATGCGCATCAGACGCCGGGCAGAGCGACCAGTAACCCGGGCGCTGCGCAGCTCGTCGAGAACGCGCACGGTCTCCGGACCAAGCAGGAACGCGATAGCCTGACGGTCGTCGGCAGAAGTATAGTTGAAGGGAATTTCGCGCGAACTGGCCGCAGCCGTTGAGCTTTGATCTAAGACGGACAACATACCTAAGTATACCAATTCTTCGAATTGACAGGTTGACCGGGGAGTTGACAGCAGACCACGAATGTGACTTCAGACTCAGAGATCGTCCCACAATCCGCAGCCTCGATGCAAGCGAGTGCCAAGACTCCAGTTACGACCAGCCCAGCGTGCAGCACCGTTCCACCGGCGCCGACTGGTCTCGCGGCGACATCATCTTCTACTACGATTGATTTAAGCTGGTCGGCAGTTACTGTTCCCGCTAACTGTTCGGTTAGTTCCTACAATGTCTACGGCGGCACAACAATCGGATTTTCGCTTGGCACGACTAACTTGCTGGCGACAGTTACATCCGCACGAGTTACTCCAACACCGGACTGACGGCCTCGACGACTTACTACTATGTCGTCGAAGCAGTCGATTCAGGCGGTTTTCCGGCCGCATCCAATCAAGCCATCGACACAACAATGGCCATTAGATCCCTAGCGGATTTTGTGCTTGGAATATTACCGTCTTCGTTGACAGTAGTCGCAGGACAAAGTGGCACGAGAATAGTTACCATAACGCTAGAAAATGGCTTCCCCGCGACTGCCGATGTTACTCTCACCTGCTCGGGCTACCCAGCAACGCGACATGTAACTTTTCTCCGACGACAGTAACTTCTGCCAGCAATATAACTTCGACGCTGACAGTCTCAACAACTAATTCAATCATCAGGCTTCGCGGTTACTCGGGATTCTGGCTTCCCAGATCGGCTTTGGCAGTTGCATTTTTGTTCTTTGGTTGGAAAAAGAGGCGCGCAGTACTACCGATTCTAATCGTGGCATCTTCTGCCTGATTTCGTTTGCCGGTTGCGACGGTGCAACTTCTGGATCGACTAAGATAAGTAACTCTCGAACTAGCACGTCGATCATCACGGCAACTGTGATCTCCGGCTCATTGCAGCACACTGCCACATTTTTACTTACGATCAACAGCCAATCGTCGGAAAGTTACATTTCCGCGTGCGATTCGCAGCAAAGCCACAATCTTTAGCTCTGGCTGTATCGGCCTGTCCTCGCGCTCCATCTCCTGAGCCACAGCCGGAATGGCTCACCGCGCGAGGCCCGAACCTGAAAGATTCCGTCGCGAGCGCCTTGCATTTTTCGCACATCCGCCCGGTTGCGATACCCTGAATAAAGAGAACGCTCTTCCTTCCTTACTGGTGATTCCATTGATCGTCGAAATTGAAAAATTGACCAAGATTTATGCCGCGAAGCAGCGTGTCGTCGCCGTTGACGGCATCGATCTCGAACTGCAGCAAGGCGAAATCTTCGGCCTGCTCGGTCCCAACGGAGCCGGCAAGACAACCACGATTTCTATCGCCACCACGCGCGCCCTGCCCACCAGCGGCACGGTCCGCATCGATGGCGTCGATGTCGTTCGCCACCCGGCCCACGCCCGCCAACTGATCGGCGTCGTTCCGCAATTCAACACACTCGACCGTTCGCTGACCGTCTATGAAAATCTCTATTTTCATTGCCGCTACTTCGGCTTCTCTCACGGTCGCGCCAAGGCTCGTTCCCTTGAGTTACTGACGCAATTCATGCTCTCTGAGCGTAAGGCCGCTTATCCTTCCGAGTTATCCGGCGGCCTTGCCCAGCGCGTCCAAATCGCTCGCGCCATCGCCCACCGGCCCCGCGTTTTATTTCTCGATGAACCCAGCGCCGGCCTCGATCCGCAGAGCCGCATGGCCATGTGGTCGGCTGTTCAACAATTGCGCAGTGAGGGCATTACCGTGCTATTGACGACCCACTATATGGAAGAAGCCGACCAGCTTTCCGACCGCCTCGCCATCATCGATCATGGCCGCGTGTTGGCGCTCGGGTCTCCTGAAAAACTGAAAGAAACTTTCGGCGCGCTGATCGTTTTCGATCTTAAATTGAAGTCGCTCGAAGGCGTGGATGCGCTCATTGCTTCGTTGAAGTCGCGGCCCGATGTGACCAATGCCGAAGCCACTGCCGACGGCCTGCGCGTTCTTGCCGCGAGTTCCGATGGCCTGCTGCCCGATCTCGTTCAAGCCGCTGCCGCCTACGGTCTGCGCGACCTAAAAATCACCGAGCCAAGCGTTGAAACCGTCTTCATTCAACTGACCGGGAGGGATTTGCGTGAATAGTACACAAATGTTTTTCAAAGCCTTCACCGGCCTTTTCTTGCGCGATCTGCGCGTTCTGACTCGTGAATTTCATACTTTCCTCTTGCGCGTCGGCATGCAGCCCTTGCTGTTTCTGTTTGTCTTTACTTTCATTCTTCCGCGCATGGGAGGCGTCAATCCGATGGCTGCCGGAGCGGGTAAGGTCGACTTTGGCACGATCCTGCTGCCCGGCCTCATGGCCGTCGCCATCATGTTCTCCGGCATCGCTGCCGTCGCCCTGCCGTTGTCGAGCGAATTCGGCATCACGCGCGAAATCGATGACCGCGTGATGTGTCCTTTACCCCTATGGGCCGTGGCTTTAGAGAAGGTTTGCTTCAGTGCGATGCAGAGTATCATCGCGGCGCTATTGGTGATTCCCATGGCCTACTATGTTCCGGCCGTGCCAGTGCGCGCGCATGTGGCGAACTGGTTTTTATTGGCCCTGGTATTAGTGCTCGCCAGCCTATTGGCCGGAGCGCTCGGTCTGGTCATCGGATCGACGGTCAATCCCAAACAGATCGGCCTGGTCTTCTCGATCATCGTCGTGCCGATTACGTTTCTCGGTTGCGTCTACTATCCCTGGGCATGGCTCGGCAAGATTCCCTGGTTGCAATACGGCGTGCTTTTCAATCCGATCGTCTACATGAGTGAAGGCCTGCGCGCCGCCGTAACTCCCGAGATCGAACACATGCCCTGGTGGGCGATTCTGCTGGCGCTGGTCTTCTTTTTGTCTGCGCTCGGCCGCTGGGGTTTGCGTGGCTTTCTGGGCAGGGTCCAGTCGTAAAAGTTAGTGAACCAAGCCGGACTCGGGCGAGGAATTTTCGCCCGCGATCACGCTGCTGAAGACCGACCGCGAAAGCGTAGCCGTGACAATTACCCGGTTGTGCTCCTGCGTGACTGTCGCGGTCCTCAGTAGTTCTTTGAAGCCGTTGTTGGCAGTATTATCGGCCAACGGACCGGCCACGCCGCGCACCAGAATCAGTAGCATATTGAGTGCATCGGTCTGATGAGCGGCCTTCCGTTCGTTGGGCGCGATTTCGACGACCTTCAGATTTAGCAGGCCTTCGAGCGACAGCGCCGGAGTCACACTGGCGACAATCGTCGAGTCGGCATCGAGCGGCAGCGACAGGCCGAAAATCTCAATCGATCTGCCGTTGGAAAAGGGCAAGCCGATCTGACCGACACCCCAGGCCAGCGACAGCAGCGGCACCTCGTGAAAATGTTGCCGCAGCAGCGCCGAACCGGCAAAAGGCCATGCCGCTGTCGCATGCCGGTCGAGCATCGAGTGAATCTGTTCGGGCGTTGGCGTGTTGGAGACGGCGACCATGTCGTAGCCGATCTGTGCGACGCGAACGGTCCGCCCCTCGGAAGGAATGTTATAGATCGTGTGGCCAGCGTAGGATTCGCGGCTCGCGGCGTGAGTGTCGAGCCAGGTGTTGAGCTTCTGGCCGGTAATCTTGCCGACCAGCACCATCGAATATGCGACCGGGCCGTTCGGACCATTGGGGTCGGGCATGCGGTGCAGAGCGATGGCCGCTTCGTCGAGATCGCGTTCCCAGTCGATGCCGGTGGCGTCGATGAACTGCTGGTACTCGGGCACGTGCGCTGGCGGCTTAAGTTCTTTGTGAAAGAAGACGTGGACGGGCTTGAGATTGAGGTAGAGAATGCCGTCGGACTCAGGCAACAGACGCGCTGCCTCGGGTGGAGCTTTCGAGCGCAGGAAGATGGCCACGGCCAGAACCAGCAGGACCGCGGCCACTATCCACAGCGTTCTTCGCGTGCGTCTATTCATCGAGACCCGTCAGAAATACCGTAGCACTTTAACTATTGTACGGGGTGGCTTCTACTTTCCCTTCTCGATGAATTCCTTTAGATGTTTTGCACAGGCTTCTGCGATCGATTGTTGACCTCGCGCACCAAGAGTGCCAAAGAGCACGGAGCCGTGGGTGCTTTTGTGTACTTCATATGCCCAAATAACATCCTTTGTCCTTGCATCGATCAGCATAATGCTCGCTTCAAGCCCGCGGGTGGAGCTTGCAGCGGCACCATAGGCCGCGCTTCCCCCGCTTCGATTCCAATTCGCAGCTCCACCGGAACCGTAAACAAAGCCTTGCCATTCAGTGTTGGTTGAGACGACAAAATACTGTGCCGAGGTTTTCTCCAGAGTAAGAGTGATGGGAACTTTCTTTTCCCGAACAGCAGCTGCAAAATAGGTTTCAAATCCACCCATCGGAGCAATCACAACCCGTGCACCAGCTCGTATCAATCCAGAGCCTGTAGCTGTTCCAGACTCTATCGGTTGTGTATCGCCGGAGGTTGAAGATGGCGACGACAGTGCGACGGCTAGTGAGGGGCGGGCGATTGCCGGTGCAGCTGTCTTTGCCACAATCGCAGCAACCACCTTATCGCTGACTCCGGCAGTCTTCAGGGCAATGATCCCATCCGTAGAGGTGTCATAGGTTCCCGCCTGAGCGTTTACTGTCGAGACGATCAGATCATCCGATAGCCCAGCTTTGACCAGTTTGATTACAGAGTCATTGGTGAGTGCCTGCTGGGCAACGAGCAGGGAACTAATAGCCAAAAATGCAGCAGCGAGAATATTCTTGCGCACGCGTGCTCTCCTTATGATTCAAAACCGATTGAACTGGAATGGATTGACACCGAAATCATCCACCTTGAAACTGCTTTTCGCAAGAGGTTTTTCGATGGCGCGAACAATCGCTTGTTGAAAACAAGACGATCCGGCAACCATTTCGCCAGCCAGCGGTCATCCCAGATCCACGCTCAACCGTCTATGCTGAATAGGCGGCATACGTGCTGCCTATAGGAGTCGTCATGAAATATGGTCCGTTGCTTGCAATAATTCTAGGGCTGGCGCTCGGCGCGGCCTTTGCTCAAAATGCACCTGCCCCGGCCCCCAATCAACCCAACGGACCAGCCGGTCCCGGTCTGAGCGGCGCAGGACATGGCAGATGGAGTGGCGGAGCGGGTAGGGCAGGCATCAATGGCACCGTCACAGCTGTCGCCGGCGATCACTACACGATCAAGTCCGATGCCGGCGAAGTTTATACGATCCATTACAGCGTGAATACGCGCATTCTCAAGCAATCGGTCCAGCGCGGCGGCGAGGGCGGCGGTGGCAATTCTCCGCAGACCCTCAAGGCGACAGACATCAAGGTGGGCGACGCGCTGGCCGCAATCGGTGAAGTCGATGAGGTGGACAAATCGGTGGGCGCGGTCCTGATTATGCAGATCGATCCCGAGCGCGCCAAACAGTTGCGCGAAATGCAGGCTAACTTTGGCAAGACCTGGGTGATGGGCAAGGTGACGGCCATCAACGAAACCACGGTCACATTGTTCAGTACGATCGACAATGCCAGTCACAGCTTTGTCGCCGACGAGAATACGACTTTTCGCAAACGCCGCGAACCGATCACACTTGCCGACATCGCGGTGGGCGACGGGTTGCGCGCCGAGGGTGCGGTGAAGGGCAATCGCTTTGTGGCCACGTCGGTTGCCGTGATAGGAATGCCGCAGGGCGGACCGCCGACACTGCCACGCGACGGAGCGGCCCCACAGCAGAGCGGCAAGTAGCGCGAAATAACTGGCCGGCGGATTAAACCGTTTTCGAAGCGGCTTCGGCCCAGATCAGTGCCTCGGCATAGCAGGCCGCTAGTTCGTCGGCAGCCAGGCCGCTGGCGCGGACAGCCAGATCACATGCCGGCCAGTCGGCGCGTTCGTGGCTCTCAAGCCAACTGAGCAGCACGCGTTGCGGGTTGGCCTTGCCCAGTAGCGCATCGCGAATCGGCTCGCGCAGCGGCAGCGAGGGTGCCAGCTCCTCCATCGGAATCCGCAGCATGGCCGACAGCAGACTCAGCAGGCCAAGCAGATACTGCTCGGTCGGATCGAGCGAACCAAGGGCCGCGGCGGTTTCGCAAAATCGCGCGCGCACAAAGGCCATGCGCAAAATCTCGACCGGCTGGCCGGCGTTGAACTCGCTGGCGATGGCCAGCATCGCGATATGACGGAAGGTATTTTCGCCGACCGCCAAGAGCGCCGCCTGAATCGAGCTGACCTCCTGGCGAATGGCGCACATCGGCGAGTTGACCAGGCGCAACAGCCGGTAAGTCAGCGACGGGTCGCGCTTGACGAGGCCGGTCAGCTTTTTCTGATCGATGACATCTTCGCGCAATAGCTGCAAAATCTGGATGTGCGAGAGCCGGTTTGCCGGAATCTTGGGATTCTCAAGCAGTGACGGACGGCAGAAATAATAGCCCTGAAACAGCACGAAGCCTTCCTGACAGGCCTGCTGGTATTCCTCCTGAGTCTCGATTTTTTCGGCGACCAGAGCGACGGCAATGCCCTCGATCCGTTCGAACAGGATCTGGCGTTCGTGGGCATCGCTGCGGATAAAATCTACCTTGATGTAGTCGGCCAGATGGATCAGCGGCTCGAATTTTTCTTCCCAGACAAAATCGTCGAGGGCCAGTCGGAACCCGGCAGCCTTGAGATTTTTGCAGATGGCAAGCAGTTCGGGCGTCGGTTCGACCGTTTCGAGAATTTCGAGCACGGTCATGCTGGGCGGCAAAACCTGCGCGAGGCTCTCATTCAGAGTTGCCGCCGTGCAATTGACAAAGGCCGGCAATCCGCCCGTCAGTCGCTCCAGGCCAAAGATGACCGTGTTGTCGATCATGGTGCGCGTCGCAAAGTCGCCGTCGCTGCGAAAAGCCATCTCCGGACCCGCCCGGAAAAGCAGTTCATAAGCGTGTACGCGCCCGCGCAAATCCATGATCGGCTGACGCGCCACGTAGCGCAGGCCGCTAACGGATTCAAGCGCGTGCTTAGTCGATGCGATCCCCGAAACTGAAAGCTGTTGAGCTTCGATTGCCATGCGACCTTCCCGAGGCCTTTATCGGCATGGCAGGGGGCAAACGTGAGCAAACAGCAATTTCCGGCGAAATCCTTCGTACCGAACGCCGGCCTTCGCCTGGCGAAACGCGACCCGGCGGTCTCCGAAAGCAGAACATTCAAGTCGAAGCGACCATCAAGGCGCTGCGACCCGGCACAAACTTCAACAGGGGGTGGTAACTCTGGGCCGCTCTAGCCGCCCATGAACATTCCGCCATTTACGTCGAGCACGTGGCCGGTAATGTAGGCTGCCGCGTCGGAAGCCAGAAAGTGGACAGCGTGAGCGATTTCGAGGTCGGTTCCTGCGCGGCCGAGCGGAATGGCGGCCATCATGGCGGCGCGCTGGCGTTCGTCGAGCACGGCCGTCATCGGCGTTTCAATGTATCCCGGAGCGACGGCGTTGACGGTGATGCCGCGCGAAGCGACCTCGCGCGCGAGCGAACGCGTCAGGCCAAGCAGACCGGCCTTCGAGGCGGCATAGTTGACCTGACCGGCCTGGCCGGCGCGGCCCACGACGCTGCTGATATTCACGATGCGTCCCCAGCGGTGTCTCAACATGGGACGCAGCAGGGCCTGCGTCAACAGAAACGCACCGGTCAGATTCGTCCCGATCACGTCATCCCAATCGGCGCGCTTCATGCTCATCGCCAGTCCGTCGCGCGTGATGCCGGCGTTGTTGACCAGGATTTCGACCTTGCCGAACTTGTCGAGGATGGCTTTCGCACCGGCGTGAATCGACTCTTCACTGGCGACATCGAGCGGAAATGCCATGGCCTGTCCACCGAAAGCGGCGATCTCGGTCACGACGGCAGCCAGCTTGGCTTTGTTGCGGGCGGCCAGTGCGACGGTTGCCCCAGCCTGAGCCA
>Ga0302320_10029059_pt1 | contig 10589 bp, 10 predicted proteins | sample Bog_T0_3_FD_202130 | JGI IMG/M metagenome (GOLD analysis project Ga0302320, IMG submission 202130) | Peat permafrost microbial communities from Stordalen Mire near Abisko, Sweden - Bog_T0_3 | ecosystem: Environmental > Terrestrial > Soil > Wetlands > Peat | place: Sweden: Abisko, Stordalen Mire... | reverse complement strand
CGCTGAGGTCACGCAGGCGTATGATCCGGTTGAGGTGTGCGTAGATGAAGTTCAGCCCGGGCGTCGTGCCCCAGTGCCCGAGCAGCCGCGGCTTGGTGTGCTCGATCTGCAGCGGCTCGCGCAGGAGCGGGTTGTCGAGCAGGTAGATCTGTCCCACGGACAGGTAGTTGGCGGCGCGCCAGTAGGCGTGTATCAGCCGTAGCTCATCGGGCGAGAGCGGGCCGGGAGATTCGGTCATGTGGAGATCTTCTCCCAGCCGCGTTGCGCTCGGGTCCGCGCGGGGTCGCAGAGCATGTAGGTAGAAGTCCGCAGGCACACGGGTGTTGATTCCCCTGGGCCGGGCCGACCGCGCGGACCTAAGATCATCCGGAGCCCGGAAAAGGAGAAAGCGATGTTCATGAATGTGCTGGTGGGAGTGGATGGTCGGCCGAACGGCCGCGACGCGGTCGCGCTGGCGGAGCGCCTCGTCGATCCGAACGGGACGCTGACGCTCGCCCACGTGCACAGCGGAGAGCTTCATCCCCTGCACGCCGCCACCCCGGGGCTGCTGGAAGAGGAGCGGGTCGCCTCCGAGAAGCTGCTCGAGGACGCGCGCGCGGCCGCCGGCCTGAGCGCGAAGCTCGTGAGCGTTGTCGCGGCCAGCCCGGGCCGCGGCCTTCACACCCAGGCGGACGAGCAGCAGGCCGATCTGATCGTGGTCGGCTCGAGTCATCGCAGCGCACTTGGCCGTGTGATGCTGGGCGACGACACGCGCACGGCGCTCAACGGCGCACCGTGCGCGGTCGCCGTCGCCTCACAGGGCTATGCCGAGCACCCGTTCCCGATCGCGAAGGTCGGCGTCGGCTACGACGATTCGCCGGAGAGCCACACGGCGCTTGCCAAGGCGAAGGAGGTGGCGGCTCAGACCAATGCCTCGGTTCAGGCGCTGGAAGTGCTCTCGATCCCGACCTACGCGTACACGGGCTTCGTCCCGCCGATCACGAGCGAGAGCATCGACGAGATGCTCGCCGAGGCGAAGGCCCGGCTGGGAGCGCTCGAGGGCGTCGAGGGGCGCGCGGTCTACGGCCTGGTCGGTGAGGAGCTCGCGGCATTCGGCGACTCCGTCGACCTGCTGGTCGTGGGGTCGCGCAACTACGGTCCGGTTCTCAGGCTCGTGCTGGGCAGCACCTCCGACTTCCTCGAGCGCCACGCCCGTTGCTCGTTGCTCGTGCTCCCCCGGGGCAGCGATGATTCCGGCGAGGCAGCCGCGGCCTCGGGGCACGAGGGCACCAGTCCGGCCTGACCGGTTGAGGGCCCGGCCGACGATCCGCGCGCAGCAGCCGCTACCGTCACTGCCTTGAGCGAGGAGGAGACAGACGCGGTCACTGACGCCGAGGCGGCGAGCTCGCCGGTGCGCCCGGTTCGCATCGTGCTCGCCGACGACCATGCGGTCGTGCGCAGCGGATTGCGCATGCTGCTCGACAGCGAGAGCGGGTTCGAGGTCGTGGCGGAGGCCAGCGACGTGGAGAGCGCGCGGCGCTATGTGCTCGGCCACCACCCGGACGTGCTGGTGCTCGACCTGAACATGCCGGGTGGCTCGAGCCTCGAGGCCATTCCTGCGATACGGGAGGAGTTCCCGGAGACGCAGATCGTGATCCTCACGATGCAGCAGGAGCCGGCGTTCGCCCGCGAGGCCCTCAGCGCGGGGGCGCTCGGCTATGTCCTGAAGGAGGCGGCCGACGATGAGCTCGTGGAAGCGGTCCGCCGCGCGGCCGCCGGGGAGAGCTATCTCAACCCCAGGCTGGGCGCGCGCATCGCCTCAGAGCCGCCGCCTGGACGCCCGGACGATCTCTCAGAGCGCGAGATCGATGTGCTGCGCCTGATCGCCCTGGGTCACACCAATGCGGAGATCGCCGAGCAGCTCTTCCTCTCGGTGCGCACGGTCGAGACCCACCGCTCGCACATCCAGCAGAAGCTCCGGCTCTCGACGCGCGCCGAGCTCGTCGGCTATGCCCTCGAGCGCGGCCTGATCAACGCCGGCGGCGAGCCGGGCGCGGGTACCACGCGCGCCTGATCGGCCCGCCCGCGCGGGCGTCAGGCGCCCGGAGTCGAGCGGTAGTGCTCGCGCCAGATCAGGCGGTGGATGGGAATCCGGCGAGGGAGACTTCTGATGCCGGGTATGAAGGGGATGCAGATGAACAGGGTGCTGAGCAGACCCATCATCAGCATCACGAGCAGGTCGGCGTTGGCGGAGGACTTGAACGGTTCCACCTGGTACCAGAGCGTGTACAGCCACAGCCACACCTGCCCGGGATAGCTGCCTGTCTCGTTCATCATGCCCCACTGCTCGCCGAGCAGGTGCTGCTGTTCGGCACGCGCGTCAAGGAGCCCGCCGTCGGCCATGAAGAGCAGCGGCTTGGTGTAGTCGGTCTGGAAGAACTGGCTGCTGGTGAGCAGCGCGCCGTCGACCCCACCACTCTTGGCAAGGCTGAGTAGGCCGGCCATCATCGTCGGCACCGGGCCTGCGCCGACGGAGGCCACGTTCACCACGCCGGTGGCCGGGCTGACAGACACCGTGCTAGGCAGCGGCTTCTTTTCTTCTTCAGCCGTCACATATTCTTCGAGCGGCTTTGCGTAGGCTTCGGTCCAGCCCTTCTGGGTGTTTTCGGGCGCTGCTTCGTATTGGGCAACGGCGCCGGAGAGAGCAGGATTATCGGGGATCGTCTTGAGAGGATCGAGTACGTAGTCCTGTGCGGTGTTGATCGGGTGGCTGACGCCGAGCCAGCGCTGCGGGTGCAGGAAGAGGAAGTGCTGAACGCTTCCCGAGCTGTGGTTGTAGGGCGGGCCGTATTCGGCGGTCCCGCTCGTGCCGTCGAGCTCCTTGACGGCGGTGTTGACGAAGTCGACGGGCATCTGCCGTGACCACTGGGCGATCGTGCTCGGCTTCTCATCGGGCGAGGAGAAGACGACCGCGAAGACGATCGCCAGCAGCGCGACGACACCAACCGCGATGCAGAGCTCTTTGACGAGGTCATACGGCGCATAGCGCCCGGCCCAGGGCTTGGTGTCGTCATGCGAGCGAAGGAGGCTGAGCAGTTTCATCACGCGACCCCGTTGCTGGGCCCGGTGGGTGTGGACGGCCCCTCACGGACGGCTGCCGGGACATCGGCGCCTGCGCGGGCGGCGTGGAACGGAAGCGGCGGAACGACACCGTGACGGCGAACGAGCAGCACGTGCGCACCCACGAGCCCGACGACGGCGAGCGGCATGATGAGCACGTGGTAGCTGTACATCTGCCCGAAGTTCGTCAGGTTGAAGAACGCGCCGACGCCGACGGAGTTCATCGCGTCCTTTGCCTGCGTGGAGATCCACTGGGCATCGAAGTTCTGCTGTGAGACGTAGCCGGTGAGGGCGGTCGGCACGGCCACCAGGAAGGTGACCGCCCCGGTGATCCACACGCGTGTGCGGCCCCCGCGCCAGGCGGCCATCCAGTACTTGCCCCACAGGTGCACGACCATCGCGAAGAAGAACAGCTCGACGGCCCACATGTGGATGCTGTTGAAGAAGTGACCGATGCCGGTGTAGTGCCACCACGCGGGGCCCTTCAGGGCGAGGATGGTGCCGGAGCCGATGATCACGACCAGGGCGGCGATGCTCGCCACGCCGAAGACGTAGATCCACGAGGCGACGTAGGTGGGCTGCCCGTCGGGCAGGAGCTTCTCGGGCGGCAGCGCCTCGACCCCCGCTTCACGGACGCGCACGGTCCATGACTTGGGCCGCGGCGGTGAGACGCTCACGACTTATCCCCTCCGCGCCGGGCCTCGCGCCGGGCGCCGGACCCGGGGAACGGCAACAGGATCGCCGCAAAGAACGCGACGAACATGAGGCCGATCACGATCACATTCGACACCGTCAGTTTGATGAAGTGCCATTCGATGATGTGCGCCGGATGATCGAGGTTGACGATCGCGCCGATCGCAGCGACGACTACGTGTTGCAAGGCCGGTCTCCCTTTGGATCGCTCTGTGAGCAGCTCGGGTGTTCGCAGCCTACGATCGCCGCCCCCCCTCGCACCTCCGTAGTTCTCCGATAGCCCGGCCGGAAAAGCCGCGCGCGTGCCGGCGACGGCGCTACAGCGACCAGTAGTGCCCGACGTGGGAGGCTGCGCGCGAGGTCAGCAGCGGCTCGGGCGCGGCTGAGCTCGCGGGCTCGTCGTCCACGAGCGCGGCGAGCGTCGCCTGCACGGAGTCGGCGAGCGCCACCGGCGCGTAGCCGCCCTCGAGGACCGTGCCGATCGGTGCGCCAACGGTCCGCGCGAGATCGCGCAGCAGACGCGCCATCAGCGCAAAGGAGACGGTCTCAAGCCGGCACCCGGCCAGCGGGTCCTCGCGGTGGGCATCGAAGCCGGCCGACAGCAGGATCAGGTCGGGCGCGAACTCCTCGGCGACGGGCACGACGATGTGCTCGAGCAGCGACAGCCAGACCGCCTCTTCAGAGCCGGCCGGCACGGGCAGGTTGACCGTGTACCCCTCCCCCTCTCCGGACCCGGCATCGGCGAGCGCCCCGGTACCGGGGTAGATCCCCGACTGGTGGATGCTCGCGAACAGGACATCCGAGCGCCGGCGGAAGGCCTCGGCGGTGCCGTTGCCGTGGTGGACGTCCCAGTCCAGGATGAACACGCGCTCGGCGCCCAGCTCGCGGATCGCCAGCTCGGCGGCGATCGCGACGTTGTTGAACAGGCAGAACCCCATCGCGCGAGCCGGTTCTGCGTGATGGCCGGAGGGGCGCACACCGCAGAAGCCGAGCGGAGCCTCCCCCGCGAGCAGCACGCGCGTCATCTCACAGGCGCCTCCGACGGCGTGCAGGGCGGCGCGGTAGGAGGGCTCGCCGACGAAGGTATCCGGGTCGATGGCACCACCGCCGGTGATCGCCATCTCGCGGATCCTCCGCACGAGATCGGCGCTGTGGATCAGTTCGAGCTCGGCCTCGCCGGCGGCGGGCGCGGTCCGGCGCTCCCATCCCAGCCAGTCGGCCGCGGCGAGCGCGCGCTCGATCGCGATCAGCCGCTCGGGCACATCGGGGTGTTCGGGCATGTGAACGCGTGGATCGTGTTCCAGGCAGGCCGGGTGGCTGTAGTAGAGCGCCCGACGGCCGGCGTCGGGCTCCTCGCCTCGCTCGCTCTCCGGAGGGCACGCCACGCCTCATAAGCTAGTCGAGTGCTCCGCCCGGCGCGCATCCTCATCCGAGCGCGCGGCGCGATCGTCGCGGGCGCCATGCTCGGGATGCTGTCCGGCTGCGGCGGCGCCGCGAACCGTGGACAGAGCACGGCGAACAGCGTGGGCGAAGCGGCGAGCGCCGCCGCGCACTTCACCCATCAGCAGGAACTGGTCGAACAGGGCGGGCGCCTGTTCGTCTCAGACGGCTGCACGGGCTGCCACTCGCTCGATCGCAGCTCGCGCCTCGGCCCGAGCTTCGGCCACCTGGCGGGCAGCCGCGTGACGCTGGCGGACGGACGGCGCGCGCTCGTCGACGAACGCTTTCTGAAGGCAGCGCTGACCGATCCCGGCGCGAACTCGGTCGTGGGCTATTCGCCCGCGCCGATGATCGCCGCCGTCAAGCGCGTGAAGCTTTCAGAACGCCCAGCGGACGTCGCGGCGCTGGCAGCGTTCATCGAGCAGATCGGCCCCGAAAACGGCTGATCGCCGGCGCGGGCGCCAGTGCCCTGGCCCGCACGCGGCGGACCAGGGCCTTGACGAGCGAGCGGGAGGGACGCTCGCGGGTGCGGCTCCTACAGTTCCGCCCCGTAGTTCGTGCAGCTTGCCTGGAACGACGGGTTGGGACTCGCGCTCAACTGGTTGAGCACGTTCTGGAGCGAGGGCGAGTCCTCGATCATGCCGATGTGCTCCGTCTTGTCATTCGGGCACTGACTCTGAATCGTGATGTTCCTGACGTTGGCGCCCGCTTCGAGGAAGGCGTTGGTGTAGGGCGTGACGACCTCGTCGTGCGTGCTCTCGATCACGACATATTTGACGAGCGGCGAGACGACTCCGCCGGAGAACAGGTGCGTCTCGAACGTCGAGCCGATCTCCTGCTGAATCAGCGAGGGGGCGCCGAGCAGCTGCGCGAGCGAGCCGGCGAAGAACGATCCGCCGGGGATGTCGTCGATCAGCGTGACGAGGCCGCTGAGCGTCGTGCCGTGGTTGCTCGGCGCGAGCCCGATCAGCTCGTTCACCTTCGAGGCCCCGCCGAGGAACTTGATGTAGTAGTTCGGCATCAGGCCGCCCTGGGAGTGCCCGACGATGTCCACCTTCGGTGCTTTGGTCCTCGAGAGCACGGAGTTGACGAAGGAGGAGAGTTCTTCGGCGCCCCGTTCGATGTAGTTGAGGGCGTCGACGCGTCCGCCGAACGAGAGCAGCGTTTCCCCGTAGTTGAGCGCGTAGACGCAGTAGCCGGCGTTTGCGAGCAGTGGCGCGAGCGTGACCCAGTTCGACCCCTCGTCCTCGACGGTGCCGTGGACGAGCACCACGGGGTAAGGGTGGGCGGCGCTCGGTTTGCAGTTGTTGTTCGCACCCGAGACGGAGGTCGGGGCGAACACCTCGTTGAAGGCGAAGTCGCCGAGCGCTTCACCGCCATAGGGGACCGGCAGCGCGGCGCTCGCGCCGGCGGGTATTGCGAAGGCGATCGCTCCTGCGGCCGCGGTGGCGAGCATCATCGTCCTGACCCTCAACATCCGATTCCCTCTCCCTTTCATTCCGTTTCCCCGTTGACGTCGGCGCGCGTCTGAAAACCGCTGAAGCCGCTTGGCCGATCGGCGCAATTAGAACACAGAACCAGAAACCAAGTCAAGTTCCGATTTTGCCACGGATTGCGGCGGTTTGGGCAGGTTCACCGGTCGCAGATGCGGCGGCGAGAGCGGCGACGAATTCCTCGGCGGAGAGACCGTCGATCCCGGCGGGAGTGGCGAACCGCTCGGCGTAGGTGACGACCATGTCGGTGAAGGTGCGCACGATCGCCTCCTGCTCCTCGGGCGTTCGCTCGGCGAGGAAGACGTACTCGAACATCCGGTCGAACAGACGCACGACGAGCTCGGTCCCGAAGTCGGGCTCTCCGGAGAGCAGCCCGACGCCTGTGATCGACATGCGCAACCCCTGCGCGAGGCTCGCATCGAGCGCGCACACGCGCTCGACGACTGCGGGATTCAGCCGCCCGCCGAACCACACGGGCACGCCCTCGGGATGGGCCTGGTGATGGCGCATGTGCGCGAAGGCGGTGGCTTCGGTGAGCGAGCGGAAGGTGACCCGCTCAAGCGCCAGAACGGCCTCCGCCACCGCCTGTTCGATCTTCGCGAGTTCGCGATCGAGATAGGCGGCGATGATGGCATCACGATTGTCGAAATACCTATAGATCGTCCCCACCGGAATCTCTGTGTACTCGGCGAGTGCGCGAGTGGTCAGGGCGTCGGGCCCGCCCTTGGCGAGCAGCTCGCTCGCCGCGGCGAGGATCAGCTCCACGCGCTCGCGGCTGCGCCGCTGGACGGGCTCGCGCCGCGTCACCGCCCGTTCACCCTCCCGGCCGCGCGCCGACCGGCCGCGAACAGGGCCCTTTCGGCGACCGCGTCCATCAGCACAACCTAACGCGAGTGGCCGATCGCATCCACCGCAGGCCGAGCGCCCGGCTCGGCGGGCCGGGCTTCGCGGACGGCCGCAATTTGCGCGATAAACGTTCTATTAGAGCTGGAGGTGTAGGCTGGTTGAACCACATCCAGCCGACTTCAGCCGAACGCCCGCGGGAGGGCGCGGCAGCCGGTCCGCTGGCCGATCGAACGGATTCACCGACGTGGCCGCGAGCAGACCAAATCCCGCAGTTTCGAATCTCGCGTTGGAGTCGCAGTTCGAGGTGCTGGCGGAGCTTGAGCTCGCGGCCGTGGCGATCGATCTCGATGGCACGATCACGCATTGGAACGCGCCGGCGACGGAGCTCTACGGGCGCTCTGAGCTTGAGATGCTCGGCCGGCCGATCGGCTCGGTGCGGCTGAGCCATGGGAACGCCCTTGGCCCAGGAGCACTTGAGCGCGTGCTCGAGCGCGGCCGCTGGCGCGGGGAGCTCGAGGTGCTCGACGCACGCGGCTCGCCGCTCGTGCTCGATGCGCGCGCGACCGTCGTGCTCGACGAGGATGGGCATCCGATCGGGGTGCTGGGCTCCTTCGGTGCCGCGCGCGTGTCCAGGGAGGACGAAGCCAGGCTCGCCCAATCGGCGATCGACTCACTCACGGCGCATGTGGCGATCCTCGACGAGTGCGGCCGCATCGTCGCGGTCAACCGGGCCTGGACGGAATTCGCCCAGGAACGGGGTGAGGAGACCGCCGTCGTGGGAAGCAACTACCTCGCGAGCTGCGCCGCCAGCGAGGACCCGTTCGCGCGCGGTTCGTCGGACGCGATCAGCCGAACGCTCTCCGGCGAGATCGACGGTTTCGAGCTCGAGTACCCCTGCCACGTCCCTTCGCAGCGACGGTGGTTCGTCATGCGCGTCACCCGCTGCACCGGCTCTGAGCCACCTCGCGTCATCGTGCTGCACGAGGAGCGCACGCTGCACCACGAACTGCGCCGGCGGGCGGCGCTTCAGGAGGCGCTGCTCGACAAGCTGAACGCGGCGGTCATCATCAGCGACACCGGCGGCGGCATCCTCACGTGGAACAGAGCGGCGCAGCAGCTCTGCGGCTGGACACAGGCGGAGGTGCGAGGACGGCTGCTGATCGAGCTGCTGCAGCCGGTCGACACGGAGTCGGGCGTACACCTCGAGAACGAGCAGCGTCCGGGCCAATGGGACGGCGAGTACCGGATCCAGCGAAAGGATGGCTCGAGCGCGCTGATCTACGCGCGCATGCAGGAGACACTCGACGTCGACGGCACGCATACTGGCGTCGCCAGCGTCGCGGTCTCGGTATCCGAACGCAAGGGGATCGAGCGCAACCGGCACGAGCGCGCCCAGCGCTCGTGGGTCACGCGCGTGCAGGCGGCGATCGCGAGCGAAGGCTTTGAGCTCTATGGCCAGCCGATCGTCGATCTGCAGAGCAGTGACGTCGTGCAGCGCGAGCTGCTGCTGCGGATGCGCACCGAGGACCTCTCCGGCGACGTGATCAACCCCGGGCTGTTCCTGCCATCGGCGGAGCGCTCGGGACTCATATCGGAGATCGACCGCTGGGTGATCAACCGCTCCGCCGAGCTGGCGGTCGCGGGTGGTCCTGTCGAGCTGAATGTCTCAGGGGCGTCGATCTCCGATCCGAGCCTCGTGGACTTCATCCGGCGCGCGATCGGCCGCACGGGCGCCGACCCCTCGACGCTCGTGTTCGAGATCACGGAGACGACGCTGATCAGCGACGAGGCGGCGGCGCGAGCCTTCGTCGAGGGCCTGCACCGGCTCGGCTGCAAGATCGCGCTGGACGACTTCGGCACGGGCTATGGAGGCTTCACCTACCTCAAGCAGCTCCCGATCGACTACCTCAAGATCGACATCGAATTCGTTCGCGACGTGAAATATGACCCGGCGAGCCGGAGGGTCGTCGAAGCGGTGGTCAGCCTCGCGCGCGGATTCGGTCTGACGACGGTCGGCGAGGGAGTCGAGGACCAGGAGACGCTCGAGCTGCTGCGCACGCTGGGCGTCGACCGTGCGCAGGGCTTCCACATCGGCCGCCCGGCGCCGCTGGAACCGGCCGCTTCGGTGGCGGCGCGCACGGGTTACTAGGCCCGGCGCGTCAAGCCTCCGCGTAGCGCAGCGATCCGGGCGTCGTCAGCAGCCCACCGGTCTCCAGCAGCGTCTTCAGCCCGGAGAGGATCATCGGCCAGCCTCCGTAGAGCTCGCTGTGCGCGTTCTCTTTCAGCTCGCCATGCGTGACGGTCAGCCGGCACGAGTCCCCGACCGGTTCGATCTCCCATGTGACGCGCGAGGCTCCTTCGCTTCTGACCTCGTCGCTCCACAGCGCGGTGAAGCTCTGAACGAGGAGCCGCGGCGGGTCGACCTCGAGGTTCTCGCCCTCGGCGATCGGGCCCGCCGCGGGGTGCGAGAGCTCGTAGTGCGAACCCTGCTCCCAGTCCGAGCTGACCCCGAGCCCGAAGTTGTACTTGCGCCGCATCTCCGCGTCGGTGATCGCCTCCCAGAGCTGCTCGGGCGTCGTGCGAATGTAGATCTCGAAGACCTTCTCCCGCGCCGAGGCGGTCCACGGCCGCCTCGCGCCCTCCTGCAGGTTCACGTCCGTCTCATCCGCGTTCATGATCGGCTCCTCTAGTTGTGTCTTCAGCCCGCTGAGCGTCGCCGCCCAGGGCTCTGCGTACTTGCTCACCCATCTGTCATGGACGAGCCGGATCGGGACGGAGTTCAGGAAGTGAAGCTTCTCCCGCCCCCTCTTTTTTGTCGTGACGAGGCCCGCCTGCTCGAGCACCCGCAGATGCTTCATCACGCCGAAGCGAGTCATCGGCAGCCGCGCCTCGAGCGCGCTCAGCGTCTGACCGTCGCTCTCGAACAGCTCGTCGAGCAGCGCGCGGCGGGTCGGATCGGCAAGCGCCCTGAACACCTCGTCGTCCACTTGACGGATAATAGGTGACCATATGGTCACT
>Ga0302320_10029058_pt1 | contig 10589 bp, 9 predicted proteins | sample Bog_T0_3_FD_202130 | JGI IMG/M metagenome (GOLD analysis project Ga0302320, IMG submission 202130) | Peat permafrost microbial communities from Stordalen Mire near Abisko, Sweden - Bog_T0_3 | ecosystem: Environmental > Terrestrial > Soil > Wetlands > Peat | place: Sweden: Abisko, Stordalen Mire... | reverse complement strand
CCGCGATCAGATCGAATTTGGGAACCCCGAATGGAAACACGGTGGGCAGGCTGACGACGGCGCCGGGCAGCACACCGTCAAAACTCATCGCGCCGGTGAGGCCTGCAATGATCGCGCCTCCCAGCAAGCCGAACAGCACCGCAAGCTGGCCGAGGATGCCGGTCAATACCCGCGCGAACAATAGCGTCAGTCCGATGGTCACCAGCGCCAGCAGCACGCTTGAGGGCGCGGCAAAGTTCGGCGAATTCGGCGCACCGGTGATGATCCCCCCATAAACCTTGACCAGGTTGATCGCCACCAAGAGCAGCATGGTGCCGATCACCAGTTTTGGGAAGAATTTCAGGCAGCGGGCGAATACCGGCAGCACCAGGAAATAAAACAGCGCCGTCAGCATCACCGCGCCGACCGCGGTCTGGACGTCGGTCTGCTGCGCGGTGGTCAGGAAAATGATCACCGGCGCGCCGCCGGGCACCATGATGAACGGCAGCCTGGCGCCGAACTTCAGGGGACCGAAGCTCTGCACCAGGGTGCCGAGGCCGCAGACCAGAAAGGTCGCGCTGATCAGGTTCAAGGTCAGCGCCGGCGAGAAATTCAGCGCCCTTGCGACCAGGAAAACCGACGTGATCGGTGAGGCCGCCATGACAAGCACATGCTGCAGGCCTAGCAGGATCAGCTTGCGGGCGGGAAGGATTTCATCGACGGGCAGTGTCGGCGCTGGCATGCTCGGGTCCCCAGGTTTTCAGGCTTGGCTCGACGGCGCGTGCGGAAAGCGGCTGGTGAGCCTCAGCCGATCGCTTTTTGACCGATCAAAATGAGCGTGAGCGTCGGGAAAGAGTCAATTGCAGCGCTGCACAATTTCCCGGCGGCTGCTGCCGATTCAAAAGGCGGGTTGCCTTGTGCTGCCGCGTTCGCCGAGGGATCGACGAGAATTACCGCTCATCCCGCGCCGCCAGCCTGGCGGGCGTGCGTTTCTCAATCGCGCTCCCCGCCAGCGCCATTACCGACACCGCGACGATGCGCTCGATGATCCCATCGACATCGTCGAGATCGCACGACCCTTCCGACAATTTCGTCAGCCGCTCGCTGTCGCGGATGGTTTGGTGCGCCATCGCCAAGGCAAAGTGCAGGCCCCAATAGAGATCGACCTCGCTGCGCTCGGGCAGTGCGCGGCGCATGGCGGCGGCGAATTTGCGCAAATGATCGATCTCGCGGTTCTTGATGCGGCGGATCGGCGGGACCGCCTCGATCGAGGCGCGGATCATGAAGCGCGCCGCGGTGGAGCGCTCGCGGTCGGGGCCGAGGCAGCCGCGCAAGGTCGGGCCGACCAGCGCGTGCAGGATGGCGGCGATATCGGCGCGGCCGCCGCCACCTTCCTCCGCCGCCTTTAGCTCGTTGATCCGCTCGCGGTTGGTGGCAAGGCCGCGGCTGACGAACAATTCCGCGATCAACTCATCCTTGGAGCCGAAATGATAATTCACCGCGGCGAGATTGACACCAGCCGCAGCGACGATGTCGCGCAGCGTGACGTCGCCAAAACCGCGATCGGCATAGAGCCGCTCGGCGGCGTTGAGGATCGCGGTCCTGGTGTGATCCGACGCCATGTCAGGGAAATCCTGGAGCGGGCGGTTGCATTTCAAACAGTTGTATGAAACTATCGTTTGAGCGCGGGGAATGTCAATGCCACGCGCGCGTCGCAGGTCCGGGCCACTGGCCATGCCGGCCGTCGCGCGCAGCGCCTGCCTCTCGCCGTCAAGATTGGTCTTGCGGACAGCGCACGGCGGGGAGACAGTGCCGCCAACAATTTCGCTCAAGAAACGTGAGGAACGCCCCATGGACTTCAACATGTCTGACCGTCAGCGCGAATGGCAGAACCGCGTGCAGTCGTTCATGCACAAGCATGTGCGGCCAGCGGTGCCGATCTACCGCAAGCAGGACGAGGAAGGCCCGCGCTGGAAGGTCATCCCGATCCTCGAGGAGTTGAAGAAACTCGCGAAGGCCGAGGGCCTCTGGAACATGTTCATGCCGCCGTCCTCGCATGAGGACGAGGAATTCCGCGGCGCGGGACTGACCAACCTCGAATACGCGCCGCTCGCCGAGGAGATGGGCCACATCGGCTGGGCCTCGGAAGTGTTCAACTGCTCCGCGCCCGATACCGGCAACATGGAAGTGCTGATGCGCTACGGCTCGAAGGAGCACAAGCGGCAGTGGCTGCGGCCGCTGATGAACGGCGAAATCCGATCCGCCTTCCTGATGACGGAGCCGGCGGTCGCCTCCTCGGATGCCACCAATATCGAGACCTCGATCGTGCGCGACGGCGATCATTACGTCATCAACGGCCGCAAATGGTGGTCGTCGGGCGTTGGCGATCCCCGCTGCAAGCTCGCCATCGTGATGGGCAAGACCGATCCGAAGGCGCCGCGCCATCAGCAGCAGTCGCAGATCCTGGTGCCGCTCGACGCCAAGGGCATCACCATCGAAAAGCTGTTGCCGGTATTCGGCTTCGACGATGCGCCGCACGGCCACGGCCAGGTGCTGCTGGACAACGTCCGCGTTCCCGCCAGCAATATTTTGCTGGGCGAGGGCAGGGGGTTCGAGATCGCGCAGGGCCGCCTCGGTCCCGGCCGCATCCATCACTGCATGCGCACCATCGGCAAGGCCGAGGAGGCGCTGGAGAAGATGGTGAAGCGGCTGTCGTCGCGTACCGCCTTCGGCCGGAAGATCATCGAATATTCGATCTGGGAGCAGCGCATCGCGGAAGCCCGCACCGACATCGAGATGAACCGGCTGTTGTGCCTGAAGGCCGCCGACATGATGGACAAGGTCGGCAACAAGACCGCCCAGCTCGAGATCGCCATGATCAAGGTGGCGGCGCCCAACATGGCGCTGAAAATCATCGACCACGCCATCCAGGCCTTCGGCGCCGCCGGCGTTTCCGACGATGCGGGGCTGGCGCGGGATTACGCCTCGATGCGCACCATGCGGCTCGCCGACGGGCCGGACGAGGTCCATAACCGCGCCATTGCCAGACTTGAACTTCGGAAGTATGCCAACGCTCCCACATCGCATTGAGGGGAGCCCTCAAATGGCGCTCCCCGCTTCACCTCTCCCGATGGGAGAAGTGACTAAAAACCAGGGAGCGTCATCGTGGCCGAGGATGTCAGGCACGACGAGGATTTTTCCGGGACCAAACCGGTCGAGGAGCGGCACCGCATCGACGAGATCCGCCTCGATGCCTGGATGCGCGACCACGTCGAAGGTTTTCAGGGACCGCTGACCGTGCTGCAGTTCAAGGGCGGGCAGTCGAACCCGACCTACCGTCTCGATACGCCCCAGTGCTCCTACGTGATGCGCCGCAAGCCGTTCGGCAAACTGCTGCCGTCGGCGCACGCGGTCGACCGCGAATACAAGGTAATCGCCGCGCTCAGCAAACAGGGTTTTCCGGTCGCAAAGGCTTATGCGCTGTGCACCGACGACAGCGTGATCGGGGCGGCCTTCTACATCATGTCGATGGAAGAGGGCCGGGTGTTCTGGGACCCGACGCTGCCGAGCCAGACGCCGCAGGCGCGACGCCAGATCTTCACCAGCAAGATCGAGACGCTGGCAAAGCTGCATCAATACGATCCGGCTGCGATCGGTCTAGGCGATTTCGGCAAGCCGGGAAATTATTTCGCGCGCCAGGTCGATCGCTGGACCAAGCAGTACCGCGCCTCCGAAACGCAGCACATTCCCGAAGTCGAGAAGCTGATCGCATGGCTGCCGCGCACGGTGCCGCAACAGGAGCGCGTCTCGATCGTGCACGGCGACTACCGTCTCGACAACATGATCTTTCATGCCACCGAGCCGCGGGTGAAGGCGGTACTGGACTGGGAGCTGTCGACGCTCGGTGACCCGATGGCCGACTTCACCTATCTGCTGATGCAGTGGACGATGCCCGGCCTCGCCGATGCCGATTTCAAGGCATTGAACATTCCGACCATGGACCAGGCCGCGCAAATCTACTGCAACGTCACCGGCAGCGCGGTGCCCGACCTCAACTGGTATTTTTCCTACAACCTGTTCAGGCTTGCCGGCATCACGCAAGGCATCGCCGGCCGCATCCGCGACGGCACCGCCGCCAGCGCCAAGGCGATGGAATCCGCCAGGCGCACCGTGCCGCTGGCGAAGGCATCGTGGGAATACGCGCAGAAGGCGGGGGCGGTGTGATACTCGTGTCCCGGACGCGGTGCAGCGCCTCTTGCGCGCTGCTCCGCAGAGCCGGGACCCACATTCTTGCGCAAATGCGGGCCCCGGATCAGCAGCGCACCACGCCGCTAAGTGCGGCGCGCTGCGCAGCATCCGGGGCACGATACCTCCTAAACCGGCTTCCCCGCATACGGCATCGACGCGGTCAACCCGCCGTCGACCGGGATCGCCTGGCCGTTGACATAGGAGGCCTCGTCGCTGGCAAGAAACAGTCCCATCGCGGCCAGTTCGTGCGGCTGGCCGGCGCGCTTCAGCGGATTGAGCTGGCCGATCTTTTGCTCGGTGCCGCGCTGCCTTGCATTGTCGAACAGCGGTTTGGTCATGCCGGTTTCGATCAGGCCCGGACAGACCGCGTTGATGCGCACGCCGGTGCCCGACAGCGAATAGGCCGTGGTCTGGACCAGGCTGATGACGCCGGCCTTGCTCGCGGCATAGGGATGGCCGCTGGCGCCGGATTTCAGGCCCGCGACCGACGCGGTCAGGACGATGGCGCCGGACTTTTGGGAGACCATGTGCGGCATCGCGTATTTGATGGCGAGGAACGGGCCGATCAGGTTGATGCGGAGGATTTCCTGCCAGTGCTCGACGGTCTGCTCGGCGAGCGGCACCAGCCCGCCGCTGATGCCGGCATTGGCCCAGATCGCGTCCAGCCGCCCATAGGCCGAGAGCGCCTTGTCGATGAAGCCGATCACGTCCTTTTCCGAACCGGCGTCCGCCATCACGGCCTCCGCGGTGCCGCCGGCCTTGCGCACCCGCTCGACCGTATCCTTGACGGCCTCGCTGCGGTCGACTGCGATCAGTTTGGCGCCCTCTTTGGTGAACAGCAGCGCGGCGGCGCGGCCGATGCCGCTGCCGGCGCCGGTGATGATGACGGATTTGCCTTCCAGCCGGCCCATGCGTTTTTCTCCCGTTTCGTCTTCTGATTTCGGCTTTTGCGGCCGGTCGGAACTTCAAACAAGATTTCAAACGCCAAAGTCACTTGAGACGATCAGCGCTCTGACGTACAGCGACATCCGAACAGTATTGAAGGGTCTTTATGATGTCCAATCCAGCCTGGCCCGTGGTCGCGACGCGGTGGTGGTGGGTGCGTCACGCGCCGGTGCGCGAGGATGGCGGCTGCATCTACGGGCAGAAGGATCTTGGCTGCGACACCAGCGATCGCGTAGTCTTTGCCGCGGTGGGAAAAATCCTGCCGCGCGGCGCGCTCTGGGTTGCGAGCAACCTCAAGCGCACGCATCAGACCGCGGAGGCGATCTGGGCGGCCGGATTTCCCAGACCCGAAAAAATGCCGCACGAGGCTGATCTGGCCGAACAGCATCTCGGGCAATGGCAGGGCATGAACCGCAAGGCGTTTCTCGCCAGCCGGCCGGTCGGCAGCCACTGGTTCGCCGATATCGACGAGCCGGCGCCGGGTGGCGAAAGCTTCATGGACCTCTACAATCGCGTGCGTGGGGTGATCGAGCGGCTCACCGCCGAACACGCCGGCCGCGACGTGATCGCGGTGGCGCATGGCGGCACCATCAAGGCAGCGATCGGGCTTGCGCTCGGCAATTCGCCGGAGAAGGGGCTCGCCTTCGACATCGACAATTGCTCGGTGACGCGGCTCGACCATTTCGAAAGCCCCGATCGCAGCGTCTGGCGACTGCCGATGGTCAACCAGCAGCCCTGGATCGCGGATGCTTCCCATGCCGCGATGCATCAGCCGGCGGGACCGGAAGTGGCGAGCGAAGCGAAATTGGCCTAATCGGTCATTCCCCGCGCAAGCGCGTAGCGCTTGTCGCTGAGGGCGCGAAGCGAACCTCAGATGTGCTATTGCAGATCGGGGAATCGCGAGATTCCGGGTTCGCTTCGCGCCCCGGAATGACACCGACTCTAAAAACCGGCGCGCAGCGCCGGATCAATCCGGGAGGAATCAATGACCCTGTTCGACCTGTCGGGAAAAGTCGCCGTCATCACCGGCTCCTCGCGCGGCATCGGCCGCGCCATCGCCGAGCGGATGGCCGAGCACGGCGCGAAAGTCGTGATCTCCTCGCGCAAGCTTGGGGTCTGCGACGAGGTGGCGAAAGCGATCAACGACAAGGCCGGCAAGCAGGTCGCGCTGGCGGTCGCCGCCAACATCTCGACCAAGGACGACCTCAAGCATCTGGTCGAGGAAACCAACCGCGTCTTCGGCCCGATCGATACGCTGGTCTGCAACGCCGCGTCCAATCCCTATTACGGTCCGCAGGCGGGGATTTCCGACGACCAGTTCCGCAAAATCCTCGACAACAACCTCGTCGCCAATCACTGGCTGATCAGTCTGGTGGCGCCGCAAATGATCGCGCGCAAGGACGGCTCGATCACGATCATCTCCTCGATCGGCGGGCTGAAGGGCTCGACCGTGCTCGGGGCCTATTCGATCTCGAAGGCCGCCGACATGCAGCTGGCGCGCAATCTCGCCTGCGAATACGGCCAGCACAACATCCGCGTCAACTGCATCGCACCCGGCCTGATCAAGACCGATTTCGCCCGCGCGCTGTGGGAAAATCCGGAGACCTTGAAAGCCTCGACCGCGCGCTCGCCGCTGCTGCGGATCGGCGAGCCCGACGAGATCGCCGGCGCCGCGGTGTTTCTGGCATCCGCCGCCGGCACCTTCATGACCGGCCAGACCATCGTGATCGACGGCGGCGCGACGATCAGTTGAGATTTTGAATCGTCACAAGGGCTGAAGGTCTTCCGACCTCCGAAGATGTACCTCGTAAGTACAACTCCCTACGTTTAAATATTTTCCGCAGAAATCATCTCGTTAATTCTCTCTACCGTTTAATCGGCGCATATGACTGCAGACAACACACCCGATATTCTCAGGGACGGATTGAAGCAGATCCTTGTGCACCATGACGCTTGCCGCGGCACTGATCTACTGGGTGATTGTTGCACTGTGGCTGACGGTGTTGGGAACGATAGCCGTCTTTTATATCCGGAATCCCAGCGTTTTCGGTACGGCGCGATTGCTGCTGGCGGTCGTTGCGATTGATACGCTCCGCAATATCATCGAGAATCTCTACTTTGGGCTTTATTTCGGTGCTGCATACGGGCTGTTCCCCGCCAGGGTCGTCGAAACGCTCGGCAATCCCTCGCTGCTTATCATGCCGAAAATCGCCAATGTCGCCGCCGGTTGTATAGTGCTCGTGATATTGCTGCATCGGTGGCTGCCGTCCGCGGTCAACGAGCGCGAAAACTCCAAACAACTCGCCGAGAACCTGAAATCCCTCACATCCATCGATGCCCTCACGGGTCTTTACAATCTGAGACAATTCGAATTGCTCGGCAGCGCCGAGTGGGCCCGGTATCAGCGTTATCTCCATCTTTTGTCAGTCCTGGTTATCGATCTGGATCACTTCAAGGAAATCAACGAACGCTTCGGTCACGATGTTGCCGATACGATGATAAAGCGTATCGCAGCCGCCTGCAGTACGACACGGCGCGCGTCTGACATCGTGGCCCGAACCGACGTGCACGAATTTGCCGTGCTGCTGCCCGACACCAACGCCGCAGAGGCGCGCCTGGTCGCCGAACACCTGCGCGATGCGGTGCAACAGGCTTTTCTTGTCGTTGGCGATGTGACCCTGCTTCCGACCGTCAGCATCGGGATTGCAACGTCAAGCCTGAGCATGTCGGGAATCGAAGCGTTGATAACGCGCGGGGACGGAGCGATGTACGAGGCCCGTCGGGCCGGCGGCAATCGCGTGGCAACGGCGTCCGGAAACATCGGTGAAAGCTCTCGCGTCGCTGCCGAGTAGGATCGGGCGGCGTTGTTTCGGCGCTGGAACGAGCTGCATGACGAAGCGCCGGCAGCTCCAAAGTCCGACGTTGAACAGCTGCACCTTCTCGCCGGTCCAGCGACCGGCGGCAAAGGGTTCGGCGAGGCGACCGGCATTTTCTGCAACCGTGTGAAACGCGGTCTCGGCCATCTGCAGCGGCGCCGGAATGCGTTCGGTCAGGAATGCGCCGAAGGTGGAGCTATGAGACCGGGCCGGAGCGAGCAAGGCCAAGGCCTTGCCTTAGTGGGTCGATCCACATTTCCCAAAGTGAGATCAGGATTTGCGAAGCGAGCGCTACGCCCATCAAAGCTCCGCCGCCGATCACGATATAGGCAAAGATTGGGCTGAAGTACTTGGTGGCCCACCAAGAACCAATGTCCATGATTATGGTGACATACGGAAGAACCACGAGACCGACCCGAAGCCAAATCGGGATGCTGCTGAAACTGAATATAGTTCCGGTTAGCAGAAATATGATGCTGATACCGAACAAATGAATGTGCGACACCCGCGCCAACTGTGAAACGCTCGGCCCGGGGTCTTGCTGTACGATCTTTGCGACCTCCTCATAGTTCGTCAGCGGCGGACTCGGCATTCCGGATTTCGGACTGTGGCACCCCGCGCAATTCGCGGTAAAGATCGGCGCAACGGTGGCGAAGTCTTCGGCTCGACCGCCTCTGTCCAGCCATTGAAATATCCTTGTCCGATCGTCGAGAGACAATCTATCCGACATCGGTCCCAGCAGTGCCGCTTCGAGGCGCGTTCCCCGAGGCGCTCCATGATAGATTTGGCTTATCCCCTCCACGACACTCTGCCCAAGCGCTTTGTGCGGTTCGATATCGACAAAGTACAGCAAGGAAAGGGCGGTGAGATATCCAATTCCGATCATGAGCAAGAAGCTACTGAACAGCGCCCGGAACACGACAGGCAAAGTGCGCAAGGTTATCATTGATAGCGATCCATGCAGTTGCAGTTTATATCTCGGCCGTCGGACAGGAGCCGTTAGCGTTGGTTAGTGCCGATCCACGTCGCGCGATGAATCGCTCTCACTCTCTGCAAGCAACCGCTGAAAATGCTCGATGTTGGCGTGGGGAATGAAAAGCTCTGTGGGAACCTCCGAGCGCGCGGTTGATCAAGATACCTTGGATCGGATTCGACACCCCTGTATGAGCTAAATTGCTCGGACCTCCCTTTTTTAATTTGGTGCCACAGGATGCGGGAACTCTACTCCACCGCCGCATACACCAGATTGCGCAGCAGCACGCGGGAATACTGGCGCTGGCCGGGGCCCTGCGCCATCAACACCGCGAACAGGTCTTCCACCGGATCGATCCAGAAGAACGTGCCGGCCATGCCGCTCCAGAAGAAGTTTCCGACCGGGCCCGGGAATGACGCGATGCCCGGTTCGGTCCGCACCGCAAAGCCGAGGCCAAAGCGGTGGCCCGGCGGAACCAGCGTTCCCTGAATCCTGACGTCGGGGCCGAGATGGTCTGACGCCATCAGCTGTAGCGTCTTGCGGCCGATGATCCTGGCGCCGTCGAGCACCCCGCCGTTGAGCAGCATCTGGCAGAACCGCGCATAGTCCATCGTGGTCGAGACCAGGCCGCCGCCGCCGGATTCCATGACAGGCTTTTCCAGCATGTTGAACAGCTGCACCTTCTCGCCGGTCCAGGGATCGGCGGCAAAGGGTTCGGCGAGGCGGCCGGCATTTTCTGCAACCGTGTGAAACGCGGTCTCGGCCATCTGCAGCGGCGCCAGGATGCGCTCGGTCAGGAACGCGCCGAGGCTCTTGCCGGAGACGACCTCGATGATGCGGCCGAGGATGTCGGTGGAGCGGCTGTAGTTCCATTCGGTGCCGGGCTGGCACAGCAAAGGGAGGCCCGCGACCATCGCGGCGTGTTCGGCATTGGTAAGCTTGCGGCTGCGCAACCGCGACTGCTGATACAGCTGCTGCACCAGGCTGTTGCCGGTGTGATCGTAGGTGATGCCCGAGGTGTGCCGCAGCAAATCCTGAATCGTCATCGGCCGCGCCAGCGGCACCAGTTCGAGCTTGCCGTGGTGCTCGACGCCGACCTTTTGATCGCCGAATTCCGGAATGTATTTGGCCACGGGATCACCCAACAAAAGGTGGCCCTCTTCGAGCAGCATCATGATGCCGACCGAGACGATCGGCTTTGTCATCGAGAAGATGCGGAAGATGGTATCGAGCGCCATCGGCGCGGAGGCCGCCGGGTTTTGACGGCCCAGCGCCTCGAACCAGCCGATCTGGCCGCGGCGCGCCACCATCACGGTCACCCCGGGAAAAGTTCCCTTGTCAATGTCGCGCCTGAAGGCGTCCGACATCTTCTGCAGGCGGGCGGAAGACAGCCCGATCGACTCCGGTTTGGCCTGCGGCAGCGGCGGGGTCTGCGGGGCAGCGGTGTGTTTGGCGGCGGTTTGCGCGGTCATGGTCTCTCCCGTGTTGCTCCAGGCGTTTTTCTGTCGATTTTGGCTTGCCGGCTGGGGCGAAGTCTGGCGCAGAACCCGCGGCTTGAACAGGGCATT
>Ga0302320_10029057_pt1 | contig 10589 bp, 14 predicted proteins | sample Bog_T0_3_FD_202130 | JGI IMG/M metagenome (GOLD analysis project Ga0302320, IMG submission 202130) | Peat permafrost microbial communities from Stordalen Mire near Abisko, Sweden - Bog_T0_3 | ecosystem: Environmental > Terrestrial > Soil > Wetlands > Peat | place: Sweden: Abisko, Stordalen Mire... | reverse complement strand
TCTCTTCGCGGTCAGCTCGATCCAGGGTCGTCAGATAGCGTGCGATGCTGGCGTCCACCTGCTCCATGCGCTTGGCGACCTTGGTCAGTGTGAAGTTCTTGTCTCGGTTGTTGATCCGCAGGCCGACCGTCGAGCATCCCTTCGGCACCCTGAAATCATGGATGGGAAGCGCGCACTTCCTCACCAAGACCCTCGAAAAGGTGCGAACTGAGATGAGCCTTCACGTTCTGGCGTACAACATGAAGAGAATGATCCGGATCTGCGGCGTCGGACCGAGGCGATGCGGGAGTAATCGCTCGGTTCAATCGGTCTGCCCTCAACTATCCGAATGTCCCGCCGTCAAAACCGCTGGAGAACACACCACGTTTTTACACGACCTCGGTCGAACTCTGCCGGTTGACTCGTGCCGTCGAACGACCGCTTTCGCTTCCAATCACCGGAATACTGCCATTCCGCTTCCGGCCAAATCTCGGTCGGTCGGGCGACCGGCTTCGATGAGACATTATGCGCAATTATTTATAACGCTCGCCTCTTCCTGGCCGCCGCCCTCGGGTAGTAACAAGCTGAAGCGGGTCCTTGTCAAGGGAGGGCCGTCAAGGTCGAGTAACGCGGCAGCGACCTCTAGGGCTAGCTTTCATGAAAATTCGGAACCTTAACTTAACTTCAGCTCGCCACGCGCTTAATTTATGCTATCCTTTTCCCACCCGTTAGGGTGGGGATTCGCCATGAGCGCCGTGCCGGAAATCGTAACGAAAGCAGAGTTTGCTTCGCTCCTTGGCGTCTCACGCCCGGCCGTCTCGCAGTACATTTCAGAGAAAAAAATCTCCGGCGCCGCGCTCGTCGGCTCAGGCCACCGCGCCAAGATCAATATCGCGATCGCTCGCCGTCAGCTGAACAAAAATCTCGATGTCGTCCGGCACAACAGTTTAAGCGGGAAGGCCAGGGTTACCGGGCCGATAGCCGATATCGATGACCTGCCTGTCGAGCATTGTGACGTCGGCGTCGAGGAGTCGATCAAACAGGAACGCCTTCGCCAGTTAGAGCTTGGCAATGGCAAGCTACAAGACGAAGCCAACGCCCGTGCCGGTCTTTATGTCCTGGCCGACGATATGCGGCAAGAACTCGGAATCATTGTCACGCGGGTGCTGACCGAAGTCGAGGCTTTTCACTTTGAGGCGGCCAATGCCATTGCGGCCCGAGGCGCCGTCGTCCCGGCCGATATTTTGAAGGTCATGAGGGAAACATGGCGCGAGGTCCGTGCACGCGCCTCAAAGGCATATAAGAAGGAAGCTGTGGCACTCGCTGGCAGTCACGAGGGCGTTGCTGATGGCCCAGCTCGCTAATGCCGCTCGGATTGGCTTCGAGGCGCTTGCGGCGGCCTTAGAGCCGCCTCCTCCTGTCGATTATCTCGAATTCGTCGAGGACAATATCACGATCGGCGAAGGCGCCTTTCCGGGACCTTACTCGCGGACTCTGTTTCCCTATTTCGACGCGGTTTTGCAGGCTCTCTCACCAGCGGACCCATGCCGCTACGTGACGCTGCAGGCCAGCGCGCAGGTCGGCAAGACCTTGATCGCCACAGCCTTTGCGCTCGGGTCCGTGACTCTTGGACGTGGATTGACGCTCTTGCTCCACCCTACGGAAGAAAATGCACTACGCTTCAGCAAGATTAAATTGGAAGCCTTGATGCGATCGACGCCGATCGTCGCGGATCACTTTCCAAAGCGCAGCCGCGACTCCCAATCGGCGATCCTTTTCAAGCAGCGGGACGACGGCATGGCGGCGCTGTTGATCTCAGGTGCCAACTCACCGGCGAGCTTGTCGCAAATCACGGTCAGCAACCTCGTCCTAGATGACGTTGCCAAATATGAATCGTCCGCTGCTGGCGATCCCGAGGTCATGGCCGAATCCAGGTGCCGCGCGATCGCGGAGGCCAAGATATTTCGGATTTCTACTCCGCTTGTCGCGCCCGGGTGCCGGATCACACGAAGCTTCATGGAAGGCAGTCAGGAGCTGCCTTACGTAAGCTGCCCTCATTGCGGTGAAATGCAGGTGCTGGAATGGTCAAACATGCTCGCCAATCTCGACGAGGAACACCCGGAGGCTGCGTGTTTCACGTGTACAGGGTGCGGCTGTGCCATCGAAGAGCATCACCGCCCAGCGTTGCTCTCAACTTTCGAATGGCGGGCGCAGAATCCGTCCGCCATGAGTCATCACCGCTCCTTTTGGATATGGTCGGCGTACAGCTATCTCCAAAGCTGGGAACAGATTGCCAGAGAATATCTCAAGACCAAAGGCGACCCGTCCGGAGAGCAAGTTTTTCTGAACGACACTGTCGGCAAGGCCTATGCGGCGCACGGCAGTGGCCGAAAATGGGAGGAGCTGCGCGATCGTGCCGCAAAGTCACACTACCCTCGTGGCACAGTCCCGGAGGGCGCGCTTGTCCTGACGTTGGGCCTCGACCTTCAAATGGACCGGTGCGAATGGCTCCTCGTCGGTCACGGCCGCCAGTACCGACGCTACATTATCGACTGCGGCGTGATCGGGAACCATATCAGCGAGAGAGACGCTCAGAATTAAATATCGGAACTGATGGATCGCACCTGGCCTAACTATCGCGGTCATCCGATAGGCGTTAAGCGGACGTGCATCGATGGCAATTTCGAGACCGATACCGTCTTGGAATTCTGCCGGAAGTTCTCATCATCGAAGATCGTCGCAGTTCGTGGCAACCCCGGTGACGCGGCGCCACGCATCGCGAAGATCAAGCGCGAACGCAATGAACGCAAGGGCACGCTTCTCCGCTGGCAAGCTCGATTCTTCAATGTCGGCGTCAACGCATTCAAGAGTGCGCTTTATCGCGATCTCGCGAAGGACGATTGCAGCGCGCCTGGCTTTGTCGCCTTTCCGCAAGGTCTATCTGACGACTTTTTCCAGCAGCTCGTTTCAGAAACCCGCGTTGCAAAAAAGGTCATGGGCCGGATCATATGGGGCTGGGATAAGCCCGAAAGACAACCCAACGAAGCGCTTGATATGACCGTCTACGCCACGGCCGCCGCAATCATGACCGGCGTCTATCAGTATGCCGAGGCGACATGGCGAGAACTAGAAGCCAGGTATGATGCTCCCACAGATCAACCGGCGCCGCCGGTGATGAGGGTGAGCATGGGCCAAAAGCTCTCCGATCGATATCAAGGACAAGGCCCTGTTCGCAAACAATATCCCGTAAGGAGGCTATGATGTCCTTCATGACCATCGGCCACTCGTGGACGTTTCACGACGCTACAACTAACAAGATGCTACACTTCGAGTGCGGTAGCGCGGCTTCCGAGATAGGCCCATCACAAGCGTTTTTTATCGGTCACAAGGTTACGAGGGTAAGATTTGCGCCGGACGCGGCCAACGATTTTTTCCAAAGCCTCGATAATCTTGTGCGTGAAATACGGTGCGGCCGGATGACCGAGGGCGCCTATTTCGCTTTCGATATTATCGACTTCGGCGGCGCCGCCGCGCTAGTCGTGGACTTTGGAATCGCGAGCAGCAAGTTGTATTTTCACCTTGGCGATGAGGAGATCGAGGCCCGCGCCGATGACCTCGACCGGCTGAATGAATCAGTCCGCGAGTTCCACCCGCTCGCTCGCGCCGGTCGGCGAGGCGGCGGTATGGGCGCTTTACTCGCGAAACGCTACCGTGAAGGGCAGCGGCGTCAGGACATGCAACAGCAGGGGCGCCGTTCTGCCTGGGACCGGCCATGGAACTGCAATGGCATCGAAGGCGAAAACTGGTGGAAAGATTAAGGCGATGACGAAAATTCGCGCCTCCAGCATTTCCGCCGCGATCGCGAAAGAGCAGCGGGATGATCAGCGCACGCCAGCAGCTCGTGATATAGGCTTGCCGCCGCCTCCTCCACGCTGGTCATTCGAGAATTCGCGTTCCGAAATCACCGTGAAGCCACGCCGCAATGGCGTGCTTTGGTCGCGTAGCAGCTAGAACAAAGCAACAACAAAAGGACTTGACGCCCGCTCAATCCGGTGCACAATCTGTGCATGTTTTTGATCAAAAACCGTCAAATCTGTGCAGCTAGAGGCCTTTTGGGCATCAGTCAAGCCGCTCTTGCCCAATGGAGCGGGCTTAGCCGTGGCACGTTGGCCGCGCTTGAGGCCGGGCATGATTCGAAGGTGTCCAGCCTTGAGGCGGTCGCGCAAGCGCTCGAAGCCCGCGGCATCCGGTTCACGCCAACCGGCGGCATCGAGCAGCTCATGGAATGGCGCGACCCGATTCCTGATCGCGAAATCCGGCGGCGGTTAACTGAGGCAACGAATATGCTTCGGAGTGCGCGCCATGATCCGCCTGTGGTCGATCCGCTGGAGGATGAGTGACATGGCTGCCGTTCATCACGCGGCATTTTCCAACTGTTTTAACATCCGTGAGCGGGCTCGGGTGAGCCGGATGGTGGCCGAGGCGGTCGAGCGCCAGCAAGCTCGCGTGGAGCCAAGGTTCGATCGGTTTCGTGCCGATCTGCGTGAGGGCCGCCGCTGTGAGGCCAGGCCACCGAAGGAGAATGCTTATGGCCAGCGCTTTTAGCCATCTCGCCGACTTGATCGATCGGGCTCAGAAAGCGGACGGCGCACCGCGCCAGACCCAAAGACCAATCGCTAGCGCACAAGACCGTGAGGCTGAGCAGCGCGACCGCGAAGCCTATCGGCGGCAGTCCCGCGAGGACATTGCCTTTGGCCGAAAGGCGTTTCTCGAACAGCAAGCCAGGCAAGCCGAAGAAAGCGACCCGGAGGCCGCTCGCCTTGCGCATGATAAGGCCGTGGCACTCTTGATTGTGCAGGCCGGAGCGCGTGCCAAGGGCCTGCCCGTGCCGACGCGGCTAGTTCAGGACGAGGAGCCTTCTGACGAATATCATGACGAGCGCGGGCCTGGTGACGATCGGCCACACCCGAGGGATAAAAAATCCAAGAAAAAAGCCAAACCGAAGCCCGTCGATGAAGGCGATAAGGACAGCAATGAGGACGATGAGGACGCCAACCAAGGCGACGAAGACGACCAGGGCGAGACTGAAGCTCAATATCAAGAACGCTGCCGGGCCACTGCTCACGCGATAATCATGGCTGGGAAAAGACGCCGTGGAGAGATCCCATGATCGACGTCGCCGACTACAAACTGCCATTGGTCGCAGGCGTCAACCAGGGCGACCTTTACGTCGTGTATGCCGACGCGCGGATCGGTTTCGTCTTCGAGTGCCCGTTTGGCGTGACGCGCGTGTTTGAACTGTTGGAAGCGTTAAAGCTGCCACGCGAGACAGCAGTTCTGGATCTTTGGACGAATGTCTGCAGGGGCAGTGAAACTTTGCACTGATGGGCGATATGATTTCGATCGACGAGGAGAAAATCGTGACGAAACAATCAGAAAAAATCGCAGCTCTTGAGTTTCAAAACGAGCAGCTCCGAAATCGCATTGCTGCGCTGGAAGCGCGGGTGCCGCCTGAGCCGAAAAATTTGATGATGAGCGATTTAAAAGTCGTTGGCTTCCAACGCCCGACTCTCTCGTTGCCCTCGGTCGATTGGATGCCATCCAAGGACGAGCTGAAAGATCTCGGCCGCCTCGTCTACAAATCCTATCCGTACCTTATCGAACTCACACCAGCTTGGCTTGAGCAATTCCGCATTTGTCTCCTTGCCGTAAACCATCTCGGCCGCACGCCAAAGCCGAATCAGGATTTTGGCACCCACATCGGCGAGTGGCTCACACAGCGCCGCTATTTCGACGAGATTAGCCGCGGTCCGCTCATGAGCGCCATTGCCGCCTCGGGCGATGTTGTTTTCAGCGGCTTTGGCGAGCGCGACATGCTTAGTGGCACCTTTCCAATGGCAGGCATCGCATCGCGGGATAGAGGTTCACCGCCAGACCACGCGGGTTGGAAAAAGGTCTTGGCCGAAAAACGCCTGACCGGCGAGGCGGCTGCGGCACAAGTGAACCAAGGCAGACCCGACCGTTGGAGCAATCCGAGTAGCCGTGTCGTGCCGCTGCCCCAATATGACAGGTGAGTTTTGAGTTTCGCCGTGACCGGTTCTCCGAACGGCTTCAGTCACGGTCTCGGCGGAAGTAGGAAGGCTTTACGGCGCTTGCCGATGTCAAGATCGATCGAGACATATCTCCGAAAGCCAAGTAGTAAAAGGCGGCAGCCAGGCGTGTTTATTTGTTGACGCTCCGGCTGCCGCTTTTCGATAGGAGCCCGCGCGGCGGCCGGGAATCGCTCGCGGGCCGTGCCGTTTCGGGTAAGAAGCGAGGGCGCATCGGGACGCCCAGACAGCGCGTAACCGGCAATATGGAATGCGAACAGGGCGACATAGGAACATGTTTTGTAATGTTGTTTGAGGGTGGCGATGAAGTTTCTGGATGGCACGTATGCGACGGCTGAAATCAAAAAGCACGTTGGCGAATCCAAGAAGGTGCGAATGGCCGTTGCTTTCTGGGGGGAGGGTGCCGCCGAAGACCTCGGATTGCTGAAAAAGAGAGAGGCGGTGGCCGTCATATGCAATCTGAAAATGGGCGGCACCAATCCGAAGGAAATTCGCGCCTTGAGGGATGGCGGTGTTCGCGTCAGCCAATGCGACACGCTGCACGGGAAGGTTTATCTGTTTGACCGGTTGGTAATCGTTGGTTCATCAAACGCATCGGCCAATGGGCTGTCGCTGCAAGGGACCGAACTTTCAGGCTGGCACGAGGCTAACTTGGTTTCGGACAACCCAGATGTTTACGCCGATGCTTCCGGCTGGTTCGACAACCTTCCGGCGAAAGAGATAGAAGAGGAAGACCTCGTTGCAGCGGAGGACGCTTGGTCACGGCGACGGCGCGCGGGTATCGACCGACGGCCCAAAAACAATCCCTTGCCTAAAAATATGACACTCGTCAACGCGCTCAGGAAGTACCCCGAAAAGTTCACGGGGCAAAGGATTTACCTGTGCGCATTCTCCGAATGGATGGACGCCGACGGTGACCGCGCATTTGCACAAGCAAAAAGGATCGCAAAAAGCGAAATTGGGGCCGATTATTCGAAACGACTCGATTGTTTCCAAGAGTGGCCTGAGCTCCCAAATTTCGCCGATCTGGTATGCTTCTATGTCGGCCCGCGTGGGGGTGTATACTTCTACAGCTTTTGCGAAATGCCAGAAACCCGGGATGAATTCAAATCCAAGAAAACTACAATCCAACTTTGCCTGTCTAAGGATGATATAAGCGGCATTTCGGACATCGGCCCGCTTAATGAGTGGAAGCCGGTCTTGCTTCAATTCAAACGGGACGAGTTTGGTGATGACGGGGGAGCCTTTATGGACTTAGGCGAATTTTCCAAAAAATACTTGCACACACGGAGAGCGCCTTTGCTCCAGAAGTGATAGTGAGCACTTCGTCTTCGCGCAGTCCTGCTGTCGATGTCATGCCAACCTCGGAATCGTCGCCGCACTAACGTTGTAACTGCGGCCGATTGATCGCAATGTTTCCCCGTCCTTATCGCGGCGCTTGATTGCTTCGCGCTTCTGGTGAGGCGTGAGTTTTGGCTTGCGCCCGAATTTCACGCCATTGGCATTTGCACGGCGCGGCCTCGTGCAGTGCGCTCCTTAATGCGTCGGCGTTCGAGCTTCGCACCGGCGCTGCGGCATGGCCGAAGCGCTTGGGAGAGCGGATTGCGTGCTCGGTCCTGCTAAACGCTAACTCTTCCGGCATGCTCATCTAAGGCGGTGCGCATCGCGGCGGGATGCAATCCGGCCTGCCTTAGCTCGGAATTAAGCCGCGGGCGTCCATTCACGACACTGAATGCAGGCGAGAATTCCTTTGGCACCCAACTCCGCTTTGAAACTATCTACATGATCGGCACCGCATACAAAAATGATTGATTTGTTGTTGGGTTCCTGGCTCTCAAGACATTCTCGCCAAAATGCTTCTCTAACCGGAATTTGTTTCCGTACCTCCTCTTCATGAACATCAGGAAATTCTCGCCCCGTCCGGCGTGATATAGCCATGGCGTGAGCTATCATTTCGTTTCCAAACTTTAAGCCGAGCGCAGTGTGCTGGCTCTTGGTAGGGTTGCAGAAGAGATGTTCTATACCCAACCGCTTCGTGGTCCCCTCTGCGACAGACGTGGCTCCATGCCCTTGATCGGCAACCCAGTCCACGCTTGCTTCTTCGGCAATCATGTCCGCTTTCAGTGACCTCGCGACGTCGGTGACATAAGTCTCAAAAGCCTCGACGTGCTCTTTTCTCGGGATAAAAGAATCGCCGTCTCGTATAGCCTCTGTCCATACTTGAAATGGATGCCGTGTCCCAATGATGTAGATCATGATAAATGCCTCAATCACAATATACTCGCCAATGATAAGAGCCATCGGGCGGCCGAAGCCGCCACGGGCTTTTTATTTCATTCATCTGAAGTAATTGCACTCCCCCGTGGATGCGAGTTCCCCAATAATCCCCGCCGCGATTGCCTGGCGCTGGGTGGCCGTTCCTAGCTCCATTCGCAATTGCCGTGTGAAGGCACGCCCCGAAACAGAACCGGGGCGGGTTACCGGAAGAGAATGCGCCTTAATGCGGCGCGGCGATCTAGCTGCTTTTGGGGTCGGAACGACCGGAATTTGATATCCGCACCAGAAGCCTCACTGTTAGGCGGTTGGGGCCTTTTAATTGCCGCGACAAATCCCCAAAAAATCAGTGGCTTATTGCACAAATGTGAGTTAGAGAAAGTGCAGTTTCTCTATTTTGGTCGTTCTCATGGAAGCGATTTCTGAACTCGACATCAAAGCGCGCATCGCGCGTGACAACCCCTGGTGGGACTCGCCAGGGTATATAGCCCCAGAAGCGGCCTCTCCAAAAAGGGTCTATTTTGAACCATTTAAGAGCTTAGCGCTGAATTACGGCGTTCGTCGCGCAGCAATACTACTGGGGCCGAGGCGAGTCGGAAAAACATTTCTGGTCAAACAACTAATTCATACCGCTATCGAAGAGGGGGTTTCTCGCTCACATATTTTATACGTCAGCATTGATGCAACCATTTATGCTGGACTTTCTTTTGAGAGATTTATTAGCTTTATGCCACCGCTTAGCGGTGAAAAGACTCAGCGAATTGTAGTTTTTGACGAAATTCAATATCGTAGAGATTGGGAGATCGAACTCAAAGATTTGGTCGATAATTATCCTGACATAAAGTTTATCGCTAGCGGATCGGCTGCCGCAGCATTACGTCTTAAAAGCCGAGAGTCCGGTGCTGGACGATTCTCTGACTTCATGCTCCCTCCTCTTACATTTTACGAGTTTTTGTTATTTCTTGGAGAAGAAGAAACATTTATACATATGGAACAACGCCTAAGTCAGGAAGAGACGCCCTACCAAATTTCAGATATCGACGGGCTCAATGCGCGATTCATTGATTATCTTAATTGGGGCGGTTATCCGGAAGCTGTAACTAATCCGCAGATTAGAAAAAATGCAGAGCAGTTTATTAAAAACGATATCATAGACAAAGTTCTATTGAATGATCTTCCAAGTTTATATGGAATCACTGGAATTCAAGAATTGAAAACGTTATTTGGATTCCTCGCTTACAATGCCGGAAACGAAGCAAGCCTTGAGAATATATGTCAGGGTTCTGGTATAAATAAACCGACGATAAAGAGGTATATCGAATACCTAGAGAGTGCATTTCTAATTATTAAGGTTTCAAACGTCGATGACAATTGTAGAACAATGACACGAGAAAGAAATTTCAAGGTCTATTTAAACAATCCGTCTATGCGTGCGGCTTTCTTCGCCCCTGTCGAGCCAAGCGATACTCAGAGAATTGGGCATCTTGCAGAGTGTGCTATATTTTCTCAATGGCAACACTCTACAGCATTTGGAAATCTTCGCTACGCGCGCTGGCGGAATGAGGGTGAGGTTGACATCGTTTTTCTTGATCCTGGCGTGCAGAAACCCCGTTGGATTGGCGAGATTAAGTGGTCAGATCGTATTCAAGATAACGAATGGGATGAAACTCGGAATTTATCGGCTCTTCTGCGGCGCCACAAAACGATCACCGGGGTTTTCGCAACATCGAAGACCATTAAGAAAGAGATAGAATTAGACGGGAGAACCGCAAAAATTCATCCTAGCGCGGCCTATTGCTACATTGTTGGCAAAAATATCAGCTCGTATTTGGGTATTTCTGCAGCCCCTGTTGTCGAACCGCAGCGGTGACATGGGCAGGGCGATGGCTGGCGCGACGAAGCATCTGATCGAGGGAGACGCCAACCTCAATATCGCTTTTCGAAATCCGCCAAAAGGCATGAGCGCGGCGGCTTCGGTTGTTGGGCTTTTCAAGGCCGTCAACATTTCCAGAGGCTCGTCGATACGTTGGGCACAAGGTTAGTTTGAGACGACCGCCGCGCGGTGCCGATCGCCGCGACCACGCCGCGAAACACTCAAGGAAATGACATGACACCTGAGCGCTGTTACCGTCGATGAGAACCCGCGCGTAATTGCCGGAGAATGGGGCAGGTCTTGGTTTTGGCAGCAGAAAGGGGCCTGAGGGGCCCCTTTTGGTTCTTCGGTTG
>Ga0302320_10029056_pt1 | contig 10589 bp, 6 predicted proteins | sample Bog_T0_3_FD_202130 | JGI IMG/M metagenome (GOLD analysis project Ga0302320, IMG submission 202130) | Peat permafrost microbial communities from Stordalen Mire near Abisko, Sweden - Bog_T0_3 | ecosystem: Environmental > Terrestrial > Soil > Wetlands > Peat | place: Sweden: Abisko, Stordalen Mire... | reverse complement strand
TGTAGATGGTCGCTCCGCCGTAGTTCGGACCGAACACCTCATCGCCGCCGGCCAGGTATTTCATGTCGAAACGCATGTTCATGGGATGCGGCTCCCACCCCAAGAAGACGATGGGCTTTTTCTCGCGATAGGCTCGCTCCACCTGCGCCAACATGCCTTGCTCGCTCGATTCGATCAGCTTGAAGTTGCCAAGTCCAAATTGCGGCTGCTTCAGCATTTCGAGCACATGGCGGTTGCCGTCATTGCCGGGCTCGATGCCATAGATCGAGTCGCCGAGTGCCGAGGCGAAGCTCGCGATATCCTTAAAATCCTTCAACCCGGCAGCATAGGTGTAGGCGGGAACGGCCAGGGTGTATTTGGCGCCGGTGAGATTGGCGCCGATCACCACCACCGAACCATCTTCGACGTAATGCCCGCGGTCCGCTTCTTGGGCGGGCATCCAGTTGCCCAGGAACACATCGATGTCCTTGTTCTGGATGGAAGCGAATGTCACGGGAACGGATAGCACCGTGATGCTCGGCGAGTAGCCGATGGAGCGCAGCAGCTGCGCGACCAGTGCCGTGGTCGCGGTGACGTCCGTCCAGCCGACATCGGAGAAGCGCACGGTTTGGCAGCTGAGCGGATCGCGCTGGCCCGCGGCAGGTTCTGCCTTGGCGAGCGCCGGTATCGCCAGGGCAGCGGCGAGCACCAGACTCGCGAGCTTGACCCAACGCCCGAGCGAGTCGCATGATTGCGGTAGGGGGGCGGAGTCTGAATGACTGTTTAATGGCTTGAGTCTAGCGCTCACCTTTATTCCCTAGTCAATTGAAAACAAACGAATAAACCTTAGCGTTATACATCTTATGCACACCTTCGGCCAATCGTCCAGCGGCTTCCCGGCGGTAGATGGGAGATCACATTGAATACCCAATCAACAACATCTTCTGAGGCATCCGAGGCACCGACCATCGACGCACGACGCCACCAATTGGTCGAGGTCACCATCGATAGCCTAGCGGAACTTGGCTATGTGGGCACGACGCTCGGGCAAATTGCCGCGCGCGCCGAGGTATCGCCGGGCTTGGTCGCGCATTACTTCGGCGACAAAGATGGTTTGCTCGATGCGGCATTTCGCTCGCTCGCGCGGCGGGTCGGCCACCAGGTGCGCGTTCGCCTGCGCCACGTGAGCACGCCGCGCGCGCGCATTCAGGCCATCATCGACGCGAATCTCGCGCCCGAAGAATTCGAACAGCGTACCGGCACCGCGTGGCTCGCGTTTTGGGGCCAGGTTCTGCAGGTCAAGTCGTTACGCCGCACCCAGTCGGCCTATCAACAGCGCACCTTGTCGAACCTGCGCCGGTCTCTGAAAGAACTCATGCCGCCGGATGAAGCGCAACGCCTGGCGGCGATGATTGCGGCGATGATCGATGGCGTGTGGCTGCGCGCGGCGCTGTCCGGATGGCGTGAGGCCGATAGCGAAAGCGCGCGGGCGTTGCTCACGGAATTTGTCGATGGCCGCTTGCAGCAAGCCCTGCCGGTGGCAAACAAGGCGGCGCCGCGGTCGGGCAAATTTGCGTCCATCAATCCCGCCACCGGCGAGGTGCTCGGTTACGTGACCGCTGCCGGCGCCGCCGAGGTCAACGCGGCCGTGCGCGCCGCGCAGAAGGCGCAAGTGGGTTGGGCGAGCATGACCGGCACCGAGCGCGGCCGGGTTCTGCGGCGGGCAGCCGATATCTTGCGGTCGCGCAATCAGGAGCTCGCCGAACTCGAGACGCGCGACACGGGTAAGCCCATCCAAGAAACGCGCGTGGTGGACGTCGCCTCCGGGGCCGATTGTTTCGAGTACTTTGCGGGACTCGTGCAAAGCCTTGCCGGCGAGCACATTCAGCTCGGCCCGCAAGCCTTCGGCTACACCCGGCGTGAACCGCTGGGCGTCGTCGCCGGCATCGGCGCCTGGAACTATCCGCTGCAGATCGCCTGTTGGAAGGCGGCGCCGGCGCTCGCCTGCGGCAATGCCATGATTTTCAAGCCCGCCGAACTGACACCGTTCACGGCGGTCAAGCTGCAGGAAATTTTACTCGAGGCCGGACTGCCGCCCGGCGTGTTCCACGTGGTGCAAGGATTCGCCGAGACCGGGCGCCTGCTGACGCGGCATCCTGATATTCGCAAGGTGTCGCTGACGGGTGAAGTCGGCACCGGCAAAGCGGTGATGAGCGATGCCGCACAAACCTTGAAGAATGTCACGCTCGAGCTCGGCGGCAAATCCCCGTTGATCGTTTTCGACGACGCCAAACTCGACAATGCGGTGGGCGGTGCACTGCTCGCGAATTTCTATTCGTCGGGGCAAGTCTGCTCCAACGGCACGCGCGTATTCGTGCATCGAGCAGTCAAAGCGGCGTTCCTGGAACGTCTCGTGAAGCGCGTCGCCGCAATGCGCATCGGCGATCCGATGAATCCCGAGACGCACGTCGGCCCGCTGGTCTCCGAGCAGCACATGCACAAGGTGCTGTCTTACATCGAGCGCGGCCGCGCCGAAGGTGCGCGCGTGTTGACGGGCGGCATGCGAGTGACGTCAGGCGAACTCGCGAAGGGCTATTTTGTCGCGCCCACAGTATTCGACGGCTGCAGCGACGACATGGCCGTGGTGCGCGAGGAGATTTTCGGCCCGGTCATGTCGGTGTTGGAATTCGAGGACGAGGAGGAAGTCATCGCTCGAGCCAATGCCACCGAGTTTGGCCTGGCGGCGGGCGTCTTCACCAACGATTTGACCCGCGGGCATCGCGTGATCGCCCGCTTGCAGGCGGGCACGTGCTGGATCAATCAGTACAACATCACGCCGATCGAACTGCCATTCGGCGGCGTCAAGCTATCGGGACTCGGGCGCGAGAATGGCCGGGCCGCCATCGAACACTACACGCAACTGAAGAGCGTCTACGTCGCGATGGGCGATGTCGATGCCCCTTACTGACGGAGTAAGCGCCCCGTGGCTGAGAACTTCGATTACATCATTGTCGGCGCCGGCTCCGCCGGCTGCGTGCTTGCCGACCGGCTGAGTGCCGACGGCCGCAGCCGCGTGCTGCTGGTGGAGTACGGGGGTTCGGATCGCTCGATTTTCATTCAGATGCCGTCCGCCCTGTCGATTCCCATGAACATGGAGAAATACAATTGGTTTTATCACAGCGAACCTGAGCCGCACTTAAACGGACGGCGCATGCATACGCCGCGCGGCAAGGTGCTGGGCGGATCCTCGTCCATCAATGGCTTGGTGTACATCCGCGGCAATGCGCTCGACTTCGAAGGATGGAACGCACAAGGCGCTCACGGCTGGTCATATCACGATGTATTGCCGTATTTTCGGCGCGCCGAAGCGCGCCAAGAAGGCGGCAACGAATACCGCGGAGCCAGCGGCAAATTGCAGACCCGGTATGGCACTTTGAGCAACCCCTTGCATGCAGCCTGGCTTCGCGCCAGCCGCGAGGCGGGATATCCCGCTACGGACGATGTGAACGGCTTTCAGCAAGAGGGCTTCGGCCGGATGGACATGACGGTGGGGGATGGCCGGCGGTGCAGTGCGGCGAATGCGTATCTGCGTCCGGCCATGCGACGCTCCAATCTCAAGGTCGTGACGCACGCATTGGCGACGCGCGTTGTGTTCGACGGTCGACGCGCCGTGGGTCTTCTGTACGCACAAGGCGGCGCCACTCACCGCGTCGATGGCCGGGAAGTGATTTTGTCCGCCGGACCGATCAATTCGCCGCAATTGCTCAAGCTCTCCGGTGTCGGCCCGGCGGCTGAATTGGCCGCGCTCGGCATACCGCTCATCCACGACCTGCCCGGGGTCGGAGAGAACCTGCAAGATCATTTGGAATTCTATTTTCAAGTGGCCTGCAAGGAACCGATCTCGTTGTATTCGTCGATCAATCTCTGGAACCGCGCCTTGATCGGCGCACGCTGGATGTTGCGCAAGGATGGTTTGGGCGCGACTAACCATTTCGAGTCTTGCGGCTTCATCCGCAGCCGTCCGGGTGTGCCGTATCCCGATATCCAATATCACTTCTTGCCGATGGCGGTGGCGTACGATGGCTCCACGCTGGCGCAGGAACATGGCTTTCAGGCGCACGTCGGGCCGATGCGCAGCAAGAGCCGGGGCTGGGTGCGGTTGGCGACGACCAACCCGTTAGACAAGCCGCGTATTCTGTTCAACTATCTGAGCCAGCCCGACGATTGGACCGAGATGCGCGCCTGTGTGCGCTTGACGCGCGAGATATTTGCGCAAAAAGCCTTCGATCGATATCGCGGCCGCGAAATTCAACCCGGGATCGACGTGCAGAGCGATGAGCAAATCGACGACTTTATCCGCGCCAAGGTGGAGAGCGCCTATCACCCGTCGTGCTCTTGCAAAATGGGCGGCGCGCAAGATGTCATGGCGGTGGTCGCCCCGGACACCCGCGTCTACGGACTCGAGGGGTTGCGCGTGGTCGATTCCTCGATCATGCCGTCGGTCACCACCGGCAACCTGAACGCGCCGACCATCATGTTGGCCGAGAAGGCGGCCGATCACATTTTGGGGCGCGGCATGCTGGCGCCGGAGAACGCGCCGTACTACGTGGCGCCGAACTGGCGCGCGGCGCAGCGCTAGGCTCAAATCGGCTGCCTCGAGGGTGATTGACAATCCCGTTCCGCTCGATCCATTTTACTACTTGAAGAACTTTGAGAGGGTGCTCCATTCACTTCGGGAGCGCTATGCGGACCTCTTGTGCGAGGATGAGCGTGAGTTCATCCGCTGCTTCGCCACGATCCCTCAGGCGTCGCGCGCGCTGCTGGTGCGCATGGTCATGCGCAGCGGCGAGCTGTTTCGCGAGAGCAAGCTCAACTACGCCGAGATCGGCGATACCCGAGCCGCGGTGCTGCCGCTCACGCAGCAGGGCTGGGTGGACGCGAGCCCGCAGCTGACGTTCGAGGAGCTGCACCGACTGCTCACAAAATCTGAGTTCTCAAAGGCGTTCAGGCGGACGGGCCGCGAGCGATGCCGAAAATCCGAGCTGGTGGCCTTGCTGCAGCCGCACTATCCGCACGCGCGGCCCTTTCGCGACTGGTGTCAAGGGTTGGGCGATGCGGTGTATCGGCTCTGTGTGGCGCAGCGCTGCGAGCGCTTTCGATTAATGTTTTTTGGAAACTTCAGCCAACACTGGTCCGAGTTCGTGCTCGCTGACCTCGGCATTTTTACTTTCGAGAAGGTCGATCTGCCGCGGCATTCGCGCGCATTTCGCTGCCGCGAAGACATCGATGCATTTGCGCAATTGAACCGTTGCCGGGAGTTGATGAGTTCGAAGGCGCCGCTATACGAAGTGGTTGAGGCCATGCCCGCCGAGCTGTGCGGCAGCGATTGGTTGCAGGAGCGGCGGCAAAAACTGCTATTCGACCTGGCGCGCGCATTCGAGCGAAGCGGCGATGTGGCCCAAGCATGCGCGATTTATTCACGCTGCACCGATGCCGCCGCCGCCGATCGCGCCCTGCGGTTGCAACAGCGCGTGCAGCGCGAACTCGGCATCCGAGCAAGGACGCCTCGCCCGAAGCGCAATGCGACGCAGCCGAGCCGCTTCGAACTCGTGCTCGACAAGCCTGCCAGCGGTTGTTCGATTGAATACCATGCGCGCAATTATTTGGCGCGGTTGATGCCGGAGGGGGCGACGGTGCATTACGTCGAGAATGGGCTCATCAACTCGCTGTTCGGACTATTGTGCTGGAACGCGGTCTTTGCGCCGGTGCCGGGCGCTTTCTTTCACGAGTTTCACCGCGGGCCGGCGGACCTCTCGAGCAGCGAGTTCTACCGCCGCCGCGAACGGGAATTCGCCGCCTGCTTCGCCGAGCTCGAATCCGGGAGCTACCAAACGACAATCCGTGAGACCTATGCTCGAAAAGTCGGCATCCAATCGCCGTTCGTCGCCTGGAGTCGTGTGAGCGAATCGCTGCTCGAGCAGGCGCTACTCTGCTTCCCGGCCGAACATCTGCGGCAATGGTTCGAGTGGATCGCGCGCGACGTGCCGCGCAACCGCACGGGATTTCCGGATTTGATTCAGCTGTGGCCACAGGAGCGGCGCTATCGCATGATCGAAGTGAAGGGACCCCGAGATCGGCTGCAAGAGAATCAACGCCGGGTGCTGAAGTTTTGCGCCGCGCACGGCATGCCGGCCGTCGTGTGCCATGTGCGCTGGGCCGAGGACGCCGCGCAAACTTAGGGCGCCGACCCACGCAAGTGCTCGCATGCAGTGCGGCGCAAAAATGGTTCGCCGTCGCGACGCTCGACAAGAACACTCGTTTTTACGGCACTTTGCGCTGCCTGCGGCACATCCGCCGAACCCGGCACGGGATTTGCAATGGCTTAAACACAATGTGCGTCTAGGGTTCCGGCCTGCTCCAGCAGGCGGCTGGTCCGAGAGAGGCAGTCCTTAAAAAATAAGGATACACGGCGGGATAAAAGCCCGGGAGATCAAAGTCGAGGAGCCTTGCGTCCTCGGGATGGTCTCCCTATTCACGGGAAAGTCCCGAAACCGCGATCAGCTCCTCATGGGGTGGCACGGCCACATCTGACGTGGAGTTCTCGAATGAAAACAGATCCCCGCAATCGCCAGCCGCTCGTAGCCGGCGTTACCTCGGTGACGGTGGCCGTGTTGACCGCGCTGTACGGCAAAGCGTCGATCGCTGACGACGATGCATTACAAGAAGTCGTGGTCACCGCGAGCCGCCGGGCGGTGTCAGCTCAAGACCTGCCCATCAGTATCACCGCGGTAACCGGTGCATCGCTCGACCAGGCGGGGATCGCCGACATGGCGGGTCTTGCGCATTCGATGGCAGGCGTGAACGTCACCGACAAGGGGCCGTTTGCCGGCGTGAGTGGTTCATCTCTCATTATTCGCGGCCTCAATAGCGAAGCGACCGGCGGTCAGATTGCGCTGTCGACGCCGATCGTGCCCCCGGTCGCGACTTACGTCGACGACACCGCGCTGTTCGTCAATCTGCGTCTCGAGGACCTTGACCACGTCGAGATTCTGCGCGGACCGCAAGGCACCTTGTATGGCTCGGGCTCGCTCGGCGGCACCATCCGCTTCGTGCAAAATGCCCCCGACCCATCCGGCTTCGACGCGCGGGCAGAGGCCGGCGTGAGCAAGACGGATCACACGCATGCGCTCAACGAAGATGTGAGCGGAATGTTGAATTTGCCGCTGTCCGAAACTTTCGCCGTGCGCCTAAACGCCAGTTGGACCGATGAGGCGGGTTTCATCAATCAACCGAGTCTGTACGTCCTCGACTCGAGCGGTGCGCCGATTGCTGCGCAGCCCGGCAACTTGTTCAGTGCGCCTGAGACTTATTCCAAGGATGGCACCAATGCCTACGGCTACCGCACCGCACGCGTCGCGGCGCTATGGAAGCCGAGCGACACCTTCAAGGCGCAGCTCTCGTACCATTATCAAATATCCACCGCGGACGGATTTCCTTGGACCTCGCCGAAGCTCGGCGTGGACACGCTGTCGTCCACGGATCACACGCAGGCCGCTAGCTACGACAAGGTCGATCTATTTTCACTGACCCTGGAGGCCGATCTCGGATTCGCCACCGTGACCTCCAATTCTTCCTGGGCCGACCACGCCAACCACTCGAGCACGGACCTCACCAACCTGTACGATAATTTCAGCTTCTATTCGCAGCTGTACGGCGCGAATCCCCGAGTGCTGGTCACCGGTCACGACGAATTGATCGACAAGCCCTGGTCGCAGGAAATTCGCTTGGCGTCGAAGGCGGGCGGGACTTTCGATTGGGTCGGCGGCTTGTTCTTCAAACATCAGACGACGCTGATCCAAGAGCATGAGTACTACAACGGCTACCAAGCGTTTTACAACGCCTGCGAGCCCATCTACGGCCAGAATGTCAACTTTAATGAGACGTCCGAGTGCGGCACCGGCTACACACCGGGCACGCCCACGGTCATCGACGGCATTCCGATTCTGAAAGATCAGGCCTACATCGGCGATTTCGAAACCGATTTCAAGGATCTGGCCGTATTCGGCGAGTTCACTTGGCATCTCACGCCGGACTGGGATGTGACCGGTGGGTCGAGGGTCTTCAAACAGACCTTGACTCAGTCGCAGCAGACCGGCTTGCTGTTTGACGGTGACCCGGCGCTGTTCGGCCCGGTACTGCCGATCGCAAATTTGAGCTTGAGCGATACCTGGCGCAAGGCGTTGTGGAAACTCAATACCGCCTACAAGCTCGACAAGCAGAATCTCGTGTACGCGACTTGGTCGCAGGGCTTTCGGCGCGGCAGCGTCAATGCCCTGCCGCTGGCGGAGCCTGCGGAGGGCTACTCGACCCCCACCGCGTTGCTCAAAGTGTCTCCGGATACCGCCGACAATTACGAAATCGGTGCCAAGGGCGTGCTCGCGAATCGCGTTCGCTATTCGGCGGCCGTCTACGACATCCAATGGCATAACGTGCAGGAGGGCGCGCAATTGACGCCGTTGGTACTGCCTGGAGCCATCAATTTAGGGGAGGCTCACAGCCGCGGCGTGGAAGCGGAGATCTCGGCGAACATTACCGACCATGTCAGCGGTCAATTCGACTACACCTACGATGAGACCAAGGTAACGAGCTATTCGGCACTCGCGCAGGGCCCCGGAAATCTGTCGGTGGATCTGCCCGCCTTGGGCGGCCCGTTGCCAGGAACGCCCAAGAACAGCTTGGCCGTCGGACTCGAATACGGCCACATACCCTTGGCCGGCGGCGAGATGCGCTATGCGGTGAACGCGCGCTATCAAAGCAAGTTGCTGCCGGCGATCTCCGCGTCCATTCCCACCGTTTCCGGCTACACCATGGTCGATGCCCGCGCCAGCTTCGCCGTGGCGCATTGGCTGGGGACGCTGTATGTGCAGAATCTCACCAATCAGCTGGGAATCGGTTCGTACTCGGACCCGGCCAATTACGGCTCGAACTACCAGGCATTGGTGTCGCGGCCGCGCACCGTGGGGGTCTCGATCGCCTACTCGTTCAAGGAGCACTAGGAGCCGGCGCGATCCTGCGCCATCATGCGCATCGCAACCCTGATGGAGTGGGCCATGTTCCGAACCCTTCAATACCTGGATTCGATTCGCGGGCGCGAGACTCGCGTCGCGAGGCGATTGTATGCATACGCGCATTCGTAAGTTCAATACCCGCGATACGTATCCGGAGCAAAAGCTCGACAACGATCTTTGCCAAACGGTGGTCGCCCGCGGTCGCACGGTGTTCGTCCGCGGCCAAGTCGGCCAGAATTTGGATACGGCGGTCAACGTCGGCGTCGGCGATGCGGCGGCGCAAGCCGAGCAGGCAATGGCGAACATCAAGCAACTGTTGGGCGAGGCGGGCGCGACTCTCGAGCATATCTGCAAGGTCACCATTTACCTCACGGACCCTCGATTCCGCGAAGCGGTATACCGCATCGTCGGTCGATGGTTGCGCGGCGTGTATCCCGTCTCGACCGGGATCGTGGTGGCAGGATTGGCACGCCCGGAGTGGCTGGTGGAGATCGATGTGATTGCGATGATTCCCGATGAGTGAGCCATGACATTTTCGCTCGTCGCGCGATCGGCGGATGCGGGCTTGTTCGGCATTGCAATCGCCTCGTCCTCGCCGGCGGTCGCGGCGCGCTGTGCGCATGCACGGGCCGGAGTCGGTGCGGTGGGGACGCAAAATATCACCGACCCGAGTCTCGGCAGCCGCGTGCTGGATGCGCTGGGACGCGGATCGAGCGCCCAAGCGGCTCTCGACCAGGTGTTGTCGACGACTCCCTTCGGTGCCTACCGGCAACTCGTCATCATCGGCCGAAGTGGACCGCCGGCGATCTATTGCGGCGCACACGGTCTTGGCCTGGTGGGTTCTGCGAGTGGTCAGGACGCCGCGGCTGCGGGAAATTTGTTGGCGAATGCCGGGGTGCCGGCGGCAATGCTCGAGGCTTTCGACCAAGCCACCGGGCATTTGGGCGAGCGTCTGCTCGAAGGGCTGCGCCACGGTCTCGCCCTCGGCGGTGAAGCCGGGCCGGTGCATTCGGCGGGCCTGCTGATCGTGCGCGAAGTGAGTTGGCCGATCGTCGATTTGCGCGTCGACTGGAGCGAGGAGGATCCCATCGCTGCACTTTGCGCTCTGTGGCGACGTTACGCGCCACAAATCGATGACTATGTACGGCGCGCGGTCGATCCCATCCGAGCGCCGAGTTTCGGCGTCCCCGGCAATCCATGAGTGCGCGCTAATGGCGGCAGTCGCTGCAACAATGCCGCAAGAAGTAGCGCGCTGCGTGCGGGCGCGCGATTGGCGCGGCGCGATCGGCTGGATCGATGCGGCACTCGCGACTTCACCGCGGGATGCAGAACTTCTGCGCACGCGTGCGCACTGCCTGCTTGCACTCGGTCGATCGCAAGATGCCTGCGCAGCGGCGGGCGAGGCGCTGCACATTGCCGACAACCCGACGCTACTCGACGCGATCGGAACGCTGTTAAACCGTGCCAATGACCAACGACAAGCGCTCGTTGCGTTCGATCGAGCAGTGGCCCTTGCGCCCAACAATCCCCACTTTCTATTCA
>Ga0302320_10029055_pt1 | contig 10590 bp, 6 predicted proteins | sample Bog_T0_3_FD_202130 | JGI IMG/M metagenome (GOLD analysis project Ga0302320, IMG submission 202130) | Peat permafrost microbial communities from Stordalen Mire near Abisko, Sweden - Bog_T0_3 | ecosystem: Environmental > Terrestrial > Soil > Wetlands > Peat | place: Sweden: Abisko, Stordalen Mire... | reverse complement strand
CGGTAGTCGGAGTCAGCGCCAACGGCATCCCGACCAACACCATCACCTTGCCCATCGGTACCGGAACCTGCTCCGATCCCACCTACGGAACCAGCGGAACTCAGCTCCAGACTCTGGGCGGACAGGGCAGCGTCTCAACGGGCGTTCTCGAAGTCATTCACGCAACCAGTCCAGCCACCAGCGGCAGCGGCACCTCAACAAACGATGAAGGGGCCGCAATTTTCACGAATTCCACAGGCACCACCTACGGCGGCAGCTCGCAGCTTACGCCGGGCAGTTGCTCCGTCACCCAGGCACTGGTATCTACGGGCACCGTCACTACTCCCACATACCTCGATGCGGGGACCATCACGCTCACCGGACCTTCCGGGTCTCCAGTCTCCCTGGCGGACTCGTTCTCCGTGGGGCTTTATTTCGCCCAGTTGGCGTCCGGATACATACCCACAACCGGTGGAGCGTTTACGTTTAAAGGTACGGGAGGCGCCAGCGTCGGGCCGTTAACCGCCACTGTGAATTTCCCCAACCCGCTGTTGACCTGGACCAACCAGTCTGCCTCCTCCGCCGTCTCCCGCAGTGCGGGACTCACGGTGACGTGGTCCGGCGGTGCTTCGGGCACCTATGTGATCATTGGAGGAAGCTCAGCATCGTCGACGGCATCCGGCAGTTTCTCGTGCTATGCCCCCGTCAGTGCGGGACAGCTCACCGTGCCGTCGTACATACTGGAGGCCCTTCCCGCAGGCAACGGCGGCGTGAATGTGATTAACGAGACCGTTCCCACAAGCTTTACGGCGACTGGGCTGAATTACGGCATCGCGATCGGAGCGGTCGAATATTCCGTGAACTCGACGTATAACTAACCGGCGCTCTTCGGCAGTGGTGGCGCGGGGTTCCGCGTCGCCATTGCCGGCAGCGTTTGTGTCCGCCCACCGACACCCCGGAGCACATTCCGAGACTGCGTTTCGACGGCTCGAACGCGATAACGCGCGCCGGACTCCACCGTAACGCTTTCGCTTCAATCGTATAGCGCCGAAATCGTTGTTGGTGGAGAAGTTGCATCGCCACCACCGGGAGCAAGGAATGAAGCGCAAAAGTATCGGAGCAATCATATTCGCCGGAACATCTCTTTGTGTTCTGGTAGCACTGGGAACGCCTGCCGGCAACGCTGCCAGCGAAAACGACAAATACACCGTGAAAGTGCCCAACGGTCTCGCGTTCTCTGAGTTCAAGGGCTACGAGTCCTGGCAACTCGTCTCCATCAGCCAGGATGGGCCCCTCGTCGCTGCCGTCCTCGCGAACCCGGCCATGATCCAGGCCTATCAGGCCGGCGTTCCCGGCAACGGCAAGCCCTTCCCCGACGGATCAAAGATGGCGAAAGTCCATTGGACCCCAAAAAAGATGGAAACCTTCCCCGCAGCCACCGTCCCAGGCGCTCAGCACGATGTCGACTTCATGGTGAAGGACAGTAAAAGGTTCGCCGATAGCGGCGGCTGGGGTTACGCCGTTTTCGAATACGACGCCGCATCCGACACGTTTAAACCGGGCACCACGGCTGACAAACCGCCGCAGGCGAACGATGCGAAGTGCGGGTTCACCTGCCACACAAGCGTCAAGAGCAGAGATTACGTTTTCACGGACTACGGGCACAGATAAAGTGGCCCGCCGCCCATGCCTCCCGCTATTTCCGAGTTGCTTCGTGCCTCACTCCTGATCGTCGGCGCGCTTTTTCCGATCGTCAATTCTCCGGATAACATCCCGATCTTTCTGACGCTGACTGCGGGGCTCTCGGCCCAAAGCCGCGCGGTCCTAGCGCGCAAGATCGCGATAAACTCTTTCGGGATTCTGATTGTCTCGGTCCTGATCGGAACCCATATCCTGGCATTTTTCGGCATCTCGCTGCCGGTAGTCCAGGTAGGCGGCGGCCTCATCGTTACCTCCGTGGGATGGAAACTGTTGAATCGGCCGGACGACGACGGCAGAGAACCGGAAACTTCGCCGAGACCTCTCAAAGACGCATACCTTTCCGCTTACCTCGCGCGCCGCGCTTTCTACCCCCTGACCATGCCCCTGACCGTGGGACCCGGCTCCATTTCCGTAGCGATTGCCGTCGGCGCAAGCCAGGCCCTCGGCGGCCAGCCCCGTTGGATTCTCCCCGCGGCAGCGCTGATCGGATGCGCGGTTATTGCGGCCAGCGTTCACGTGATGTATCGCTTCGCCGAGCCCATCGGCCGCATCGTGGGAGACACCGCAATGAATGTGATCTTTCGCCTGTCGGCGTTCATTCTCGTCTGTATCGGAGTGCAGATTGCATGGAACGGAATGAGTGCGCTGCTGCGGACAGTCCTCGTCCGGCAGCCATAAGCGCACATCATCATGGAACAGTCGCGCACCACCTGCCGGCACTCGCCTGTAAATCCGCGCGAGGCAGCGGCCGCTCGTCCACAATGTTGACCGTGCACTGAAGATGAAGAGCGGCTGCGTCCTCAGCGGTCAATTCGCCGCTCTCAACGAAAGCCCCGGCCACCTCCCGAAGAGCCCGCGACTTCTCTTCGATCGCGCTCCTGACCCGCTCCTCGAAAGCCCATGCTGAAGTAAACACCACAACCTCGTGGAACTCAGGCTGGAGCGGAAGCTCGCTCATCTTCTTCCCCAGCAACTGCGCGATTAACCCGGTGCCCCAATACACGTTCGTCGAGTCCCAACAGTTGCCAGAGTCCCACAGGTCCCGATAGTCGGTAGTCTCCGACCAGCTGAAACCAACCGGATGAATTCCAGGCGCGAATATACCCGGGACATTTTTGTCCTGAACGATCCGATACATGCGCGCCTTCGGCCAATCCCGGAAGTCGTCATTCGGCCCCAGTCCACCACCGCACCCGCAGCCGCCGCCAAAGCCAAAGCCTGCTTCAGGATCGGTCCACACCACACGAAACGAAAAACTCGTAACCAACCCGCCCAGCAGCGCGCGGACAAACCCCGGAGGCGGATGAGCTGCCAGCAAATTCCCCGCCGCCAGCCAAAGAACCCGCGATTTCGTCTTCTCAAAAATCTCCATCAGCGCACCCGAATTATCCGAAGCCCGCGAAAGCAGAATAATCGTCTGCGCCGGAAACCTCGGATACAGATGCATCACGACATCGGCAGGCAGCCTCGCCTCCAGCCGGATCAGCGCGTCGGCGACAGCCTCCATAGCCGCCGCTTCCGGAGAAATCCGGCCCTGATCCGCGGTGGCTCCGCCGCCGTCAAAACGCCCAACCAACTCGGCAAGCTTTGGAACCATCTCGGAGCGCCCCTCCACGCCGATCGTATAAGCCGCCCATGCTGTATCTCGCGGCTCTCCGGTCGCCAGTTGCCGGTCCGGTTCCCGAACCTGCCCAAAACACCCGGCAGACACCACGCAAAAAACCGCCGCGCCAAAACGTACCATGCCTGATAAACGTCACAGCGTGAAAATATCTAACGTCAGACCCTTTCACTGGCAGACACACTGTCCACATTTCGACGAACGACAGAGCGATTGCGCAGGCAAAACAACGCAAACCACGTGGCGACCGCATTGCATATCCACTTGCGAAAGGAAACCGATGACGCAACTCATGGAAATCATCAACGAGGCGGGAAGAAACGGCGTCGCCATCGGGCACTTCAACATCGCCGATCTCGTCCTGTTGAAGGGCGTCTTCGAAGCCGCGCAGGAATTGAAACTGCCGGTCATCGTGGGCGCGTCGGAAGGCGAACGGGAATTTGCCGGAACAGAACAGCTCGCCGCGCTCGTAAAAAGTCTCCGCGACGAATTTGACTATCCCATCTTCCTCAACGCCGACCACACCCACTCGCTCGCCAGCGCAATGGAAGCCGTGAAGGCCGGCTTCGATTCCGTTGTGTTCGATTTGTCCGCGCTGCCCATAAAAGAAAATACCCTGTCGACGAAGCAAGCCGTCGAAGCGCTCAAGTCTGTGAACCCGGCCGTAGTCGTAGAGGGAGAAATCGGCGACATCGGCAGCGGTTCGGAGATTCATGCCGATGCCCTCGCCCCGGACTGTGCATTGACCACTCCCCGCGCCTTGACCACTCCAGAAGAAGCCCGCCAGTTTGTAACCGAGACGAAAGTAGACGTGCTCGCCCCGGCGGTAGGCAATTCGCATGGCATGCGCCCGAACATGGTCGCCGGCAAAGCGCGAAAGCATCTTGCCATCGAACGAATTCGCGAGATTAAATCCGCCGTCGCCATACCGCTCACCCTGCACGGCGGCTCCGGCACAGCGGACGAAGATCTCAGACAAGCCATCCGCGCCGGCATCAATATCGTTCACATCAACACCGAACTTCGCCTGGCTTGGAAACAAGGGCTTGAAACCGGTCTGGCCCACAGCGGAGACGAAATAGCGCCCTACAGGATACTGCCACCGGCCGTAGCGGCGGTTCACGATGTCGTGAGCGCCAGGCTCCGGCTATTCACAAATCGATAACCACATCGCGAGTTGGCCGGGAGCAGCACAGAAGCACGTTTCCGTCAGCAGGCATGTCGAGCGGCTCGGGGTCATAGGCAACCGCTCCCGATACCAGCCCGCTCTCGCACGTATGGCACACGCCGGTCCGGCACGCCCAGCGCACCGGAACGTCGCAAGCCTCAGCCAGTTCCAGAATGCTCTGGTAAGCCGACGGTTTCCAGTGAGCCGCGATGCCGCTTCGCGAGAACGAGACCACCGGGCCAGTGTTTACATCGCCCTGGGGCAGATGCGGAGCCCGCGTCACCGCGTTCACAACGCCCGGAGTGATCGACTCACCGCCGGTAAAGATTTCGGTGTGAATCCGCTGAGGTGCGATACCGATCGCCGTCAGCGTTTCCTTCATGTCTGCCATGAAACCAGTCGGGCCACAAAGATAAACCTCGGCCTCCACAGGCAAGCCGACCTCCTCGAACACCGCTCGCGACAAACGACCTGCCGCGTCGAAATCTACTCCCGCCTTGTCGCCTACGCCCGGCCCGCTGTAACAAACATAGCTGCGGCCGTGCGGGAGGGCGGTCATCAGGCGACGAACTTCGGAAGCGAAGGGATGGTGCTGCCCGTCGCGAGCCGCGTGCAGCCAATAAACCTGCCGCACCGAACCTGCTGAAGCCAGTGCGTCCAGCATAGCGAGCACCGGAGTCAGCCCGATCCCCGCGCTGATCAGCGCAATAGGCTGCTCTCCCTGCTGCAGCACAAAGCTGCCGCGCGGCGAGCTCACGTCCAGGCTGTCGCCAACCTTCACATGTTCCCGCAGCCACGTTCCCGCCGCCCCATTCGGTTCCACTTTCACGCCGATTCGATACCGCTCGGTTGCAGGATAGCCCGACAACGAGTAACTTCGAAACAGCGCGGGGCGACCGGCAGCCGGATGAAGACGCAGCACAACGTACTGGCCTGGCAGCGCGGCCGGCAGCGGCTTATCATCGGGACTCTGCATCGTCAAAGAAAGCACGTCCGCGGACGCATGATCGATCGCCGTCACTTTGCACTGCCGAAATCCAGGCGCCGCGGGATGCGCGGCAGCTTCCGGCGCGAGCCCCGCGTTCCCGTTCCCATCGCCCCGCAGCAGCGCTTCGAACGACTCCCGCCAGCCGGGCGAAAGCGCCTCAATGCGCAACGCGCGCTCCAGTTGGTCGCGCGGATGAAGGGGCGAATAGAGCAGAGCGTTCATCTCCGCGACAGTCATCGTCTCCTTCGCCTCGCCCACCTTCACAATCTCGTCGCCAGCCCCCACGTCCCCTTCCTGCAGGACCCGCAAATAGAATCCCGGCCGTCCGCTCCCGGTCAGCAGCGCTGCCATGCGGGGTTCATTCATTCGTATGCCGACTCGATAGCATGTCACCCGCGGTTGCCTGACCTCGAACACCGCGCTGCCGATCCGAAAACGATCGCCGATGCACACGGCCTCATCGGGGAATCCCTCAATCGTGAAGTTCTCGCCGAACTGGCCGTGGACGAAATCCGCTCTCTTCAGCTGTTCCTGCCAGTAGCGGTACGATTCCATCTGGTAGACAAAGACAGCGCGCTGCTCGCCTCCATGCCCCCCCAAATCGCCCTGACCGTCTCCCTCCAGATTCAGCCGCCGAGCCCGGCACCGGCCCGCCACCGGGTTCTTCCAGATCCCGGTATGCACAGTCCGCCCCTGCCATTCGATGTCGCGCGGGAGTCCGACATTCACTGAAAGCAGTTTTGGCACGGCAAAAAACTCAGCACATACCGGGCCATCTGGTGGCGGGCGCATGATATTATACCCATTCAGTTTGAAACCGCCTTTCCGATCGCATTTTTTCCGCACTCACACCGATAAATGAAGCTCACCTGGACCAAGACCGACGAGGCGCCGGCGCTCGCCTCCTACGCGCTCCTGCCCATCCTGCAAGCGTACTTTAAAGGGACGGGGGTGGAGATCGAAACAGCCGATATCTCGCTCGCCGGCCGTATTCTCGCCAATTTCCCGGACCGTCTTCGCGACGACCAGAAGATTCCAGACGAGCTGACCCGCCTGGGTAAGCTCGCCAAGACCTCGGACGCCAATATCATCAAGCTTCCCAACATCAGCGCCTCGATACCGCAACTCCGGGAGGCGATCGCGGAACTACAGGCGAAGGGCTACGACATCCCCGACTATCCTGACGCTCCCTCGACAGAAGAGGCGCGTGCCGTGCAGTCGCGGTTTGCTGTGGTCCTCGGCTCGGCCGTAAACCCTGTATTGCGCGAAGGCAATTCGGACCGCCGCTCCTCGGCATCGGTGAAAGCGTTCGCGCGGAAGCATCCTTCTCAGATGAAGCCCTGGCCGAAGGCTGGCTTAGGAACGCCCGGTTCGGTGACGCGCGTCGCCCACATGAACGACAAAGACTTCTACGGCAGCGAGAAATCCCTCACGGTGGATGCCCCAACCGACGTGCGCATCGAATTCGCGGACCCCGCCGGCGCAGTGAAAGTGCTGAAGCAAAAAATCTCTCTGCTCCCGGGCGAAGTGATGGATTGCGCGGTCATGAATGTGGCAGCGCTGCGAAAATTCTACGCGGAGCAGATCGCTGCCGCGAAAGCGGACAACGCGCTGTTCTCGCTGCATCTGAAGTGCACGATGATGAAGGTCTCCGACCCCGTCATGTTTGGGCACTGTGTGGCCGTGTATTTCGCCGATGCCCTGCGAAAGCACTCGGGCATCCTCGCGGAGATCGGCGCCAACGTGAACAACGGCCTGGCCGACGTGCTCAGCAAACTCGACCAGCTTCCGGCCGAAAAAAAGGCTGAGATCGAAGCCGATATCGCGGCCTGTTATAAGGACCGTCCCGGCCTGGCCATGGTCGATTCGCGCGCGGGCAAAACCAATCTGCATGTTCCAAGCGATGTCATCGTGGACGCATCCATGCCGGTGGTGATCCGCGATGGCGGCAAAATGTGGAATAAAGACGATCAGCTGCAGGACACTGTTGCCCTGATCCCGGACCGCTGCTACGCCACGATTTACCAGGCTGTGATCGAGGACTGCAAGCAGAACGGGCAGTTCGATCCGGCGACCATGGGCAGCGTGTCCAACGTCGGGCTCATGGCGCAAAAGGCCGAAGAGTACGGTTCGCACGATAAGACGTTTGTCGCGTCCGGCAATGGCACGATTCGCATCGTGGATGCTGGCGGCAATATACTCCTTCAACAGAGCGTCGAACCCGGCGACATCTTCCGCGCCTGCCAGACCAAAGACGAGGCCATCCGCGATTGGGTAAAACTGGCCGTAACCCGCGCTCGGGCGTCCGGCGCACCCGCTGTATTCTGGCTCGACCCGGATCGTGCCCACGATGCGCAGATCATTCGGAAAGTAAAAACCTGCCTCGCCGAACACGACCTCTCCGGTACGGATATCAGGATCATGACGCCGGTCGACGCCATGAAGTTCTCGCTGGAGCGGATTCGCCGCGGCGCGGATACCATCTCCGTCACGGGCAACGTCCTTCGCGACTATCTCACTGATCTGTTCCCGATTCTCGAACTGGGGACCAGCGCCCGCATGCTCTCGATCGTGCCGCTGCTCCAGGGCGGCGCCATGCTCGAAACCGGCGCCGGCGGTTCCGCGCCGAAACACGTGCAGCAGTTTGTGAAAGAAGGTCATCTGCGCTGGGATTCGCTTGGGGAATACTGCGCGCTCGTGCCGTCGCTCGAAATGCTGGCATCGAAAAGCGGCAACGCGCGCGCCGACATTCTCTCGAAAACCCTGGACCAGGCGATCGGCCAGTACCTCGAAGACTCCCGCTACCCCTCGTCGAAGGTGAACGAGATCGATAACCGCGGTTCCACGTACTATCTCGCGCTGGCGTGGGCACTGGCACTCGCCGCTCAGAACGAGGATGGCGACTTAAAACAACGCTTCACTCCGGTTGCCGCCGCGCTGGCAGCGGCCGAAGGCACGATCACCCGGGAGTTGTTGGCGGCGCAGGGCAAGCCAGTGAATATCGGCGGCTACTATTTCCCGGACGAAGCGAAGTGCGTCGCAGCCATGCGGCCCAGCCCTGCACTGAACGCGATCGTCGATCGAATGTAGTGGCGTATGGCCTGCCGGCGGCAGGCTTGTCTCGGTGAGGCGCCCGCCGCTTTTACACAATTTTACGCGAGTACTTGACTCCGGCTTGCGACATTGATAGACTGCCAGGAACCGGATACAATACGGGTTGCTAACTGCGCAACGCTGAGCGGTGCGCAGGGTAAATCAGGTCCTTTCAGAATTGGAGAAGAAATAGTTATGAAGGTAAAAAGGCAATTGGTGCTGCGATTAGCCCTGCTCGCGGCGGTAGCCGCGATGCAATTGCTCGCGCAGGGAGACAGGGGCGAAATCACGGGCAACGTAACGGACGCCAGCGGGGCTGCCGTTCCGGCTGCTCCGATAACCGTGGTCGAGGGCAGCACGAACAGTACGTACAAGACAGTCTCCAGCAATACCGGAAACTTCACCGTACCCAACCTGCCGGTGGGCACCTATCAGGTTAAAGTCGCCGTCAAGGGTTTCCAGTCGTACACAGCCGACGGAGTGACGGTAAATCCGGGCGGCGAAGCGCGCGTGGATGTCAAACTCGCGGTGGGCACCACGGAACAGAGCATTGAGGTCACCGCCAATTCAGACGTGGTCCAAACCGAGAACGCCAGGGTGGAAACGAATGTTTCGAACGTCATGGTGGATGCACTGCCGGTTCAGGTGAACGGCAATTCGCGCAGCCCGTTCGATCTTGCCTCGGCCGGCGCCGGGGAAGTGAACTCAGCGGGCACTTTCCGCATCGGGGGCGGCAACGATACGGTTGGCGTGACGCTCGATGGCGCTTCGCTCGCCGGCGACAAAATCGGCAGCGACGCCGGAGATGGCGGCGCGGCCGCGATGAACAGCCCCTCGGTCGAAGCGCTCACGGAGTTTAACATCGCCTCCAGCGGCTTCAACGCCGAGTTCGGTAATGCCTCCGGTGGCACGCTCAGCTTCGTCTCCAAGTCGGGTACCAACCAGTTCCACGGGAGCGCGTTCGAGTTCCTGCGTAATCAGGACTTCGATGCCAAGGGTTTCTTCAACAGCACGATAGCCATTTACAAGCAGAACAATTTCGGCGTCACGGCGGGCGGCCCGGTATGGATCCCCAAAATTTATAAGGGCAAAAACAAGACGTTTTTCTTTGGCTCGTACGAAGGGTTCCGCAACCGCGTCGGTGCCGGTAACGGAACATACTACAGCGTGCCTGCGCCGGCGTTCTATACCGGCAACCTGTCCCAGTGGGTTAACGCAAGCGGCCAGCAGTATCAGGTTTACGATCCGGCATCGCAGGTGGCGAACGCCAACGGAACCTACAGCAGAACCCCCTTCCCGGGCAACATCATTCCGCAAAGCCGGTTCAGTCCGGTCGTACAGTCGATCCTGAATTATGTGTCGCCCATTCTCGTCCCCAACCGCCCAGGCATCGTGCCGGGAACCAACGGTTACGTGAATAATAATTACTTCAACAATACCGGTACCAGCATCTCCCCGAACAACAGGTGGAGCGGCAAAATCGATCAGAACCTCGGCTCAAAGCATCACATTTCATTCCTGATGAACCGCTACAGGGATGCCGCCGAGTGCGGGCCCGCCGGTTGCCCGGGACTGCCGTACCCTCTCAGCGGTTCCAGCTTCGGGTACAATGCCACCCAGGTTTACCGCGGAAACTGGGACTGGACCATCACCCCGACCCTCCTGAACCGCTTCTACGGCGGGTTCAACTGGTTCCACGAAGCTCACGGCGCTCAAGCGGTAACCCAGGGCTCTCCGCAAAGCACGGGCATCAACGGTCTGGTTCCCGCAAACACCTGGTCATCGAAAGGGCTCTGCCTGCCGGGCTTTGACCTCTGCGACAATTTCCCGATTGTCAGCACGGGCGATTTCACAGGCTGGGGCGGCGTCGCCACCAACGGCTCCGACCGCCTGGTCTTCGAACTGCACGACGATATGACGAAGGTCATGGGTTCCCATACTTTCAAGTGGGGATATTTAATGGCCGATGACCACTACGACGGGTTTGGTCTGCAGTATGGGTCCGGCGCCGTCAGCTTCAGTTCCCAGGGCACCGATAAC
>Ga0302320_10029054_pt1 | contig 10590 bp, 11 predicted proteins | sample Bog_T0_3_FD_202130 | JGI IMG/M metagenome (GOLD analysis project Ga0302320, IMG submission 202130) | Peat permafrost microbial communities from Stordalen Mire near Abisko, Sweden - Bog_T0_3 | ecosystem: Environmental > Terrestrial > Soil > Wetlands > Peat | place: Sweden: Abisko, Stordalen Mire... | reverse complement strand
TAAAATTTTAAAAACATTATTTTTTAATTTTTTGTACAAATTTTTAATTTTTTTTTTACCTCATATTGTTTAAATGTAAAATACATTCCCATCATAAATTTTATAAAAACAATTATCATTTATTATTTTTTTGTGTTTTTTTTCATTTTTGTTCATTTATTTTCTGTTCTTTTCCTTTATTTTTTATTTTAAAACTTCTTTTTTTGAAATTCAAATTCTTTCCATTCATTTATAAATTCTAATTTGCTAAAACTATTCTAAGAAGCTTTTACTTCCTTTTTTGATTCCAATTTATCAATCATCATTCCTATTTCAAATTCTCCTCTTCCCCTATTTAATCAATGAAAATCTTAAAAAAAATAAAATATTTTATACTTTTTTATGGTTTTTGAATTTGTATGAGAGATGCTCGATTCATAGTTTTTTTCAAATTTATTCCTTTACGTTTTTTCATTAATAATTCTTTTTCTCAGATAAATACCTTTTTAGAATTAGTTGGGTTTTTTCATCACCAAATATTTCATTATCATCGTAACTTTCATCATCACAATCAAACTTATTATCTTCATAACCTGGAAAATATACTATTATCGAACAACTTTAAATTTGAACCTTTGCTTCCTTCTAAAATTAGACCTTTTTCATCAAGAATTTCCTGATTTATGATTTCTAATAATATATTATTGATAATATCTAAATTCTTTTAGACCATTCTCCATTTCTATCTGTTCATTTCGTGGTAATTCTTCGTTTATCTCAAATTCATTTCCTTTATAAAAACTTCTGAAAAATGTTACGATAATTAGTGGTTTACTCTTATCCTCTTGTTCATTTTTATCAATTGTGTTCTGGCCCTCTGGTTCATTTTTCTCCATTGTTTTCTGGTCAAAAACATCAGAATCTTTGATGTTTAATGTTTCCAGCTTTTCAAAAACTTTTTCTTCGCATTTATCACAAATAGATCTTAAAATCAAATTGAATTTGCTTTGTTTCATCATTTCACTTATATTTTGTCCATTGTTATGAGAATATTTTATTATTTTACTAATATTGACATTCTTGGATGTTTCACATTGATTTTGCTTCTCACTCTATTATTATATATTTCAACAATGTTATTCGTTCTGACTAATCTTTCATTCTCTTCAATATTGTTTTCCATATCTATTTCATAGCTTAGCCAATTTTTTTCCCAATACTTAAGAAAATCTCGAAAAAAATGCTGGGGAAATTTGGTTTTGATTTCATCAAAAAGAATTTTCCTTTTTTCTAATTGCAAGTGGGGGATAATTTTCATTAACAAAATTAATTTTTTCGTTTCTGTTAGGTGATCCTTGGCTCTTAATCCTTTGGTTGCAGCCCATTTCCAAAGACATTGACTATAATGAAAAAAGCAACCCAATAGCTTAGCAAAGGGGAAGACTTTCAATGCTGCTGTTCTCATGGATTTTTCGAAATCCATCATTAGAAACTGAGGTCTTAATCTAATTCCATAATTTTGCATTAATCATTTAGATTCCGGAAAGCTGCCAAATATACATTATAATGTTTTCCTTGCATAAGAATATGGCAAGCAGGCAGATAACTTTTGGCAGTTGTAGAAATGACAATTATTGTTAAGATCTGATAAAATGTCTGAGGAACAATTTGGAATGTGGAATCAATGAAAAAAGCTTCTTCCTCTAATAATTTTAACTGAAATCGTGAACCAAAAATGATAACTTCCTTTAATTCAGATTTTGTTGTTTTTTTGTTTGGAGGAACTCTTATTTTAAATTTGCTTTGTAGGAATTCTGGAGGGGAAGATGGATCACAGACTTTGCAGTATAGGTCAGACAAAGCAACGTCTTCATTAAAAGGGAAAATTTCGTCTCGAACTTCTCGCAACAGATTTTTGATCTTTGTCTTCTTAAAATTGCCTTTTCCAAGAAATTTTTCATAAAAATAACTTAATCCCTTTCCCTTTAATGGTTCTAATTTCATAGTATCGATTAAAAAGTGACGAGGGTTGGGAAATATTGAAATCTTTCTTTTCTATTCTCGATTACTTTTCTTGTTTTGGATTTAAACAAGTGTTTAAATGATTTCCGTTAAAGTAAATCATAAGTCTCAGGATTCTGAAGATATTCATGAAAATTAAAATCTGATTTTAATTTTAAGCTGGCTGCACAACCGTTTTTGTTTCGAAAACTACAACTATAATCAATGGATCCTTTTAGATTTCCTAAAATAAAATTAAAAAACAAGCTTTGAATAATGGAATATACTATGATGATAATAGAGGTAATCTAGGTGAGTGATCGAGGGATAAGACCAGACATCATGTGATTTCTTTTCTTCATTTGTCTCCTTTTCTTGTTTCGGATTTTCCATTTTTTATTATAATATCTAAGAATATTAATTTGGATATTTTTTTTTTCATTTAATCAAAAAAAGGGGTTTTCTGTTCTTTTGCTTTTATATATTAAAAAAAAAATTCTGATTTTTGTATGTCAATTCCTGTGATATTAATAAGCGGAATTTCATTCTATTTTTTGTTTGTTTGAAAAAGAAAAATTAAAGTCAAAATAAAATTCTGAATTAATTTCTTGACAAAAATAAAGACCCCTCGATAAAAAATGAAAAAATATGAATCTATTTTCCTCTTATTCAATTTCAAATATCAAAATCTCTTTTCCAGTCTAACAAAAAAAATAAATCCCAATTTGAAACGAAAACCTATCAAACCCCGCACCTCTTTCCTAGACTCAACTGAAATAATAAAAAAGTTTGATATAAAACCAATTATTTCCCGTGCAAAACCGACTTTAACCAATAACAATAAGGAAAACAACATAAATTCACTTGATTTTGAAACCCTGACACATAGAATATCTAGCTCTGCAATTAATTTAGAGGAAAAAATGGAAATCATGGATGATAATGCAAAAAATCTTTTACCTTGGATCCCAAATTTTTATTCCGAAATACCAAAAGAAAAAAACATTCTCGCTCCTTTGGATCTATATCATTTAATAAAAGAAGAGGACGCAAAGAATCTCTTCAACAAGTTTATCAAAAATCTCTCTGATTATAATCTCGAGGAACTGTTTTTGATCACAGAAAATTCATTTTGGTCAGAAATGAAAAAGAAGTTGCTTTTTTTTAGGAATAAAAAATTTAAAATGTCCTTTGAAAATATTGATAAAAATAATGATTTAAGCATCGATTTATTTGATATTTCCAACATCTTTGCTGTGGGACTATCATTAAACAGGAAGAGAAACTCAAAAGGGTCAAATTTTATCATCAGTGAATCGAAATTTAATAACGCTCCAGTCAAGCAAATAATTCCCAAAAGACTTTCAGGCAAAGAAAAAGGCTCGATGATCATACAATTTCATTTAGCGATAACAACAAACGTTTCATTGACGATTTTAAATCAGCAAAACAGAAACATTTATGAAGAAAAAAAAGAAAACCCATCGATTCATTCAATGATTTTAGAATCCGAAATTTTCGATTGCGAATATAAAGGATTGAAGAACATTCTTCGATATTCGAACTCTGGGCAGGCAGAAGTGAATAATTTGAATTTCACTGACCTGAAGATTAAAGAAAAACCGACCAACTTAAGAATTATTGATTTTGACAATTTTATGAATGGAAATGAATTAATCAAAAACGATTTTTTCTAAAATATATCGTAAATTAGTTCTTTGTTTCCTCGAAAAGAGGAATTTCTTTTTTTTCTCCTTTTGAATCTTTGTTTTTTTCTGCTTCTGACTCTTTTTCCATCGGAATTATCGTCGCATTGTCACTTCCAAAAGACAAAATTTAAATAAATTAAAAAAATTGAAATTTACAGTTTTTTAGGTCGTTTTTTCGGACCCCAAAATTTTTCAGGGTTTGGAAAAAACAATGGAATTTGTTTTTGGTGGACATCTTCTCTAATTTCAAAATTCGGATGATTTCTAACGAAAATTTAAAAGTATTCAGGCTTTGTTTTCAGATAAAAACACACTTGATTTCTTTAATCAGGCTTTTGTGAGAAGGGAAATGTGGTTCCAGTTTATGGTAATATTTTTCGATACCAAATTTCTTTAATTTCTTCAATAATAAAAATATAATGAAACCATTGTTTTTCTAATTTAGTTTACCCAGGCCTTGATGATGTCAAAAAAAATTTCAGCTGAAGCATTAGATTTCCAGACATCTCTTTGAATGTAGGAAGGCACGATATTATAATTTAAACTTTTCATCGCAGACCTTTAAAAAACATTTAGTAAAATAATTTTAATAAATCATCAACATAAGAACATATTTATTTGGCAAATTTGTCTTAAGAAATTTGGCCAAAATTTGAAATTTGAATCCGAAAGGATTAGCATGAGCTTCTCCTTCCTTTTCCAAATAAATTATTTATTACATAAATAGTATTTTTTTTTTTTTTACGTATAAAATTGCATAGAGCATTCCAATTATTTTCTTTTTGGTTCTGAACTGCAAATTTGGTTTTTCTGATGTAACTTCCTGCAAAAGCATACGAACAAAATTCATGTCGTTTATTTTGTCAATCCATACAGGACCATCTAATTAATTTTAGCTCATGATTTTATTAAAACTTTTTACTAATGGTGTAATGTTCTTCACATTGGCTGCATTTCCCATTATCTAATTTTAATTTTGAAGGAACATATTTAATGCTGTTTCCCGTTTCCACTATTTTGCCTAGAGGGAACACTGTGAAATTGCTGCAAGTGTCACAATTGAAGACCTAATTCAGAGGTAAACAAATAATATGTAAAAAAATGAGACATGGCCTAATTTCATTAAAGTTTTCGCACATTCACTTTTGGATGTGCTCACCACAAAAAAAACTCTTAAATAAAATTCTGATTGATAAGACAGGAGGGGAACAACATATTTTCCATGTCGATTTGCCATGCAATTTATAGCATATATGACAATTCTAAGAGCGTTCTATAAATAATAATGTTTTGATTAATTAATTTAAAACATTTTTCAAAAACAAAAACCTCTTTGTTTGCAGCAACTTTCGCTCGAGTGCTTCCATACCAATAAAAACATTTTTGAGTATCAGGTCCACTCAAAACCCTTAAATCTGTAAATGTAGCTCCGATTAAACCTAAAACAAATTATCTGGTATAAAATTAAAAAAAAAAGGAACCATCATTTTTTATTGCTTGAATTGCAGAATCAAGAAAAGGAATACATCCCCCAAATGGATCCAAATCAATATAGTCAAATTTATAATACCATTCACCTTGATCCACCTTCTTTTTCGCGCTATACATGAGTTTATTAGCATCTTTGGAAAGCACTAAATTTGAAATTTAATCGTATTTGCTTTTTTTTCTTACTTAATAAAGAAAAAAATTACCTTTGATTTTTGAGGGGTCAATTTCATTAATTTTCACATTTTTTTCAATGAGATGAGTGACATTTTCATATATATCGTTTGCTATTACAAATTGAACATTATCCACCTCTTTCAAAAATCTGATCGCTCTTATTCCGCATCCTGATAAGGCATCCAAAATTTTTAATCCATTAAAAGTTTCATCTAAAAATACAAAGGATTATTTGAAAATTGTCTAGAAAAATGTCACATTTTTGTTTTAGCATTTCTCCATAGACCTTCAAAACAAGAACAGTCACATCTCGATTAAACATCTAAAAGTGAAATTTCTCTTTCATCATCATTTTTGAAATATATACTTGGACTGGATTATAAAAGGCTTGGTAATTTTCCTCCTTTTGGCTTATGCTGACTTTGGTTTCTATTAAAAACTTAGCATTTCCTTCAACGATTAAATGCTCATGCTCAGATTTAATTAGGGGCTCTTCTTTTTCTTTTTCTTTTTCTTTTTCTTCTTCCTCATTATTTTTTTCCATAAAAATTATATGGTTTTCGCGAAATAAATATTATGATGAAAATGGATTTTTTTAGATTTTACCTATTATATTTAATTCAAAAAAATTGAAATTTTAAAATTAGCGAATTTTCTTTGTTTCTTTTTTTTAATTTGTTTCTTTTATGAAAATGCTTTACAAATATTTTTTAAATTTTTTAGCTTGCTCTCTATGCTTAAAAATTTAGAGATATTTAAAATTTTATCTTACCGAAATCCAGGTTGGATCTTTCCCCATTTTCTCTTCTTAGCCTCGTATATTAGCATTATCAACCAAATGTCTAGAAGAGATAAAGTTTCCCCTATCTGAATCCGATGAAAATTGCATATTTAAAATGTTCGATACTTTAGTATACAAATTATCAAATTCATATTTAAATCTGATTTTAGCGTTATCATAAAGGAGTCTATGAAAAAAGAGCCTTGGGGTTAGCTGCTCCTCAAGTTGGTAAAATTTATCCACATTTTTTGTTTTTAATAAGATGGAAGGTTTTTTTAAAAAAATTATTATTATTGGACGCAAAAGCAGCCAACCGGGCAAACATATGTATGCAATGATCAACCCAGAAATTGTCGATAAATCAAAGGAAATATGGGAAGAATATGAAGGATGTCTCAGCATTCCAAAGTTATTTCCTTGACAATCATTTACTTAATTTAAAATGGATTTTCAGAGTTCTTGCCCTGGTTGACAGACCGAAACAAATTGTTGTTAAATATACTAATCTTAAAGGAAAACAGCAAAAATTGCAGTTCAATCATATGGAAGCAAGGGTAAATAAACCTCTTTTTTGACATAAATAATAAATAAAAATGTTTTTTTAGATAATTCATCATGAAATCGATCATTTAGATGCAGTTCTGATGTTGAGCAAAGCCAAGCTTGTTAAAGATAATGAATTATATTTTGAATACAAGCAAAAGATGAAAGAACAAAATATTGCTTATAATTCTGACGAAGACTTATAATATTATATAGAAATATCAATGCATCATTATGAAAGAACTATCAGAAAAAATTCTTTTATTGATGAAATTTTCGAAAAAGCATTTTTTAAATTAAATTTTAAGTAAAAAACCCAAAAAAAACGCGTTCTAGATCAATCCAAATTTCTAAAATATCAAAATTTTCAAACAAAGATAAAAAAACGCTGCATTTTGATTGGCTACTTCGACGACTTGAACCCTATAAATTCTTTCTAATTTCTGGGAAAAAATTTACAATCCGAAATTGCAATGTCTCACAATTTCACCCTCTTGAACCAACTCTTATCCATCTATTTAGCAGTGTCGTTATAAAACCTCACAAAAATGGAAGCCGAATCACAATCTGAAGACAGTTCGTCTTCGCCTTACCATTATTTAAATAATTTTATCACTATTCTTAGAAGTGCTTCTCAGAATCCTCTTCTTCTTAATACTCTAATCCAATCGTTATCAACTCAATACCCTCAAATTCTTGCTTCTTTTGATAGCAAAAACCTTCAAAAAGATGAAACAAGTCAAATTATCTTGCAAAATCTATCCAAATTTTCAAGTCAAGATGCCAAAAAAACTCCTCAATTGGAAAAAATTGCTTCAAACGATGAGGAGACCTCAGCGGGCTCACATTGTGGTGAACATGAAACTCTGCCTGACGAGGCTAAGCTTGAAACTTTGAAGAAGAACAACAAGAAATTGTTGAAATTTGAGGAAGTCCTAGACAAAATTTTTACCAAGTTGTGTCTAGAAAACGCTGATGAAATCAGGATCATTTGTCTGGATGTCCTAAAGCTGATCATTCCAGTTTTGACTGACCATTTCAAAAACAAGCCGTTCGAAGCTGTGTCCGCTGCTGTTGTTGTGTTCTCATGCAGAAATGCCAATTATCCAATCACTTTAAAAGAAATCGTGGCTGCTGCGAGCGAACAAGGCAAAGACCTCACCAAAATGGTCAATAAGTGCATTTTTTCCTTGAAGGCTGTGCTTCCAGAAAAAGAGTTCAGCATGAAGATTTTAAATCCTGAGGAAATGGCCAAGAAAATCTTGCACAAATTGAAGCTTGATGAGAAAATGCTCGCTTGTGTCATTGAAGTCATCAAGGTGATAGAAGCAAAGACCTTCATCAAAGGCAAACATCCAAATACTGTGGCAGCTTGTGCCATAAAGATTGCTTCACTCTTGCCTGGGGATGAAAGAAATGGACTGAGTTTTGAAAGTTTAGCAGATGCTGCTAATTTGAACAAGATTACCTTGAAGAATAGCTATAGGGACCTTCATTTGCATTCTAATGAGATTCTCGTGGAAATGAGAAAAGTGGTAGAAGTCAATATCAAAGAACTTCCAAATTTGTGAGTGTGCAACGAAATCTGTGTTATGAACGTTTTTTTTAATAATAATTAAGCATTTAGCAGGCTAACGCTATTATTTAAATTCTGATTTAAACCTCCTTATTATTATATTTAAATTTCTTTCACTTTTTTAATATGAAATTAATTATGTCATATATTTAAGAATCATTTTTTTTCTTTCAATGTTGATATAATTAAATTATAAACAGTTTGAACAACATTTAGCGAATTTTTCGGAAAAGGATTCAAAATTGTTTGAAAGCAAGAATTCTTTATGGCATTTTTCACAAATTCTCATTTGAATTAATTTTATTTCTTAGTTTAAAAGGATAAACAAATTTATTTCCCCAAAAAAAAAAATAATAAACCTTTGCCTGATTCAAAAGAGATTTTGCTTTTTAAAAAAGGGCTCCTCGACAAAGGACTATCATCTAACAAATTTATGAAATTTAAAAAATTATAAAAAAATCAACATTTTTCGATTGATTCTTTCATTTTTTCTTCTTTAGCTTGGTTTTTTTTTTATATTAAAAATGTAATTATGAATAAAAAAATATGTACTTTCATTGTTTTTTTCGTCAGGCATAATTAAGTTGCTTCCTAGACTTTTATACGAGTTAATCTCATTTTGTGAAACAACTTTCCCCGTATTGATATCACTATTATTATTAATAACCAATTGAACAAAATCAAACAAATATGGAGCTTTCTTCACAAAATCGTATTTTTTATTATTTTCCACCTTTATATTTTCTTTTACAAAATTTTAAAAAACTCTTTTACTTTTTCTTGAAACAGCTTATTTTTTTTTCCAAGTTCCTCATATTCATAATCAATTTTAAAAGTGTTCTTTCTTTCAGATGGGATTGAGAATTCGAACATGTTTTCTTGGTCTTCTTTTTTTCTTGGCTTTGGTGTTGTCGTTAAAGAAAATGACTCATTGGGAATTTCGAATTCATTAAAGTTTTTCAAGCCGAGTTGAGAATGATCCCTTTGTACATTGACTTTTTCTTTTTCCAAATTGTCTTGTTTCATAGGCATTGAATAAACTAAATGGTCAGTATTTTGTTTTTTTAACGTAGGAGAACGACTCAAAATTAAATTATTCGAATTAGAACGACTCAAGAGCAAATCATCTGTAAAAGCCAAAGTATAGAGGCCTGTTTTTTCAAAGTTTATAAGGTTCACATTTTGTGAATTCTCCAATTTACTGGTGTTTTTTTCTGTAAAAGGCTCTTGGTTTGTCGAAATATTAAGAATTGTGAGGTTCATGTTAAAAATGCAAGAGGCGATTCTTTTGACAATTTCAGGAATGATGTAATTTTGGTTTGAGTGAATGCTTGACAAAGCCTGGTTGCGTTCACTTGCAGTTAAGAAAATATTAAAAAAGCCCAAAGCTTGATGATCTTCTATTGTAGTCATTAGCAGAGTTTTAACTAATAACACTATGCTATCAAGAAATTTCGTAGGGTATATATCAATTTTTTTGATGAAATCTGCTATGAGGTCTTCTGAAAGAGCCGGATTCTGGAGCGAATTGATGATTTGTAATAAATTCATGTGCAGTACATTGTTATATTCATCGAATTCATGAGAGGGAGATAATTTGACTTTGGAATAGTTGAGCAGCTTTTGAGAATTTCGGGTTTTTATTAAATATTCAAGATGGGCGAAACCTATGCATCGATAGAAACTCAAATTGTTCTGATCCACGTTAAAAGAACGAATTTTTTGATATGGACTTAAGAAATTATATTGTTTTTTCAGATAAGGGTCATATAACGGGAAATTTTCAATATCTGTTAGGAAAGTAATGGCCTTTTGGATAAAGTTTTGGGGTTTGGAAAAGGAGGCGTTTTCTTCAAAAAGAATTTCGTCATGATTTTTTAGTCGATAGGCAGAAAAAAAGTCATTGAGCTTTTTGGGTTCAAAAGGCTGCTTCAAAAGCACATTTTTTAAATCAAAATAGGAGTGAAAAATGTTGTCTTTTTGGAAATTGGAAAAAGGCAAAGAATTTAGATAGGCCTCAAAAAATGGAAGAATGCTTAAGGCAGGATTTCGATCTGCCATTGAATATATGAATAATTCTTATTTTATTGAAAATTTATCATAATAGTTTTTTTATTTTGAAAATTCACAAAATTGTCAAATACCTCGAAACCTTGAAAAAAAGTTCAGATCTCAAAAGAAAAAGAAATAAATAAGTGAGATTCATTTAAAATTTTAATTTGAAAAACTTATTTTTTTTCTCTCTAAAAAAAAAATCGATTTTTTATTTATAAATTAATTTTACATCAGAATGACCCAGAAATGGAGTACTATAAATTAGAGCTTTAAATTTTAAG
>Ga0302320_10029053_pt1 | contig 10590 bp, 8 predicted proteins | sample Bog_T0_3_FD_202130 | JGI IMG/M metagenome (GOLD analysis project Ga0302320, IMG submission 202130) | Peat permafrost microbial communities from Stordalen Mire near Abisko, Sweden - Bog_T0_3 | ecosystem: Environmental > Terrestrial > Soil > Wetlands > Peat | place: Sweden: Abisko, Stordalen Mire... | reverse complement strand
CTCAATCGCCTGCGCATCACGGTTGGTCTGATGATAAAAGCCGGCCAGCGCCAGCTTGGCCAGGTTTGCCAGATTCCGGTCCCAGGCTCCGGCAGCAGCCTTCAATTCGGTCTCAGCCGAGGCATTCTGGCCTAGTTCCACGTAGGTGACGCCGGCAAAATAGTGGGCTTTGGCGCCCTCGGCCAGCCAGCCATACTGCTGGGCCACGGCGACAAACTGCTGATTGGCAGCCTTGGAGCGTTCACCGGCAGTCGCGTAGACGCCCTTTTCGGCCGGAGCGCCGGGCTGCGCCAGCGGCGCGGTGTAAGCGTCCATGGCCGCGCCCAGAGCGGTATCGGCGGCGGAGGCTCTCACACTCCAGAACACCAGCGAGCCAATGCCGGCCACAAGCCCAATCACTGCAACGATAACCCAGCGCAGAACGCCGGAACGATGACCGCTGAGCCAGCTCACGCTGCTCGCGGTGGCCTGTGCAAAACTGTCTTTCTTCAGGGCATGACGGGTTTTTGTGTCCACGGGGTCTCTTCTTGTTCTTGATCTCGAAAAACTTGCAGGCGGCTCGGCGCAAGTAAAAAACGCTGCGACTGCAACCCCATCAGTCTATCAGCGCGCCAAGGACAGCGTCCACTCTGGAACTGGCCGCAGCGCAAACGCTCATATTCCTTGAAACTCCTCCATCCGTCCCGCGTCGTGGGTGCCAACTCGCAATCTCCGCGAAGCGGAGGCTAACTCGCTGCATTTGTCCAAATCCGCTCCGCCGCTGCAACTGTCTTGGTGAGATTGCATTTTTATTCTCCGAGCTATGCAGATTATTTCCTTCCCCTGGCGCACAATCATCTTTTGTGAAGAGAATCTTCAACCGGGAGACGATCACTATGGTTACTCAAATGCTAATAAATCCCCGCATGAATCGTTACCAGAAAGGAACTCAACCCCACTCCCACTACCACCCCCCTACCCCTAAAAAATACCTTGAAACTGTGCAGATTAATTCACTGCCGGAGAGAAGAAGTGAGATGAAAATGTGAAGAATGCCCGCGTCTTTCCTGCACAAAACGCACTTTCAGAACAAATCTTCAATGTGCGCGAAATCGCACACTTTGTACCGCATCGCAAGATACAGCCTGTCGAAAATGAGCGGTTTTCCCCCGGAAACAGAAGAATTCTGACAATAATACAGCCGAAAACGGGCCGAAAATCGGCATTATTCAGGCCTGTAAACAGGTTAAAATCTCTCCGCTTGCGCTTGCCGTGGGCAGGCCGGAGCGGTAGGCTAGGGCCATGTATGAAGATTTCTCCGTAATCGACCGCTGGAGCGGCGAGCAACTGCACTGCCGCTGGCAAGGCACCATTGTAGCCATCGCCACGCGCCGCGCCGACGCCGTCGATGTGCGCTTCGACGTGAATGGACGCCTCCTGCGGGTAGCCCTGCCGCTGACCGCGTGGAAAGAGCACAAACTGCTCACGGGAAAGGTGATTACTGATCCGCTTGCCGCGCAGATTGCGGGGCGCTTTCTCAAGCAATCGATTGAGGAGGGCAGCGGCGCCGGCAGCGAGATTCGCACCATGACCGTCGCCGAGGTCCTGGCGCACCTGGACGCCGTGGTCGCAGAAGCGCAGGCGCTGGGAGAGATGCCCTCGCTGCCGGTGGGCGTGTAAGCCTGCTCGCCGCTTTCAGTTGAGATTCGGCCATCGGGAGCGTCGTCTACCGCTGCTCCCGCCCGTTCATTGCCTCGCCGCCGTCGTCGCGGCCATCCACGATATAAACCCAGCCGGCGAGGGGCGACTCCTTCGGCTTGCTGCCCGCGCCTAAAAAGGCGTACTGCCAGCGTAGGTCGGTGAACTCGACCGTCGTCCAGTTCCGGTTGGGCAGCAACTGCGGCGGGGCCATTCCGGGAGCGGCCACCTGCCCCACATCGCGCACCACGGCCCACGTGCCCCAGTCCAGATAAACCTGGCCCAGAAATGTTTGTTTGGCGGCCTCGGTGGCCGCGGTCGCGCTGGGCTTGTAGATCACGTCGCGCGCGTCGCTCACAATCTCGCCGGTGCGGGTGTTGATCTCGGCGGTCTGATAGTAGGCGTCCGTCTCCAGAATTGCGTGCCAGCGAAAGGGATTGACGGGGTACGGCTCCAGCGCCATGCGCTTGACCGGAGCCGAAGCAATCTCGGCGTTCTCCGCCAACATACGCGCGCGCCCCTGCTCAGCCCAGCGCCAGCCCCAGAGCAGGAGCATCGAGGCCAGCGCAAAGATCGCCCAGCCGCGCCCGCGAAATCTCTCTTTCTTTGCGCCAATCTCGCCGCCGATCAGCCCCAGCAGCGCCGGAATCAGCAACGCCCCCAGCAGCAGCGCCCACAACACCGGCTCGGCGATGAAGACCAGGCTGCCCGCATACCAGCGCGGGTTGAAGGGAAAAAATGGGCGCAGACCGTAGTTGTTGGTCCAGTCCAGCAGCAAGTGGCTGAGCGCGGCGAGCAGTGCCGTCCCGTAGAGCCAGCCCCAGCGCAGTGGGGGAGCTTTTGCGTCTGGGTTCAGCGCGATGGCCTTGCGTTTTCGCCGCGCCAACTTCCAGCGGTCATAGAGCCAAACCACGCCGACTGCCGCAGCGGCCATGACCGGCACGAAGAGAAAGGTGTGAGTGATGCCGCGATGGTGCTTCAACTCCTCAACCGGCCCGGCCATCCCCCAGAGCACGTCGATGTCGGCGGCCTCGGCGGCCAGCACGGCAACCAGTGTGGCGTAGGCCGTCTTGCGGTTCAGCCCCGCGCGGCCGATGCAGGCTCCGGTAAGAAAGTGGGTGATGGGTTCCATAACTCCAATGCCTGCTAATCCCCGGCGTTGATAAAGGGCAAGAGATTCGACTGCCGCGTGGAAGCGCGCGCCCTAGGCGCTTTCTTGAAAGTGGCGTCCGCTCTGTGCAAGGGGTACTTCGGCTGCGTCCCCTTGAGAATCTGATCGATGGTGAGAATCTGTACCCGTGGGTATTGTGTTCCGTCTGACGATGTGTAGAACGACGCACTGGCGGCTGTGGATAACATTGGCTTTGTCGGTTCCTCAAGACAGATGAAGACGCCAATCTCGGCGTTCTCATTTGCCAGGACTCCCACCAAATCACGAACCTGAGAGACGCCGATTTTACCCGCCTTCACGGAGAAGATGATCTGCTTGCTGACTCCCGAATTGTCATCGTGGAAGTAGATTTTACCGTCGATGCCGTGATCCGCGCCTTTTTTCTGCTCTGCCGGACGCGCACCTACTAATCCCAGCGCCCACCATTGGAACTGATACTTATCCTCAGAGGCCAACTGTTCCGCACCTGAGTTGTCCGTTGGCTCACCGATTACTTTGTAACTATTCCTGACATTATTCCCAAAGGAATCGGAGAGTCTCTGCTTGATAAGGCTGATGGCGAGATGGGTAATGTCGATCCCAATCCATTTGCGCTTCAATTTCTGAGCTACTTGCACGGTTGTGCCGCAACCGCAGAAGGGATCGAGCACAACATCGCCCTTCTCTGAACTAGATAACAAAATTCGTTCCAGCAAGGCTTCCGGCTTCTGCGTGGGATACCCAAGCCTCTCTTGAGCCTGCGCGCCAATCGGTCCTATATCGGTCCATATATCCTGGAGTGAAACACCGTCCATTTCGTCAAAATAACGTTTGAAAGCTGGAACCCGACCGGGTTTCGTCTGGATAATCCTACCCTCAGCTATCAACTTCTCCATATTCTCTTTGGAATACCGCCAATTCCTGGTAACTCCCATCACCTCATAGCTGGGATTACCCTTCGCTTCTCCGCCGGGTCCAGTCAGATTGTCGAGCCTATAACGTCTTCCAGTACCCGGTTCAACGTGCCTATATGATTTATCTACATAACCCTGGTCGTAACTTGTAAATTGCGGAATCCATTTCCATTCCAGACCTTTGGAATAGAAGAGGATAACATCGTGGATGCGGCCGTGCTGTTTCCTCCCTTGCTTGAAATCACTGTGTGCTCCGCTGCGCTTCCAGATGATTTCAGTGAGGAAGCATTGAGGACCAAAGACCGCATCCATCAGAATCTTCAAGTAATGGCTGGCCGTCGGATCGCAATGCAAATAGATGGACGCAGTCTCTTTCATCACCCGGCGCAATTCCACGAGTCGCGGAGCCATCATGGCCAGGTAAGCCAGCATATCCGTGCAGCCGAGAAAGGTCCGAAATGCGATGAGTGACTGCGCTACGCGCCCTCCCTGCTCAACGGTTTCTTTATACGCTCTTTCAGCATCGATGTTCCACTCCCACGTATCCTTGAAGGCGCGAATCTGGGAACTGGATTTTGAGCTGTCCTTCTCAGCAAACAGCACGTTGTAATCTTGCCGCGAATTGAACGGGGGGTCGAGGTAAACGAGGTCCACCGACTCGTCCGGCACATAGCGCCGCAACACGTCGAGGTTGTCGCCATAATAGAGCTTGTTCTTCGGTTCACTCATCTGATACTCGAAACTACCACAGACGCCGGACGAGCGTCAGTCCCAAAATTGGTTCCACTCCCTTATAATCTCCCAAATGGGCTTCGAGATGCACTCCGATGGGATTAAAATGCCAACCCCGGCCGAGCGCGCCGCCGCGCTGCGCGACGAGTTGCGCCGCCACGAGCACCTCTATTACGTGCTGGACGCGCCGGAGATCACGGACGTCGCCTACGATGCGCTGATGAACGAGCTGAAGCGCATCGAGGCCGAGCATCCTGAACTGCTTACTCCTGATTCGCCTACTCAGCGCGTAGGCGGCAAGCCGGCCGAGGGCTTCCAGAAGGTGGCGCACTCGCGGCCCATGCTCTCGCTGGACAACGCCTACTCTGCAGAGGAGCTGGGCGCATGGGATGCGCGCTGCCGCGAACTGGCCGGTCCGCTCCCGGTCGAATATGTGGCCGAGTACAAGATGGACGGCCTGAGCGTGGCGCTGCGCTATGAGCCTGCGGACGGCGGAGGCTCAAGGCTGACGACCGGCATCACGCGCGGCGATGGGCAGACGGGCGAGGACGTCACCGGAAATATCCGCACTATTCGCAGTGTGCCGCTGAGCATCCGTGCCGAGCAACTGCAGAAGCTCCGCCTCCCGCAGGCCTTCGAGGTGCGTGGCGAAGCGATGATGCCCAAGGCCGCCTTCGAGAAGCTGAACGAAGAGCGCGAACAGCAGGGACTTGCGCTGGCGGTGAATCCGCGTAACGCCGCCGCTGGAACCCTGCGCACCCTTGATCCCAACATTGTCGCAAACCGAAGGCTGGAGTTCTACGCATACTTTCTGCTGGTGGAAGGCGAGTACTGGCCACAAGGGCAGCGTGCGACTCTCGATGCGTTGGCCACGCTCGGCTTCCGCGTCAATACGCAGCACAAGCTGCTCGCCTCGGTCGAGCAGATGAGCGGCTTCATCGATGAGGCCGAGGCGGCGCGCGCGACGCTGGGCTACGAGATCGACGGCGTAGTGCTGAAGGTGGACTCGCACGCCACGCAGCAGCGGCTCGGCTCGACCGGACGCGCGCCGCGCTGGGCGATTGCCTACAAATTCACCGCGCGCTCAGGCATCACGACGGTCAACGCCATCACCGTGCAGGTGGGCCGCACCGGCAAGCTGACGCCGGTGGCCGAGCTTGCGCCGGTCTTCATCGGCGGCACCACGGTGAGCCGCGCCACGCTGCATAACGCCGACTTCATCGAGCGGTTGGGGCTCAAGCTGGGCGATGCGGTGAAGGTCGAGCGCGGCGGCGACGTGATTCCCAAAGTCGTCGAAGTCGTGGAAGACGCCGACCACCCGCGCGGAGTTTTCCCCTATCTTTTTCCAACCCTTTGCCCAGAGTGCAATAGCGCCGTCGTCCGCGTTGAGGGCGAGGTGGACTTCCGCTGCGTGAACGCCGACTGCCCGGCCAAGCTGCGCGAGAGCCTGCTGCACTTTGGCAAGCGCGGCGTAATGAATATCGAAGGGCTGGGCGAGGCGGTGGTGCAGCAGTTGGCCGATCGCGGCCTGGTGAAGAGCGTGGCCGATCTCTATTCGCTCACCGAGGAGCAGCTTGCCGGCCTGGACCGCTTCGCGGAGAAGTCGGCGCGCGCGCTCGTCGAAGAGATTGAGCGATCCAAAGCCGCTGGATTGGCTCGTGTGCTGGGCGGTTTGGGCATTCGCTTTGTGGGTGAGCGAACCGCCGAGCTGCTGGCAGAGGAGTTTGGCTCCATCGACGCGCTGATGAAGGCCACCGCTGAAGAACTGGAGCGCGTGGAAGAGGTTGGCCCGCGCATCTCGCAATCGATTATCGAATTCTTCGCGCAGCCGGCGAATCAGGCTCTCGTCGCAGCTCTCAAAGCGGCCGGCGTGAATATGTCGGCGGAGAAGAAGCAGCGTTCGGCACAGTTGGCGGGGCTGACATTTGTGCTCACCGGTACTTTGCCCACACTCACGCGCGAGGAGGCCAAGGCGAAGATCGAGGCCGCCGGCGGAAAGACGGCGAGCGCCGTCAGCAAGAAGACCAGCTACGTGGTGGCGGGCGAAGAGGCCGGCTCCAAGCTGGACAAGGCGGGCGCGCTCAAGATTCCGGTGCTGGACGAGGCGGCGCTGCTGGCGCTGCTTGCAGCATCTCATGCCACGCGTTGAACTTTGCTTCGTTCACGCGCGAACTCCCGTTTGCAGCGTCCCGCAGGTGAAACTTGGTGGTGAGCATCAACGGCGAAATCGCCAAAAGAATCAGGATCAGGTCGAGCCACATGGTGTAACTCACTTTCTTGTGTTGTCAGCTTGATCAGTGGAGTGAGCAATTCAAAACCAGCGGGCGCGGCAACCTCTGCCCGGTCAGGAGCTGTAGCGCCGCCGGGCGGTCATGCCGAGATGGTGCTCGCCGGCGCGTACTTCGCGCTCTCGCTCGCGTTCCCGTTCCCAGGCTGCGGCGCGCCAGTTGCGCGAGGCAAAGCGGGGCGGCTCGTCGGCTGCCGCCACGGCTTCTTCGATGTTCGGTCGTACCGGCACCACAACCAGTTCCATGGGCCGGGGAAGCGCAGCGGGCCTGGGTGCGGCCGGCGCGGAGGCAACCGCAGCTGGCACAACCGGCTTGGGCACGGCAGGAGCGCGCACAGGCGTGGGAATCAGCCGCGCGGAAGACTCCATCTCGCGATAGGCCGCGCTGGAGGTAAGGCTGGTGTCGGCGGCCACGGCCTGCTCCATAATCTCGTCCTCGTCTTGTGTGCTTTGCGGCACGCGCGTCGTCAAGGTCCGCGCCATGAAGTCGTCTACCAGCTTGTGCAGGCAGGTTTGCCCGCAGAGGTGCTTTGAACCAGGGCGCAGCCGGTTGCGCGAGCTCCAACCGCTCACGCGCAGCTCGCCCCCCTGGTCATACGCCACAAACCAGTGGTTCGTCTGCTTCTTCTCCGTTCCGCAGATGTCGCACGATATTGCCTGCCGGATCACCGCATCTCCCCCTGTCCGCCCGGTCCTTCCGCAAAGTGGCCGATTCTTGTCATTCTCCGTCCCAATGCCACAGACAGGCGCGAAGAATCACAAGCTCTCGAAGAGCCACAAACCGCGAAGAGCCGCAAACCGCGCGGACGAGCCTCACGAAGAACTCTGGAAGCCGCACACATCTATTTCATCGCGCTTCCGGCAAAATCTGTGAGGAATGCGCGAAAAGAATCCAGCAGTGAAGCAAATGCGGACAGTGATCGGCGGAAGCGTCCTGAAACGGAACACGCGGACGGCTCCAATCAAAAAAGTGGAAAAAACAGAGAGGAATTGTGAAAGGCCGGCAAAAAGCGAAGGGCGCAGCCTCACCGGCCGCGCCCATGCAAGTCGATATGTTTTGTTGCCGGCCGCTACTTGCCTTGCGGGCGTGGCGCAAAGTAGCCCTTGCGGGTGCGCACTTTATAGCGCCGGTCGTTGCAGTAAAGATAGATGGGCCGGAAGGAGCCGTCCTCCTTGAAGTCAGCCGGAGTGTAGGTGAGCGCGTATTGGCTGCGCAGCTCTTCCTCAATGCTGGTGAAGCTGACCGCCATCTCTTCGACCGAGGGCGGATAGAAGGCCTGCCCGCCGGTCTCCGAGGCCAGCTTGGCCAGAACATCGTCGCCCTTGCCGCGGCTGGGCGTCCAGTTGGTGCTGATGGCGTAGATGATGGTCTCCGCTCGCTGACATTCCTTGATGGCCTCATCCTGGTAGACGCGGCTCTGGTTGTCTTCGCCGTCGGAGATGAGCACCATGGCCTTGCGCGCCGGCTCACGGCCGCGCTCGGTGAGCAGTTTGTCGCGGCAGGCGGTGTAGACGGCGTCGAACATCGCCGTGCCGCCGCCGGGACGCAGGCGGTTGACGCCCGTCTCCAGCGCGTCGATGTTGTTGGTCCAATCCTGCACCACCGTGGGCGTGGAATCGAACCCCATCACGAAGGCGCGGTCGCTCTTGGCCTTGAGAATCTGCAGCAAAAACTCGATGGCCGATTGCTGCTCGAATTGAAAGCGTGTGCGAATCGAGGTGCTGGCGTCGATGACGATGCCCACGCGCAGCGGAAGATTGATCTGCTGGCGGAAGCTGTTGACGCGGGCCGGCGCCTTCTGGTCGTCGAGCAGGGCAAAGTCGCGCTGTTGCAGGTTCGAGACGAAGTTGCCGTGCCTGTCGGTGACGGTGAAGATGAGGTTGACCTCATTGACGCCCAGCCGGATGATGGTAGGCGCGCTGGTGTCTTCGGCGGGCGGAGCGGGCAAGGGCTGAGCGGCTGGTGTGGGTGCGCTCTGGCTGGTCTGCCCAGTTGCAGCCGGCGGAGTAGTGGCGGGCTGCTGCGCGGCAACGGCGGAGAGCGCAAAGAGAGCGGCAAAGGCGAGTGCTGAAAGCTGTCGATTCATGGCTTTCTTATTTTATCAATGCCGGAAGGGTGCTTGCGGGAAGCGCCTTTGCATCGTCTCCCAGGTCCCCAAAAGCGAGGGACCTGGGACACTCAGTATGCTCAATGCACCGCGACTGTGACCGATCCGCAGAGGTTTTCCCAGGCCAGGGTGAGTGTGCCCTTTTTGGCGCCGGGTTGCTTGACCATGAACATATAGTTGAGGTTTTCGACGAGCGTGGGCGGCTTTTCCATGGTCATCTTCACCCGGCCCAGGTCCTTCGACTTGTCATAGACCGTGCCCCATTGGCCGGTCTGCTTGCTGATGACCAGCACCCAGTTGGCGGGGTCGGAGAGATCGACGTAGAGCGTGTAGTCGCCCTTGGGGACCATCAGGTCGCCGAAGCTGAAGTCGGCCTCGGTGTGCAGCTTGGTGGCGGCATTGGCGCCGGCGCGCCAGACGGGATAAGTTGGGTCCTTGCCGATGCGCCCATCTTTGCCGAAGAGTTGACCGGCGCGGCCGTTGACTCTGGGCGAGCTGTAAGTGATGGTGAAGGTTTTGCCGCCGAGGGATCCGGATTCGGAAGCCGGCGGGCTTTTGGGCGGGCCTGGCTGGGCAGAGAGAGTAGCGGCGGCGGCGAGCAGGGTTGTACAGATCAAAAGACGCTTCATGGTGGTTTTCTCCTCCAGGCAGATCGGTTGTGGATGATGAACTGCCCGACGCAATGATTGTCGCACCAGAAGCCCACAAAGGGAAAATGGCCGATTCACCTCAGCCTTGACTTCCATCCTGTATAGTGGGTTGCAAAGTAAATCCTCCAAGGAGTTCGTTCTGTGGCGCAACGTGCTAGTCTGTTCCCTCTCCCCGCCATCCTGATTCTTGCCTCCTGCCTGATACCGATGCCCGCCCAGCAAGCAACCAACGCAACTTACCAGCGGTTGCGCGAGCAGTTGCCCGGCGGCGAAGTCTATACGGTGAAGAACCTGGAGCTGCGCCGCGACGCGGCTACCTTCACCTTCTCAAGCGGCGAGATCGCCTTTTGCGGACTCGTGAATCACAAGGCGACGGCGGCGGTCTTCACCGGCGAGGGGCACGTGCATATTACGCCGCCCACCGCGCAGGAGAGGCACAACCTGGCGATTCTCAATCACACCGAGGTCTTTGACGAGAGCTTCGACAAGGTGGTGCTGCGCTTTAGCGATAGCACCGCGGCGGAGCTGCAAAAGGGCGCGACCAGCATGGGCCAGGAGAGCACGGCCTGCGGCAAGGCCGTGGAGCAGCTGCAAGGCTTTGCGCGCCATCAGTTGCACGAGAACCTTGATCTGCGCCTGCTGGAAGATGTGCTGAGTCCGGCGCCGGGCGAATTCTTTCTGGCGGCGATCCACGGCGAAAAGGACGCGCACCTGTTTTTCACGATTGATCCGCATGGCGTGGGAATGGTGAAGCCGGAGGAGGTCTCCCTGGTGCGCCACACCGACTATGGCAGCATCTACCTGCTCGCCTTTCACCGCGCCGCCGAGTATGCCAAAGGCACGGCCAGCGGCAACGAGCGCAACGCAGCCTACAGCATTGCGCATGAAGACCTGGACGTCACAATCGAAAAGGATGGATTCCTCTCCAGTTTGGCGACGGTGGAGCTGCGCGCCGAGCAGGAGGGCGTGGCGGTGATTCCGCTGGATTTGTATCCCACGCTGCGCGTCAGCAAGGTGGAGACGGACAAGGGCGCGGCGCTGGAGTATGTGCAGGAAAAGAAGGAAGACGACC
>Ga0302320_10029052_pt1 | contig 10591 bp, 10 predicted proteins | sample Bog_T0_3_FD_202130 | JGI IMG/M metagenome (GOLD analysis project Ga0302320, IMG submission 202130) | Peat permafrost microbial communities from Stordalen Mire near Abisko, Sweden - Bog_T0_3 | ecosystem: Environmental > Terrestrial > Soil > Wetlands > Peat | place: Sweden: Abisko, Stordalen Mire... | reverse complement strand
TAAATTTAATAAAATTTGGATTTTTTTTAAGAAAATAAAAAAAGGACTATGAAAAAAAAAAAAATATATGTAGTTTTTTATAGTTTGATTGTGTATTTCCAGCATTCTAGGACCATCGCGACAAATAAAAATAAAAAGAATAAAAAAACAAATAAAATTAAGAATTGAAGGCGATTTATAAATATTATAATCAAATTCTTGTTGATCATGTCGCAAATAACAAGTGAAATGCGTCTGGGGTCAGACACCCAAAAAAGTAGAATTTGTTTTCTTCTAATCCTTAAATGACTTAGGCATCGAAGTCTTCAATGTCAAGTTGGATATGGATAGAGATAGACTATTTTTTCAGAAATTTTTGGATTCAAAGAAAGAAAACAAATCAGACTTTGATTTTTCTGTGGAATCCAGCCATAAACAGCAGGAAATCAAACCATCTCAAACGATAATCCTCAGAAAAGAAAAAGTTTCTCCAACTTGGTTGCTGAATGAAGAAAACAGAACCATACGAAGCAAAATTCGAGAAAGCGAATATTTAATTTCTTTTGGTGGAAGAAGAGAGGAAGAGAAAGTTTCTTCCGCATTGACGCAACCTAGATTGTCCTTTTCAGAAAGCTCAGAAAAAATGAAAAAGTTAGTTAGTTCATTTGTTTCAAGATTGAAAGAATTGTCTTCTTTAAGAAAAATACCAAGCATTTTCTCAAATCAAAGCTATGAAACGATTAATGACATAGCCTATTTTCCAAAAAATAGCGAGAACAAAACTTTAGGCTTTTCCACAAAATTTTTAAAATCATTGAAAGTGTTAACTATCATTAAGAAATGCTTTAAAGATTTGTTGAGAAACCCTGCATATGTCATACATCCATACGAAAGTTTCAAAATCTTTTGGGATGTGATTCAGTTCAGCATCATGATTTTCTTGTTCTTTTACATCCCTGTGGACATTACGTTCGAATTTCCTGATTCGAAAACCATAAGATTGATTTTGGGTTGTCTAATGTTTGTGGACAATCTTTTGAGATTTTCAACAGCTTATTTTTATCATGGAAAATTAATCACAGATCGGAAAAAAATCGCCAAGGCTTATGCCACTGATTTCATCTTGGATTTGTTGACTCAGGTCAGCATGGTATATGATATATTTCTTAATCAGAACGAGACATTTTTTGCTACAAGACTTCTGAAATTGGTGGTTTTTGTCCAATATCGAAAATTTAAACAGATTTATGAAACATTAGTCGATCGGTTCAAAATCGATATGAAATTCGGTTATTATCTTGATTTTCTGAAACTAATGACAACTTCAATCGGAATTATGCATTGGGTGGCATGCATTTGGTATGGTGTGGCTGTTTTTTCTGGAGAAGGGAAAACGTGGTTGGACTTACAAGATATTGGTGAAAAAAACAAATGCCAGCAATATATTTATTCTTTATATTGGGCAGCAGTAACAATGATGACTGTAGGTTATGGAGATATCACACCACAGAACACTTTGGAAACCATTTTTGTGATTATTATTGTTGTGGTCGGATGTGGCTTATTTGCTTATTATATAAAGTATTTAAATTAAATTTTTTATTAAAGTATTATATTTTAAATAATTTTTAGTTCAGTAGGACAACTTCTTCAAGAAATGAATAGAAACTCATTGATTTACAAGTTATTTTTTCTTTTTATACAAGAATTAAACTAAAAAAAATAAAGAAATAATTTAAAGATACTCAATCAAATGATGGAAAAAAATAAAATAAGCATGGAATTAAGATTGAGAATAAAGGAATATTTACGTTATAGTTGGAAGGAAGAAAAGGCACAATCAGATGAAGACGAGAATAAGGTGTTGAGTTATTTGCCTTTGAATTTGAAACAAGAATTACTTCTAGCAGCCTATGGCTCGATTTTAAATAATAAAGCAATATTTTTTGAAAATTTTAGTAAAAAATGCCTCAACGAAACAATCTACCAAGGGTATTTCAGACAAGTTAGATTCACTCCAGGAGATATCATTTTTGATGTAAAAATATTAAATTTTTTTTCTCAAAAGAAAATAAAAGGAAGAAGATTTAAATGAAGATTATCCAATTTATTTTATAATAAAAGGAGAAGTTGAAATTTATCACAAAAAATCCATTCGAAGCAATGGTTTTATGTCCCTCTCAATCCTCAAAGTAAAATGATGACCAATATTTTTTTACTTTTTTTCCATTTTCTTAAAAAACAAATAAAATTACATTAATTAATTTTAATAAAAGAAAGGTCAAAATTTTGGCGAAATTTCTTTTTTTTCTGGAAAAAAACGGTCCGCATCTGCTAGAGCGATTGATTTCACCACTTTATATATGTTAAGCAGGAGCGATTTTATCAATATTCTTCGGGATCAAGATTTTTCAGAAGATTACGTAAATTTTTTAATTAAATTCAAAATTTTATCAGTTTAAAATTTAATTATTTACAAGGAAAAATTCAACATGCTTCAAGACCAAATTAATTTGGGGCCTTCACTACACAGTATGCGAGTTCGTTGCTACTCCTGCAAAAAAACAGGACATTTAATAAACCAATGCAATCTCATGCATTTTAGTCCTGATAAAGAAAGGGTGATTAAATATGATGATTTTTCTCATTTCCAAGAACGAGCTTCCTTTACTCGGAAAAAATTAGAAAAAAGGCGTTTTAAAACCTTCCAACCAATAAAAATATTGAAAAGTTTGGATTTGAAAATACAAACCTGCGAATACGACTCTTCAGATGAGGAGGTTCAAGAAGATTGTGAACCAAAAGAAAAAGTTTCTTTATTCAAACAAAATTCCTCAAAAGTTGAAAGGTTTTTCAGCCAGAGCTCATCAGTCATTACAGATGTCAAACAAAATCCAGTCCCGTTATTTGAGAAAACCAAAACTAAACAATTTGTGGATAATTGCTTAATTAACGAGCGAAAATCTTGCCTTTTGGAACCTAAGCCTCGTATTTCTGTGATTCCTGAAACTGATCTTCAAAGCAAACAAAGCAGAAGACCTTCCGCAATTTCCCGAAAAAGCGGACAAAGCATTCAATTACAACTCTCGAGAATGGAATCACGAAATGAAAGAGAAGGTGAAATCTCTAAAAAAGAACCAGAACAAAAGATCAGAGAAAATGAATTTGGTGAAAGTATTGTCAATTATGAACTAAATAATGAACTATTGAATTTCATTGATTCATTTGAAAAGATCAAGAATTTTAAAAACTTCTTTCCTAAAAGCAACTTCAGTGCAATTAGGAAACGATATAATGAACGAAACCCAGCATTCAGATTGAATAAAAAGAAAATACAGGATTTGAAAAAATATTCTCAATTTACGTTTTCAGCAGAAAAAATGTTCTCAGAATTCAAAAAGAGGACTTATAGGAAGTCATCACGCAAAAATGCCACCATTAAATTCAATGGAAAGGGGGAACCTCCAAAAATTGATAATTTTGTGAGACTTGTTTCAAAGATTATGAGGAATCAAAAAGAGAAAAACCAGAGAAAATGGTACTTTCCTTTTCTGAAACTCCTGAAAAGGTTAAAATGAAGAGAAAAACTTTTTTTTATTTAATTTTTTAATTAGAAATAATTTAAAAAAATAATATTCATTAAATATTTATTATTATCTAAAAAATGGTTTTTTTAAAACTATGATATTTGAGAAAAGTTGTCAAAGAACAAACTTATATACAAATTACATAAAATAAATAAATAGATTTCCATTATATAAAAGAAATTAAGACTAATAATAATTTTTCTTTTACAAAAAAACCTATAAAAAAAATCAAAGACTTTCTTTGTAAAATTAAAATTATTTTTTCCAATGGATTCGGTTGAAAATATCCAAAAAACCAACTTAATAAATGAGATCTTTTTAAAAAAGAAACAAGAAAATACCCTCGAAAATGATGATAAAAGCAAAGATTCTAATGAAATTCCATTCAAGGTGAAAAAAATTCTCTGCCCCTTAAACAAATCAATAATAATTTATGATGTTGGACTTCTCAAAAGGGGTTTTTCTGAAGATTACTATTTTATCAATCATCCCCATGTTTTGAAATTTTTGAGAAGGGGCAATACCATCGTGGAGCTTCCAGATAATTCTAAGCACATTGTCAGAAAAGGGCTTGAAAAGTTTTTTGATTTAGATTATTCCTTTATCGAATCACATTTGAAAAAAGAACCAATCAAAGAAAAAAAAGAAAAGAAAAGTATTAGAGATATCATTTTTTCAGGAATAGAAAATGCTTATGAAAGTGGAAATAATGTGAAAATTTTTCTAACAGAAAAAGCGAATGGAGAAAACTGCCAAATTTCTTATTTCAGACCGTTAGATTCTTGGCTCATATCTTCAAAAAATGTTTCAATATTAGCGAAAACCAGAAATGACATTGAACTCTATGAAAAACTTCTATTAGAAGAAGAGGAGCAGAGAGAATTGGAGAAAGCCCAAAAGAAAAAACTAACAATTGTAGAAGAACAAAAATCAAAAGAAATGGGAGGTCAAAAGAAAGTGGAAAAAAAACAAAAGAAAGAAGAAAACAAAGTGCAGGATTTAAAAAAATGTGAAGACGAAGAAAAAAAAATTGGTAGATTCTCGTTTGCCAAATTGATGTCAGACGAATGGTTTAATTTACTCGAAAAAATTCCCAACATAGAAATTCTCAAACATGAGCTTGAAAACAAAACGTTAATTGGGGAATATTGTGGAAATCAAAATCATCAACATCTCATCAAATATAATGAAATCTCCATTTATTTCTATGCGCTAGTCAATAATGATAAAGACAATGATGAGTCATGCTTTCCGCCACAAAAAGTTTTGGATTTTTGCTCAAAATATCGATTGAAAAACGTAAAATTTCAAGATTGTGGGTCTTTTTGCACTTTTCAAGATTTGAATCTTGAATTAAAGAAAATTTTTGAAAAAGTCAGTCAAGCCACTATAGAGGACATGGGAGAAGGGTGTGTGCTTTATTTTATGAAAGAGAAAAAATCCAATGATGAAGAAGATCATATTTTGTCATTATGCAAAGTGAAAACTCTGGAATATAGAATTTATAGGAAATTAAGAGAAAAATTAAAAAATTTTCAGTCGATAACTGAGGGTGATCAGGAAGTGTCAAAACCAAATTTTGAGAATCAAGTTGATATTCAAAGCCAGAGATTCAGGAAAGAAACAATTGATTTATGCAAAAACTTTAAACCACCTCTTGACTTAGAGGATTATCTCCAATTCGGGGAATATTGTATGAGTTTCGCAAAGGTTGACCCAAAAAATTACAGAATTATTAAAGCAAAATATATTGATTTTTTGACAATTGCATTATTTTACTATTTTGAAGAGTATAAAAAAGATCCTGAAAAGAGACTTCAAATAGCATATTTTGTCCCGGATAATGTTCAAAAAATTAAAGAAATAAAATGGTCGCCCTATAACCAAAATTAGAAATTTTAATGAATGTATAAGAAAAAACACACAATATTTCTTTAAATTTTTTTCTATTATAGCACATTGACTTTTTTGTTTTTTGAACGAAAAAAAAATATCAAATTTTTGAAAAATATAGGTTCCGAAGTTCATCTCACAATATTTGTCAATGTTCCAATTAACTCCATTCCATTTTTTTCGTCCTCTTTTTCACTTTTATCAGTTTCCTTTGAGTGCCGAGTCCTTGTGTATGTTGAAGTAACTTTCTTATTGTTGTTTTCAAAGAACATAAAATTATTTATGAATTTTTGAAGAAATGACCCGAACTATTTTTTTCTGAAGGATAAAGTTATTTTTAGTTCATTTTGATTTTTTGGTTTTGGAAAATTTCTTTTTCACATATTGGATTTATAATAATAGTTAGGAAGTATTACTTCCTGTCAGTTCCTGACATCTAATTAACGAATTTTTCAAGAATTCAAAAACAAAACAAATGTTTTTATTTTAATTCATCAGCACTGTGTGTTTAAAAATATAAAAAGGAAAGGGGTTAAATGTTGGAAAGTGTTGCAAATTTATTAATAATCACATGAAAACATTCAATGCTCAAATGTTTGAAAACTTATTATATTTTACTTTTGAGCGAAACTTTTTTTTCTCTTAATTGTTTTTCGACGTCAGAGAGTTTCGATGATTCTATCAAACATTCTATTATATAATTTTCATTCTTTATAAATACAATAACATTTTAGAAAATTAAATTCAGGAAAAAAACCGAAATAAAAATAAAGATTATCCAGAAATTTTTGTAAAGAATGTCGGAAACAGGAAGTGAAGAGAGACAATTGAAGCTCTCTTCTCATAGAAGTTAAAAAATACAATCAGCTTTATTTTTCTAATTTCATTGATTTCGCAGGAAGTGATTTTTTTAAAGTCAAACTTGATATGGAGAAAGAAAAAGTTTTTTATGAAAGTTTTTTGAATTCCAAGAAAAAATCTAAAGAGATTGAAATATTCAACCTTAGTGATTCCATAGATGCCGAAAACAAAAATCATCGAAAATTAATGGATGATTCTCGTGCAATATCTGTTTTCGAAAATAATCGGATATTTGTGAAATCAGAGAAGGAAGTTGATAAGGAAGAAGGTTGCTTTAAACCGAAGGAACCTAACAATGAAGGGATAATAAAGATTAACCAAAGCACTAAAGAAAAAGACACTCAAAAAGATAATTCAACAAGAGGATTGGAAAAAAAAACAAAGATCAGCTTAACTATAACTAATTTAGATCCTGAAATGCAACAAGCAAAAATGTTAATAAAAACTGAAAATACAGACCTCTTTGCTAAGGCATCGGACGGTACTAAGAAAACAGTTCTCGAATTCATATCAAAGCTTAAAGAGAAAATTATTATGAGAAAAATTTCAGATGATTTCGGAAAAAACTATGCCATTAACGACCAAGCCTTTTTTAAGAAAAAAAAGAAGTTATTGAGCACCACCCGCATATATTTATATTTAAGAAACCGCAAATTCTTTATGGTAATGAAAAAAGGCTTTCACAGTTTTTTCAAAAACCATGATTTCATCATCCATCCTTATAACCACTTTAAAATTTTTTGGGACGTTTTCCAATTTCTCGTGATGATTTTTTTCTTTTTCTACCTCCCACTAGATATCATTTTTGAGCTCAACTCTTCACAATTAATCCGAAATGTGCTCAGTGTCTTCATGCTTTTTGATAATTGCTTGGGATTTAGAACAGCATATTTCCATCATGGAAAATTAATAACTGATAGCAAAAAAATATTCAAGTCCTACATCTTGCATTTCATTTGTGATCTTTTAACTCAACTAAGTCTTGTCTATGACATTTTTATTTTCAGCGGGGAGGAAGATGATTATAAAATGAAAATGATAAAGTTGATATTTTTGATCCAATTCCGCAAATTCACGCACATTTATCAAACCATTGTTGATAAATTTAAAATTGATATGAAATTTGGATTTACCCTTGATTTTATTAATTTATTAGTAACTTCAATTTGCGTTATGCATTGGGTGGCATGTGGGTGGTATGGCATTGCCAAATTTGGTGGTCAAAGTCAAACATGGCTTTCTTTACCTTTTATAACGCAAAAAGACTTAGCTGATAAATATTTGTATGCATTTTATTGGGCTACAGTGACAATGATGACTGTTGGATACGGAGATATTGTCCCGCAAAATCCTATGGAAACTATGTTCGCCACAATGGTTGTTGTGATAGGATGCGGACTGTTTGCCTATTATATTAAGTACATTTTTTTAGTTTATTGATATATTTGTATTGTATTTTAGTTCCATCGGTTTCCTGTTACAAGAACTGAGTAAAAGCACCGTAAAATACAAGTTTGCACAATTAATTTTGTTTTTTTTATGTTTTCTAAAACCAAAATATATTAGAAATCAATTGAAAATCATTAATAATCTTATGGAAAAAAATCACATAAATATGGATCTTAGATTAAGAATTAGAGAATACCTGAGATATATGTGGAAAGAAGAAAAAACTCATTTTGATGAGGAGGAGGACTTAATTTTGAACTATTTGCCGTTAAATTTAAAGCATGAATTTCTTCTTTCTTCATATGGAGACATATTAATGAATCATTCAATTTTCTTGACCAATTTTAGCAAGAAATGCCTTAATGAGACAATTTATCAAGGATATCTCCGAGAAATAAGAATGGCTCCAGGAGATGTTATTATAGATGTAAATATAAATAATTTTTACAATTAAAGTTTAATAGGAAGAAGAGGAAAACTTGGATGATCAGGCAATTTATTTTATTGTAAAAGGAAAAATTGAGATTTACCACAAAAAATCAATTCGAACCTCTGAAATCACAAAACTTGCAACATTGACAGTTTTTTATTTATTTTAAAAATTCTAAATCTTAAATAGAAAGGAAATTACTTTGGCGAAATTTCGTTTTTCTCAGGCAAAAAAAGAAACGCATCAGCACATGCTGTAGATTTTACGACTTTATATAAGTTGAAACGCGAGGATTTCTTAAATATTCTGCAAAACAACAACGAAGATTTGGTTTTTTTATTTTATATTAATTTAAAAAAAAAAAAAAAAAAATATTTAGCAACAATTTCTGATGGTTCAAGACCAAATAAATTTATCCCAAAATTTAAAAATATTAAGATTAAAATGTTACTCTTGCAAAAACCTCGGCCATTTGATTAATGACTGTCCAACACTTCATTTTTGTCCAAACGAAGAAAAAGTGATTAAAAAAGCGGATTTCTCCTATACTCAACAAAGAAATTCGAATTTTGTCAGATCCAAAAAAAAACATAAATTTGAATGTTTCAAACTTAAAAAAACAAGAAAGGCTCAAAATCTTGAATATCAGGGTTCAAAATTCATATCAGTTGAACTCGATTCATCTAGCGAAAGTGACCTCGAAAGCTCAGGGAATGAATCTCTTGAGAAAACAGAACCTTCTGGAAAAGCTAATTTCTTAACGAACCCAAGTTCTACTTTTAATCGATTTTCAGTCAATGTCAGCGCATGTATGGAAAAAAATAAACCAAAAAAAAGTTTATTTCGACCTGATAACAAGGGTTTTAAAGAATTTGTGGGTGAAATTGGCGAATTAGAAGATGAAGATGAAGCCTCGAAATCAAAAATGTCCCAAGACTCATCTTCTCCAAGCTCAAAATCCATAAAGAAAACTGGAAAGAAAATGGAAGAAGAGAGCTGTTCTCCTAGAAAAAGCTGCTGCACTCCGAGGAAAAGTTGTATAAAATCACAAAAACCTGCATTTGATTCTAAAACAAAAAGGTTGCCATCATCTGGTGACATAGGTGATTCATGTGTATTGGCAGATCCAAAGAAACCAAACAAAGAAGAAAATCATTCCCAAGAGTTAATGAATATAACTGAAAAAATTGATAATTTTGAAAAAATTGAACGTTTCAAGAAATACTTTCCTTCTTTTAATTTTTCTGAAATCAGAGTTTTGTATTACAGCAAAAAGCATTCCTATTTGATGCACAAAAAAAAAAGAGATGAAATTCGAAAACTTGCTCAGTACTCTTTTCGATACCTCACTCTTTATGACATTATAAAGAAAAAACGTTCTGGAGTAAAGGGAATTCATTTTGATGAAAAAACACTTGGAAATACACAAACCTTACATTCGAATGAAAGAAACTTGACATTTAGTCCTGTTTCGCCTCCTCAAACTATGCCCATGAAAAAGAAGAGATTTACTTTAACTGATTTGGTTATGCAGATTTTAAAAAAACAAAAAGAGAAAAAAATGGCCAAATGGTACAACAAGCTAATTAATATTTTGAAAAAAACGAAATTCATTTTTGCAACAAGAGATTAACAATCAAAACTAATTTTATAGAAGAAATTAAATGTTATTTTTAATTTGTCTAAAAAAATATGAAAAACTACTCAAAAAAAAAATAAATTGTTTGGCCTACTTAACAAAAAACCCGAAACCCAAAAAAAAAAAAAAAATTAATGTTTATATTATTTTTCGAAATTTAAAGACAGTGCCAAATCAAAAAAATATAAATTTGAAAAACTTTAAAAACAGAAACAAAGAAAAAATTTGAAAATTACTGCATGTACACCGTTTTTAGATTTCCATTAACCAAGAAAGTCCCAATTTTAAGATCTTATTTTCAAAATCATGAAGCTTTCACCAGTTATCAGTTCCATAAGCTAGGAAATAAAGAATATGAACTTCCAAAAAATCTAGAAAAAAAATTGCAGAAATTTAAATTCTCTTCTGTAAATAGTAAACTGAGCTTTTGTTTTTCTTTGTATAAATTCATTTTTAGCGAACCAAACTGAATCTGGGAAGGAAATTCCTGGAGAGACGATCGAAAGGGTCAATCTGAATACTAATGAACCAACATCATCGACTACAAACGATTCAACAAATGATGGTTCAAATTCATATTTAAATTTTTCAATTTAATAATCAAAAGAAGAAGCTTCCCTGAATTTTAAATATCTATCCAATTTTGTGATCAATGCTTATCAATGGCAAAAAACTTCTTCAATGAGCAATTGTTTTTTTTTTCTTCTTCTTTTTGATTTTAAACATATTAGATTATATCACAAATCCCAAAAA
>Ga0302320_10029048_pt1 | contig 10592 bp, 12 predicted proteins | sample Bog_T0_3_FD_202130 | JGI IMG/M metagenome (GOLD analysis project Ga0302320, IMG submission 202130) | Peat permafrost microbial communities from Stordalen Mire near Abisko, Sweden - Bog_T0_3 | ecosystem: Environmental > Terrestrial > Soil > Wetlands > Peat | place: Sweden: Abisko, Stordalen Mire... | reverse complement strand
ATCGGCGCTCATCCGGTCAACCGGATCGCGGAGCTACTGCCTCATAACTGGAAACCATTAACGGCGAATGCCTGAGGCCGTTTCGTAATAACCGTACCCCTTGGATGCGGTTCACCAGCCGCTTACGTATTGAAGAATGCCGGCGCCGCCTCGAACGCGTTCACCAGCGACGATTACACCGCTTATCACGCAACTTTTTCGAAGGAAGATCTGCCGCAGATCCTGTCGCTCGAAGCCGATCGCTTCCAGCATCTCGCCTATGACGAGGCGGCCTTCCGCACCGAGACCCTCGCAGTCCTTGGCGAGTACAACAAGAACAGCGCCAATCCAGCTTCGAGGCTGCGTGAAACGGTGCGCGCTACGGCCTTCCGGACCCATTCCTACCGGCACACAACCATGGGATTTCTCGCGGATATCCAGGCCATGCCGGGCGAGTACGCCTACAGCCGGCAGTTCTTCGACCGCTATTACCGACCCGAATACACCACCATCATTGTGGCGGGCGATGTCGACCCCCAGCGTGTGCGGACCCTCATCGACGAGCGCTGGAGCACCTGGAAACACGGCGCTTACACGGCGCAGATTCCCGCCGAGCCTGCGCAAAACGCACCGCGCACCGCGCACGTCGACTGGCCGTCTCCCACGCTGCCTTGGGTCGCAGTGGCATATCGTGGGCCCGCCTGGTCCGACGACACTGAAGAAACTGTGGCGCTTGACGCAGTTTCGCGTTTGGCTTTCGGGGAAAATTCCCCGCTGTATCAGAAACTGGTCATCGCGGAACAAAAAGTGGATGTTCTGCGTGCGGGTCCGCCGGAACACCTCGATCCAGAGCTGTTCGATATCGTCGCGCGCGTGAAAAATCCCGCCGATCTGGGCGCCGTCGAAGCCCAGATCGTCGCCACCGCCCAGCAGTTCGCCGCTGCTCCCATAGATGAAAAGAAGCTGCAGGATCTCAAAGAACATCTGCGCTACGATTTCGCCCTGCAACTGGACAGCAGCGAGTCGATTGCGCACACGTTGGCTGCCTACGTAGCGCTGCGCCGCACGCCGGAGAGCGTCAACCGCTATTACGATATGTACGCAAGACTCACCGCCGAAGACATTCGCCAGGCGGCGCGCAAATATCTGGTGGAAAGCGGGCGGACGGTGGTTACTCTGACGGGATCCGCCAAATGAAGGAAGCAGCTTTATCTCTGCTTTTGGCCACGGCCGCATTCGGCCAGCCGCGCATCGTCGAACTTCCCGGCAAGTCGCCCCTCGTCACGATCCGCCTGGTATTCACCACCGGAGCGGCGGCGGATCCGGCGAACAAACCGGGGCTGGCCCATCTGACCGGCGCGCTGCTGGGCGGCGGGGGAACGAAAGACTTCACTTACAAACAGATCCTCGATGCCATGTATCCCATGGCGACCGCCGTCGAGGTGTATTCGGATAAAGAAATGACGACATTCGTGGGCGAGACGCATGTCGACAATCTCGATAAATTCTACGGCTTGCTCCGCGATATGGTGCTGCATCCGGGCTGGCGCGCCGACGATTTCGCGCGTCTGCGGGACGATTCCGTCAATGCCCTGCGGGTGGGCCTCCGCGGCAATAACGACGAAGAACTGGGAAAGGAAGCGCTCTACAACGCCATCTATTCGGGCCATCCTTACGGCCACGAAAATCTCGGCACCGTAGCCGCCCTTGGGGGCATGACGATTGCCGATTTACAGGGCTTCTATAAACAGCACTATACGCAGGCCAATCTAATCGTCGGTTTGGCGGGAGGATATCCCGCCGGCTTCGCGGCTCGCGTCAGGGGCGACTTCGCGGCATTGCCCGCTGGCACACCGGACCGAGTCGATTTCCCGGCGCCCGCCGTCATAACCCACAACCAGGTCACGCTGATTCAGAAGGACACACGATCTGTGGCCTGGTCGCTTGGTTTCCCCATCGATGTGAAGCGCGGCGATCCCGACTTCCCCGCTCTGCTGGTGATGCAGTCCTGGCTGGGACAGCATCGATCCGACTGCGAACTGTTCCACCGTATGCGCGAAGTGCGCGGACTCAACTATGGGGACTACGCCTACATCGAATATTTCCCGCGCGGCATGTTCCGCTTCGAACCCGAGCCGAACCTGGCGCGACATCAACAGATTTTTCAGATCTGGATACGCCCCGTGGAGGTTCCGACCGCCGCGTTCTCCCTCCGCGTGGCACTCTTCGAGCTGGACAAGATGGTGAAAAACGGGATCCCGCAGGCCGAATTCGAACGTACCCGTTCTTTCCTGACTAAGTTCGTCAACGTCCTCATGAAGACTAAGTCGGACGAGTTAGGCTATGCCATCGACAGCGCATACTACGGGATACCGAATTACAACGAGTACGTCAAGGCTTCCCTCGCCAAACTGACTCTGGCTGATGTCAACGCAGCAATCAAAAAGCACTTGCGGGCGGATAACGTGCGCATCGTGGGAGTCGCCAAGGATACAGGCAAACTGGTCGCCGAGCTTACGGGCGACGCGCCGACTCCCATTGCCTACAACTCGCCCAAGCCGCAGGAAGTGATGGACGAAGACAAAATCGTCGCCGGTTGGCCATTGCATTTGCGGCCCGAGGATGTGAAGGTCGTTCCTGTCGCGTCCGTTTTCGAAAATTAGCGATCAGACCGTTTGCAGGTAGTCGAAGCTTTTCTTCAGACTGTCGAGCGGGTCGCCGGAAGTCTGGTCCTGCTCCACGAAGTAATGCTTCACGCCCGCTGCCGGCGCGGCTTTCAGGATGGCGGGGAAATCCAGCACCCCGCTGCCCACTTCCTTAAATTCGGCGGGAGGCACGCTTTCGCTGTATTGCACCGGGGCATCCTTCGCCTTGTCTTTCAGGTGCAGCAGCCCGACGCGGCCCTTCCATTTCTTCAGCATCTCGATGGGATCGTTCCCCGCCACGCTCACCCAGAACACATCCATTTCGAGCGCCACCAGCTTCTTGTCGAGCCGGTCATGAAAGATGTCGATGGGCCGCTCGCCTTCCTTACCGGCGAACTCGAACGCATGGTTGTGATAAGCGAACTGCAGACCGGCCTTGTGGCATAACTCGGCTGCGTGGTTCATGCGATCGGCGGTCATACGGTAAAAGTCGAGATCGCCGCCGCGCGCCTGCGGCTGGATGTACGCCATCGTGAAGTACGCCAGCCCGGCTTTCTTCAGGCTCTCGATCGCCTCTTCGAGTGGGACCGGCTTCAGGTTTTTATACTTCTCCCAGTCGCCTGTGATGAGCGGCGTCTCGACGTGGCAGGAGATGGCCTTCATACCGAGATCGTTGATCTTCGGGATCAGCGCAATTAAATCGGACCGCCCGGCGCCCTCGATCTCTTTATAGCCGATGGCGGCGATAGTCTTGAGGATGTGATCGGAATCCTTCATCAGCCTGCCGCGAACTGTGTAGAGTTGGACGCCGATGGCGCGGCTCGGCTTGGCGGCCAGTAGTGGCGCCGCCGCCAGTGGGAGTGAAGTTTGGAGGAACCGACGACGGGAGAGAGACATCAGTGGCGTTCGAGCAACGCCTCGACCCGAGTCATGCGATTATCGATCTCGACAACCTTGCCGATCAGGGTATCGAAACGCGATTCGAGGCTGGAAAAGCGCCCCTCGATGCTGGAAAACCGTGCGTTCATGGTGGTTTCGAGGCTTGTCATACGGGCGTTGATCGCGGTTATCTGGATCATGCTGGCCAGTATCCCCATCATGACGGCGAATACGGGCAACCCGATAGCGAGGTAGAGTTGAGTATTATCCATGCCGATTCAGTGCCGCATCCCAAGCTTCTTCTCAAGCATATCTTAGACCGGCTCACGGCGTCATGGCATCTTCCGCGTCCGATATAAAACATGGCGGCGCAGCGGATTTCCATCAGGCAGAAGAGGATGGTCGAAGTCGTCGACTGGATCGTGCGTCATCCCGATACGCTCCATGACGCGCCGCGAGCGCAGATTCGACGTAGCCGCGAAGGAAACAATCTCGCCCAGCCCCAGGATGTCGAAACCATAGTGGAGAACCTCGCGCGCGCCCTCCGTGGCCAGACCCTGCCCCCAGCAATCGAAAGCGATGCGCCAGCCAATCTCGACGCAGGGCGTAAATGCGCCTCGAACGCGGGAACGGAAAGCCCGATAAAGCCAATAAACCGGCCCGTCGCCCGCAGTTCGGCGGCGAACAGCCCAAACCCGCGCCGCTCGATATTAGCCTCGATCCGATCCGCCATTGCATCGCTTTCCTCCGTCGTGAGAACGCTCGGGAAGTGCTCCATCACGCGGGCATCGGCGTTCAGGAGCGCGAAGGGCTCGCGGTCCGCGGCAGTCCATTCGCGGAGGATGAGGCGCGGTGTTTCGATCCGGGGCGCCCGCGTCGCCATATTTAGTGATTGCTGAGGCCGCTGCCGCCCGACACCGGACCCAGATAGGCCAGCAGGCGTCCCGTTACGATTGCCGCGAACCAGCAGAACAGAGACGCCCACGCAAGGCGCCGCGCCGACGAAGGCACAGGCGTTTGATCGATGCCGGGATTTCTGAACACCGACTTGCGGATCAAATGCAGCAGCCACACCGAAGCCGCCACGAAGGCCATCTTGACCCAGAAATCGGGGTTATAAAGCTTCGTGGAAGCGTCCGCAATCGTCAGCGTCAGTCCGGTCAACGCCGTGATCGTAAACCCCAGCCACATGATCGGATAGAGTCGCTCGAGCGGCTTTATCGGAACGCGCGGCGCCACGCCCAGAAGCCGGATATCGATGGCCGCACAGACGCCCACCACCGTAATCATGCCTACGGAATGCAGGTAAAGGATCGTGGGATAAGCCCAGATGGACGGGCTTGAGATGACCCACTGGCTGAACTGCGTTTGCTCCAGCCACTCGAAAAACTCTTTCATCGCTGTTTCCCCTCGGCGAGTTCGCTTTCGGCGTCGCAACTCCCGGCTTCGCTTCGGTCGATCAGGCAGCCGGCCAAAGCGGCCAGCGCGGTAACGGCCAACGACACTCCGGTAACTATCAGGCCGAATCCCATCAGAATGCCTTTCCCAAAAACGGCAGCATGTGGCCGCAGTAGAGTATTCCCAGCATGATTGCAATCCCCGACCCGGCCGCCGCCTTGGCGGTGAAAGGCGCATCCTCACCGGAGGCCACGGCCCAGATGCGATCCTGCATGGTGAAGTAGAGAACGTTCACGCTGGCAAGAACGATCAGCGCTATCTTCAGTTCAAAGACTACGCTGGTAGCATACTGCCACGGCGCGCCTACAAAGTAAGACATTCCGGTCAGCAGGTCGATGCCAAAACCGAGGATGGCCCACGGGATCAGGCGATGCAAGGCGGCAAACGAGACGGCTTTCATCATCCCGAGAATGCGCAGATCCACCACCAGCGCCACGCCGAACATGAGGCTCATGCCGATGAAATGAAGGGTCTGTAGTGTGGCCCACACCCACCGCGAGCCGGACTTGATTCCCTGCACGAAGTCGCCGTACGCGCGTGCCAATGGCTGGCCCCCCTCAGCAGCCTGGACAACGTCGCGAATCTCCGGATGACGAATGTCGCCGCCCATGTTGGCAGCTCTCGCCATCAGGCCGAACGCAATTACCGAGAGCGCCATGACGACCAGTTGCGTCGATTTGGGAACGCGCCCGGACCTCCGGTACTGCCAGAGCCCCAGCCAGGCAAGGGCGCCGTTCACGATCATTACGACAAAGGCGGGCAGGGCCGCCGCCTCGTGCGCCTCGATCAACGCTCGCGAGACGTTAGTGTCCTTACAAGGATCGGTCATCTTGTCCTGCACTTTGCAAATAGCCAGCTGCGCTGAGTTACCCGTCACGTAGGTGGGAATGGTGAGTACCGCGATGCCGAAGAAGATCAGCAGACTCGGCCGCACCAGGTGCTCGTTGCGCGAGATCAGGCAGACGGCAAACAGTGCGATCCCAACGATCATCCCCACCGTGGGGAAATGATTCAGGAGCAGATGCAAGTGGGCGAGGTTCATAGATTTTCGAAGAAGTCCCGACTGACGAGTCTACCAACGCCCTTGTGACGATCCGCCACGGGTGCGTAGAGTCAGGTTAAATGGTGCGCCCGGCATGACTCGAACATGCGACCTTCTGGTTCGTAGCCAGACGCTCTATCCAACTGAGCTACGGGCGCGCAACAAGCCCAGTATAACGCGGTACTCTGTGCGAACTGTGAGGGCCGTTACAACCAACCGGCCGGTGTGGTTTATCGCGTGCGGCCCAAACATTATGGCGTTCAGAGTAAAGGAAATCGACCCCACCCGCCTCCCGGCTTTGGCGGAGCTGGAGAATCAAGGCGGACCGAGCAACTTCTTCCGCACTATGGCCTACCGCCCCGCGGCCATGACGGACTTCGCTCGTCTTTATACCGACATCATGGGCACAGGCACCCTCGACCGGCGGCTGAAGGAGATGGTCTACCTCGCGGTCTCGATGGTCAACGAGTGCAAATACTGCCGTTCGCATCACGAGGTGACAGCTCGGGAGGCGGGAATTACCGACCGCGAGATTGAAGACATCCAGAATGAGACGGATCAAGGGTTCACACCCAGGGAACGCATGGCCCTGCGTTACGCGCGCGAGATGACGCGCGAGGCAGAACCGGATGGCGATACCCAGGATACGCTCTGGAAGCTCTTTACCACCGAACAATTGGTCGAGTTGACGCTGATCGTTTCCCTGGCCAACTTCACCAACCGGTTCAGCAACGGCCTCGGCATTCCGGTCGAAGGTAAAGAAGTCAATATGACCGCGCCATAATCTTACTTGGCCGTTCTCATTGGAATTCACCCTGTTGTCGAGGCCCTGCGGGCCAAGCGTCCGCTCGAGCGAGTGCTGATCGCCAAGGGCCTGGCCGGACCTCGTATCCAGGAGGTCGTCACTCTGGCGCGTGAGGCCGGTACGCCCGTCCGCTTCGAAGACCGCGGCGCGCTGGACCGACTGTCGAGCGCCAAGTCCCATCAAGGCGTCGTGGCCTTGGGCGCGGCTAAGCAGTATGCGGAACTGGACGACGTCGCTCCTCAGTCGAAGCTGCTTGTCGTGCTCGATGGCGTGGAGGATCCGCACAACCTGGGCGCCGTGATCCGGACCGCCCATGCGGCCGGGGCCGGAGCCGTCATCATTCCGGAACGCCGCGCGGTGGGTCTGACCGATACGGTCGCCAAGGCCGCGGCGGGCGCTCTCGAATACCTTCCCATCGTGCGCGCCGGCAATGTGAATCAGACGCTGCGCTCTCTGAAAGACATGGGCTACTTCATTTACGGCATCGACGAGCGCGGCGAAACCGACTACAACCAAGTCGACTGGAGCGAGCATTCCGTGGTAGTGATGGGAGCCGAGGGCAAGGGGCTTCACGAACTCGTCAAGAAGAACTGCGACATGCTGGTACGGATCCCAATGGCGGGGAAGATCGCTTCCCTCAACGTCTCGGTCGCGACCGGGATTGTTCTCTTTTCGTGGAGTTCCCGCTCAGGCGATTGACCTCCTCCGGGGTCAGTTCGCGCCAGGTTCCGATTCTCAGATCTCCGATTTCGATGGGTCCGATACTGGTTCGCACCAGCTTCAACACCTTACTTCCAATAGCTTCGACCATACGGCGGACCTGGCGATTCCGGCCCTCGGTGATGGTGATCTCGATATGCGAGTACTTCTCCGCATTTCGTACGCGGCGGACGTGGGCCGGACGCGTCGGGCCGTCGCTTAGTTCAACTCCGTGACGCAGCCGATCGAGCGCCTCATCGTCGATCACATCCGCGCACTTCACCAGATACGTCTTCGGGACCTTGTGATCCGGATTCGTCAAACGCTCGGCGAACTGGGTATCGTTGGTCAGGATCAGCAGCCCGCTGGTGTCGAGATCGAGCCGGCCTACGGGTGACACGAAGATTTCCACTTCGCCGATCAGATCGTACACGGTCGGCCGTCCTTCCGGGTCCTTGAAGGTCGTAATGTAGCCAGCCGGTTTGTACAACAACACGTAGACACGACGGCGAGTTTCGAGCGGCTTGCCATCGAACTCGACGCGGTCGCGCGCAAAGTCAATCCAGTGATCGGGGTTCTCGACCACCTTGCCGTTGACGCGCACACGGCGTTCATGAATCCAGCTGCGCGCCTGGGTTCTCGATCCGAGGCCGGCTTTCGAGAGCACCCGTTCGAGGGTCTTCTGTGGCGGCGTTCTCGACAAAGGCTTCAGTGCAGGATCACCTTGGCGAGGCCGGTATTATTGCCGCTGTCGACGACACGGATTACGAGCAGATGTTCGCCCGGCGGCACGTTATCGAGATGCAGCCGGAATTGTTCGGATGGCGAATCGAGGATGCCATCGACGGGGGCGATCGGCGTCCATGGCCCGGCATCGATACACCACTCGGCGCGGCGCAGCACGGAGGCGGCATCCTGGGCATCGAAAGCGATGTCGGTGCGGTTTTGCTGCTGGATATGGATTACCGGCGGAGTGTTGTCGATGAGGACCGGGGAACTCACGAGCTCAGCTTCTTTCGCCGTGCCCGGTGGGTTCGATTCCCGATCCGAAGCCGTAACTTTGAAGAAGTAGCGGCCGTCGGCGAGCGCGTCGCCGTCGATCGTATAGGTGGTGTCATGCAGGTTGCGGCGGAGTGTCTTCCACTCGCGCTCGCCTTCTCCGCGGAAATCGAGTTGATACACGAGCCTGTCGTTATCGGGATCGTCGGCCTGCCAGCCAATGATCAGTTGCTGGGCGGAGGCGCGCGAGAGCGTTTGCGTCGGCGTGCCTGTGGATGAGGTGGGTGCGGCGTCCCCTGTATCCGTAACCGTGATGCTGTAGGCGGCGCTGCCCGATGCCGTGGCGCTCTTCGAAACGGGCGTGGCGGCGGGCTGGGCTATCACGGTTATGGAGCGCACGATGGGCGGATTATTCTGCGGAAGGTAGGCGGCGCTGACGTTATCGATGGTCGCACCGATCCCCTCCAGTTCGGCCTTGTACTGCAGGAAGCGCGCGTTGGGGCTGGTAATCGGGGCGCCCGACGCCAGGGTCAGCGGCTCCGACCAATCGCTCCAGGTGTTGTCGGGACGGATGCTGTTGCCGGAGCGGGTGCGCATGGCGATCGAACCCGCTCCGTTCTCGCCCTGCCAGCGCAATTTACCCCAGCGGGCCGCGCTGCCGGCGTCGAAGACCGGGGATTCGTAAGTGCCGCGCGCTCCCGCAGCGCCCAGGCGATAGATCTTGCCCATGTTGGCAGTGGCGGCGAGCAAGGCACCGTTCCAGCGCAGCAGGCGCACGGCGTCGGATTCGTTAGTCTGGGCTACGAGGGTGAGTTTGTGGTCTGGTGAGAGCTGGTAGATGCGGCCGTTCTGATCGGTGCCGAAGTAAAGCTGGCCGTCGGCCGAAGGAAGAATGTCGTAGACGTTTTCTTCTTTGGAACTCCACACGGTGTCGACTGTGTTGTCGGGATTGATGCGATAGATGGCGCTTTTTTCGATGTTCGAGAGATCAACGGCTCCGGTGGTCGCCGTGGTGGTAACCGCGGGCGTGGCGGAAACCGGTGCGGCCTGCTGGGGCTTGGCCGGCTCGGGCGGCGTGGGCTTCAGATCTCCTCCCGCGTCGGCTGTGACAGTGATGCTGGTGGTTACAGTTCCGTTGTCCTGCTGGGTGGTTTGGTTGGCTTGCAGGGCGGCTTGTACCTTTTTCGCCAGCGCTCCACCCAGGCCCACGGCGTAGATGCTTCCATCGGGATTGGCTGCGATGGCGCGGATCTCCGGCAGGCTGGCATCGTAGAGGGCGAAGGCCTTGTTCTTCGCGGTGATGCGGTAGAGGACTCCGTTGGGCTCGGTGCCCGCGAGCAGACGGCCCTGGGCGTCGATCATCAGGCCGGTTACGTTGCTTTGGCCAGTAGCGTAATATTCTTCGCCCTGGTTGGGTCCGGTGATGCGGAAGACGCGGCCTCCGTCGCCGGTTCCGGCGTAGAGGGTTCCATCGGGAGCGAGCGCCAGCGCCCAGATGTATTTGGTTTTGGGATCGAAGTATTCGGTGGCCTGGCCGTTTTGGATGCGATAGATTTTTCCGTCGGGGGAACTGGCGGCGTAAAGTACTTCAGCACTGGCTGCCAGGGCGAAGACTTCGGGACGGTCGGCGGTCCAGATTACTCTCGGAGTTCCCGATTGATCTATGCGGAAGACTCGGCCTCGGTGGCCTGTGGCTGCGTAGAGGGCTCCATCGGGCCCGGATACTACGCTCCAGATTACGGGTTGTTCGGAGGCGAAGAAGGTGTCGAGTTTTGGGGCCAGGGTTAAGCGGCCGTCGCGGCCTAAGGAGACTCCGTCGAATTTTCCTTTTATGAAGTCGGTGAAGCTGGTCATTTCCCAAGTGGTTGCCGTGGCGGCGGCCAGCGGGAGGGTCAGAAGCAAGAGTAAGAGAAAAGAAGACAAGAGGGCAGGTCGGAAACCTGTCCCACCGGGGCGGGGGGTCATTCTTTGACCTCCAGTTGGACGGTCTTTGAGCCTGTGACCATCATCTCTCCTGGGTCGATTACGATTTCGGCGATTTTCGAATTGCGATTTTGCGATACCGTCTGGGTGCTGCCCAGCACCA
>Ga0302320_10029044_pt1 | contig 10593 bp, 9 predicted proteins | sample Bog_T0_3_FD_202130 | JGI IMG/M metagenome (GOLD analysis project Ga0302320, IMG submission 202130) | Peat permafrost microbial communities from Stordalen Mire near Abisko, Sweden - Bog_T0_3 | ecosystem: Environmental > Terrestrial > Soil > Wetlands > Peat | place: Sweden: Abisko, Stordalen Mire... | reverse complement strand
GGCGAGTATGTTTCTATATGCCGCCGATTCCGGCACGGTCGATACGTTCACGATCAGCGCAAGCGGAGCGCCTACAGCGGTTTCAGGATCTCCCTTCGTTCCGGAAGCCGGTTTTTCGATCGTGGTCGATCCCTCGAGCTACTTCTTCTATGCCGCGGATGACGATCCCCCGGGTGGCATCTTCGCCTTCACCACCAATCCGCTCACCGCAGTGTCCGGTTCGCCGTTTACAATTCCGGGGCAAACCGTGGCCAACAGCCTTCCCGCAGGCATTGCCGATAACGGTTCCTACATGTACGCGGCCCTTTCCCTCAGCAACCAGATCGCAGGGTTTGCCATCGCCAGCAGTGGCGCACTCACGCCGGTGCCGGGTTCGCCTTTCGCGGCGGGAGCAAATCCCACCGCAGTCGTCCTGGCTGGCAACCTCCTCTACGCGATCAACTCTTCCGACGGCACCCTCTCCGGCTACAGCATCGATTCCAGCAACGGCGCCCTGACTGCGCTCGCGGGCTCGCCTTTCGCCATCCCCGGCGTCTCGCTGGCCACAGATTATTTCGGCCAACATCTCTACGTCGCAGGCCTCACCAGCATCCAGGCATTCGGCATCGCTAACCCCGGCGGCGCGCTTACTCCTGTGTCCGGTTCGCCTTTCCCCGCCAACGGGCCCACGCTCCTGACCTTCGTCCAGATCCCTCCGCCGTAGCCTCTGTTCGCAGCCCTGTTCGCATTTCGTAACAAGGACGAATCCTCCCGCGCACGCTCCCCCCAACATTTTATGATTCGCCGCGCGTCTTTCCCTCACTATAGGTTGAGTGCCGCAATCATCCTGGGCGGAGAACCTCGCGGATCTCATGGCGCCAGAACTTAGTCCTAAAAGGAAAGGAACACAAACATGCCGGTAAAGATGCTCGCCACTGACCCCGACGCAAGCAAGAGCGTCACCATGAAGCCCAACCCTGACCGAATCGATCCCCTTAAGCTGAAGCTGGGCAAACACCCGGCGCGCCACGATCCCCGGACCTTGCTGTTCGCTACCTACGCGACGGCCGCGTTGCCCGCGCCGCCACCCAACCTCGATCTGACCACCAAGATGAAAGTCCCCTGGGGCATGATGGATAATGCCCAGGTCGGCGATTGCACCTGCGCCGCCGCTGGTCACCTCATGATGGAGTGGACCTCCAATTCCCAGTCCAAAATCTTCACTCCGACCAACGCGCAAATCATCGCCGCCTATTCCGCCATCACCGGCTACAATCCGAAAACCGGGGCCAACGACAACGGCGCCCAGGAAATCGACGTGCTCAACTACTGGCGCCAGACCGGCATCGCCGGCCACAAGATCACGGCTTACGTCGCCCTCGAACCCTCCAACACAACGCATATCATGGATGGCACCTGGATCTTCGGCGGCTGCTACATCGGGCTTTCCCTGCCCAAGACCGCCCAGGCACAGACCAGCAACAAGCAGATTTGGTCGGTCCCTCCGGGTGGCACCAAAGGCGATGGCGCTCCCGGCTCCTGGGGCGGACACGCCGTCCCCGTCGTGGCCTACGACTCGCGCAGCCTCACCGTGGTCACCTGGGGCGCGCTGCAAACCATGACCTGGGGATTCTGGGCGGCCTATTGCGATGAGGCCTACGCCATTCTCAGCTCCGATTTTCTGGGCAAAAGCGGTCAGACGCCGAACGGCTTCAACCTGGCGCAATTGCAGGAAGACCTGGCCGATTTGAAATAAGGCGGCCCTGGAGCGAGCCGGTCTCACTCGACTTGGCTCGCTTCAAAGCTGCCGGGATTTACGGGCATGATTTAGACCTCGTATGGACACTTTTGCCACCGCATTCGATATCGTCATTGTCGGCGCGCTGGCCTTGCCCTGCGTGCTGCTCGTCATCCACCTTTTTCTCTCGGAGAACGAGAGCCGCCTGGAGAAGGTTGTGGCCTGGGTGAAGGCACAGGACCAGCCCGCGCTGGTCAGCGTGCTCCTGTTCGCCATGGCTTATCCCGTAGGTTCGGCGGTATCGCGGATCGCGCAAGACTTCTTCGATGACGATGACCTCCACGTTCACCTCTTCCACCATCTGTTCCGCGTGGGCGTGACCGAAAGCAGCATTCGCACCGACGTCTTTTGCAACACTTTCAAGCAAGAGCCGCCCGATACTACGCCCGCCTCGAGCGAGGCAAAATCCGATGCCAAGCCCGAATTGACCGCCAGCAATCCCCCCGTGGAGAAACATGAAGCTCTGAAGGCGGATTCGAAGAACAGCGACTTGGCCAAGCAGGACGTTGTGAAGCAAAAGGACGAAAGATTCCGGACCCTCGATCCGCAATGCGTCTACACCGGGAGGTGGATCATCCAAACCCACACCCGCGACCCGGTTACTCACCAGCGCATCACCTCCGATTGGATCGCAGAACAGGAAGGCCGCGCCGGAGACGTCTTTAAAGTTCATGAAGCCGCGATCTTGCTGAAAGGAACCGACCCCAACGAGCGGCTCCGCCAGTATCACGATCAAATCATGGTGCTGCGCGGCGCCGGGTTCGATGGCATCGTCGCGTTCTCTTTGTGCTTATTCTGGTGGGCTTCACGCTTCCATTCCAGTTGGCGATGGTACGTGTTGTTGCCCTATCTTGCCCCGGGGATCGTGGCCAGCGTCAATCATTTCAGCGACCACGCGCACGATCCGCCTTACATGGAATTCACGTTTTTGGTCCTGACCGCCTCCGGCGGCTGGCTGCTCTGGCAGCGCCAGCCGAGGAGAAAAGGCGCGCACGGCGAACCCCGTGTCCAGAACGGAAAGGGCGAAGTTCGCGTTGCCTATCTCGTGATCGCTTTGTTTCTCACGGTTTCCGCTCTGCTGGGATGGTGGGCCACGCAAGTGCTTTACGACCAGCAAGTGGTTTACTCCTACAAGTCGCTCGGCGAAAATCCCCCTGGGCCGGCTGCGAGCAGCAAGAATTAGCCTGCACTGCCGGAGCTGACGCGCGCTCCAGGCGGAGCAGGTACGCGGGCTTGCCCAAGGCTTAGCACCAGACCCAGCACGATCAGTAACGAGATGGTTGCCAGAACCGTGTTCCAACCCAGCAATCGCCACCGCACCGTAGCGCTGAGAGGACGTGTACAGTCGTCCGGACAAGACCGATGGTCAGCGGCGATCGACTTGCCATGTCCCCGAACGTTAATCATCCCCACGATGAAGAAGATGAGGCAAACGAAGGTTTCCAGAAAGCAGAGGTTCTTGTAATCCTCAGTCAAATTGAACGCGGCCAGAAGCGAGAAGAAGAAGGCGACGTAAGTAAGTTGTTGGTTGGCGAGACACTCGCTCCACAGGCGGATGGAGTTGTGAGGGCGTTGGACGGTAACCCCGTTGGTCGCCAAGGTTCCGAAAGCGCTGGCGGACGTGCCCAGCAAGAGCACGACCAGCCACTTCAGGCTGTCGTGCCCTGCAAACTGCGTCACCGCGATTTCACCACCCACGCCGAAACCGACACGACGAACAGGGCAATCAACAAACCCCACACCCAGACGGGGATGTATTCCAGAAGTTTCAGCGAGACGACGGCGACCAGGAAGAGAAGGACAAAGGGCACCGACCTTCCTACAATCTCTTTGGTGCTCCCAACCATACGACACCCCTGGTTCCTATATTACTCCCGAATCTGGCCCGCGCTCCATCCCTTTCGCGATGAAGTTTATCGCTTCGGCTGCTTTCGCAAAGGGTAGATGTTCACCCGTCACAGACTTCTAAGCCCCACTTCTACTAACCTATCGGCATGCCTTCATCCCAGCCCTTGATTCTCCTCGCCACTCCGTGCTTCGGCGGCATGGTCTCGCAAGGTTACATGTTATCCGTCGTCCGGCTCATGAGCTATGCGAGATCTGCCGGTTTTGACGTTTCGCTGTCGCTGTTTGGCGGCGATGCCCTCATCGCACGCGCGCGCAGCACCCTGCTCGCAACATTTCTGGACGACCCGGCAGCCACGCATCTGCTTTTCGTCGATGCCGACATCGGCTTCGAACCGCAGCAGGTCGAACGGCTGCTCAATATAAATAAGGATTTCACGGGAGCGCTCTACCCGCTGAAGTCGATCGATTGGGAGCTCATCCCGCAACGCTGCGTCGAGCGCGGCGAGAGCCTATGCCAGGCTTCGCTATCCTATGTCGGTACCTTCTGCACCGGGGCGGAGCGCAGGCAGGAAGGGGATTTTGTCACCGGGATTTATGCCGGAGGCGGTTTTCAACTGATCCGCCGCAGCGCCTTGCAGGAAATGATTGCCGCTTATCCCGAAACTCATTTCAGCCACGTGCACATCCTGCCTATGTCAGGCACGCGGGCCGACTCTCCTCAAAGCTCAAATCTCTTTGCTCTCTTCGATAGCATCATCGATCCCGAAACCGGCGCTTATCTCAGCGAGGATTATTCTTTTTGCCAGCGCTGGCGAAAACTCGGCGGCGAGATCTGGCTCGACACCGCCAGCCAACTCACTCACTCCGGCCCCTACAACTTCGTCGGCAATCACGCCTCGCGCTTCTTCGGAGTGAAGCCTGGGAATTGACGGCCGTGCGCGGGATGACTCCGAGAAACACCCCGCCGCTCGATCCTGACCCTCACCTTCGTGCACCGCCATGGGTCGCAGATTGCTTCCGCAATCGTGCGCGAAAAGTGCCGACTGAGTTCTGTGAACCAACATCAGTATCCTTCGCCCCGCAGCAGGATGGACCCGTGAGGCCGGGTAAGCCACCCTTGCCGCTTATTCAAGCCCTGCTGGGCAATGCTCTTCTGCACCACCGGGCCGGGCGCCTGACCGAGGCGATGCAAATCTATCGGCAGATTCTGGCGATTGATCGCCATCACGCCGACAGCTTGCATCTGCTCGGCATGATCGCCTATCAGGCCGGAAGTCATCCCCTTGCCGTCGAGATGATCCGCCGGGCCATAGCGATCAACCACAAACAGGCCGCCTATCATTCCAACCTGGGCACCGTCTTGCAATCGCAAGGCCAGCTGGACGAAGCTGCGGCATGTTATGAGCGCGCACTGGCTCTTCAGCCGGAGCTGGCGGAAGCGCACTACAACTTGGGCAATGTCCTCCACGCCCAGCACAAAGACGGGAACAAAGACAATGACAATGACAAAGACAAAGACAAACTCGATAAGGCCGTGGCCTGTTATGAGAACGCGCTGGCCCTGCAGCCCGGCTTGACCGAGGCGCACTATAACCTGGGGAACGCCCTCCAGTCGCAGGACAAGTTGGAGGAAGCGATGGCTTGTTATGAACGGGCGCTGGCGCTGGATCCGGAGAAATACGAAGCCCTCCACAATTTGGGGAACGCGCTCCAGTCTCAGGGCCGGCTGCAGGAAGCGATGGCCTGTTATGACCGCGTCTTAGCCCTTCAGCCTGGTTACGCGAAGGCCCACTACAGCATGGGCTGCGCCCTGCATAACTTGGGCGATGTGGACGGGGCTTTGGTGCGGTACAGGCTGGCTCGGGCCCTGCAGCCAGACTTGGCCGAAGCCGGTTTCAGCCAGTCGCTGGCTCACCTGCTTCTAGGCGACTTCGCCGCTGGTTGGCAGAACTTCGCATGGCGCTGGCAAACCAAAGATCACGACACGCCCATGCGGGCCTACTCGCAACCGCTGTGGACGGGGGAAAAGCTGGCCTCCGGGCGTTTGCTGATCTGGGGCGAGCAGGGTGTCGGCGACGAAATCATGTTTGCGGGACTCATTCCGGATGTGATCCGCGCCGGCCATCGCATCCTGCTGGACTGTGACGCACGGCTCAAGCCTCTCTTCGCCCGGTCTTTTCCCGGCATCGACGTGCTTACCGAACCCAGTTCAGAAAATGAGCCGGGAAACTACCGTGGGCATGGTCCGGGGCCGGAGATCGCTGCGCACCTGCCCAGCGGCAGCTTGCCCGGACTGTTCCGGGCCACCCACGCTGCTTTCGCTGCCACCACGTCGCCCTACCTCACCGCCGATCCCGGGAAACGAGAACAGTTTCGCTCTCGCTATGCCGATGCCGGCAAAAGATTGGTCGGGCTGGCTTGGCATACCAACAGCCGGAAGACGGGCCGCTGCCGCTCCATCGACCTCTCGACGTTCGCTCCCTTGTTCGCACGGCCCGGCTTCCGATGGGTGAGCCTGCAATATGGGGACTACGACACGTTGCAGAGTCAGGCAGCGGCCGCGACGTCGCCCATCCTCATCGACCGTTCCGTCGATCAGTTCTCCAGCATCGATACCTTCGCAGCCCAGATTGCGGCCATGGACCTGGTAGTAACCATAGATAATTCCACGGCACATTTGGCTGGCGCGCTCGGCGTTCCCACCTGGGTACTGCTGCCGTTCGCTCCCGACTGGCGTTGGCTGCAGGCGCGCGAGGATAGCCCCTGGTATCCCACTTTGCGCCTCTTCCGGCAGACCCGGCGCGATGACTGGCAATCCGTGATGCAAAAAGTACACATCGCCTTGGGATTCTTGCCTGGAAGATCGGCATTCTTTGCCCAGCCTGCAATCTTGTAAGGCTGCGATGCGGGCGCAGCTTGCCCCGGTCCCGAGGGACGCCTGGGCTAAGCCCAGTCCGAAATGGCGTTGCCCGCTTCCTGCGAAGCGGTCCGCTTTTTTTGTCTGTTCCCACCGCCTGGCTGATTTTTCCGCTGCGCATCTTCCTGGGAATCTTCTTGCTGCGAGCCCTCGTGCCCCTCCAGGCTAACGATGTAAGCTTCCCCAGACTCAGCCTCACCCGCCAGCTCTGAGGCTAACTCCGACAATTTCTTCCGGGTGCGCGCGGCTTCCCGCTTGGCAGCCGCTTTGTGCGCAGAATAAAGCGCATCCAGTTGGGCATTGCCGTTGATTGGGCCGGCATGGACGTGCATCGGCGGGATCCTTCCTGAATGGTTCCCGTGCACTCTCCATGCCGAACCGCGCCCGCGAACTCGCCCCGGCCCTTAAGTGCGCTGACTCCCTACTCCGGTTTAGAATGTCTCGCCGTGGTGAACATGCAATCGAGGATCGTCGCCGCACTCATTCACGCCACGAAAAACCGGAAGCTTAGTAAGGCCAATGCTTGCCGCTGCACCCTGTATCATTCTTAACGGAGCCTACTCGACCTTGCCCCTGACCCGCCGCGAATTTGCCCACTCCGCCCTGCTCGCGGGCGTGGCCGCCGCACTGCCCGCCGGACTGTTCTCCGCCTGCAGCGTATCGTCCCATGCGCCGCGCACTGCGGCTTCCTCGGCCCTGGCCACACCCCATGCCCGGCAGTCTGACGCCAGTGCGGAAATCTCTTTTCCCAGGAATTTCTTCTGGGGCGCATCCACCGCCGCCTACCAGATCGAAGGCGCATGGAAAGAAGATGGCAAAGGCGAATCCATCTGGGACCACTTCGCGCACACTCCCGGCAAAATCAAAAACCGCGACACCGGCGACGTAGCCTGCGACTCCTATCACCTCTGGCGCGAAGACCTCGCGCTGCTGCGCGCCATGAATTTGAATAGCTACCGCTTCTCCATTTCCTGGCCGCGCCTGCAACCCAACGGCTTCGGCGCCGCCAATGCCAAAGGCGTCGATTACTACAGCCGCCTCGTCGATGCTTTGCTGGAAGACCGCATCCGCCCCTTCGTCACGCTCTACCACTGGGACCTGCCGCAGGCTTTGGAAGACGCCGGAGGCTGGCCCCATCGCGATACCGCCTCCCGCTATGCCGATTACGTCGATGTCGTCGCCCGTGCTCTCGGCGACCGCGTTTCCGACTGGATATTGTTCAACGAACCCCTGGCCTTCACCTTCAACGGTTATCTCAATGGAACCCACGCGCCGGGGCGCACGAGCCTGATCGACTTTCTGCGTGCCTCCCACACCGTAAACCTGGCGCAGGGCGCGGGCTTTCGGGCCTTGAAGAGCGTCCGGCCAACAGCGCGCGTGGGCACGGCGTTCAACATGTCGCCTTGTGAACCGGCCACCAACTCGGAACCGGATCGGTTGGCCGCTGAACGCTGTCACGCCATGACCAACCTCTGGTTCCTTGCACCCGCGCTGCAGGGACGCTATCCCGAAGCGCTCGCGTTTCTTCCCGAAACCGCCATGCGCATCCAGTCCGGGGACCTCGAGAAGATGCGCGCCCCGCTGGATTTCATCGGCATCAACCTTTACTACCGCACCATCGCCTCCGCCCCGGGGGCGCTGGAGCGGCTGGCCCACCTGCAGCAGTGGCTGCTGCCGGCAAAAATGGAGAGCGGCCGGCAAGGCGCGAAAACCGGCATGGGCTGGGAAGTTTGGCCGCCAGCGATGTATGAGATCGTCACCCGCATCACCCGCGACTTCAACCGCCCGCAGATCGAAATCACCGAGAGCGGCTGCGCCTATCACGACGCTCCCGACGCGAACAGCGCGATTAACGATACGCTCCGTATCGAATATCACCGCAGCTATCTGCAGGCGCTGGCTGCCTCGATCGCCGATGGCGCCGACGTCCGCGGCTATCACGCCTGGAGTTTGCTCGACAACTTCGAGTGGGCCGAAGGCTTCAGCCAGCGCTTCGGCCTGACCTACGTGGACTTCCAAACCCAGCAGCGCACCCTCAAACAATCCGGCCGCTGGTATGCCAAAGTTGCGGCAGAGAATCGCGTAGAGCGGAGTTGAGGTGTGGGAGACAGATGGATTGTGGGCCGGGAGAATTGTGTGGGACCGGGTCTATTTAGACCGGTCGCAGCCCGCAGGGCCGCGCCTTTCTGGCCACGAGCACAGCCCTCTACTTTGCCGGCTCCGCCATCTTCAACCGGTCCCGCTCCTCGGCCAGCTTCCGCTGCAGCGCGGGATTCACCAACGCGACCGGCACATCCATGTCTCCCACCTTGAACTCGGTTGGGTCGAACGTGGCATAGCCATCCTTCTGGCCCATGTGCCCGGAGATCGTGACCCACACGTCCTTGCCGCCAATCTCCGTCAGAAACTGGCCATGGACCGTATCTCCGTCGTAGGTCACCTTCTGATCTTTAATGTTGGGCGTGCTACTGCCCACGGCTGAGTCGGGCGTAAGCCCCGCCCCGCCCAGCATTTGGCTGATTGCGGCGCTAATCTCCTGAGAGTTGACCTGCGGCTCTGACTTCGATGCAGGCAAAGCCTGCGCGGGTTGGGGCACGGCGGAATATCCGCTGCTGGTCTGGGATGCCGGCGTCGGCTGCGGTGCCGCCAAGTCTCGCTGGTCCACTCTTGGGTTAAATGATGGTCCGCTCGCGGATGAAGCGCTGCCCGCAACCCCGGCCGGAACCTGCGCCGGTTGCGCCACCGGAGGCTGCTTCTTCAACATCAAGCCAATGGCCACCAGCAACGCCACCAGCGTGGCAACGCTAATGATGCGGTCAAGCGTGGGTTTCATGAGAGGCCAAGCTCATCCTACCCGCGCAGAGCGTAGAAATGAGATTACGTCAGTCACATGGAGCGCTGGGATTAGTCCAATTTCTTGTTCAGCAACTCATTGACTAACTGCGGATTCGCCTGGCCCTTCGACGCTTTCATCACTTGCCCAACGAAGAAGCCGAGCATGGTCTTCTTCCCTGCACGATACTGCTCGAGTTGCTTGGGATTTGCGGCCACAACTTCGTCGATGATCTTCTCCAGCGCGGAAGTGTCGGAAGACTGCTGCGGGCGGCCTTCTTCGTCGTAGACTTCGAGGAAATCCTGGTTGCGCTCGAAGCAAAGGTCGTAAAGATCTTTGAGCATCTTGCCGGAGATGGCGCCGCTCTCGACCAGATCGGCGGACGCGGCCACGCCTTTCATCGAAATCGGTGACTGCTCAATCTCGGCGTTCCGCGCCTTGAGCCGGCCCAGCAACTCGCTCTGAACTAAGTTCGCCACGCGCTTGGGATTCTTCGCCGCCTTCGCCGCCGCTTCGAACTGATCGGCCAGCGACTTGGAAACCGTCAGCACCTGCGCGTCGTATTCGGTCAACCCAAAATCGTGTACGAACCGCGTGCGGCGCGCTTCCGGCAACTCGGGCAGAGTCTGCGCAATCTCGGCCTTCCACTTTTCGTCGACCACCAGCGGCAGCAAGTCAGGTTCGGGGAAGTAGCGGTAGTCGTGCGCCTGCTCTTTCGAACGCATGCTATAGGTCTTGCCCTCGTGCGAGTTGTAGAGGCGCGTCTCCTGTACAATCTTGCCGCCGCCTTCGATTACCTCGATCTGGCGCGCAATCTCATACACCAGCGCCTCGCGGATGAAGCGGAACGAGTTCACGTTCTTGATCTCGGCCTTCGTGCCCAACTCTTTTTGTCCGCGCGGGCGCACGCTGACGTTGGCGTCGCAGCGCAGCGATCCCTCCTCCATGTTGCAGTCGCTCACGCCGGTGTAGAGGATGATCTCCTTCAGCCGCGTCAGGTATTCGTAAGCTTCGTCGGGCGTGGCAATGTCGGGCTCGCTGACAATCTCGATCAGCGGCACGCCGGTGCGGTTGAGGTCGATGGCCGTCTTTTCGTCGGAGTCAGGAAAGCCCTCATGCAGGCTCTTGCCCGCGTCTTCTTCAAGATGCACGCGGGTGATGCCGATTTTCTTCCGAATTGGATGTTGCTCTTCTCCGCGTCCTCTGCGGCGTTCCTCA
>Ga0302320_10029042_pt1 | contig 10593 bp, 9 predicted proteins | sample Bog_T0_3_FD_202130 | JGI IMG/M metagenome (GOLD analysis project Ga0302320, IMG submission 202130) | Peat permafrost microbial communities from Stordalen Mire near Abisko, Sweden - Bog_T0_3 | ecosystem: Environmental > Terrestrial > Soil > Wetlands > Peat | place: Sweden: Abisko, Stordalen Mire... | reverse complement strand
CTGATCATCAGGAGCGGGCCGTGGCCATTCTCGAAATTCCGTTCGTTTATAGCATGAAAATTGTCAGGCACCGCTGCCGCAAACCCGAGCGGGTGACCGTGATCGGCAAGGTGGCGGCCCGCATTCCCGATCTGTCCGCTGCCGATGCGCCTGTCGCCGCCGTGCTCGAGAACAGGCGCCAGGAACAGGACGGAACCCGCATCAGGCTGGAATACCGTACCTTCGGGGGCGGCCTGCTCAGGCCCTATTCGGCCGGGATGACCACGCCCCTGGCGGACGGACACCGTCCCGTTGCCGGCCTCCGCGCCGTCCAGGCTGACCTGGATGCCTGGGCGGCGCCCGGGCAGGGTCTGCGGCGGAAATGGAACCTCCTCCCGGACCGCCAGCGAGGTGCGGGAGACGGCGCATTGACCGAACGGGAGGCCGGGGATGCGGCGCGCGACTGGGTCTCGGACACCCGCGACCGCGCCACCACTGTCCTTGTCAGGACTATGGAGGCTGGGGCCGCCCTGGTGGACGGGGTTCTGCACCTGCCGTCCCTGGGGCCGGGGTGGCAGGTCGGGCAAAAAAACTGGGTTGAGAATACCGCCCACGCATATATAACACCCCGACCCGAGTTCGGCTGGGCCTGCGGCGAGATTGCCTGGGGGGCGTGGAGCGTGGGCAACACACTGCTGCGCGGCGACCGCCTTGCGGGTGCCTACGCCGATGCGGCACGGCGCATCGGGTGGATGCGGGAGCACCCATTCCGCCGACAGGAGGTTCTCGGTGAGCCTGTGTTCGCCTGGCAGGCGGATATTCCGCGGCCGGAAGCGTTCGGCCGATGCAGCCCGGAGATTGCCGCGCTGATCAAGGGCGAGGCGCTCACCAGGATTGCTGGCCGCACCATCCAGGAGGGCGCCCACCTGATCGTGGAACTCGACGGCGACGGAATGCGCGCCTGCGCCGGGGTCAAGGATGCCTGCCGCGCTGTCACCGCCGGAACCCCCGGGTCAGGGGACCGCCTCGGTGCCGCCCTCGGGGATCTGGACCAGCGGCTCGCCGCCTCCTTTCCGGGCCGCCTGCCGTGGCGCCGGGGAGCATCACCGCTGGCCGCCTGGCTGGCGGCGTGCCCGGCCGGGGAATTCCTGCCCGCCCCGGAGGAGGCCGCCGCGCCCCGCGCTCCGGGTCGCTAGCGGCGGTTGGCAAGGAAAGAATGATGGCAATTTTGTTCGGGGCGCCCGTTCCGGTCCAGGCCATGGTGCGCGGTTACCGCAAACACGGGTTCCGCCCGGCGTCATTCCTGGCTGGCGTGCCCGTGCGGGTGCGCGCCGTGGGCACGAAACAGGCGCCGCTGGCGATGCGCGCCACCACGTCGGACGGCCTCCAGCATGCCTACCGCCGGATCGGCAACGGTCTCGTCCGGTCGCTGTATGTGCCAACCGCGGAAGGGCCTGTGGCAGTCACCGCGGAGAATGCCGACCGGGCGATGCTGGCGTTTGCCGCGCATGCCAGGGCAGCGGACTCCGATGTGGTCTGGCCTTTCCTCGCAAGGCGGGTGCGCACCCGCGTCATCACCCGTCCGGACGACTGGCAGGAAGCGAGGGAGACCGACACGGACGATGCCATCCGGCTTTACCGCGGCATGTGGATGGCTGAAGCCGTCTGCGTGGACGGCGCGGTTTTCGTCCCCTCTTCCGGACCAGCGTGGGTGGCCGCCCACGCGATCAGCGCGGGCGGCCAGGTCTGGCAGGGCACGGCGCACACGGCCCCATGGGGCGCGGCATACACGCCGTTGCCCGGGTTGGTGGCCGAACGCAGCCACCTCCACGATCCCCAAAGCAAATGGGTTTTCGCTCCCGGCGACCTGGCGATCGCCGAAATCCGCATCCGGGAGGGCGTGCTCGCCGGTGAAATCGGCGGCCATCTGGCACACGTCCGCTGGGACAACACTTTTGGAGAGCCCCGGGGAACGGTCGACGGGCCGGAGATTCGCGTGGCCTGCGCTTCGGCGGCGCCGGCGGCGGCCGAAATGGCTGCGGCGGCGCACGCACTGCTCCGCCTCGCCGCGGGGGACCTGGCCCGCATGTCCCCGGTCGGCATCCACGCCTACGCCAGGCTGAAAGCCGCCGCGGACACCGTGGCCTGGCCGGAAACCGCCGCTGACGCGCTCTCCGCCAATGAAGGCTTCCACGCCATGTGGATTGCGGCGGGCCGCGCTCCGGATCCTTCCGCAGACCCGGTGGCGCCGCTGCTGGCCCGGCTCCGCGATACCCCTCCCGGAGGACGTCCCGGACGGCCCGACCGCGCCGGACGCGGCACCGTGACCACCTCCGCGGCGCACAGCCGTTGTCCCATGCCAACCCTGGCGTATTCTGGAGAAGCGCCGCCGCGCCAGGCGGTCCGCGGGGGGACAGATGATAGACCTGATAATCAACGAAAGCGGTGGCGTCACTCTGGCGCATACCCTAAGGTCGCTCGACGGCTACGACGCGCTGGCCATCGGCATGGCTGACGGAACCGCCACCCTGCACGGCCCGGCCGGTGAAAAGCGCATCGGCGCGCTCCGTCCGGCCATGTTGGAAATGCTCCGCCCTGGCATGTCAGGCCGCTCGATCCGTGTCAGCGGATGGTCCGTCGCCCGCGTGTCCCCGCTCGCCGTGCGCATCTGCCACTAAGGAACCGCCGCCATGGCCACAACACCCGAAATCATGAAGACCCCGAAGGGCTACTGGCTGACCCGGCGCACGGAGGGGCACAGCGACTGGTCCTTCGGGTTCTGGCGCGAGCTGTTCCAGAACGCGGTCGACGCCGGGGCGAAGACGATCGCCATCACGGTGGAGGATGCGCAAGGAAAAGGCTCTTTCGGCCGCAACCCGACCGTGGAGAATGTGGTCCGCGTCAGCTTCCAGGACGACGGCGTCGGCATGGACGAAAGCATCCTGCGCGATGTGTTCCTGCGCCCCGGCGAAAGCACGAAAAAAGGCGGGGATTTCCAGGGCGGCTTCGGCACCGCGCGCATCATGCTCTGCTACAGCCAGGTCCGCTACAGCGTGCGTACCCAGGATTGGGTCGTCGAGGGCGACGGGTCCGAATACACCTGCCTGACCGCAGCAGGGGCAGCCCAGTCCCACCGTGACGAAATCGCGCGGGCAGACGCGGACGGCGCAACCGGGCGCGCCGCCAGGATCCGCGAAACCCTGGCCGAACTTGAGGTTGCCCCTGGTCGCCTGCGCGGGTGCCGCCTGGAGATCGATGTCGACCCGAACGAGTTCCCCGAGCACCGCTGGCGCAACGTGGACCGCAGGAAGCTGCTGGAGCAGCTCGACGGCTACCTGTCGATGAGCCAGGTGCCCTGCAAGGTGCTGGTCAACGGCGAGGAAGCGGTGGCGAGGACCCTGAAGGGTCCGGCGCGGCGCAAGCTGGTGGCACGGCTGGAGGACGGCTCGGAGACCGAGTTCGCCACCGTGCACACCTCCCAGGGCGAGCGCGCCAAGTACAAGGGAAAGATGGTGGTCCGGACCCGCGGGGCCGCCATGTTTGTCGATGACGTCGCCGCCAAGGACCAGGTCATCGTCGAGATCGACCCGCAGCAGGCCCGCGCGGTGCTGACCGACAGCCGCGACCGGCTGAAGGAGCCCTACCAGTCGGCGCTTTCCGCGTTCCTGCGCGAACTGGCCGTCGACACCAAGTCTGCCCTCGAAGACAAGGACAAGCGCCGCCACGTGAAGTTCGGGGGCGGCCACGGCCTGCTGGTGGCACGCCCGGCCGCGGCCGATCTCGGAGCGGAAGGAACGGTGACCGCCCGCGCCGCCCCCAAGGCGCCAAAGGCCCGCTACACGACCCGGGAGGAATACGAGGTGCGCGGCTTCGGTGGCGCGCCGCGCCCGGCCGTCGACAGGTTTGTGGACGCCCTCGCGCGCGGCGAGGAAACGTTCCTGGGCAGGCTCGCCGAGGAGACCGGCCAGCAGGGGGATGCCGAACGGTTTCTCGCCGCTGTCAGGGACGGCCGGGGCGCCGACTCGCTGCGCGAACTCGGCCCGGAGCTGGCCGGGGCGCTCGCCGCAACACTCAGCGTCAGGGCCGCGGAGGCGGCTGCGGTGGACCGGGCCGCGGCGGCGGGCCGCTACGCCGACATGCACGACATCCACATCCAGGTGGACGACATCGAAGGCAACGAGAAGCTCGAAACCGCGGTCCGCCGCTACAGCCCAAGCTACTGGCGGCGCAAGGGTGAAAACCTGGAGGGGCGCGGCATGAACGCCCACCTGCTCCTGGCCGCCTGGACGGCCTGCTGCCAGGAGGCCGTGGACACGCTGCTCTCCCTGCGCCCTTGCCTCGCGAAGGACGGTGAAGTGCACTTTGCGACGGGGTTCTACTTCGGCAAGTCCGACCGCACCTGGAACAGCCGTCTCCAAAAGTACGAGGAGACCAGGACCGGGGCGCAGCACCAGGAGCGCGACGGCGCCCATCTCCTGCTCATCAACCCGGTCACCGACGACGGCCAGCCCGCACACGACATGACCGTCGTCCGCAGGGACGGTATCGCGGGGGCCGCCGGCTTCCAGGACCTGGAGGCAGGCGCGATCCATGAAGTGGCCCACATGCTCGAAGCCTACCATGACGAGGACTTCGCCAACCTGATGACGGCGGTTGCCGCCGTGTTCAACCGCGCAAGGGCGCATGAGCGCATGCGCGAGGCGATGGACGCTGTGCGCGAGGTGTACGGCCGCGGACGCTCGCGCGTGCAGGAGATGGAAAACCCGGAGGCCCCCACAGAGGACGCCAAGGCCCGCGCACGGCGCCGCCAGCCGCGCCCGGCCGAGGTGCTGCTGGCGCACGCCGCGCCGATTACCGCCATGGTGGCGGGAGCCGCCTGCGCCCCGGAAAACGCGCATCTTGACGCGGACGCCCTGAAGGAAGCCGCAGGCGGGGCGGTGGCGCAGGTTGCCGAAGGCGTCGCGGAAGTGGACTGCGACCGTTTGCAGTCGCTGGAGCGGCAGATGGCCGGGCTGGCCGCGCATGACTGGAAGGTGGACCTCGATGCCATCGATCTGCCGCCAGCCGCGCTGCTTGACGAGTTTGGCGACGCCGCCCGGCTGGAGGAACCCGCCCAGCCAGCTCCGTTCCGGCTGGAAGCACTCGACCTGCCGGCTGCCGATGACCTCCCGGAGCTTGCGGATGAGCCAGCGCCCTTTCACGCCGCCGAGCTTGGACAGGCCGTGGAGGCGCCTCTTGATGCACGCCACCGGGAGCCCGTCCGGGCGCCTGTCCCGCCTGCCACAGCGACGGCGTCCGCCAGCCAGCTCGCCGCACTGCGCGCTTTCAGCGATCAGCTTTCGGCACTTGGCCCGGCACCCCAGCCTGCCCCGCCGCCGCCCGCGCCGCCAGTTGTTGAAGACGATGCCGCCCGCGGCATCTCCCTGGTCGGCGAGGAGTTCGACATGGAGGACTTCGACATGGCAGGCGGCCCGCCTGGGCCGTGAGACCGCGGGTCGCCGCGAGTCATGGTCTGGCAAATGGATTGGAAACAGGAGGCAATATGCGCATCGGAGACCTCACCAGGCGGGACATCGGCGGCATTCAGTTTCCCGAATTGCCTGTCGTCAGGCGTGACGATCCCAGGTGCCTGCCGGTAATGGCTGCCATTGCATGGGCCTGCATGACAACGCGCGGCGAGCCTTCTGACGGCAATATGCGGGCGCTTTTCCACACGCTCGGCGACATCCTCGCTGATGTGAACGATCTGGACGTGGACGGCCTTGAGGATCCGCGGACAACGAAGATGGCCGGGCTTTTGGCGGGCTGGCACGACGCCGTCTGGTATCCTGGCGCCGACGCTTTCGTCGAAGCCTGGAACGGGGCCAATCCAGGAGCGTACAGGCCGAGGCTCATGAGCCCGCACGCCAGGTGCGAGCACCGTCTCATTGAATTTGCCGAAGAGGTTCCGCAAGCCCTGGCCGCTTTGGGGTTCGGCACGCATGCCTGGACGGATCGGCAGGAAATTGCCCTGCTGACTGCGGGCATGAGCACTCGTGACGCCTTGACCGATCGCACGGTGCTCAAGGCGATCACCGCTGTCGGCGAGCGTCAGAAGCAGGCACACGAGAGCCTGTCTGACCCGGACTTTCCCTCCCTGTCAGCCGCATTCGATGCGTCTGTTGGTGCGGCTGCGTTCGCCGCGCCGCCGAGCGCCAGCGGCGGCCGTTGATCGCGTCCTGCTGTCCCCATATAGCAATGGCCGTTGCGACGCCCCTCGGCCCCATCCTGATGCCTGCCCGTCCCGACCTGCCGGAAACCGTCCTGCCGGGCGGGCCGTCGAACTGGGTGGTCCAGGCAGGGAAAGGCCACGGCATCGACGCCGTCCACGGGATCGCCGGAAGCTGCCTGGATGTGGAGGCGTCCGGCGCAGAACCGGAATTCGCCGTCAGCAGCACGCTCCGGCCGTAGGCCGCGGCGGCCCGGCGGCAATCGGCATTCCAGAGCGGAAAGTTCGAAAGTTCGGCGGTGGATTGCGGTTCCCGGCGGCGGGCATCTGCGGCCTGACGCCTGGCGCCCGTCCGGTCCGAGCCGGATATCCGGGGATCCGGGTCACCACGGGCAAAGCAAAGGGGGCGGCCCGCCTGGATCCGCCCCCTCCCGTCCAGATCGGGCCGGCCGGTCAGCCCTTGATGGCCGCCAGGCGGTCCTTCAGGCTGCTGCTTGTGCTGGCTCCCGCAGCCGGGGCGGCTCCCGACACCGCGGCCAGGGCGGCCTGCGCCTCGGCGTCGCCCTCGGAAGATGCGGTCAGCGCGTCGGTGGTCAGCCTGGCACCGACCGCCTTCTCCTTGAACTTCTGCGTGTTGGCGGCCATCGCGTTCACGGCCAGGTCGGTCGTGTCGAGGCCTGACGTGAGGCCGGACGCCCGCTCCCGGTCGGCCTTGCGCTCCTGGGCGCGGTCCGCCTCGATGCGCGCGCGCTCCTGATCGCGCTTGGCCTGCGACAGGCGGGTCTTGCCTGTGGTCCACTTCCCGACCGCCTGGCGGTGGGCATCATTCATCTGGTCGGCGTAGCCACGGCTGTCGGCCGCGGACGCCTTGGCGGTCTCCAGTTCGCCGACAAGCCGCTCCGCGTCCTGGCTGACCTGCGTCAGTCCCTTCTGCTTGGCGGCCTTCCTGGCCGGGTCGGTCTCCGCGGCGACCTGCTGCTCGAGCAGCTCGACCGCCTTGATGTGGCGCTCGGCATCTGCGGTCAGGTCCGCTGCCTGCTTCCCGTCCGCCTGGGCCTGGGTCTCCGCCTTGGCCGCGATGCCTTCAAGCTCGGTGACCTTGTCGCCGTAAGCCGCGAGCTGCGCCTCGCTGGCGCCCTCCGGGTCAAACGACACGAGAGTCTTCACAAGTCCGTCGTGCAGGGCCTTTGCCTGGACGCCGAGGTAGTTGCCGAGAAACGACATGGATGCACTCCTGTTGGAAAGGCTGGTGGTGGGATCTGTCTGCGGAGCCGCTTACGCGGGCGCCAGGACGGAAAGGCCGGCCGCGTCGAAATCCAATCCGACGGAGGCGTTGAACACCGCCCCATCGTCCGTCTCGACCGCTTCCGCGATAAGGTGCTCGGTGACTCCGCCGATGACCCGCGAGTATGCCATAAGCATATGCGTCGCACGGAAAGAGACGCCGGCCGCATCGGTGATGGTCTCCACGGCGGTGACCGGCCCGATGTCAGTGTCACCCGGCTGCCAGGCGCGGGAGAACAGGACCGCGCCCTTGTCAGGGTCGTCGATCTGGAACAGGCGATAGCCGATCAGGGCCGGGGTCGCTTCCTGGGTTACGGTATCCCCCCCGGTCTCCGGATCCACCTGCGTGATGGCCGGAGCGCCGAGCAGGAAGGCCCAGTCATCCGGTGTGGCCGGGGTCCGCTCGGTGTGCAGCGTGTAGAGCCTGGTCTGCGCCGACTTGGAGGGGTCGGCACGGTCGGCGACGGTCTCGATGAAGCTGCGTCCGTCCGACAGGTAGCTGCGGATCCAGGTGGACCCGAGCAACTGCATCACTCCGACGGACACCACGGTCTGGTGTGCCTCCAGATCGGGAAAAATGCTTCCCGCAGCCTGCGCGAGGATCAGCGGAACGGGCGACAGCCCGGTGGTCGCCCCCTGGCTCAGGTGGAGCGGCGCCGGGGTGCGGCACGGCGCGGCGGGATGCCCCGCTTTCCAGCGGCTGTACTTTTGGGTGGTCATCCGGCCGACGAGGCTCAGAACGTTCATGAAAATTGGTTCCTTGTCCGGCCGGTCATGCGGCCTTGCCGCGGCGGATCATCACCGCGCAGAACGCAACCCCGCCGGCGGTGAGCAGCGCGATTGTCCAGAGCAGCCAGTGGCTGCCCGACCCGGCACCGTCCTGGGCATCGGCGATGACGGCGGCCGGTGCGATGGCGATGGCAGGCGTGACCCCGGGCGGAAGCTCCGCGGCTGGCTGGGCCGGAGCATTCCTGGCCTGAAGCTCGGCGACCTTGGCGTCGAGCGCGGACATCTGCGCCCGCAGCTCCCCGTTCTCCCCGGCGAGGCGCATCTGGTCAGCGTGCCACGCCTGGTAACCCGCGTCGTCACGGTGCGAATACGCCCAGTTGTAGTAGCTGGAATCCACGGCGTGGGTCACCAGCGCGGTCAGGAACACGGTGTCCCACGATCCGTAGTTCGGACGCGAATGCTGCATGACGTAGACATAGGTCGTGTTCTGCGACGCCTGGGCGCGGAACGACGGCAGATCCCGGTCGCGGTCGGCGTAGTAGCCGTCGGCACTCCCCCATCCGCTGCGGGACGCGGCGAGCGCCGGATTGGCACGGGCGGCAGCGGCATCCACTGGCTGGGCTGGCTGTGCGTAATGCTGCTGGTCGGCCTGGTAGCGGCCGAGGGCCTGCTTCGACATTGCCAGCGAGGCTGCACGGTCGCCAGCCCCCTGCAGCGCGGAAGTAGTTGGGCTTGAAGCCTGGACACCGCCGCCAGCCGACGGGCGTGACAGCCCCATCGCCGATGCCGGCGGGGAGGAAGGAGTCCCGGTGCCCGCCAGGGACGGGTGTGTCACGCCCGCAGACGGCGCGCCGGGCAGGGATGGACGCGTCATGCCCATTTGGGACGGGGGTGCGCCCGGCAGAGAAGGACGGGTGAGTCCCATGCCGCCCGACGGCGCGGCGTGGGAACTTACGCTGGCGGGCGAAGACTTCGATGGCGAAGAGCCCTTCGCCGAGGCGGGGAACACAGCCGCGCCGGCGAAGAGCGCGGCGGACACGGCGGCCGCAAGCGCAAGCCGTGGCATTCTCAGGCGGCGGGACATGGCTACCTCGTTGTGCGCGTCCGCTCCTGGCGTCCGTGCAGGCTCATGGGACCATAGGGGATGGCATATCATCCTGTCAACAGTCTGCTTTGTTCTTTTGGGTTCCCTGCCACGCGCACACCGGGCCAGAGGGCCGCCATCCGCCATGCAGGAAAACATCGGACTCTGTTTGCAAATGGCGTCCGGAGCGGGATTCGAACCCGCGGCCTTTGGATTAGGAATCCAACGCTCTATCCTGCTGAGCTACCCGGACGGCGCGGGCGCAATGTAGCCTCTGCCGCCGTCCCGGTCCAGGCTTTTCTGATGCCCACGGCACATCGAGGGGCGCGAGTCTTTGCCATTTGGCACCGTCAACCCGCCGGAAGGTCTTCCAAAGAAAGTCGTGACGTGCGCCACTTGCCGCGCATGCCCTTGCCGCAGGTCATCCGGCCCGCCGCTTTGGGCAGGACTGTTGCCTCCGGCGCCCCATCTGTCCGGGTGCGCATCGTCGCCATTGCGACCGCGGCCCATGCCCTCGTGGAAAAGCCGCTGCGCCCCGGATCCGGCGGATGATGGTCGGCGGCCGCGCAGGCCACCCGGCCATCCCGGGCCAAAAAGGAAAACTCCATGCGGTGGCGCCCCTTCCCCGCCCGGCCGCCGGGCCACAGCTCCCTCCAGCAGAGACGGACTCCCGTTTGGATTTTTCCGGCATTATGGAGCAAATGCCCAGCGGAACGTTGCGGTTCCGGATGGATAGCCGCGATGTGGCGTCGGCGTTTAGGCCGCAGTGGGTTCTGTTTTATTTTTCGATTGAGGGGTTGCAAAAGCCCCGAGACCGAGATAATGCTCCCCGATCGATCAGCCGACGCTTGTGGCTGAGTGGCCGCTTACGATGTTTTGGTCGAGCCGGGTGTAAAGGATATGTCCATGCCAGCCGTCCAGCCGCCCGGCCCCGACGCCGCTATTTCCACCGAAGCCGGGGTCGCGCCGGCGGCAAACGGCGCGGTGGACGCCGGGAACAAGGCGTCCCGAGGCGGACAAATACCGGAAAGGCCAGCATTTCCTTCTCTCACCCGAGGCTAACACACTTTCCCTTTCCGCGGCCTTCGCGATGGGGGAGGAGGAGGCCTACGAGTGGTTCAAGTCCGCCCGGTGGCCAGCGACGGGCGGTGAGCCGACCTGTCCAAAATGCGGCTGCACTGATGCGAACGACCGCCCCGGACGGCGCTTCAGGTGCAAGGACTGTCAGGCCGAGTTCAGCGTCACGTCGGGGACCATCCTCGCCAGTCGCAAGCTGAGCTTCCAGACGCTGCTCAGGGCCATCGTGCTG